>Ga0105053_10001585_pt1:0-35000 | contig 36322 bp, 19 predicted proteins | sample BON01_FD_78093 | JGI IMG/M metagenome (GOLD analysis project Ga0105053, IMG submission 78093) | Freshwater microbial communities from Lake Bonney liftoff mats and glacier meltwater in Antarctica - BON-01 | ecosystem: Environmental > Aquatic > Freshwater > Ice > Glacier meltwater... | reverse complement strand
CCGCCGCCGCCCCCCGGTCTTTCGGTCCCTGCGCTCATCTCCTCTCGGCGTCGTCGTCGCCCTCCCTCCTTGGCGCCCCCCGCGCTTTCTGCAACTGGCGGAGCGCGGCGGCGTGGGCGCCGGCCGAGCCGGCCCTCGAGGCGGCCCTCCCTGCGGCGGAAGAACCAGACGTCGCCCTCGACGCCGCCGCACGAGCCGCCGCCGCCGACGACGCCGCGCGGGCGGCCGCCGCCGCCGCCGCCGCGCAATCCTCGCCGCCGCCGCCGCCGCCCGCCGAGGGCCCGGCGAGGTACTACCGCGAGCGCCTGGACGAGGGCGCGTGGCGCCCGGACCCGCGCCAGGCGGTCACCGTGGAGCTGCTCCAGGTGAGTTTGTTAGCCCGTCGTCGTCGCTCGGACACGGGCGGCCATCGCGCGACGTTTTCGCCGCGCCCGCCCGTTTGCCGAGCCCCCCGCTGCTCGCGCCGCTCCTCCTCACCGCCCGGCTCCCCCCTCTTCCCCTGACACGCTCGAAAAACAAACCACGACGACAACAGGAGCTGTACGAGGGCCTGCGGAACATCTACCCCAAGCCCCCGCGCAGGAGCGGCCTGACCATGGTGGATCACGTGACGGCGGCCAAGAGCAAGCAGTCGTGGTAAGTTTCCAGCCGCGGGTTGTTCTTTTGCGAGGCGGGCGGTTTAGGGCGGGGGTCGTCGCCGCCGCCGCCGCCGGCCTCTCGTGTCGTCGCTCCGTTTCCTGCTTTTCGTTTGCGCCCGCCCGCGCGTGGCAATGGTAGCACTTTTCGCCATGCACACTTTTGCGATCGTACAAAGGCGCGCCTCCCACTCGTACATCGACCACTTCTGAGGCGCACGCGAGAGCGATCGAGCATCAGAGCGGAACTCTTCTGCTCTCTCTTCCACCCGCGCTGAGCGCCCGCCCCCTCCGTCTTGCGGGCTCGAAGAGCGGCGGCAGCGCGCAAGCGCGTTCGCACGCGTCCGCGCCGCTAAGCGTCCGCGCGCGCGCGCCTTATATCTCCAACCGGGGACGCGCGCGTGCAACCAAGTGACGAACGCGCAACGATGGCGACGCCGCCCGACGCGCCGCCGCCGACAAACGCCCGCGCGGCGATGCCGGCGGCGACGCCGACGACGCCCGCCGACGCTCCGCCCAGCGCCTCCCACCCCCGCTACCAGCGCCGCGGCATGCGCAGCAGCGGCCGCCTCGGCGTCGGCCTCCTCTTCGGCTTCGTCGCCCTCGGCATGGGCCCCGTCGCCTGGACGTTCCTCAGCCCCTGGTCGCGCGTCAACTCGGACCGGCCGCTGCCGAGCCAGGCGGCCGTGCGCGGCGCCTACGTAAACGCGGGCTCGCAGGACGCGGGGCCCGACCGCTCCCTGAGCGCGCTGGCGGCCGAGGAGGAGGAGGAGGCCGGGCGCGCGGGCGGGCGGGGGCGCTGAGGCGCCGAGGCGCCTCCCCCTGCTTTGTCGCGGGAGTCAGTCCGGGTCCGTCGTCGCGACCCTTTTTTTTTTTCTCTCGGCGCGCCCGGCGTTTCGCGCCCCTCCCGTTTCGCGCCCCTCTCGTCCCGAGCGCACACCGAAAGGCACTCTCAAATCTCTTCCCGCCCAACGCCCCGTCATCCTCAAACCAAACCGACCAAATGACACATAACGCAGGTTCCGCGGCATCACCGACATGCTCAACGCCACCTCGGGCCTGCCCGGCGGCGGCACCAGCCCGCACGGCCGCCCCCGGGGCGGCGCCGCCAGCGCCGTCGCCTGCCCGCACGGCGACCCCTCGCTGCGCTTCCCCGAGGGCCTCTACATGTTCGGCGGCGTGGGCTGCGGCAAGACCATGCTGATGGACGCCTTCGCCGCCACCGCCCCCCGCGAGTTCCAGGTCCGGCGCGCGCACTACCACGACTTCATGCTCGACGTGCACGCGCGCCTGCGGCAGTACAGCGGCGAGCGCGACCCGCTCGCGCGCGTCGGCGACGCCATCGCCTCCAACTGCCGCGTCTTGTGCCTGGACGAGCTCTTTGTGACCGACGTGGCCGACGCCATGATCCTGGGGCGGCTGTTCGGGCGCCTGTGGGACGACGGCCTCGTCCTGGTGGCCACGAGCAACCGGGCCCCGGGGTCGCTGTACGAGGGCGGCCTGCAGCGGCAGCTTTTCTTGCCGTTCCTCGCGCGGCTGGCGCGACGGTGCCGCGTGCACGACATGGCCTCGGGGGTGGATTATCGCCGCTTGGCGCACCACGCCCGCGGGGTCTACTTCGTGGCGCCGGACCGGGACGCGGCCCTGGCCGAGGCGTTCGAGCGGGCGGCGGTCGAGGAGGAGCGGGCGGCGGCGGAGGCGCGCGCGGGCGCGGCGGCGGCGGCGGCGCGGCGCGCGGCGGCGGCGGCGGCAGAGTCGGCGCCGGCGACGGGCGCGCCGCCGCGGCCGAGCCCGCCGCCGCCGCCGCCGCCGCCGCCGCCGCCGCCCGCGCTCGCGGGCCTCGCGGGCGGCGGCCCCGCGGCCCGGGGCGCTCCCGGGCCCGTCGACGTCCCCGTGGCCATGGGCCGCGTGCTGCACGTGCCCGCCGCGGCCGGGCGCGCCTGCATGTTTGACTTTGAAGAGCTGTGCGGCCGGCCCGTGGCCGCCGCCGACTATCTGGCGCTGGCCGAGCGCTTCGACGCCGTCGCCCTGAGGGGCGTGCCCGTCTTTGTCGGCGCCAACGCCGCCTCGGGCCATCGCTTCGTGACGCTGGTCGACGTGCTGTACGAGAACCGCACGCGCCTGCTGGTGTCGGCCGAGGCGCCGCCATTCGGGCTGTTCGAGCACGTGCTGACGCGGCAGGAGGCGCGCGAGCGGAGGGAAAGGGTGGCGAGGGAGAGGGCGGCGGCGGCGGGAGGGGGCGAGGGCGGCGCCGCGGGCGGAGGCCCCCCGCCCGCCGCCGCTGCCCGCCCGCCGCAGGTCGGCGACGACGACGGCGACGACGCGCTCGTCGTCGACGAGCAGCTCGGGTTCGCCAAGGACCGCGCCGTCTCGCGCCTGGCCGAGATGCAGTCGGCCGAGTACGTCGCCGCGCACCTCGAGGTCGTGGCGCGCCGGGCGCGCGGCGAGCCGGCCGTGCCGCGCAAGCGCGCCTCGGTCTGCTCCGTTGCCGCCGCCGGCTGAGAGGAGACGACGACAACGACCAGGGCGCGCGAGGGGCAGCAGAAGGAGGGGTGGTGTGTATAAGGGGCTCTCTCGCTCTCGGGGCAACACGTGATGACGACGACGACCACGACGACGACGACGACGACTCGACGCGAAACGCGGATGTGCGGCGGGGGTGGTTGTTACTCCCGATCCTCTCTAGGATGATGGTTCGTTCATTTTTGCGTCGGGCTTCCGTTCGTTTGTGTCCCGTCTCTCTCGAAAAGCGAAAAAAGGCGAGGCCGCGCGCAATCCAATCGCTACGCCGCCGCCGCCTCAAACACCTCGGCCACCTGCCTCCCGACCGCCTCGCACTCGCGCGCCAGCGCCAGCGCCCCCGTCCGCTCCCGCTCTGCGGCCGCGCGCAGGCGGTCCCCCCGCGCGCGCAGCTGCTCGAGCGCGGCGGACAGCGCGTCGCGCTCGCGGCGCTTGGCCGCCACGCGCGCGGCGCGGCCGGCGGCGGCGGGGCCCGCAGCGGCGTCGCCAGACCTGGATTTGTTTTTTTTTGTGGTTGTGTTTAGTTTTTGGTGTTGGTCGAGTTTCAGGTGTGAGGGGGGCGTGTGAGCACACACAACACGAGCCTCGGTGCCAAACAGCGAAAGAGGCAGCAGGCTGCAGCGCCTTGAAAACGAGACGCCCGGGGGATGATGAAAAAACCGCACGGCACTCTCTCTCGGGAAAACAAACTCACTGCTGCGCCTCGGCCGACAGGCCCCGCCGCATGCACAGCGCCTCGAGGTCGGCAAGCTGCGCCTCGACGTCCATCTCGCGGCACAGGGCGGCGAACTCGGAGTCGGCGGCGCCGATCACCTGGTTGGTGAACTGTTGTTTGTCGGTTTGTTCCGGTGCTGGCGCGCGGGCAATATTTTTGGCGGGGGTCGTGAGCGGGAGAGGGCGGGGTGTGCGAGCGATGCTTCAACAAAATCAAACAGACCCCCGTCCCCGTCAAGCATGCCCTGCTCTTGCCTCTCTCCCTCTCAGACGGACAGAACGCACGTGTGCAGCAACAACGCATAGAGGGGGGCGGGCGAACAACCCGGAGAGACCACGAAAGAACAAACAAACGAAAAAGTGACTCACGCTCACGTATACGGGCCAAAGCGGCTCGAGCAGCTCCTCGACGACGCCGCTGCCGCGGAGCACGGCGGTGAAGGCCTGTTGATGGTTGTTGGCGTCGTTTGTTGGTTTCGGCGGGAAAGGTTTGTCGAGGGCCGAGAGTGAGCGCGCGCGCGCCCCTGCTTGTCTCTCTCGCGCGGCTCCCTTGTCTCGGGCGGGAGGACAGGGGGCGGAACGATGCACTGGAAAAGCAGAGCCCTCCCTCCCGCCTCGACGCCTTCCGCTCTCACCTCCTTGTCCAGGCAGTCGATGCCGAGGGTCACGGCGCGGTGAAAGACGTCCTTGACCTGCAGGAAGCGCATGGAGGGCGGCGGGGGCGTCGGGGACGCCATCCTTTTCTTTGCTTGCTGTTGTTGCTGTCGCGACCTGTCTTTTCAAACGCCAAAGTTCACGAACGGTCCGTGACGCGTGCGCGCGCGCGTGTGCTGAGGAGCGAGACGCTGTGTGTGTGTGTCTAGATGGTGACGATTGTGCGAGATTGTGCGAGAGGACGAGGGTTTTCCCTCCTCGCTTTGTTTGGAGGCTGGCGCCGCCGACGGCAAACGCGGGAGCGGCGACCGCCGAGCGGCGACGAGGATATCACACAGCGCGCATCGCTCCTCCTCTCGACTTCACAATCCCTCCGCGGGCGCGACGCATCTCCCCGCAGTCGCACACACTCCTCCCACTCTTGTGAGCGATCTCTCTTGGTCCCCACCAACCACACAAATCGCACGCATCCTCCTCCTCCTTTCGCAAGACGCAAAAACGCCATCAGCACAGTTCGACCCACCAAAAATAGTTTCTCCTTGCCCCTCCCATCTCCCAAACCCGCCACCACCACCACCACCACCTCCGCCAGTCCCAATTACAGCCTGCTCATCATGCAGGGCAACGGCGGCGTCGGCGGCCGCGGCCTCCCGCCCGCCATGCCCGCGGCAGCGCGCGCCGGCGGCAGCGCCGCGGGCGGCGGGCAGCGCGGCAGCGGCGGCTTTGGCGGCGGCGGCGGCGGCGGCGGGCCGCTGCAACAGCATCAGCAGCAGCAGCAATCCCGCTCGGTCAGCAACGCGTCCGCGCCTTCCTCCCAGGTCGAGAACGCGGGCATGGCGGGCATGGCCCTGGAGCAGCTGCGCACGTCGGCAGGTGAGATTGATGAGAGAGAGGTTTGCACCCACCGCCGCCGCCGCGCGCCCCCTCTCCAACCACCGTCGCCCGCTGCGTCAGAAGCAGAAACGCCCCCCGCTCACAACGACGCTTGCTGCTTTCCACTCGCCAACGCAAAACCCACCACCCAAAACGCCATGAATAGACGCCCTGCGCACGGCGCAGGCGACCCAGCGCATGGAGACAGAAACCCTGGTGCGTATGATCATAGGGGAGAGCCGGCCGGCGAGAGAGCGGCGAGCGCCAAAAAAAAGAAAAGAAAAAAAACCGCTCACGACGACCCTGCGCGCTCCCGCCCCAAAAAACCCACCACCCGAAAAAACCCACAGAAAAAAGACCTCGCCAAGTCCAACCAGATGCTCCGCGAGCTCCAGGCCGCCCACCGCGGCCTCCAGGTCAGCCTCACGGACGCCGCCAACAGCAAGGTCCTGGCGCAGCGCGCGTGCTGCGAGCTCGAGGGCCGCGTCGCCTACTGCGGCGCGGCGCAGGAGCAGCTCGAGTCGCAGGTGGACAGGCTGGCGGACGACGCGCGGGAGGCCCGTGTCGGGGGAGAGATGGCGGGGAGCGGCGTGGAGTCGCTGCGGCACAAGCTCGAGGCGCTCGAGGAGGCGGAGACGACGACGATGAGGTCGCTCATGGCCTCGTGCGAAAAGGCGCGGGCGCGCGCGTCCGCGGCCGAGGCGCGCCGCGTGGAGGGCGAGGCGCTCGCGGCGAAGGCGGTCCAGGAGCGCGACGAGGCCGCGGGGCGCGCACGGGCGCTCGGCCACGAGGCGCGCCGGGCGAAAGAGGAGGCGGCGGCGGAGAAAGCGGCGGCCGCAGCCGCGGTCGAGGCGGCGCGTGAGGCAGAGGCCCTGGCGCAGGCGGCGGGTCTGGCCGCCAAGGAGGCGCAGGACGCGCGCGCCAAGCTCGAGGAGGCCGCCGAGGCGCTGGCCGCACGCCTGAGCGAGGCCGACGAGGGGCGCCGCGCCGCGGCGGCGTCGCTCGAAAAAGAGCGCGAGGGGCGCGCGGCCGACAAGACCGCCGGCGACGAGGGGCGCGCGGCCGCGGAGCTGGCGCTCGGGGCTGCGCGCGAGGAGGCCGCGCGCCTGTCGCGCGAGCTCGAGGCCGCCGAGGGGGCCGCGGCGGAGGCGCGCAAGGCGGCCGACGCCAGCGCCGAGCGCGAGGCCGAGCACAAGCGCGCGGCGGAGGAGGGCGCGGCCGCCCGAGCCGAGGCAGAGCGCGCCGCGCGCGAGGCGGGCGAGAGGGCCGAGGCCGCCGAGCGGGCTGCGTCCGGGGCGCGCGGGCAGGCGCAGGCGGCCGCCGAGGAGCTGGCCGCCGCGCGGGCCGAGGCCGAGGCCCTCAAGGGGCAGCTGGAGGAGCACGTGCGGCAGGCGGCCGAGGCCGAGGCGCGCGCGGCTGCGCAGCTGGACGGGCGCCTGCTCGAGGCCGAGGGGCGCGGGCGCGAGGCGGCGGCGGCGCTGCTGCGCGCGGAGCACGGCAAGCAGATGCAGCTGGCGGCGGCCAAGGCGCGCGAGGGGTGGACGCGCACGGCCGAGGTGGAGAAGTGCCTGGCCGCGGAGCTCAACCGCATGGCGCGCCCGCTGCGCGAGCGCGTCGCGGCGCTCGAGGGGGAGGTCAAGGAGGCGGCCGCGCGCGCCGAGGCGGCCGAGGCCGCCGCCGCCGAGGCCGAGGCCGCCGCTGCCGAGGCCACCGCCGCCGCCGATGCAACTGCGGCCGCCGCCGCCGCTGCGGCCGACGCCAACAAGGGCAGCGGCGACGACCAAGACGGCGACAAGGTGCCCAAGGAGGAGGCGGACCGCGCGCGCGCCGCCGCCGTGGCCGCCGCCGTGGCCGAAGCCGAGGCGCGCGCCGAGCTGGCCGCCGGGCGCGAGGCCGAGGCCGCGCGCCGCGCCCTCGACGAGGCGCGCGAGCGCGGGCGCCGCCTGGCGCGCGAGGCCGCCTCGGCGGCGGCGGCGCGCGAGGGCGCGGCGCAGGCGGCGGCGGCCGAGGAGCGCAAGCGGCGCGAGGGCGCGGAGGCGCAGCTCCTGGCACTCGAGGACATGGCCGAGGGCATGCGCCAAGACCTCAAGTGAGTGTTTTGTTTTTGGGTTGATTTTCGTTTTGGGTTTTTTTTTCCCGACGGGGCGAGGGGCGCTCGCTTTCCCCTTTTTCTTCTTCGTCGTCGTTCGCTCGCTCACGCTTTTTCCCCCTTTTCCTCGTTCACACCCCCCATCCCCACGAAAACCACCCCCACAAAAAAACACCCCCACAAAAACCTGCAAACAACAGCAAGGAGCAGGCCATGGTCAAGCGCCTGCAGCGCGAGGTCGACCAGGCCAAGGCCGCGCGCGCCGCCGCCCGCGGCGCCGCCGGCCCCGCCACGGGCGGCGCGTCGATCGCGGCCGTCGCGGCCGTCGCGGCCGCGCCGCCCTCCTTCCGCCCGCCTGCCACCGCCGCCGTGGCCGCGGCCCTGCCCCCGCCCCGCTCGGGCGCCGGCGCCGCCTTTGAGATGTCGCCGCCGGGCGACATCCCTGTCCGCAGCGGCGTCACGCGCAGCCTCGGCGGCCGCGCGAGCGGCGGCGGCGGCGGCGGCGTCCGCAGCGGCCTCCCGCAGCAGCAGCAGCAGCAGCCGCCGCTCGCCTCGCAGCAAGAGCAGCAGCCGACGGAGCGCGCCGCCGCCGCCGTCATGGCGCGCCGCAAGACCGCGAGCCCGCGCCGCAAGGCCACCACCGCTGCCCCTCCTGTCGCCGACGGGCCGAGCTGCGGCGGCGGCGGGGGCCCGGCCAGCGCGCGCCCCGTCGCCGGCGGCGGCGGCGGCGCCACGGTGGGCCGCCGCCGCGACCGCCGCGAGCTCGAGCTGCCCGCCAAGGCCGCCAAGAACGTGCCGCGCGCGCCGCGCGTCGCGCCGGCGGCCGACGGCGGCGGCGGCGGCGGGGCGGACCAGCGCCCGGCGCAGGACGCGGGCGGCGGCGGCCTCCTCGGCGGCTTTTCCAGCGACGAGGACGGGGAAGGGGCGGAGCTGGAGGACCTCGGCGGCGGCCGCGGCGGCGCCGCCGCCGCCGCGCCGACCCCCGCGGCCAAGACGATCGCGCCCGCGGCGCGCCCCTCGGCGCAGGCCCCCCCGTCCACGGCCCGGGGCGGCGGCGCCGGCCAGGCGCGCGCGGCGGCGCCTGCGCCCGCCGCGCCGTCGTCCGCGCCCGCCGCCACCAAGCGCCCGCGCGTCACGCCGCTGCCGCCCGCGGCCCCGCTCGTCCCGGCCTCCGCCCCGCGCCAGGCCGCTCCGACGGCGTCCGCCGCCACGGCGTCGATGGCCACTGGCGGCAAGAAGGCGCAGCAGAAGCAGCAGCCTGCCGCGTCGGCAACGGCGGCGGCGGCGGCGGCGGCGGCGCGCCCGCGCCAGCGCCCGGCGGCGGCCCCGGCGGCCAGCCACCGCTCGGGCGCGTCGGGCCGCTCGCACGGCCCGCGCCCCTCGGCGGCCGCTGCGGCCCCGGCCAAGAAGAACGACCAGATCGATGACGGCTTCCTCGACTCGGTGTTTGGCTTTGACGGGTTTTGATTTTGCTTTGTTCTCTTTTTCTTTTTCCCGCTGCGACGTCTTTTTTCCCCTTTCTCCGGCGGCCCCGCTTCTCCCGCTCGCCCCGCTCCGTTCCCGTCCTCTTTATCTGACCACACTCACACACCCTCATCCATCGACGACCCTTCTTGGAGCACCATACTACTAAGCAACATCAGCGCCACTCATTTGTGACACCACAGCGCATTCCATCGCGTCAATTCGAAGGACGCACGGGCGTTTCTGTTTCTCGCGGGTTTAGGGGCTCTCGTCCCACAATCGCCGACAGAGAAGAGAGAGAGAGAGGGAGAGACACGGACAAATGACCGGCCGGCTCTAGGCAGACGCCGTCGACACGATGCTTGTCTGCCCCCCCACCGCGCGCGCCCGTCCGCCCGCCTTGGCCATTGGCGGCGCGTGGCCGCCAACGACGACGGGCCGCCCGGCGCCGCCGTCGCCGTCGCCGCCGGCCGCGCGCCGCAGCGTCCGCGCCGCCGCCACCGCCCGCCGCAACGACACCGGCAAGGGGCCGCGCCACGAGACGCGCTGGTCGGCGGCCAACGCGCGGTCGCGGCGGCGGGAGGGTCGCCCTGCGCCGGGGCTCGAGGTCGACCCTCTGTTGCCGATCGATCTGCTGCGGGAGGCCCAGGGCACCGAAGGTGAGACGAGGGGACTGATTAGGGGCGGGGGGCGGGGGGCGCGGTCGCCTGCGGCGCTCGTCGCTTCTCTCTTTTCTCTTGCACACAAACCAACTCGATTCACGGGTCCACGCACGCGCCAAATCAACTAAAAAACAGGCTACCGCTACGCGCGCGCTCTCTCGGCCGCCTTGTCGGCGCGGCGGCGCCCCTTGGCCCTCCGCTCGGCGCTGGCGCTGGCCGTCGCGCGGCCGGCGCGCCTGCTCCCGCAGCGCTCGGCCGGCGGCGGCGGCGGCGGCGGCGGCGGCGGCGGCGGCGGGACGGGCGGCAGCGGGGTGCGCCCGGCGGCGCTGGCCGCGCGCATCGCGCAGCTGTCCGAGACGCTCGCCATCAGCGTGGCGGACGCGGCCGAGCTGCTGGCGGGCGCGACGGGCGGCAAGGAGGAGGAGCTCGAAAAGGAGGGGCGGGGCGAGCAGCAGAGGCAGCAGCAGCACGACGGCCGGAGGAGAGCGGGCGGGCGGCGGCCCGGGGGCGGCGGCGGCGGCGGCGGCCCCCCCCCCGCCGCCCTGGAGGACGTGCTCCCCCTGCGGCTGCTGCGCGCGGCCGAGGCCCTGGTCGTCGCCCTGGAGCTCGACCTCAACGACGATGACGACGATGCGCTCGACGACGGCGCCGACGACGTCGCTCGGCGGACCGCCGCCGAGGGCTTGCCGGCGGTCGCGGCGGCCGCCGCCGCCGCCGCCGCCGCTGCCGCGGGCGCTGCCGCCGCCGCCCCTCTCGGTGCCCTCGACAACCTGCCGCCCGAGCCGCCCGCCGACCCCCGCGCGGAGAGCCTGCGCCAGGCCGCGCGCGCCATCGCCCTGCGCCCGAGCCTCCTGGACGCGTCGCCCCTGGACGTGCGGCGGCGGGCGGGCGCGGCCGCCGCCGCCCTCGGCCTGCCGCTGAGGGCGGCGGGCCGGGCGCTGTTTGCGCGCGAGCCGGCGTTGCTGGACGTGGCGCCTGCCGCGCTGGCGCGGCGCCTGTCCGCCCTGGCGCAGGCGCTCGGCTCGACGCGGGAAGATGGGGATGACGGGACGCGGTCCGGCGGAGGCGCGGCGGAGGCTGCGGCGCTCGCGGTCGCCCTGCGCGAGCCCCGCGCGCTGCTGCCGCCCTCGCGCGCCCTCGCCGCCAACGTCGCCGCGCTGCCGCGGGCGCTCGGCCTCTTTTCCCCCTCCCCCTCCTCCTCCTCCGAGAGGGGGCTCGCGGAGAGACATGGCGCCGCGCCGCTTTCGCCCGTGGCCGGGGTCTTGCTGCACGCGCCCACGCTCGCCTTGGTGCCGGCGGCCGAGGTGGCGCGGCGCCTCGAGGCCCTTTGCCGGCTGCTGCCGCCTCTGCCGCCGCCTCTGCCGCCGCCTCAGCCTGTGCCGCCCCCCGCGCCTGCCCCCAACGGTTCCCCCTCTTCGCCCCCGCCCCCGCCGCCCTGGCCGCTTCTGCGCACGCGCTGCGGCCTGGTCTACGACCCGCGCGTCCTGGCCCTCCCCGCGGAGCGCCTCGCCGAGCGCGCGCGACACCTGCGGCGGCTGGAGCGGCTGGCGGCCGAGCCCGGCGGCGACGGCCAAGGGAGCGGCGGCGGAGGCGGCGGCGGAAGCGGCGGCGATGCCGACCCGCACGAGCAGCGGCAGCGGCGCGCCCGCCTGCTGTCCATTTCCTCGGCCGCGCTCGACGGGTGGTGCGCCGACGCCTTGCACCTGTCCCCCGCGCTGAGACGCGCGGGCAAGGCCGCGGCAGCGGCGAGGCTCATCCGTGGGGGGCCAGAGGCGGGGGAGGCGTTTTTATTTTGAAATGATTTTGAATAAAAAGCGTTCTTGTTCGTTTGTTTTAATCGCGCTGTTGCTCCGAGCTACATAATCGCGTAATCTTGAGGCCGGGGAAGAGGGGACCGGAGAAAGATGAGGAGAGGCTTGATACCAAGGCCTTTTTTTTAGACGGAGGGAGGGAGGGAGGGGGCGGGGGGGCGCGGGCGGCTGCGTCGCATTTCTCGCCGCGCCGCAAAGCGCGCATGTTTTTTTTGTCTTCGGCTCCTTTTTGTCGGGTTGTATCTGGGCGTGCCATTTTTGCAAGTGCGCGGAGACATGTCTCGGCTGGAATGGAGCACGGGGAGGAGGCGGCGGGAGAGGGCGCGGCGCGAGTCAGGGGCGGTGCGCAACGGGGGCCAAAACATTAAAAGGAACAAAAGAAAAGGGGGGAAAGGGGGGAGAAAGGGGGGAAAGGGGGGAAAGGGGGGAAAGGCGGGAAAGGGGGCGGCGGGGGGGAGCGAGGCGACTGAGAGTGGGCCGAGGAATCGAGCTAAGCAAAAAAAGGACGGACCTGGGTTTCCATGGGGCCACGCGGCACTTTGCGGGCAGCAGCCGGGTGAGAGGGGCGCGAGCGGGGGGCGGGGGCGGGGGTCCGGGGGCAGCGAGCTCAAAGCGGGCGGGATGTTGTGGGGGGGACGGGCCGGTCGATAGACGACGATTTGGGGGGGCGGGCGGGGGGGCGGTGGCAGTATACACACACAGAGCCGAGGGTGGGGGGAGAGGCCTGGGGGGAGGTAAGGGGCAAGCAGGAGCGGGGGCAAAGAAGGCTCGTTCGTTTTGGAAAAAAGGGGGGGCTCATTTTGTAGCGAGTGACGGCGGGCGCAAAAAGAGGACGAGGGAAAACGGAGAAAAAAACGGAGAAAAAAACGGAGAAAAAAACGGAGAAAAAAACGGAGAAAAAAACGGAGAAAAAAACGGAGAAAAAAACGGAGAAAAAAACTCACCGCGCCGATCGATCGCTCGGCCGCCGCCCCCGGGGGGTCGTGGCGGTAGGTGCAGCGCGTCGAGTTGCAGTTGCCGTACGCGACCCAGTAGCGGCACGGCTTGGTGTAGAAGTAGCTCGGCTGCTGACCCTGGCGCTGCCGCGACTGTTGCTGCGACGACGGCGGGGCGGGCGAGCGCCGCTGCGGCTGCGACGCCGGGGAGGACGCACGGGCGGCGGCGGCGGCGCCGCCGCCGCCGCCAGTCGCGGGAGCGGCCCGCACCTTGGACAGCAGGGCCTGGGCGTACGGCACGGACGGGTCCACCCCGCGCGGGCGCGACTGCGGCGACGGCAGCGCCGAGCCCGGCGCCGACGCTGCGCCATTGTCGGGCACCGCGCGCGTGTCGTCGCCGCCGTCGTCGCCGCCGCCGCCGTGGCGCGGCACCGTCGTCGCCAAAGAGGAGGACGGCGGCGGCACGTCGGCGGACGAGGCCGAGGCCGGCGGTCCGTGCAGCGGCGGGGGCGGCCCGTGCGGCGGCCCTTGCGCGTGCGGCGGCGGCCCGTGCGCATGCGGCGGCGGCGCGTGCGGCGGCGTGCCGTGCGGCGGCCCCTGCGCGTGCGCGTGCGGCCCCTGCGCGTGCGGCCCCTGAGGCGGCGGCGGCGGCCCGGTCATCACCTCCACGACGAGCTCGTGCGCCTGCCTGAGCTTGCGCAGCTGCGCCGCGTGGTACGCCATGAGGCCCTCGAGCTGGCCCACGGTGCTGGCGGCGACCTGGCGCAGGGACGTGCCGGCGGGGGGCGGCGGGGCGGACGGCGCGGCCATCGCCATCAGCTGCGCGAGCTGGGCGGCGGCGGCGGCCGAGGCGTCGGCGCTGGCGGCGGCCGAGGAGGGCGCCGGGGGGTGGGCAACGGCGCCAAAGGCGGCGCCGGCGCCGAAGCCAAAGCCCGGGGGCGCGAGGCCGCCGCCGCCGCCCGCGGCAGGTAAGGCCGAGTGCGCGGGCGGCGGCGCCATCATCATGGGCCCGTGGTGGGGGTGGTAGAAGTGGGGCGGCGAGGCGGCGGCGTGCTGCAGCAGCATGGGGTGGGGGTGGTGGTGGGGGTGCATCGGCGGCGGCGGCGGCTGCTGCGGCGGCGTCGCGCCAAACGAGAGCGGCTGCGTGGGCGGCGGCGGCGGCAGGTGGGCCGCCTCGTGCTGCTGCAGCTGCTGCTGGTGCTGCTGCTGCAGCTGGAGCTGGCGGTGCGGCGGCTGCATCTGCTGCTGCATCTGCGCGTGGGGGTGCTGCTGCTGCGCCTGGTGGTGGTGGTGGCGCCCCTGCTGCTGCTGCTGCTGCTGCTGCGTCTGCTGCATCGGCAGCTGCTCAGCCGGCGACGCGCCGCGGCCGCCGCCGCCGCAGTCGGCGCCCACGGGCGTGTCGGGCGCCGAGGGCGCGCTGCCGGCCACCCCGGACGACGCGGCGGCGGCCTGCGCCGAGCTACCTACAGCGGCGGCGGCGGCATGCTGCTGCCAGCGCCGCTGCTGCTCGGCCTGCTGCCCCGCGGTCTCGGCGTTGCTGGCGGGGCCGTCGTGGCGGAACTTGCAGCCCGAGCCAACGACGCACCTGCCGCCGCGCGTCCAGTGGCGGCACAGGGCGGGCTGGCGCTTCTGGGGCGGGGCCGCAGCCGCGGGCGACGCCGCCGCCGCCTTGGCGGCGGGCGAGGGCGCGGCGGCGGCGGCCGGGGCGGCGGCGGCGGCCGGGGCAGCGGCGGCCGAGACCGCCGCCGCAGACTGCTCGACGCCCGCATGGCGGAAGGTGCACAGGTCGCCCGCGGCGCACGCGCCGTTGCGCTTCCAGTAGTAGCACGGGCGCGAGAACGCTTTGCGCGGCAGCACGCCGTCCTTGGCGGCGCCGGGGGCCGGCGGCTGCCGCTGCGACGACGGCGGCGACGCGGCGTTGGCGGCGGCGGCGTTGGCGGCGGCGGCGTTGGCAGCGTTGGCGGCCTCGCCCTCCTCCTCCTCCTGCGCCTCGTCTGCTGGCTCCTCCTCCTCCTGCTTCTTCTTGTTGTCCGCCAGCTGGCCGCCCTGCCACTCCTCGTGGATCCACGTGCACGCGCTGCCCCAGGGGCAGTGCCCGTTGCGCTGCCAGAAGCGGCACGGCTTGGTGAAGGCGCCAAATGGGACGCGCTTGCTGCCGCCGGCGCCGCCGCCGCCGCTGTTGCCGGCGCCGGCGGGCGAAAGAGGGGCGGCGGCAGCGACGGCGGCGGCCTCGGCGGCAGCGGCGGCGGCGGCCAGCGCCGCGTCGCGCGCGGCCGGGTCGTGCTCGAAGCGGCAGGCGTCGCTGCGGCTGCATGCGCCGTTGCGCACCCAGAAGGCGCACGCGCGGCGGCGGCGGCCCGGGCGGAAGGGCGCCTCCTCCTCCTCCTCGCCAGCGGCGCCCGAGGGCTTTTTCTCGTTGCCGCCGCCGTCGGCCTCGTCCCCGTCGGCCGCGGCCGCCGCCGCCTCCTCGGCGAGCGAGTCGCCCCACTCGACCGCCGCGACGGCCGCGATGGCGGCCGCGGCGCCGGGCGACTCGGCGGCGTCGGCGTCGTCGGCCCAGCAGCCGCTCGCGCCGGCGCCGGCGCCGCGCCCCGCGTCCGAGGACGGCGCCGAGGACGACGTCGCGAGCAGCGCCGCCGCCGACGCCTCGTGCTGCCGGCGCTGCTGCTCGAGCGCGGCGGCGGCGGCGCGGCGGGCGGCCGGGTCGAACGGCGCGGCCGAGGCGGCCAGGAGCGAGCCCGAGCTCGAGCGCGGGTTGTACGAGCCCGAGCTCGAGCCTCCTGGACTGCCGTAGGGCGTGCCGTAGGGGGAGAGGGACGGGGCGCCGAGGCGCGCCGCCCCCGCCGAGCCGTCGGGGGCGGTGGCGGGGTCGGCGGCGGCGGCGGCGGTTGCCGCGGCCGACGAGGCGACGGCGCCGGCGGCGTTCAGGGCCGCGCCGCTGCCCGGGCCCTCGACGAGCAGGGGCGTCGCGAACATCATGGCGCGCGGCGGGCCCTTGTGGTGGCGGCGCGCGCGGCAAATGGTCGTCGATGGCACGAGCGCCGGCGCTTGCGGGCTTGATGGACCTGGGGTTGGCGCGCAAGGGGGCGGGTGGGAAGGAGGAGATCAAAAGAGAAAAACTGAGCGCAGGAGGAGGGCAAAAAGAGCTAGAGGGTCGGGAGCCGGCGAGCCCCACTGATACTGGGCGCCTGGGGCGCGGCGCGGGGCCCGCGACGATCGCGGGGCAGTCGGGCGGGGCGGATAGTACCGCGCGCTCACCTGGACGGGGGCTCGGAGGGCGGACGGCGGAGCGCGCAACGGGGCTAGAGGCCCCAGGAGGCTCCGAGGGAAAGAGGGGGGGAGGAGGGGGGGGCTTCGGCGGTTGTCGCGACGCGTTGCGGGGTGGGAGGCCGACCGGTCGAGGAGACAGCTCGATGTGTTGGCGCGGGACTTTGGACTCGATGATGATGAGGGGTGTGTGTGTGTAGAGTAGGCTCTCGCGCAAGAAGACTCGTTTGGTCGACCGTTTATACTTTTGTGGGGCCGCGCCGCCCCAAGTTCACGCCCCCCGACCTCTTCTCGCGAGACCCAACGGCGCGCGCGAAAACCCGCCGCCGGCCAACGCCGTCGCCGCCGGTCGTTGCTCTCCCCTTACCGCCACCCGCTCACGCTGCTGTCGTCCGGCAGGGCGTGCGCGGCCAGCGACGGCGCGCCGACCGGCGCCGTCGCCGCCGTGGGCGCGCTCGCGGCGGGCAGGAGGAGGGCGTGCGCCGCGGGCGACGGCGGTGCGCGTGGCGGGCCCCCGCCGCCGCCCCCGACGGCGGCGGCCCGGGCGGCGCCGCCCGCCAGCGCGCCACCGGCCTCGCGCTCAAACGTAGCCGCCAGGGCCACGGCGAGACCGTGCTCGCGCCGGCGGTCGGCGGTCGCCGCGTCGACAGCGCTGTGACCGCCGGCCCCAAAGGCAAGGCCGAGGCGCACGACGCTGGGGTTGCGGGTGCTGCCGCCGCCGCCGCCGCCGCCGGCCCCCGCGCTGCTGGGCGCCGACGACGCTCCTGCGGCTGCCGCCGCCGCCGCCGCCGCCGCCTCTTGCCGCGCCCTCAGGGCGGCCTGCACGGCCTCGCGCTGCACGGCGTGCTGCGCCAGCAGGTTGTGGATGCTGAGGACCGAGTCCGGGGTGGAGGCGCGGCGCTGCAGCAGCTGCGGGGCCGGCGCGAGATAGGGCCGGGGGAGCGGGCCCGTCGGCGGCGGCAGGGGCGGCGCCGCCAACGGGGGGCGGCCGAGCGAGGCCGAGGGCGGCTGCGCGCTCTCTTGGTCGTTTTGCCGTTGTTGCTGCTGGCGCTGGCCGTCCTGCCCCTCCTCCTCCGCCTCTTCCACGTCCTCCTCCTGGTGCTGCGCGGTCCAGGCGACCTCCTGCTCGACTGGTCGGGGGGAGGCATCGTCGAGGCCCTGCCGGAAAGAGACGCTGGCAGCGGTGGGGGCGGCGACGGCGGCGGGCGACTCTTCTGCCGCCGCCGGCGGCGGAACAGGCCCCGCCGCCCGCGGCCACGGCCCGAGCAAGAGCAGCGAGGTCGCGGCATCAGCCGGAGCTGCAGCTGCAGCAACAGCAGCAGCAGCATCCCATGGCGGGCGGCTGCAGGGCGTCGGCTCGACCGCCGCGCGCGCGCCGGCGGGGGCAAAACCCAGCGCCTGCGCGAGCGCTGCCGCCCCGCCTGGACCGGCGGCGGCGGCGGCGGGCGTTCGCGCGGCGGCGACGACGCAGCCGGCGGCCGGCGAGCGGGACAGGCTGCGGTCCCCTCCTGCCGCGGCGGCCTGGGCCGAGGGGGGCCGGGGCGGGGGCGGGGCGGGGCTCGCGTAGCGGGTCCAGGCCGAGGCCGGGTGATTGGAGGCCTGGATGCTCAACGGGGGCTGGTGCTGGGGGCGGCGGTTGGGTCGGGGGGCGTCGTCGTCGTCGTCGCCGTCGCCGTCTTCCTCGGCGGCATCGGGCGACGGCAGCGCCGCCTCGTCTTTGTCGTCCGGAGCCTCGTCCTCCGTCGACCCTCGCCGCCGCTCTTCCTGCCACCGCCGCGCGTCCTCCTCCGCCTCTTGCCGATGACGAGGATCCAGGTCCGACCCGGGCGACGCCGGCGCCGCCACGTCCAGGCGCGCCTCGAGCGCGGCCTTCTCCAGCGCCAGGCCCTCGAGCGCCGCGTGCGCCGCGCGCAGCTGCTCGCGCAGCGCCTCGCGGTGCCGGCGCAGCGCGGCCGGCGGCGTCGGCGCGGCGGCGGCGTCGGCGGCGGCGGCGGTGGCGGCGGCGGCTCGGGCGGCAGGCACGGCGGCGGCGGCAGCGCCCGCAGGGGGCTCGATCTCCTCGTCCGCGGCATGGGGAACGGGCGACGCCGCGGCGCAGGGAGCCTCCTCGTGCGCGGCACGGAGAACGAGCGCCCGCTCTCCCTCTTGCGCGTGCGACGCCGCCTCATCTTCCTCTTCCTCTGTCGTCGCCACCGCCTCTGCTGCCGTGGCCGCCCGGGACCAAGAGCCCGCGCGTCCGCCGCCGCCGCCAGACGCCGTCGCCGCGTCGTCCGCGCCGGCAGCAGCAGCGGTGGTGCCGCCCCCGACCGACGCCGTCATCGCCGCCGTCGTCGTTGCGGCCCCCGCCGTCTCACAGCTCGCGTCGCCGCCGCCGCCGAACGTCGCCGTCCAGGCGCCGCCGCCCCCGCTCACTGCCGCCGTCGTCGCCGCCGTCGCCGTCGCCGTCGCCGCCGCCGTCGCCGTCGCCTCGCGCTCCAGCCTCTCCACCCCCCCTTTTGCCTCCCGCACGTCGTGCTGCAGCGCTGACAGGGCCCCCGACAGGCGTTCGTGCCGCGCCCGCAGCGCCGCGTACCGCGCCGCGTGCGCGTGGCAGCGGCGCGTCAGGCGCGCGCAGTGCTGCACGAGCGCCTCGGTCACGGCGGCGCGCTGGCGCCGCTCGCCGCGCAGCAGCTCGGCCGCCTCGCGCAGCCGGGCGCGAAGGCGCTCGTGCTGCTGCTCTTGCTGCTCTTGCTGCTGCTGCTGCTGCTGCTGCCCTTGCTGCCGCGGCTGCCTCTGCCGGCGCGCCTCGCCGCCGAGCGCCGCCTCGGCGCGTCCGAGTTCGGCGGCCAGGCCCTCCTTGCGCCGCTCGACGTCGGCGAGGCGCCGCGTCGCGAGGTCGGCGGCCTCGGCCGCCTGGCGCACGCGGCGCGCGGCCCGCTCCAGCAGCGCGCGCCGCTGCTCCTGGTGCTGCTGAAGCTGCTGCTGCTCCTGTTGCTGCTGGTGCTGCACGCCGTCGTCTGGACCGCCGGTGGGCAGGTGGAGCGGGAGGGAGGGCACGGCGGGCGTCGAGCGCGGGCCGCCTTGGCGGTCGCCTTTGCGGCGTCGGCCGTCGGCGACGCCCCCTCCTCCTCCGCCCTCCGCCCCGTCATCCTCCTCCTCAACCTCCTCCTCGTGGCCGTCCTCCTCGAGCGCCACGTATTCGCGCTGCGCCACGTCCAGGCGCGCAAGCGACTCGCGCTGCTGAGACGCGTAGGTGCCGGACAGGCGGCGCGCCTCGGCGGCGCGGCGGAGCGCGGCCTCGGCGCGCGCCTCGGGCGAGGGCGAGCGCGCGCGCTCGGGCGGCGCGGGCGTCGGGGCGGCGGCGGCGGCGGCGGCGGCGGCGGGGAGCGGGCCCGGCCCCCGCGCGGTCGCGAGCGTGAGCGGGCTGGCAACGCGACCCCGCCGCGCCTCCTCCTCCTCCTCGTCCGCCCGCTGCCTGCGCTGCCCGTCCTCCCACTCCCACTCGCGCCGCTGCTGCTGCTGCTGCTGCTGCTGTCGGTGCCGCTGATCCTCCTCCTCCTCTTGCCTCGCCGCCGCTGCGGCCGCGTCCCCGAGCGGCGGCGGCTGCGCCCACTGCTGCTGCTGCTGCTGCTGCTGCAGCCGCCGCTCGAGCGCGGCCAGCTCCGCCTCGGCCTGCCACCTCTGCCCCTCCTCCCGCTCCCTCCCGCGCCGCGCGTCGGCTGCGTCCGCCGCGAGCCGCGCCGCCTCCAGCCGCGCGCCCTCGGCCTCGGCCGCGCGCGCCGCCGCCGCCCGCTCCAGCTCTCTGCAGCGCCGCGCGAGCCGGGCGTTGTCCGCCGAGAGCGCCCGCGCCTCTGCCTCCAGCCGCGCGTTGCCGCCCGCGAGCCCGCGCGCCTCGGCCTCCAGCCGGACCTTGTCCGCGGAGAGCTCGCGCGCCTCCGCCTCGACGAGCTCGACGTTGCGCGCCGTGGCCTCGGCCTCCTGCGCGGCGAGCTCGAGCTCGGCCTCGCGCAGGGCCCCGAGCTCGCGTCGCAGCAGCTCGCCCTCGGCCGCGTTGGCCCACAGGCGCGCGAGGTCGTCGCGCGCGGGCGTCGACAGGCCGCCGCCGCCGCCGCCGCCCGCGCCGCCCCTGGCGCCTACGCCGGCCGCCTCCATCCAGGCCTCGAGCGTGACGGCGCCGGCGCCGCCCGCCGCGGGACGGCGGTGGTGGCTCCGGGAGGCGACGGCGGCGGGGGTCGGGCGCGGGGGGCGCGACGCGGCGGTCGGGGTCGGGCGGGCCCCGCGGCCGCCGCCGGGGTGCGGCGGGAGCAGGAGGAGGGGCGCCGGGGAGGGCAAGGCGGAGGCGCGGAAGGGCGTGCGGTCGGGCGCCGTCGCAAACGAGGGGGTGGCGGCAGCTGCGGCTGCGGCTGCGGCGGCGGTCGCCATGGCCTGGGCGGCAGGCGCGTGCAGCCCGCGCGCCGTGTAGAGGCCCGCGGCGGCCGCGCTGCCGAACCCGGCAAAGCCGGACGAGGACGGCGTCGCCGGATGCTGCTGCTGCTGCTGCTGCCGGTCGGTCTGCGGCTGATGTCGTCCGTTGCCGCCGCCGCTGTCGCCGCCGCCGCCGCCGCCGCTGTCGCAGCCGCCGTCGCCTCCGCCGATGGCGCGCTCCACGGCGCCGATCATGTCGGCGCAGTCGGTGGGCGTCGTGGGCTGCGGCCAGCCTGGTGGTGGCGGCGTCGCTTGCTCGGAGTGCTCCTCCTGCCTGTGCTGGGGCGGCTGATGCTGCTGCGTGGGCGCGCCGGCGAACGAAAAGGGCCCCCCAGCGCCGCCGCCGCGCGTCGTCAACACGCCAACGGCGCCGCGGCGGTACGCGTTCTCGGCGCCGCCGCGGTCCGAGGCCAGGGCCATCGAAAAGGGCGAAGGGTTGTGGTGTGACTGTGCGGTCTTGGTGGTCATGGCAGTGTCTGCTTTGTTGTGTTTCGGGATTGGTTGTCGAGGGAGCGGAAGAAGTGAGTTTCCGCGTCCTTTTCTCTCCAACTCTCCCTCCTTCCTCCTCTGGACCGCCCGCTCTCGAATGCCATCGTCAAGACGCACATGGCGGACCTGGTGAGAGGTCCAGCATCCCCTGGAGCAGCGGCACGGCCGCGTGCTGCCCGTACTGCGGCCGTCTGTCACGGTATTCCATTTGAATGGGGGCGTCTGTTTAGGGGGGGGGGAAAACGGGGTGTGGCGCGCGCGCGACGTGTCAAAAGAGGAGAGACAGAGCAATAGGAGAACCGATGCGCGATGGTCAAGGTCATTGGTCACACGGCGGGCAAGTCGCTGGCACGGCGCTCTATTTGACCCAAGCGCCGCAGGCGGAAAAAGCAGCGACGCATCGACGCATCGACGCCGCCGGCGCTCGCGCCTCCTTCTTGCTCCCTCCCTCCCACCTCTCACCCGCACAACACATTTCTCTGGAAATACGCGATCTCCTTCTCGGTAAGGTTTGCCCGCCTCACGCCCGCCTGCCATTCAAAGCATGGCTCGTGTGCCCAACCACCACCTTCCGGTAGCTCTCTGTGTGTCTTTGAGTGGCCGAGGCGAGGAGAGGTGGTTGGAGTCGGTTGGAGTTTCGCTTCGCGCCCGCCGTTCAACGCCGCGCGCCGTGCAGACCGAGAAAGTTTGTGCGCGCGCGCTCGACGGTCTTGACCCGCCTGTTGCGCGGGCCGCATTGCTCTGTGGCGCTCACGGATAGAGAGGGGGGAGGGGCGACGTCAAATAAAGACAACGTCTCTCTTTTGTGCTTCGCCCTCTTTCTTCCGTCCCACGCGCCTGCTCGACAATCTCACGCCGACGACAACGCGCCGACCCTATCGAAGCGCTCCATGCGCCGCGTCACGCCACGCGCGCCGGCCCTCATTGGGAGGATTTGCCGCTTGTTTTGCGGGGCGATGAAAGAGGACGAGGCAATCTCTCTCCCCTCGAATCAAAAACAGGAAAAACCCGCTGACGCCCCCTCGTCCTCCTCCTCCCTCCCCACCATCACGCGATCTCGTCACAACCGCTCCATCCCGAACACACATCGAAACACACAGCAAAACATACACAACACAGCCCCTGTCTTTCCGCCCAAAAATCCCGACAAATCCCGCCGCGAAGAATACAAAAAAACGGAAATGGCTCCCCACCAGCAGCCGCAGCGCCTGGCGCTGGCGCTCGTCGCCTCGCTGGCCATGGCCGGCGTCGCGCACGCCCAGTACAAGACCGTCACCGAGGCCGTGAAAGCCATGCCCCAGACGTCGCTGCTCGGCAGCAGCGTCGCCAACTTCTCCAAGCTCGCAAAGACGTTCGACGACCCCAACTTTACGGGCACGGTCTTTGCGCCGACCGACGCCGCCATGGACGCGCTCGCGCAGGCCACCGGAGGCGGCGACATCGCCTCGGTGGCCGAATCCATGCCCGAGGTGGTCGAGCAGGTGCTCAACTACCACGTGGTCCCGGGCAAGGCCCTGAAGGCCAGCGCCCTGAAGGACGGGGCGCGCCTGGCCACCGAGGAGGGCGGCAAGCTCAACGTGACGGTGGCCGGAGCGACCGCTTGGCTGAACGACGCGATGGTCGTCTCCGCGAATGTGGCCGCGGGCAAAGCGCAGGTGCACGTGATCGACAAGGTGCTGCTGCCGCCGGACGTGGCCGAGCTGCTTGGGCTCAACTCGACGGGCCCTACGCCCGCGCAGCTCGCGGCGGCCAAGCTCGCGGGCGCGGCGACCAACGGCACGGCCAAGGCCAAGGCGGCGGCGGCCGAGGCGGTCGAAAAGGCGGCGGCGGCCGCGCCGGCGGCGGCGGCGCCGGCGGCGGCGCCGGCGGCGGCGCCGAGCGGGGCGGCCGGGGCGGCGCTGGCGACGGCGGCGCTCGCGGCGCCGGCGCTGCTGGCGCTCCTGTTCTGAGCAGGAGCAGGGGTTCACACGTGATCTCTCTCTCTCTTCGATTCTTAGCGCTTCTTTTTTTCTTTGTGAGTCAAAAAAAGACAAGCGGCGGCGCTGGGGGCGGCGATTTTTCAAGACGCGGCGATTTTTCAAGACGCGGCGGCCCTTTTGCTTTTTATCAAGGGAAAATGGAGGAGAGTCCTTGTTATTTGCAAAGGCGCGTGACCTTTTGTCTCAAAATCATACAGATGCAGGTTTTAGTCAGAGGGGGTCGGGTGAGAGGGAGTTGTCGTCGTCGGTTGTCGTCAAAAAGGCAAGCGGGAGGGGGGGCGTTCTAAACGTAATGTCAAGGACAAACCAACTGCGCTCACTTCTTCCCCGCGCGCGCGACGGCCCGGTCCAGCTCTGCCCTGCCGGCCGCCGACCCGAAGAAGCGCGCGAGCGCGGCGTCCAGCGCCACCGACCCCGCGTCCGAGCCAAAGTAGGCCGACGCCAGCGCCGCCGCAATGCCGTCGCCGCCGCCGCCGCCGCCGCCGCTGCCGCTGCTCTTGCCGCCGCCAGTCCCGCTCGGCGCGGCGTCAGGAGCAGCGGCAGCAGCAGGAGCAGCAGGAGCAGCAGCAGCAGGGGCAGGAGCGGCGGCCTTGGGCGGCCGGCCCTTGGGGGCCTTGGCGGCGGGCGGCGGCGGCGGCGGCCCGGCGCGCGCCCGCTTGGCCACGGCCTCCTCGGCGGCTGCCGCGGCGGCGGCGCGCTTTTGCCCCTTGTTGGCGGCTGCTGGGGCAGCAGTGGCCGCCGCCGCCGCCGCCGCCGCCGCCGCCGCCCTGGCCTTGGTCGGGCGGCCAATTATGGATGCGACGGCCGCGTTCGCCGCACCCGCCGCTGCCGCCGCCGGCACTCCTCCCCGGCCGAGAACGGGCGACTCGCTCCCCCCTGGCGGCGGCGGCGCCGCCCCTCCTCCTCCTCCTCCGCCCATGAGCGCCTTCATCAGCGACCACAGCCGCTTGTACGTCAGGTTCATGCGCCGCACGCGGTCCCAGTCCTGCCGCCTGGGCAGCAGCGGCGGCCCGCCGCCGGCCGCCGCCGCCGCCGCCGCCGCCGCCGCGCCGTTTGCCCCGCCGCCGCCGCCGCCGCCGCCCGCCGCCGCCGCCGCCGCCGCCGCCCGCTTGAGCGACGGCTCGTCCACGCCCAGGACCGCGTGCAGCGCGGCCACGTAGCGCTCCGCGTCCGCGCTCAGCGCCGCCGGCCACCCGGCGAGCTGCTGGACCTCGGCCTCGCCGTCCGCCGTCGGAAGCATCCAAATCACGCCAGAGGCGTCGGCCTCGGGCGGCGGCGGCGGCGGCGGGGGCGGGGGCGCGGGCCGCTTCCCGCCTCCTCCGGCGGCGGCGGCGCCCTGCGAGGCGGCCTGCTGCGCCATGAGGGTCGCGCGCACGGCGCGCTTGACGCGCGAGGACCAGCTGCCGACGCAGCCTGGCATGCAGCGGTGGGCGAGCGAGGCCGTGCGCAGCGCCGACGCCTCCTCGACAACGCCGCTGGTGCCGCCGGCGCTGCCGAGGGGCAGGGGCTCTGGGTCGGCCGCGAACCCGTAGTACTTGAGGCGCACGACAAAGGAACCCGCGGCGGGGAGCGCCGCGGCCACGCGCGCGGGCGAGGGAGGGGGCACCTGCGAGGAGGAGGATGAGGGCGGCGCCGCCGCGGCAGGGGCGGCGCCCTTCTTGCCGGCCGTCGCCCTCGCGCCGCCGCCCTTGCCGGCCTCGGCCGGCGTCGCCGCCGCCGCGCCGGCCGCCGCCGCCCCAAACGCGTGAAGGCGGAAGCCGACGTTGCTCACGCCCTCGAGGAAAAAGTCCATCGTGCCGCAGTCGCCCCACCCGCCGGTGACCGCCAGGGGCAGGTCGCGCGCGCGGTCGCCCTCGAAGTGCTCGCGGGCCACGTCGCTCAGGTCGTCGTCGCCGCCGCCGCCCTCGCTGCCGCCGAGGCACTCGTCGGACAGGGCGCGGGCGCGGTCGGGGTCGGCGAGCAGCAAGAGCAGCAGCTTGCGCGCGTCGCGGGGGGGCGGCGGGGCCGCCGGCGCCGAGGCGACGGCGGCGTAGGGGAGGCGCATTCGTCCCTCTCTTTTCGCGGGTGGAGGTGCTTGGACTTGCTAGGGCCCCGAGACCAATCGCGCCGTGTCGTGCAGCGTGCACACGACCAAACGCGCAGGAGATGGAGGTGGTGGTTCACCGAGTCGGACGCCTCACTGACGCTGGGAAGGAGGGCGTTTCCAGAGCACTGTTGTTGTGGTGAGAGATTTTGGGATGTCGAGACGTTTGGGCGCCGCGCGCAGAGCGATAGAGAAGCGGTCCGAGAAAGGACAAGGAGGTTGTGTGTGCTTGACACGCCGGCTCACGGCTGCGAGGGCGCCTTTTGTTCGTTGTCCAACGTCGGCGTCGGCGTCGGCGTCGGCGTCGGCGTCGACGTCAGCGGCGTCGTCTCCCCGTCCCCGCCGCCTGTTCCTCCTCCTCCTCCTCCCCGCCGCATAGAAAGCGTCCCCGCCGCCACGGCCGCCCAAGCGTCCCGCCCCACCGCCACGACCTTGCTCGCCACCGTCTCCGCCGCCTCGCGCGCCGCCCGCACGGCTGCGATCTCCGGAAGCCTCTCCGCCTGGTCCTGCGGGTCTGCGGCCGTCGGCGGCGTCGTCGGCCGCGCCCCGTCCGGCGGCAGCTGCGTCTGCTGCCGCCACTGGACGCGCCACCGCGCCCGCTCGTCCTCGTCGTCCTCCTCCTGGCGCGCGCGGCCGAGGGCCAGGCGCAGGGCGTCGTCGAGGGCGCGCTCCCCCGGGCCGATCTCGATCCCGGCGGCGAGACCGACGAGCGAGATGCGCGCAAAGGGCGGCTGCGGCTGCGGCGGCCCCTCCTCCCCGGCGAGCCGCCGCCGCCGCCCCTTTGCCGCCGCCTCCGCGGCCGCCGCCGCCTCGCCTGGGCTCTCGCCCTCCTGCCCCGCCCCTTCCACCTGCTTGTCCTCCTCGGCCACGTCCTGAAGCAACTGTCCCAGGCCGGGGGACGCGCGGCGAGGCAACCCGCCCTTGCCCGCCGACGCCGCCGCCGCCGCTTGTGCCGCCGCTGCCGCCACCACCGCCGCCTCGGCGTCGGCGAACAACGCCGCGACGCCGCCCGCCCGCGCGTCCGCGCTGGCGCTCGCGCACGGCACGTCGACGTAGAGCCTGCGGAAGCGCGCCCTGCCGAACCCGAGCCCGCCGGCGGACGAGAAGGCGTCGGCGCCTATCAGCGCTCCGGCCGCCGCGCCGCCCCCGCCGCCCGCGGCGCCGCCTCCGCCCGTGACCTCGATGGCCAGGCGCACGCGGCGCGCGGACGGCCAGGGCGCGGGAAGCGCGAGGCCCCCGCCCAGGTCGAGGTGGCGCACGCGCGCGCGCGCGCCGCCGCCCGTGGCGACCGCGGCCGTCGCCGCCGTGGCGACCAGAGGGCAGCCGAGGAGCTCCCTCAGGCCGGGGTGCGCGGCGACGCGGCGCAGGGCCGCGCGGCGCGCGACGTCGGCGGCCGAGCCGCGCGTGGCGGCGGCGACGAGGACGCCGGCCGCGGCAGCGGCGAGGCCGTCCAGGGCGGCGGCGCGCAGGGCCGACGACAGCGACGCCGCGGGCTTGCGCTCGCTGCCGGCGTCGTCGTCGCCGGCGTCGGCCCTTCCCCGGAACGATCGCAAGCCCCAGAAGACGCCGGCGCCCGCGGCCACGCCCCTGCACGCCGGGCCGTGCTGCTGGAACAGCGCGTGTAGGCGCCGGCCCGAGAGCGTGGCGACGTGCATCGCTTCTGTCGCAGCGCGATCGGGGGTTTCGACGTTCCTCTTTGAGCCGGGTTTCCGTTGCGCGAGAAGCGCAAAGAGAGAGAGAGAGGAAGAGTCCGTGTTTACGTGATGTACAAGGGAGTGTATTAAGTATGTAAGGGACGACACAGAATGTCAAGCGGGGCGAGGGACGCGCCGGCCTCGCGCGGGCCGGCGGGGGCCCGCGCTTCTTCAGCGTCGCCGGCAGCTCGTTTCTCGTAGCGCGCGTTGATCTTGGGTCCTGAGAAACGCATAGGTAGGCGGCCGTGTGCCGGCACACGGCCGAAAGCCCTTCCCAAGACCACGCGCGCTACGAGAAACGAGTCGCCGTGGCTAAAAAAGCGCGGGAACTGCCGACAGGTGTGGAGGAAATATCATAGGGACAAGGGAGCGTCGCCGCGGTCGGCGGGAGAGCCCAAGGCGGGGGACGCCAAAGGAGGAAGGGAAAAAAAAAGCCACGGCCGCTCGAGAGCCGCTCAAGACACACGAAAAAGAAACAAGAACATACGACAACGACTCCCTCACTGCTCGTCCAGGCTCGTCATGTGCCGCGTCGTGAACGACGTGTGCGGCGTCGCCCCGTCGCCGTCGTCCTCCCCGTCCATCGTCGGCGCCATGCGCGACCGCCGGCGCCGGCGCCGCGCCACGCAGCCCGTCTGCCACCCCGGCCAAGCGCACACAGGGCCCTGCGGCACTAGAGGGCTGCCCGGTCGCGCCCGGCTGCCCGCGTTGCTCATCGCGCGCCCCAGGGACGCGGCCCGGGCGTCCGCGTCGGCGTCGGACGCCTCGCGCTCCTGGGCCGCCTCGGCGCGCGCCTCGGGCGTCTGCCCGGCCACGAAAGAGGTGGCGGCCGCGGGCGTCGCGTTGCGCGGCCGCGGCGGCGGCGCGCGGTGGAGCATCGGGTCGCCGCCGTCCATGGCGCAGCCCGAGGCGCCGGCCATGCGGCGCATAAGGTACGAGGCCGGGATGGACTGGAGGGTCGAGGTGACGGGGCCGGCCATGGAGACGCCGCTCTCCTCGCGCATGCCGGGGAGGCCGAAGCGGCCGCCGCGGCCGGCGCTGGCGCCGGCGCCGGCGCCGGCGCCGCCGCCCGCTCCGGCGCCGCCGGCCATCATCATTTGGCCCTGGCCAGCGGCGGCGCCGCCGCCGCCCAGAAAGTTGTGCTGGGCGAGCAGGTTGATCTGGCGCGGGGTCAGGGACTGTTTTGTGTGTGTGTCGTCGTGGTTGATGGTTTTGTTGTATGTTTTTCGGGGCGGGGGGTTTTGTTTTGTTTTTTGCGTCGGCGGGGGGTTGTTTTGTTTTTTGCGTCGGCGGGGGGTTGTTTTGTTTTTTGCGTCGGCGGCGTGTTTGCTTTTCACGTCCTCTCCTTTCGCTCTCCTCTTTCCCCTCGTCGTCGTCGTCGTCGGGTCGCCCCCCGTCGTCCCCGTCCTCTCGAACCAGGAAGAAACGGAACGGCGACTCACCGGCAGCTGCAGCAGGTCGAGCATCGTCACCTCCCCGCCCACCGCCACGTACACCTTGGTCGGCGCCACGAACTCGAGGTTGGCCTCCTCCACGCACCCTCGGCTCCAGTTGTGCACCTGCACGCCCGCCACCACGGCAAAGTCGGCCTTGCGCGGGTCGACGCACTTTTCGATCAGGTACTCGAGGTCCTGTTCTTGATTGGGTCGGTTGTTTGGTCGATTGTTGATGGGTTTGGTTGGTCGGTTGGGCGTGGGTGAGGGGGAGGGGAGGAGAAGGAAAAAAAAAGGGGTTGTTGCGTGACGCGCTGCGGCGATGGGGGTCGAGGCGTTGTTTCGGCGGCGTCGTCGCTCGTTTGTTTCCTCGGCGCCCCACAATAAGAAAAAGCACACACGCGCGCAACACGACAAAAAAATCGCACGTCGGTGATCACGCGCTCCGCCACGGACGTCATGCCCGCCAGGTCCATGCGCGCGGGGTCCTGCCCCTCGTACTTGACGCGCCGCGCCAGCCGCTGCTTGAGGATCGTGAACTCGGGGTCCAGGGGGTCGTGCACGCCCGGGATCTTGAGGTTGCGCTCGAGCCCCTCCGCCTTGAGCTCCCCGAGCACTTTCGAGAGCGCCCCGCACGCGCACGACGTGCCCGGGCGGTTGGGCCGGTAGATCGCGCCCAGGTTTCCCGCGTCGTCGACCGCGATGTGCGGGAAGGAAAAAAATACGTAGCGCTCGCGGCCGTCGTCCGTGGCGACGGGAGAGTGCGACAGGCCCGCGCGGATGCCCGTGACGCCGCACGTGAGCACGGCGCCGAGGCCGTTGGTGTTGAAGCTGCTGCCAAACACGGCCTCGATCTTGTCTTTCAGCATCGTGGTGACCTCGTCGCGGCACAGGTTGGTCATGGCTGTGTGTTGTTGTTGTTGTGTGTCGGGGCGTGTGTTTTTGTGCGGGAGGGGTCGTGTGTTGTTGGTCTTGGTGTTTGTCGCGAGCGCCTCTGGGGGCAGCGAGCGCCGCCGCCGCCCCCCCCCCCCTCCTCTTTTCCTCCTTTTTGGCGGCGCCCGCTCCCCTCTCTCCTCCTCCCCACTCACCGATCGAGTTTTCGCCCGTGAATCCGTAGCCGCACAGGGCCACCTCGACGCGCGCGATGAAGTCGTCGACGCCCAGGGCCGTGGGAAAGTGGCGCAGCACGTCCTGGTGGCGGCGCGTCAGGTAGTCGCGCGACGACATGGTCGCGGGCCCCTCGGGGCCGCCGTCGCGCGAGGACAGCGCGCCCCCGCCGTCGCGGCTCGAGAGCGCCGGCGCGGTCGGCGCGTCGACGGCGGCGGCGGCGGCGGCGGCGGCGCCCTTGGCCGCGCCACCGCTGCCGCTGGCGCCACCGCTGCTGCCTGCGCTGGCCGCCGCCGACTGAGCGCGCGCGCCGACGGGCGTGCGCGTCCGCAACGACGACGACGACGAGGGGCCGGCAGCGGCCCTCGCCCCTGCTCCGAGCAGCGGGCGGGCGCAGGCCGGCGAGGAGCCCTCGGACGCAGTCGCCCTCCGCCGCTGATGCCAGGAGAGGCGCGCGCCGGCGAGCCATCCCCTGGGCGGCGCGCTGCCGGCGAGCGCCGCGCGGTGCAACATGGTCTCGCGTACGGAAGGGGGCGGATCCAGGCGGGTTGTTTTGTGAAGGGTTGTTTCCCGAAGACGATGAGCGTTTTTTGCTTTTTGCTTTTAGGGCGGCTATTTTCAGCTTGGTTCCGCGCGCGCGAAGACAGCGAGTCGGCGACGTCTGTGACGAGCCTGTCAGAGGACTCTAGCAGCAAGGGGTGGAGGGGTTAGGCGCGTTACAAGGCTCTTTGTCGTGGGGACACCCCGCCGCCCGCCAGCCCGCTCGAACGGCGGACGCGGCGTCAGCGCCGCCTCCACCCTTCAACGGCGCGCTGCCTGGCTTCTTCTCGACAATCCCATCACAACGACACGTGATCATAACTCATTCAAAGGAGAAACATGAGCTCGACTTGACACGAAGAACAAAGAACCGACGGTCAAAGGGCGGGCCGGCGCTCAAAACGCAGTCACGAGACGCCCGCCGGAAACGCGCCGACAACGGGGCAAGAGGGGACGTCAAAACCCTCCTCCCCCTCCCGCGCCGTAGCCCCCTCCTCCTCCCCCGTACCCGCCGCCGTACGGCGGCAGGGGCGGCGGCGGCGGCGCGTGGTGGTGACCGTAGGGGTTGTGCGGCTGCATGAGCGGCGGCGGCGGGCCCCCGGCGTGCGGCGGATACCCCGCACCCCCGCCGCCGCCGCCATAGCCGGGCGGGGGCGGCGGCGGTGCGGGGCGGACCGGCGGCGGCGGGCGTTGCTGCTGCTGCTGGTGGTGCTGGTGGTGCTGCTGCAGATGCTGCTGCGCGGCCGGGTGGAGGTGCGGGGGCGGGCCGCCGGGCATGCCGTGGGCCATCGCAGGCGGAGGAATGGGCGGCGCCGGGCGCGCGTGGCCGCCGCCTCCGCCGCCTCCGCCGCCGCCGCCGCCTCCGCCGCCCTTTTTCGCGCCGTTGCCGCCGCCGCCTCCGCCCCCGCCGCCGCCCCCTCCCCCGCCCGCGGCCGCGCCCCCCCCGCTCAGCGACCCGTGCTCCGCCAGCCACCGGCTCTTGCGCAGCGCCTCGCTCTTGGCCCGCTTCTTGGGGTCGGCGTACCATTTCAGCAGGTCGACGCTCGCCGGCCGGTCGCCCCCCGTCAGCGGCGCCACCCGCGTGGCGTCGACGTCGGCCGTGTCAAGCGACAGCAGCTCATACTCCTCTCGCGCCGTCATGAGGCCGTACGTGAGCGTGTGCGTGTTGTTGTGGGCGTCGTAGTCGGTGACCACGGCCTGGAACCAGGGGTCGCCGCGGTTCCGGCGCGCGTCGTTGGGCCAGAAGCGCAGCACGCGGCGGCCGATGGCGGCGCCGTAGGGCGGGCGCTCGGCGCCGACGGCGCCCGCGGCGGCGGCGGCGGCGGCGGAGGCGGCCGCCGCCGCGCCGCGCGGGCGCTTGCCCTCCTCGGCGGCGGGCCCGGCGCCGCCGCCGCCGCCGTCGCCGGGGCCGCCCGGGCCGTCGAACTGGCGCTTGTTCCCGCCGCCGCCGCCGCCCAGGGCGTCCACGCGGTGCGCCAGGTGGCCGGGCGTGCCGGCGTAGTTGCCTCCGCCGCCGCTGCCGTCGCCGCCGCCGCCGCCTGCGCCGCCGCCGCCGTCGTCGCCAGGCGGGGCGCCGGCCGCGCCGCCGGCAAACGAGGCAAAGTCGAGCATGGCAAAGGCGCTGGCGGCCGCGGCGCCGGTGTTGGCCGGGGGGGCGCCGCCCCCTGCGGGGGGCACGGGCGCGGGAGGGAGCGGGCCGGACGGCTGGCGGGCGGGGTGGTTGTTTCCGCCGCCGCCGCCGCCGCCGCTGCCTCCGCCGCCGCCGAGCGGGCGGCGAGCGGGCGGTTTGGGCGGCTTGCCGCCGCTGCCGGCCGCCTCGAGGCGCTGCGAGAAGACGCTGTCGGGGACGCTCAGGTGCTTGGCCCACTCGCGCAGCAGCGCCTCGGTCGACTTTTGGTGGGTTGATTGGTGTGTCGGGCGAGAGAGAGGGAGCGTGTGGCGCGATTGAGAAGCAGGGAGGGGGAGAGAAAAACATTTGGTGACGCGCGCATGCGCGCGCCACAATCGGGACAGCCGCTCAGCAACCACCTACCGGGTCGTAGTCGAGCGTGGTCGCCCACAGGATCAGGAGCGTGATCGCGTCCTCGGCCAGCAGCGTGCGGAGCGCCGCTGGGGTCGACATGGCGCGATGAGTTTGCGCGAGACGTCCGCTGCCTGCGAGGGATTCTGCGGCGCGCGCGCGCGCCTGCTGCGAGAGGCAAGGAGGTTGATTGGCGGCGGTGAGGCGCGCGCGTGTATAATTGTGAGTGTCGTGAGATGTGATGAGGACGATGAATTGTGCATTCCCGACGTTGTCGGCGCGCGTTTCTTGTCTTCGCCCCCATGGTCGCCCGTCGCCCGTCGCCGACACGGCTGGTGCATAACATGACGCGTTCGACCGCGCGTCAAACAGCCTTTTCCAAAGCGAAACACGCCCCGCGCGCGTTGAGTCACACCCGCACCGCCAACTGGACCGCGCGCGAACGACCAGTGATCGTCGATCACAGCCTCCCCTCTGCGGGCCATCCGAGGAACTGAGCACGGCAGCCGGCGTCCCCTCGCTGCCGCAGCCTCCTCTGCCGGGCGCGTCAGCAAACGGCCGCGCGGCCGGACCGGCGGCCGGAGCGGCGGCCGCGGAGCGGCGGAACTCGCGTCGCTGGCGGGCCTCGATGACGGCGGCGTCCATGGCGACCATGGCCAAGGCCACGGAGATGATCGCGGTGGCGGCGGCCGCGCCGGTCGGACAGCACCGGGTGCTGGCGCAGCTCACGTGGCTCGTGGCCGGCAAGGCGGCCGAGGTCGCGCGCCAGGCCGTCACGCTCGCGCGCGCGGCGACGGCCGAGTCGGCGGCGGTGGCGGCGGTGGCGACGGGCGCGCCGGGCGCGGCGGCGGCGGGGGCGGCGGCGGCGGCGGTGGCGGTGGCAACGGGCGCCCCGGACGCGGCGCCCCCCGGGCGCGCCGTCGCCGCCCCGCCTCCCGTCCTCGCCACGCTGGCCTCGTGCGCCTCGATCGCCGACGCGTGGGGGCGGTACGACGTCGGCGGCGGCGCCGGCGGCGGCGCTCCCTTGTACCGGGCGCTGGAGGAGGCGCGCGGGACGCGGTGGCGGCCCGGCATGACGAGAACGTGGAGCGAGTGGACGGCCTATGCCGCCTACGTCGGAGGGCCTGGCGGCGTGGCTCGAGAGCGGCCCCGCGCGCCAGGCCGAGGGCGGCGCGGGGACGGCGTGGACGGGCGCGAGGGCGGCGCGGGTGCTGGACGAGTGGCGCCGGGAGGACGCGGCGCGGGCGGGCGTCCCGCTCCGCCGCTGAGCGTGACGGCCTACATCATGCGGCTGGGGGTCGCGCCGTTCTTTGGGCAGCGGCCGGTGATCCCGCACGGCGCCGCCGAGCCCAGGGCGCTGCCCGCCGCATTCGCGGCGTGCGCGAGCGTCCGCGCTGACCGGTGCCAAGAGGTGCGGCGCCTGCGCGGGGAGGACGTGGAGTAGCTGTTTTTTTTGTCTTGACGTCTTCTGTGTGTGTTTTTCATTCGTTTGTCTGTGTCGCCCTCTCGCTCGAGCGCGCGCGCGCGAGTGATAGAGAGACGAGCGCGCGCGCGAGAGAGAGAGAGAAATAGGGAGAGAGAGAAATCGTGTCGTGCGGCGCCGGGTGGCGGCGACGGCGGCGGCGGCAGCGGTAATGGAAATGGCAACGGCGCGTTGTCATAGACGCGAGGGGGTGGGGGGGCAGAAAGGGGTCGAGATAACAGTAGAGACGTTTGTCTAGGTGTCAGAGAATAGGGGGCAGGAACCAAAGAAGGGATTAATGTGTTCATCTCAGCGCTCGACCTCAATCGCCCGCGGCCGACGACGGCGGCGACGGCGGCCAGCCCGCGCCCCGCGACGGCGGCGACGGCGAGCGCGATCGCGGGCCGCTCGCGGCCAGAGAGGAGGAAGAGGACGAGGAGCGGGACAGGTAATGGTGCTGCTGCGGCTGCGGCTGCGGCGGCAGGTGCTGCTGTTGATGCTGGTGCGGGTACACGGGAGGGGCGAGGCCGTGCCCGCTCGCCGCCGCCGCGCTGCCGCCGCCGCTGCCGCCGCCAGCCGCCGCCGCCGCCGCCGCGCCGCACAGCGGCGCCGGGTCGCGCCGCAGCGCCTTGCGCTGCTGCGACGTCAGCCGCGGCGCCGGCGGCCGCGCCCGCGGGTCGTCCAGCCGCCCGCTGAACCACCCGCCGTCCGGCGCGCGGCAGTGCACGCGCATGCCGAACCGCTGCAGCTCGCGCTGGCAGAAGACGCACGGCGCCGCGCAGCCGAGCGATCCGTCTGCCAGCTGCCGCCAGACGACGACGTCGCAGCCGACCTTGCGGCGCACCCAGCTGACGACGCGGTGGGAGGCGGTGCCGTGGCGGCGGGCCTTGAGGACCCAGCTCTCGAGCAGGCGGCGTTCTGTTTTTTTGTGGGGTTCGGTTGTTTGGTGAGGAGGATGTGAGCAAGCGAGCGTGCGCCAGAGGGCGCTTCTGACGCGTTGGTTTGGGCGGCGCCCTTGATTCTCGCTCTCTCGTGCCGCCGTCGAGGTCGGGCGGCGGCGGCGCGGGCGGCGGCGGCGCCGGTGGCTCGCGTGTGCCTGCTGCCGCTCGTCATGCCAGGCCTGCACCACGCGACTGGATGCCTGCGCGCGCCGAGCACCCACGCATACATGCCCGCGCGCGCGCGCGGTGAGAGCGGGCGGCAACCGGCAGCAGCACAAGGCCTCTCTCGCGACTCCGATTCGCCGTGTTTCTCACCAGCGCAGCAGCGGTGGTTACTGTTCACCGCGTTGTTGAGACCGTCCGCATTCAAAGCACTCTTTAAACCACTCGTCGTTGGCGGCGGCCGTGGGGGGGCGACACAGGGACGCGTTGACGACCTTGGAGGCGCACGACTTGGCGCCGGGAGCCATGGGATGAGAGGGGATGGGAGGGGGGGGTCGAGGAGGGCAGGGGAGGGCACGGAGGGGGCTGGAGGGGGCAGCTCGCGAGGACGTGTGCGTGTACAACTGGGGGTGTGTGTGGGATGAAGGGCCCCGCAGGAGCGGCGGCCGGGTTTGGTCCCGTCAGCGGCAGCGCTTGGTCGGCGTCGGCGGAGGACGGCGGCGACGAGCGAGAGGCACCAAACGAGAGGGAGAGACAGGCACTCTTAGTTTCCAGCTCTACGCCCATCCCATTCAAACCCCCGCCCCCCCGGCAAACACAAGCTCCGCGGGGCCCGTCATGTAGACGCGGTTGTCCGCCTCGCGCCACTCGATGCGCAACGGCCCGCCCGGCAGGTCCACCCGGCACGCCCTCTCCGTCCTCCCCTCGAGCACGCCCGCCACCACCGTGGCGCAGGCCCCTGTCCCGCAGGCGAGCGTGCGCCCGGCGCCGCGCTCCCAGACGACCATGCGCACGTGGTCGCGCGCCAGGACCTCGACGAACTCGGTGTTGGTGCGCGCGGGGAACGCGGCGTTGCGCTCGAACAGGGGGCCGAGGGCCTCGAGCTCGGCGGACACGTCGTCGACCTGCCGCCGTTTTTCATACGGTTTATTTTGTTTTGTTTTGTTTTGTTTTGTTTTGTTTTGTTTTGTTTTGTTTTGTTTTGTGTGTGTCGGCGAGGACAGAGGGGGGGGGGGGGGGGGG
>Ga0105053_10001574_pt1 | contig 36499 bp, 6 predicted proteins | sample BON01_FD_78093 | JGI IMG/M metagenome (GOLD analysis project Ga0105053, IMG submission 78093) | Freshwater microbial communities from Lake Bonney liftoff mats and glacier meltwater in Antarctica - BON-01 | ecosystem: Environmental > Aquatic > Freshwater > Ice > Glacier meltwater | place: Lake... | reverse complement strand
TTAAGAGTTCCTCATCTTCAATGTTCGAAGATTATTTCAGAGATATTATGTCGCCATATTTCGAATTTCAAAAGTTTAATAGTTGTTGTAGGTTGATCCATTTGGGGGGGGTTAAATTTTAATAATCTTCTGTTTGTTAAAAAAAAAAAAAAAAAAAGAATTTTAAAAAATTTCCGAAAAAAAATTACGATTGAATGAAGATTGGTCGTCGTGTGGTGCGCTCGATGAGCACTGGTTCGAAACTCCCTTGGGACTCGCAGGCAGTATGGTCCATTAAGGAAAGGTTATTGGATTCGCCAGTAAGTGCTGATTCTTTGACAAAAGAGTCGCTGGAAAAACTTGCATGGTTTGCACACTTGAAACTACCAGAGGATGAAAGTGGAAAGGACAAGTTGGTGGATGATATGTCGAACATTTTGAAATTCGCTGCTCATGTTAAAGTTGTTCAGCTAGATACAACAGAAACTGAAAAGGTAGCCAGCACAGAAAGTTATTTGCGACCGGATGCAGTAGCAGAAGGTTCTATACAGAAAGAATTAATAAGGAATGCGAAGCTTAGTAGCTTGGGCCATTTCATCGTCACTCGCACATAAAAGAGTGTTTTGTATTAAATAAATAATCAATGAATGTCAATAATAATCAATAAATTTATTTCGTTTTTGTATTTAGAGAGTTAATACCTTTGTATTAGGTATTATTGGCTTACCAACAATGGACAAGAGACATGATGTGTTCAAGGATTTAGTTGAACAAGTGTCGATTGATGCGAATGAAATTCTTGATACGAAGCTGTCTGAAAAAATCATGGAGATGGAGAAAATGATGAATGAGTTACGGGAACTGAATTTGAATGTGTCCCCTAGTACCTACATTCCAACTTGCGAGGAAATCGAGGCATCAGCTGGCATGACAGGAAAAAAACGAAAGGTGGAAGAAACAGGTGCAGTAGTATGCACCATTGATGTGCCTGCAAATAGGGAAATAAAAGAACAAATTAAAACATTAGGGATCAAGATAACGGAAAGCATCGAGATGCTTGGCACGGTTAAGACATGGATACAACTAAACATTCCAAAGATTGAAGATGGTAATAATTTTGGTGTAGCCGTTCAGGTACGTTGGTATAAATTAAGATCATCTCGATTTTTACTAAATTGAATCGTTGGGGAAATCATCTAATCTTTTAAATTATTGTAGGAAGAATGTGTTGGAGAAATAAGTCGGGTTGAGGATGCGGGATTCAATATCATGGAATCTACTTCCAAGTATTTTCAAAGCAGAGCAAAATTGGTGCAAAAGCTTTTAAAGTATCCAAAAATTCATGATTTTCGACAAGCGGTAGTTGAGTGCGATGAATCACAACTAGTGACCCTCTTGATGAGCGTGATCGATTTGAGGTAAGCGAATAACCCGTCGATTCATTACGGAGCTGAAGTTTGTTTTTGTAGGAATAGCTACGCGTTCATTCAAGATTTGTTAGCCAAGAATTTGGATAAACTCATCAAGCCGAGAAATCATCATACGCACTCGATGTATTGATTTCTTCGCCTTCATGAACTTAAAAAAAAATTAGAAAAAAATGAAATTTCCAAGGACAATAATCGGCTTCATGTAATACAACTTGCTATTATCATTATAGTATTCGATAAGAAGTGTTAGTTGTAAATGGAAGAAATTGAGAATTCAAAAAAGTGTACCGTTGATTTTACGATGGTTCACCGCTGGTGTTTCAATTTAATTTTTAGTGATCAAAATAGGCATTGGAGGTGAACAACACATACGACGCGGCAAGGAAAGATTCGCTACAAGGTTGATTAATAAAGCATTAATATATCAAAGGAAAGAATCCAGATTCGCAGTTACCTATCGTATTCGTTTATTCATATCTATTTTTGAAGCAGCGTGTTCTGATTAGGTAGAAAGAAAGAAGGGTAGAAAGAAAGCAGGACAAACTAGTGGCAATAAGGTCGAATATTTGAATTCCATTCGAAATGAAAATCAGTAGATTTATCTTGCTAGTTTCATTTTCTGTTGGAAATGTTGAAGTTCAAAACCCTTGTGAAGATGGGTTGCTTAGTGACGGTGAAACAGATGTGGATTGTGGAGGTATCAGTTGTGATCCTTGCTTCGAAGGAGAAAGATGCAATTTGAATTCTGATTGTGAGAGCAGCATGTGTGAAGAGTACAAGTGTCTTGCTATCAGTTGTGTTGATGGTGTTTTGAACGGGAATGAAACCGATGTCGACTGTGGAGGGCCATATTGCCTGGCATGCGATGACGAGTCAGATTGTATATTGAATAGCGACTGTGATAGTGGCATATGCGCCGATGGATTGTGCTACTCAAAATCCTGTAGAGATGGAGTATTAAATGGAAATGAAACGGATGTTGATTGTGGTGGAGGGTCGTGTGGTCCGTGTAATACCGGAAGTATTTGTCTGCATAACAATGATTGCGCAGGCGGAGTATGCGAAGAAGGAGTGTGTTTAGAAAGTACCTGCTTGGATCATGTACTCAACGGCGATGAGAGTGATGTTGATTGCGGAGGGAACACCTGTGCTCCTTGTGCCGCAGGTAAGGTCTGTAACTCACATGAAGACTGCTCTACAGGAGCATGCTCAGTTTTTCTTGGTACCTGTTTGCACGAATCTTGCATTAACTCTGTCATTGATGGCGATGAGACCGATGTCGATTGCGGCGGGGGTCTATGTTCACCGTGTATTGATGGGGCAGGTTGTGAGAGGAGCACTGATTGTCGCTCTGATATATGTGTTGACGGTTCATGTTTACCTATTCATTGCTCCGATGGAATACTATCAGGAGACGAGACTGATGTTGACTGTGGAGGCTCGCTCTGTTCTGCATGTGCTCTAGGTGATGCTTGCTCTATGGATACTGATTGCGAATCTAAATTATGTGATAGTGAATCAGCATTGTGCGTTCCATGGACTTGTGGAGATGGATTATTAAACGATCAAGAGACTGATGTAGATTGTGGTGGAAGTTTGTGTTCCGCATGTGGTGACAAACTCAGGTGCTCGGAGCATAGCGATTGCCTGAGTAAATTCTGTGATGTGGATGCCCAAGTATGTGTTTCCGAAGAATGCCACGATGGAATTTTGAATGGCAATGAAACTGACATTGATTGCGGGGGTTCTTCCTGTCTGCCTTGTTCATTTGGCTCCTCGTGTGCTACAGATTCAGACTGCGAAGGGGTATGCGATCCAAGCAAGTTAGTCTGTTCTCATGCTACATGTTTTAACGGTATTCTCGATGGAAATGAAACTGCATTGGATTGCGGAGGTATATATTGTTCTCCATGTGATGCAGGTAAAGATTGCATTGAAGGAGCTGATTGCACCAGTGGTCACTGTGGTACATCTACTCAGTTGTGCATGCCCGCCAGCTGTTTCGACCATATCCAAAATGGAAATGAAACATCTGTTGATTGTGGTGGTCTTCTATGTGACCCTTGTAAAGCAGGAGAAGAATGCGACCAAAATCGAGACTGTTTGAGTGGTGTATGCGATGACACCTTGGGGATTTGTCTTGATAAGTCATGTATGGATGGTTATGTGAATGGTCACGAAACAGATGTGGATTGTGGAGGTTCTTGGTGTTCTAAATGTAATGATGGCGCCAAGTGTCTATCCGGCACTGATTGTGAAAGTGATATTTGTGATGAAACTAAAAGCGTATGTCTTCCTATAAGCTGTGGTAACGGAATCCTCGATAAAATATTCAATGAAACTGACGTGGACTGTGGTGGCAACATCTGCAGCACATGTGAAACGAACATGGCTTGTTTGGAATCCAGTGATTGTGAAAGCTCTCTGTGCAGCAACTATACCTCCACTTGTTTAGCAGCAACATGCGGAAACGGAATTCTTGATGGCAATGAGACTAGCGTAGATTGCGGCGGAGAGTTATGTGATGCATGTCAATTGGACGAACTATGTGTTGCTGATTCGGATTGTTTATCAGGTCTTTGTTTGGAGGATGAACAAGGCGGAAGAAGCGCGTGTTTGGCGACTCAGTGTGGCAATAGTCGATTGGACTCAGACGAAACAGACGTAGATTGTGGAGGCATCTGTCTTGGGTGCGAAGTCGGTGCACGTTGTGAAGACAATGAAGATTGCCTGTCCCGTTTATGCGAAGACAATGTTTGTCTTGATGTTTCATGTGGAAATCACATCAAAGATGAAAATGAAACAGATGTTGATTGTGGTGGTAGTATGTGTCCTTCATGTGAAGCTAAATCCCGTTGCTTAGAGGATGATGATTGCGCGAGTCACCTCTGCATGAACAACATGTGTCTCATTGCATCATGTAATAACGGAGTCTTGGACAGGAACGAAACAGGAATAGACTGCGGCGGGCCTGACTGTAGCTCTTGTGACGACGGACAGGAATGCCTGTATGACATTGATTGTACGAGTGCTAAATGTAACGTGGATGGATTATGTATGCCACTCTCGTGCATGGATGGAGTCCTAAATGGAAATGAAACGGATATCGATTGTGGAGGAAGTTACTGCAATCCTTGTGGTGCTGGTGCTGAGTGTGATGTGCCGTCAGATTGCACTAGTGGTTTGTGTGATGTAGAGCTAGGGTTTTGTCTTGATGCCTCTTGTAGTGATGGATTGATGAATGGTCATGAAACAGACGTGGACTGCGGAGGAGAGATGTGCGGCAAATGTGCTGTTGATCAACTGTGTGTATCTGACGGAGATTGCGCAAGTCAAGCATGTTGTGATTCCAGTCATCGTTGTATGCCTGAACAGTGTCGTGATGGAAAGATGAATGGTAATGAAACTGATGTGGATTGTGGAGGTGAATCATGCTCTCCATGTGACGATGGACTGGCTTGTGAATCACCTAATGACTGTAGCAGCGAATTATGCGAAGATAACAAATGCATGGCTACTACGTGTCGTGATGGAAAGATGAATGGAAATGAAACTGATACGGATTGTGGCGGGGCTTTTTGTCCGGAATGTTTGGTTGGAAGCACATGTTTAGTTGATAGCGATTGTTCCGGTGGGTTTTGTGGCAGCCATATGTACTGCGTGCCGTTCAATTGTCGCGATGGAATTCAAAATTCAGATGAGACGGATGTCGACTGCGGAGGTGATTTATGCTCTGCATGCGAAAATGGTGCCACTTGTATGGATTCAATGGATTGCATATCTGGGATGTGCGAAACGGGTATCAATAATATTTGTGTTCCTGCATCATGCTCTGACGGTATTGTAAATGGAAATGAATCGGATGTTGATTGTGGAGGACCAGATTGCGCCCCGTGTGCGACAAGAGCCACATGTTCAGCTGGTTCGGATTGTATTAGTGGTTTATGCGATGTGTTTATGCAGCACTGTGTTCCTCGTACTTGCCAAGATGGTGTTGTTTCAGCTGAAGAAACAGGAATTGATTGCGGTGGACCTGATTGTGCTCCTTGCATGGACGGTAATCCATGTAGTGTGGATGGAGACTGTATGTCGTCACTGTGTAACATGGAAAAGCATATCTGTATGCCTGTGTATTGCATCGACGGGTTGTTGAGTTCAGGTGAGTCAGATGTGGATTGTGGAGGAGACCTATGCATGAGTTGTCCTAGTTTGCACAAGTGTCATAGGAATAGCGATTGCGAAACACAGTTCTGCGACCCAGCCCACTCACGATGTATCCTGCGAGAGTGCAATGATAAGATCCAGTCACTGAACGAAACAGACATTGATTGCGGAGGCAATATGTGCAGTCCATGTGAGAATCGTAAGCACTGTTTATTGAATAGAGATTGTATATCAGGCTTGTGCAATGCTTCTCAATGTGTTCCTGTTTCCTGTATGGATGGCTCTGCAAATGGTAATGAAACAGATATTGATTGTGGAGGTAATGATTGTGCGCCATGTTCCAAGGTTCTTTCAATGTGCCAAACGGACAACGATTGTGATGTTGATTTGGTTTGTGAAGACAATCAATGTCTTCCTGTTTCACCCCAATTACGAAAATTGGCCTTGCTCCCTGCATCATGCTCCGACAGGGAGCAAAACAACGATGAAACCGACGTGGATTGTGGTGGGGAAACGTGCCTTCCTTGCACCGAACGTGGTGCTCTCTGCGTGGTAGACACTGATTGCGGTGATCGTTTGGTTTGTGGGCATGAAATGTGTGTGGAAACCACTTGTTTGGACAAAGTACAATCAGGTTCGGAAACAGATGTTGATTGTGGCGGAGGACTATGTCGTAAATGTTCAGATCAGTCCAGTTGCAATATCAATAATGATTGCGAGAGCTTGCATTGTGACGATGTATGTATTCCTGCGACTTGTGATGACGGCATCATGAATCAAGGAGAATCCGATATTGATTGCGGAGGGCCATGTGGTGCGAACTGTTCTGGTCTGAGTAGATGCAATGGCAACATGGATTGCTCAAATGATTTGCTTTGTCATCCTGATCAGGCTTTGTGTGTTCCCAAGTCTTGCCTCAATGGATTCCGAGATGGATCTGAAGCCGATGTGGATTGTGGCGGGGAGTTTTGTACCAGTTGTTCAGAATTTTCGAATTGTAATGGGAATAATGATTGCGGCGAGGGTCTCGTATGCTCTCATGATACCAGCACTTGTATTTTGAGCAGTTGCATAGATAAGGTTCAAAATGGAGATGAAACGGATGTTGATTGTGGAGGTTCCTGTGACAAATGTGCGTCTCGTCGATCATGTGGTGCTGATGGAGATTGTCAAGACGGGTTGTTTTGTGCCACTGACAATTTTTGCAGAGTACATTCATGTAAGGACAAGATCCAGAATTTCGCAGAGACATATGTTGATTGTGGAGGTCCAGATTGCAGTCCTTGTGAAGCAGTAGGCGAGGCAAGTTGCGTGGAGGATAAGGATTGTGCCTCCCAATACTGTGGTAAGAAGGAATTAACCTGTTATGCCAGTACCTGCGACAACGGAGAGATGGATGGCGAAGAGACTACGGTGGATTGCGGGGGTCCGTTTTGTGAAGCTTGTGGACTGGGCCGGCGTTGTGAAGACCACGATGATTGTGAAAGTGGTTTCTGTGATCACGTTTCCAGAGAGTGTTCTTCCAGATTCGTAGAACATGCTTGGGTGATTGATTGTCTAGGTCGAAAACTGACCAATAGTGAATGTAGCTCGAAGCAGTTTGGATATATATCATGTTTGCAGCATATGATGGATGATTATTGCGATGATGGATCTTTTCAGGCTGATTCTGGGTTATTTATGCATTTTAATTGTCCAGATTATGAATGCGACAAGGCAGCATGTGGTGCATGTCGTTCATCGACCACGAATGAATTTAAGGAGATTCCTGGTATCGCGATGTTAGAAATGCCGTTGGAACTTCATGATACATTAGAGATGCATGCGTTTGCCTACAATGGAATGACCACGATGTTTACCGCTACTGAAGGACTATTGGCGGAGTTGGATAGTATTAGTGGATTATCTCTAACGGAATTATCGCAGTTCGATTTGGCCCCGCAATTTTCATATTCAATCTTTCGTTTTATTGATTTTGAAAGAGTGGCTGATCCGAAGTTATTGTGTAATCCGATGGAAGGATGTCGTCGTGCGATGGTACTTGGTCCAGTATTGGATGCATATGCTCATGTAATTCTCAGTTTTTACGATTTTAGCAGTATGGGTGAACCTCGTTTCGAAATTGAAGGAAGCTATGGACATTCCAATTTGATGCTATTAGATGGTTTTTTCCTTGGCGGAGGTCATAGTTCGTTTTCTACTAAGAACACTCAGACACTGGTTGTCAAGGGAAGTATTAGAGTGGCTCGATTGTGTGTTGTAGCGGCAGGTGGTGTATTAGATCTTTCTCAAGCAGATGAAGTATTTTTTGAACAAGGTTTGGTAGTTTTACCTCGTGGAAAGTTGATTCTTGGGGGCTCTGTTTATGTTACAGGCAGTCAGCGATCAACGCTGTTGGTGCTAGGTGATCTAAATGTTCTCCCGCCATTGATGTCGGAAATGTCGAGGTCCGGTTCACTTTCTCGCATTGACGTTGCTTTTGTTTTCATTCATGGCTCCATGGAACTTGCTCCATTTAGTGGATTTGTTTTGAGCCCTCACAATAGAATGACTTTCTTTCCAGGGTCCACTGTTACTATCGGGGAAGGAGCTGTTTTTCGTTGCGCTTCATTGAAAGCCAAGTGTCACTGGCGAAACATGGGAAACATGAGAGTGAATGGGGACTTCAGTGCTGACGCTCGATTGGTGAATGATGGATATATTGCCGTTAATTCAGGAGTGTTCCATGTCACCGAAGAAGTTGTATCGAGTGGGTTTATTACTGTAGGTCCTGAAGCCACCTGGAAAATGACCGCCTCTGCGACTCTACAAGTCCCAAAGTATTCTTTACTAGACAGTCGGTACGCGATGATGCTTCTAACGGGTCAAAGAGGGTATGCGAAGAAAACCTCCGTTCAAACCAACAGACCTCGATTGGCGTTGATTGTTCGAGGATCACTAGATGTGGAGGGAGAAATTTATATGAATTCGGTGAACATTACCATGTTAGGATTATGTTCGTTTCGATTTGGCGAACAATCCAAGCTGAGGTTGGATTCGAAATCGAATGTATACATCATTCCCTCCACAAAGCCATGTGACTCGGAATTAAAATTTGGCGGGGAGATCCACGCGCAGAAAGCATCACAAGTGATTGTTGCGTTAGATTCTTCTGCTGATATCCACTTTGGATCCAATGTTGTTTTAGGAGACGGAAGTTATGTGTCTGTTCTGCACAAACCTGATGCCAAGAAACGTCTATTAACGGATTCACTTACTCGCATTGTATTTGATTCTGATTTTCACTCTTCAAACGACTTGGAGATACCTGAATCTCAACTTTGGGTGTTCAACGAAGGATTCATTTCGACCGGTAAAATCGTAATTAAAGGAGCGCTTCAGTTCAACAAGCATGCCATTGCTACCGGTACTATTGTAATGGAACATTCTGATGCGAGATTGAATGTTTTAAGTGGCGGTCGCTTGCTTGTGACTGCTGAGAATTCAATTTGGCAAGGAGTTGTTCGAATCGATGGTATTCTTTATGTTTGCGGAAGTGTTCAGGCGATTGGATCTCTCAGTAATTATGGAACCATCTACGTTGGAATGGGTCGATCGCAAGCATTAGTTTCTGCGTTTGAAGCTGCCTTGCTAGCAGGACCGTCAGCGATTTCGACCCCATGCTCGTCTTCCGTACTAAGCATTGGATTTGAATTCACTACAGGTTCATTAACATGGGTGTTTCCGATGGAAGTATGTTCTGTAAGCTCAATTTTAGATGTTCGAAATCAACTGGGAACGAAGTTTGGTTCCAGCGTGTTTGATAATGCCGTATTTTTGACTCGTTGGGGGCAATTGATATCTGATCCATCTTCGTTAGTATCTAGATACTTCAGCTCTGGAGTGCAATCCAATATCGTTGTAGAAGTTGGACTTAATTTCCGTGAAGAAACGGCGCTACTCTTCGCAGAAGCGCCCAACGGAAGGATGGATGTGAATGGCGGTGTCTTGACAGTGTCTGGTAGTTTTGTCGATACAGGGGGTACGATTGTTTCCAGTGATGGATCTTTTCACTTTCGAGGCGTCGATGCTCTAGTTGACTCGCCCTTCATGGCCGATGGTGAAGTGTTTATTGAATCAGATGCCAGTGTGAGTTTTGGTGACGACGTAATAATCAGTAGCAATATCACTATGCTCGGCAATGCAACCTTTTATGCTAATGCGTCATTTGGAGGGGATGTTTCTGTAGTGGGAGAGATGCATGTTATTCGATCCGCCATATTTGAAGGCTTCTTGGAAAATCTGGGTCTTATTTCGGTGGAATTGGATGGAGATATTGAGATACACGGTACCGCCATGATGGAAGCTGACTCCTATTTCATCTCTGATGGTTCCCTGTATTTGGAGTCTGGTAGTACCGTGTCCATCAACGGAGAATTCAATCTTGGTGAATCTGGATCCATCACGGTAAACAGCGCAATGTTGGAATTTCTAGGAGACTCCATTGTAGTCGAAGGTAGCTATATGCAAACCGGCAGAACAGTGTTGACCGTAGACTACGGTGCGAACGTAATGTTTTGGGGAGATTTTTCTGCTGAAGATGAATCCATGGTTGTCGTTGAATCCAATTCAAAATTGAGTTTTCGCGGATATTCCATCTTTTATGGCGGTACGACAAGCTCTAATGAAATGTTGCGAAACAAGGGTGAAATATCCGTACTGGGAACTTTGAAATTTTACGGTAGTCGTTACTTGAGCAGTGGAATCACTAACGTTCAAGGGTTGATTTCTTGCGATGGCGAATATGGTCAAATTCAATGTCTCGCAGGTATTCAAATGACTTACTCGGGTCACTTGCAGGCGATGGGAGGATGTGTCGTAATTCTGGAAGGCTCCTCGGTGCTCGAGGGCAATGTTACGATATCTGCAGATTCGCACGTGCAAGTTTCTGGGGGGGATCATACGAATGTGAGGATGCTGGAGCAGTCTACTTGGAACTCTACTGGTAAAACATCGATCGAGTCTGGCAGCACGCTGCAGATTTTAGGTGCCTTTGAATCAGATGGTGAATTGAACAACCGTGGCAAATTTGATCTACAAGGAAAACATGGGAGAAACAAGATCGGGGGTGTATCTGCCACAGGTTTATCTGATCTCACGGTTTCGGGTCTGTTGCGAATTACTTCGGATATGAAATTTGGGGACTTGGAAATTTTAGATTCAGGTCATTTGATTGTTGAATCTGGAGTTGTGATTGAGGTAGAAAACCGACTTGTCCATAGTGGGAGGATGACGTTGGAGACTGCTAGTACACTGAATTTAGTGTGTGAAGCAAGTGATTGTGTGTCGTTTGGCTCTAGTATTTTAGAAAGTAAAGGCGTTGTCAATTTGCTAAGCAGTGCTGTTTGGTCTTCAAATGGAATAGTGAGATTGATAGCTACTGATACGTCACATGCATTGAACATATCCTCCCCAAATGCCGTGCTAGAAGTGGGGGGCTCTATGGAGGTGAATTCGATGGGGCAATCGTATGGTAGCATTGTGATTCGTGAAAAGGGATCGTTTGTTATATCCGATTTTACATTTTTTGGTCCAGTTGAGAATCATGGTACATTCATGATGGTGAAGAATCAAGAAGTTGTATTTGAAGACAAGTACAATTCAATCGCTGGATCGATTACTGTGATTAAAGGCAAGTCTGATTTTTTCGGACCAATGGATTTGTATGGTGACATTCGGTTGGATAGAACAGGGTATGCGACTTTGTGGCATCCTAGCATCCACGTATCGGGCTCTTTTTTTAATGGTGGTACTTTACATGTTACTCAAGGTGTTGGGATTGAATTTATTACTCGGTTTGAATCAGGTCCGAAATCTGTTACTAAGAATGATGGTAATATAACCTTCACGGGACTTGCTATGATGGACGGAACATTTGATTCCTATTTCAATGTTCAAATAGGTCGTACTGCAGTCGCGACAATCGCGGGGACATTTGATGTGGCTGAAGGTCATTTGATTAATTTGGCCCGCAATGAAGCATTCACAATTAGTACCACTGGGAAGCTACAAGTGCAGAGTAGTTTTTTCTCGTCTGGCGCTCTCAAGGTAAATGGTCAAATTGATATCGCTGGATCATGCGAGATGGGTGATGTTGTGTATTCTACCCGATATAGTGTTATTAACGTGCATGGTCAGTTGCTCTTGACAAACTATTTCAATTTGGAAGGGTTTATTGATAATCACGGCACCATCATAGTCAGCAGTGACGGAACTCAAAATAGCTTTACGGATATATCCCAATCTGAATTCTCTGTGATGATTATCAAGGGCGCTTCAGAGGTTAGTGTTCAAGGAAATTTTGGAAGCAGCGGGGATGTATTCATTATGAGTGGATGCTCTTTGATTCTAGCTAGCGATGGCGTGAATACTTTTCGATTTGGAACGTTGATGAATTTGGGACTTTTCTCTGTTGCAGAAGATGCCCGACTTCACAGTTACGTAGATTTTATCAATGCTGGGGATATTGAGGTCTTTGGTTCCGCCGAGTTTTTTAACTCTGTGATTGAAAACAACCTTGGTGAAGAAAGAATAAAGGGACACTTGCCTCAGCTGTTGCTTCACGCTGTAGTCCCTCGCATTTTGGGGAGTTTCGTGGTATATGGATCTGGTAAAGTGTCAGGAGAATTCAGAGTGGCTGGCGGAGAAGTTCACCATCACGGTACTCTTGTACTAGCGGACAATAATAACATCGATATCAGTGAAAACTTTGTTATGGATGCTGAACATGGTGACGATACGCCTGTTATCCGAGTGCTGACAGCTGCTAGCGGAACTGGTGTAAGACCCTCTCACTCGAAGTTGACCTGTTTGAAAACATGCACACTGGAGGGAATCATTTTGATCGATTTGGATCAACACTACGGTGGAGCTATTCGTATCAGTCCAATATTCGGGGCAAATATCCAGCTTGGAAATGTGGAATACCACGTGAAATCCCCTGTTGATAGCTATTTTGAATACACTGCTGTTGGATTTGTAGGACGTGAGTTGATTAATGGTCGAAACATGCAGGTGCTGCGTTTGGACGTTTCCGGGTCTACCCATTCGATTCATCTGGCTACTAACTATTTGAATCACGTTCTCCCCAAACACGCCCCTGGCAAATCGTTGGGAGTCACCCAACAGGAAAATCTTGTTAATGAAACTGAAAATGGGGTTTTGTTGCATATGTGGCTAGGCGGGTTGCGGAATTCAGAACCGTTGAGAAATCGTAAGCTGGTGAGTGTGGTTGAAAAGTACATGGGAGAATTAGCAGTGTCTACTGTTGATCGACTGAATAGTATGCCTGCGCTCTTCGCACCTGGGCTACAAGTTCTCTCTAGCAAACTTATCAAGAGGGAATCATCTGTTTTTATTGGCGGGTTGTGGGCGCAGGTGGTCTTACCAAAAAGCAACTTGTTATGCTTCACATATGAAAATGTTGCAGGTCCTTTGAAGAGCGAACTATCATCGAGATCCATTGCTGAGGGTGCTTCTGCCATCTCCATTGTATTACCATACTGTGACAGTACTAAGCAACGCCTATCGACAAGAACAGAAGCCTTTCATTGCATGTCTATCAAAGACCCCAATTTGAGCTGCGCTTCCGATTGTACTTGCGACAAGGAGGAGGACTGTTGGTGCTTCCTAGCGAATGGAAAACGAGAAGGATGTCAATGTGGACCATTCAGTGCCGCGAGCAAATTTGGTTTCAATGAAAAGAAAGCTAAGTCGGTTTCAACGAAATGTATTTCTAATGGCATTGGTGGCACACAAGGCAACTCGTGTCAATTTCCTTTCTTTTTCAACGGAACCATTCATCACGAATGCATAGGGAGCGGTTGGGGAGGGGAAGGTTTTTGTATGGTTAATCAGAAGGCCGTCGGATGTTCTTGCAAGCCTCTGAGTACTAAGAAACGGGTGCATCATGCTGGTAGTAGCGTATGTGAAACGGATGGACGAGGATCTGCTCCAAAAGGTGATTTATGTGTGTTCCCTGCACTGTTTAAAGGCGAGTTGATATATCGATGCATCGATCAAGATCAGTCAGCTGGTTGGTGTTTCAATTCCAGAGGAGAGAGAGGCGGATGTCATTGCCAATCCCCTATTTTTTCGAGGCAGCTTTCAGAGAACGATGCTCCACTAAATAATGATGTTGCATCAGACGATGATTTTAAATTCATGCAACTGCCTCGGGTTGTTAGTACCACAGTTGCAACGATTCAAGTTTCGTTGAAATTGAACCAAAACTGCGATGTTTCGCTCTATGCGTTGACCAATGGATCTCCTGTTCCTTCGTTAGACATGATTCGTGACTTTGATGCCAATTCAGATGATGCCTATTTTGCAAGTGCCAAAGTTCAAGCTAATTTGCTTGTTCATATCACCATTGATGGACTTGATGCATCTAGTTATTATGATATTTATTTCTATATCAGTTGCGACCATCTAGTTGATGTGGCACCGTTATTGAACGTAGAGACTGGTATAGAAACCCCGACAATGAAACCAACTGCATTTCGCAGTGGTCATATTTTGTTTGATACAGAAATATTACAACTAAAGGAGGAAGGCAATGGGGACTACTACTCGATGCGTTTGAATCAGCGACCACAATCGCAGGTGACTGTCAATTTGGTTCTCCCTGATCACAATCAATTGGAAGCAGAACCGAAAACACTTGTTTTTTCATCAACTAATTGGAACACAACTCAACATATACGTGTGTGGGCATTACCTGATGATATTCTTGAAACCAATCCACATTACGAAGCCATATATCACTTGCTAAGTTCGAATGACGAGAGATTTTTGCATGACTACCTGGATCACGGAATAAGCGTTGAAATTACGGATTCTGATCCTGTATTAGATTCTCCATTCATTGTGGAACCAGTGCTGATGAACGTTATCGAAGGGGCAGACGGGGCGTGGTTCTCAGTGAAACTGATTGGTGAGCCAGTACACCCGGTGAAGTTAGTCGTAATGACTCCCCCAGGCGAAGAGACTTTAGTGGCGGAACCGACGGAGCTGTACTTCGGTACAGAGAATTGGACCATGCCTCAATCTGTGAAGGTTTTTGCGCTGGATGACAGATCAACCAGCTCCTTTATGCAGATATTTAAAATCATGCAGTTCTCGGTGTCAGAGGATCCAAAATACCATCAATCGATGATTCCCAGCGTGTCTGTATATGTTAGTGAAAACCCGCATGCATCAAATGTACCTGTGTTTTCCGTGTCTCCCGTCGAGTTGACCGTGATGGAAGACGAGGAAGGATTCTTCACTGTGAAATTGTTGAATACTTCGTCTCCTCCATTATCGGATGTCGTTGTGAAAGTCCTATGTCTAAACGCCAACGTGTACATTCAACCTCAAACTGTGACAATTTCCCCTGTCAATTGGCTTGGTGAAGAGTATACCTTTACAGTTGCTGTTGAGAGGGATGGAATTGTTTCAGACGAAGCATTAATTGAAAGTATTGAATTCAATATTGTATCTGAAGATGTTTCGTTCAACGGCTTTTCATTGAAGTCGCTACCACTTCATATTATCGATACCGATGTGGTGGGAGTATCTCTCAATGTCACGACTATATCCCTTGCTGAGGGTGAAGAACAAGCATACGACGTTGTTCTGATGTCTCAGCCATCTGCAACGGTTTTTGTATCAGTCTTAGCGCTAGATGGGTTCTGTGTTCATAATCGTAAAGGCCCATTATTTGAGTTGGGATCGTGTGTCCACGATGACGATTGCTTTGATTCAGGTTTCGATGCCAACTCGGTCAACTTTGCTTGCGTTCGAAACACTGGCGCAAGACTTGCATCAGATGGGAACGTTCTGGAGTTCACAACTAGCAACTGGAACATGCCACAGACTGTCGTAGTGGAAGGCATTGTGGATAACATTGCTGAAGCACCTGTAACTCGTTCCAAGATCGTTCACAGTATTTCCAGCCCTTCGGACACATTATATGCTCGAGCTGGTTTCTATCACAACAGAGAAGAGCTTCTTGAAGATGTTGTCACCGTTAGCGTCCAAGACAAGGACGTAGCTGCTGTTTTATTTTCAGATCCGCTCATTACATTGACAGGGACGTCTTCATCTTACAAGTTATCTTTGGCCACAAAGCCTTGGGCTCCGGTGAGAATTGCCATATTTCATCCTTGTTTAGAATTCATTCCACAGGTTTTGAGTTTTGGACCTTCTGAATGGCAAGTGGTCAAAAATGTGGTGGTTCAGACTGGTCCAAGTTTAGATCTTTGCTCTGGCGATCAGTACGATGCTGAGGCGGTACATACGGTGACGTCATTAGATCGAAATTATGATGGACTGATGGAGGAGTTGTCCGTGAAGATTGTCCGCGATGAAACAACTCGCATCGCTCTTTCAACACATGCATTGAACGTCTCTGAGGATGGATTGTTTGGAATGGTTGACGTTTGGTTAACGGTCGCACCAAACGTAGCTACCAGCGATCAGAATGCAGTGGCTGTTACGATGCATATAGCAACAGGTGTATGTGCAAGTGAAAACCAAGTAACATCTGTCAGCTGTGTAACTGATTTGGACTGTCAAGATAATAAGATGTATTGTACCAACGGAGCTGATGTGGTAGTAAGTCCACGACATTTGGTTTTCAGTGTATTCAACTGGGCAATCCCCCAGCGAATTCGAGTGTCAGTTGCTGATGATTCTGTGTACTCACCACGGCGGTTCACCGTCATTGAAGCAGTCTCTGCTAGTACTGATCCTAGGTTTAATGATGGGCAGGAATATTGCCTGCAAAGTGACACCAATGGGAAATGCACATCGTATGATAATTCTTCAGCTTGTTCACGTGGTATAGCTGTATCAGTGTTTGACAATGATAAGGTGGCATTATTGCTGGAAGGAGGAGCTTTAGAGTTGAGGGAGGATGGCGCTTTCACAACTCTTTCTCTGGTCCTCGCGTCACTCCCAGCGGCTAATGTAGTGGTTGACATTGGTACTGATCACAGCGACAGAATCACCTTGTCACCTCAACGAGTGTTGTTCACTCCATTGAACTGGAGTAAGACTGCAGATATCATGGTAGCTCCCATTGATAATGATTTTGCCGATAGCCTGGGCCATGTGAATGTATCGGTCAAAGTTATTTCGTCGAGCACTGATAGCAACTACAATCAGCTAGAAACTTCACGAATGATGACCATCATCGATGACGAAGATATGGGTTTAATGTTTTATCCTCCTATATCGGTGGCAACGAAGAATTCTGAAATTTCAAGTTATCAAGTGAGAATGAAAGCAAATCCAAGAACTCCGATAACTGTATCAATATTCGCGGATGGAAATCATGTGTCACTGGCATCCCTAAGAAATCTATATTTCAATCAGGATAACTGGAATGTATTTCAAGAAGTGAGACTCATTGCATTAGATGATGGGATAATCAACTGTGAAAAGGGTGAGACTAATTGCGCTCCTACTTTAGAAACCATCAGACACTCTATAAGTGGAGGGATCTATGGTATGGGCGTGGTTTCAATTTCAAACGAAATGAGTCTGAAGATATACTACGTGCACCCTGGTGTGACGGTAAATCCTGACCACCTTGTTCTTTTTCAAAATACTTTTCCATCGTCGACCTACATGATTAATATTCATCAGGCACCGACTTCTAACGTAAGAATCGTCCCAAAGGTATCGGGTGTGCACCAGTCTTCTGTTGAAGTATCTCCAAAGTTTATTGTCTTCAGTCCTAGCAATTGGACGAAGTCTCGTACTTTGACGGTGAGCATTGCCCCTGATATTCAGTTCTTTGATGAATTGAGTTCGTTCAAGATTGTTCACACTTTAAGCTCTGAGGATTCTGCTTTTAGGAACAAAGTGGATATGGTGAATGTTGACGTTCACAGTGGCAATACACCAGGAATTGTTTTGTCGTCCACTACAATAGACATCTATGAAGATAGCTCCACTCCAATTTCCCTTCACGTGAAGCTGCGTGCACGACCGAAATCATCCGTGTATATCCAGCTTGGCTACCCGAATAACCTGATACGTCTGTCGGACAATGTCCTTCACTTCACCCCATTCAATTGGAATGAGTCTCAAACTGTTGGTGTTATTGCTATCAATGACAATGTCGCAGTATTTGGGGGCAAACGTATGGTGGGTGTCTCCGCGGTGGCTGTATCTGGAATTGATATAGTTTACATGAAAGTGCCACCAGTGACTCACACATGGGTCCTCCATGATGACGATCGTGCAGGTGTAGTGTTAAGTGCACCCCAAGTGAAATTTGAAGAACGATTGCCGAACATTGGCAGCGTGATTGAGGTGAGGCTGACTTCCCAGCCTGTTGAGGCGTTGTTCTTGGATGTAAGGGCTTACCAAGGTACTTGTATTGGGTCTTCGAAAACCATTCAAGTGAGCTCTTTATCTTGTGACAGGTCTCGAAAATGTGATATTGAGACGTGTCTTGTATCTACCAAGGTGTGGGCTTTTCCTCAAGTCCTGAAGTTTGATCCGCAGCAGTGGAATATCACTCAGCGTGTTTCCGTTGGAGTATTTGATGACGATGTGCAAGAACCTTCGATCCATTTTGGCAATGTGCATATCGTATCATTATCGGCGGTGGATCCAAGTTACATGGAACCCAATGTGGTATATCTAGATGGAAGTGGTCACTCGCTTCCAAACTATTTCGAACAAGGGGCTCTGGTGACATTTTCAATTAAAGATGATGATAATGCCGGAATAGCAGCTACCTCATCTGAAATAACAGTGGAAGAAAACACCGCTACAAAGATCCGCTTTACATTGACCTCGATGCCTCTAGCTGATGTAATCGTGAAGGTGGAGGAAATAGGCCTTGGTTTTTTGACTCTGATGGAAACTCGAGTGACTCTCACTGGGTCAAACTGGGGAACTGAGCACGAAATTGAGTTGTTTGTACCCAAGGACGATTTCGCTTGGATAGGAAGAAGACGCTACAGTACGATACTTTTGAGTACCTCATCGGCGGATCCATTGTATGTGAACAAGACAACCACCATAGATATCAATATCGAAGACAATGATAGTGAAGGTCTGGAGATTATCGAGTATACCAGTATTGGGGCTTCTGTAACGGAGTATGGTGTTCGGCTGTCAAGCAAGCCCTGGACAACGGCAGTTCACGGCGTGTCTGTCACCCCGGTACCTCTAGACGGATACTGCCTCAGCAATATCACTCCAGACTTTAACCAACCTTGCAGCGGAGATGCACACTGTTTGGGAACGACCTGCCTGAAACTAGCCCCGGCTGCTATCAAACCTGCGGTGGTATATTTCTCTTCGAACAACTGGAACACGTTTCAAAATATTTCCGTACTATTTGAACAAGATAGTATTGCGGTTCCTCTAAGTCGCAAGTCTGGCCTATTGCACTCAATTTCTAGCATCGATGAAGGGTACCATCAAGCAGCGACTAACGACGTCATGGAGATTATACTTGCTTCTCAAAATGCAAACGATGTGATCTTGTCCAAAAAAAGTTGTCACGTTTCTGAAGGCGGACGAACAGATTCATACTCGATTAGTCTTTCTTCGAGACCTTGGAGCCCCGTAGTGATTCTAGTTGCTGATTCGTCCGAAGCAGTTGCATCTACCTCAGTAGTCACGATTGAACCAAAAAACTGGAATAAAGAACATTATGTGACTATTACAGCAGTTGACAACAACGTCGCAGAGCTTCCTGATCCGCACTTTACGTATATTTATCACACAGTGGTTTCCAACGATACAATGTATAATAATATACAAGATATCGGGGTGCTAGTGGAAGTGATTGACAATGATATACCGGTGCTTGTTTACGAAGATTCGTTTGGGGGCGAGCTGGTATTGAGTGAAAGGACTTTGGACAAGAATGTTTCATACACGCTGAAGTTAGTATCTCAACCCAGTTCGGCAGTTCGTGTAGTCGTTCATGCGGTAGGTGGATTCTGTCTCATAGATAATTCTGCGCATTCAGAAATGTATTGCGATTCAGATGCTGATTGCTTCTGCGCGGATTGTACATGTGTCATCAATACGAAAGTTCAGTTGAACTCAGCCTCGTTGATGGAATTTAACTCCCAGAATTGGGCGAAGCCACAAAAGGTGACGATTGTGGCCATCAATGATTCGATAGATGAACCAATTCGCCATCGGGCTAAAATTTTGTTGTCACTAGAAAGCATAGATCAGAAATTTGATCGTCATAGACTTTCATCATTTGTGACCATTATTGATGATGATATCTCGAGTGTCTTAGTGGAGCCCTCTGACCTGGTATTGCACGATCACGATGAAAATGTGTATGCAATCAGTCTATCTTCTCGTCCTCTTACCTCCGTTACTGTCGATATGAGATCCCACTTTGGTTTGCTGAATATCCAGCCATCAACCGTGTTGTTTTCCGTGGAGAATTGGGCAAATCCAGTAACGGTAATCGTTTCAAAGAAGCAAGATGGAGGAGCACGTTTATACGATGAACTAATTCACGATATTTCCTCGCAAGATATCAAGTACAACAAGTTACTGTCAACCATGTCAGTTGTTTTGGGCCAGCCGGATCTCATGGGTGTTGAGTTTACAGCGCCCTCCCTTCCCATTGGTGAAGGATCTTCGTCCATATTGACTTTCAAGTTAACATCCCCGCCATCTACGCTGCACTGTCAAGATTCACTAGAATCCTGCGTCAGTGATGCTGATTGTGGGTGGTTCTTTTCATGCGTAGAAACAAAAATGGAGTCGATCCGTGTGTCTACCAAACGGGGATTCTGCTCAATAGGATCTAGATCGTTGGCATCCTTTGATCTATACTGTAATACCGATGCTGAATGTGGAACAGATAGTATTTGCATCGTGAAATCTAAAATTACGTTGATGTCGGCTGCCAATAAGCCAACCTCCGTCATGGAATTCCCTCTTGCAGATACGTTTTCTCTCAATATTTGGGCATACGAAGATCACATCAAGGAAGTTGATATTCATCATTCTGTAGTTGAAGTGTATCTAGTGTCGTCTTGGGGTGACAAATCACTCGTCACGTTGTTGGGTTCTCATCAAGTGGATATCCTTGATAAAGATACTGCTTCAGTGGCTATTTCGCAATCGCTATTTGAAGTTGAGCAGTTGAATTCGTTGACGGAGTATTCGATATGGTTGACTAGTAGACCAGTGTCTCCTGTGAAATTGAAGGTCTTGGGTGATTCTCAGGTGAAGTTTCTTTATGACGGCGCATTGATTGCTTCCCCCCGATACTTGCACTTCAACTTAAAGAATTGGGAGCATCCCCAGACGGTAAGATTCATTGCTAGCGGAAATGGCAGTCGGATTTCGCATGTGCTTTCGAGCGACTACTTTTTCTACGATGCCGCGCAAGTGGACGATTGTATTACCGTGTTGAAATCACCGGCAACGATGCCCCATGCCGTTCTACTGTCATCCTCATTCCTAACTGTGAGTGAAGCAGGCAAAACGGGGCTTGTATTAGTGTCTCTTAACTATCCACCTTCACATCCTGTGACAGTAGCGGTGAAAGCCTACAATGGACATTGTGGAGGAGACGCCATTTTAAAGTGCTCAGACCGTTTTGACTGCCCGCTTGACGACGTATGTCTTCATGATTCACAGGTTTACACCGACAAATCGGAACTGCGTTTTAGTGCTTCTGATTGGAGTACTGCCCAGGCATTGAAAGTGTTTGCTCATGATGATGATATGATGGAGACAAACCATGAGACAAAGATTATATTCTCGTGTGCTTCTGATGATCCGTATTACAATGATCATGTAGTAAATGAGCTAGTGGTCAGCACAATTGACAACGATATTGCCGGTATCAAGATTCAAGATTTTTCCATTTTGAGTCCTCAGATTCTGCAATCATTTCCGGTGACATTGATGACACAGCCATGGCTTCCAGTGGAAGTTGTCATCAGAAGCATTGATGAAGCGTACCTGGCAGCAGAACCTTCGAGGATGACTTTCAATAGTTCGAATTGGAACACCGTCCAATTTTTGAATATGAGGGGGTTTAGTCGGGGCAACTTTGGAGTGACGATGTCGGTGGTTTCATTGGACGACCAGTATGCAAATCTGGAAGAACGATTGATTGTTGTAGTTGAAGACCCAAAAGACTCTACCGGTATATCAATTTCGTTCAATGCGAGCAACTTGCTATTGATAGAAGGAGATATCAATAGTGATCATGTATACTACATTGCCGAAATCATATCTGAAACTGGTCTTCTTCCAGGAAATGTCCGGGTTCATTTAGAATACGATGACAAATATCTTAGCGTGATTCCGAGTTCATTTCTTGTTGATCCTGCTTCGCCAAGACAAGAAATACGTGTACAGGCCAAGGATGACATGAAAGGAACTGCGGGCAACGCTTTCCGAGACCTTCAAATCAAGCATTCGCTTTCGCTTTTACAAGACCACGGGACCGTGACACTGCAGGCTTGGTTTTTAATCCCTGTTCTTGTACGAGATAATGACAATGGAGGTGCAATGGTATCCCCACAGTATCTTGTTTTCGACCATAACGACGGCGAGGCTGTTTTGAAATATCAAGTTCAAATTACCGATACTGATAAAGAGATAACCTTGCCTGCAGATGTGATTCCATATTGGGATCAGACATCATGTTTTTTGAATACGACCCAAGAGAGTTGCTCTATTGGCGAAAAGAACTGCGAGTGTTTCAGTTTGACTGGTTTACTGTCAGTAGAGCCTCCTTCGTATCGCCTGACCGAAAAAAGTAAGCTTTATGGACCGTTGTCTTTTCGAGTTATACCTGTGGCAAGTGACATATCCGGAAAACTGCTGGGAACACAAGTAGTGCTTTCAACGAAGATTGTATCCGATGATAAATTTACGGATGTTGACTTGATTCCGGATGTTTTATTAAGACGCACTGGATACAAGTCCGCTGGAATCAAGGGGGTCGATTCCTTCACTGTCGATGGTTGTACAGGATCCAAATTGCTTTCAGTTGGACTTTCTAGTATGCCGGTAGGCCACGTCAAGGTAACCTTTGCTCAAGGAAGCCAACTTGGGAATGTGGATCTGTCTCCAAGATGTTATAGCGATATGTCCACTGTGAGCTTTCAGAGTAATTTCTCTACTCTTGTTAGTGCGTTTTCAAAACCGATCAATACTAGTTTGGCATCCTACGCGGTGATTAAACGACAATATTCTTTTGGAGTATTGAAGGTAATGAAATGGTTCAATCCTTCGTTGGCGGAAATTCAGTTTTGCGAGGACTGGGCATGTACCAGAACGGGAGTACCAGCAACAACCATTGATGAAGTTGGTTCGAATATATATTTCTTTCCCTCTGCAATAGGCGCTTATGTCTTTTCTGTCACCGGGAACTGCACAAGTGGGGTTGCTGTATCTCCCAGTGTTGCGTTTGATCCATCCATTCTGGAGTTTACGCAAGACAATTGGAATGTATCACAAGAGTTAATTGCGAGCCCCGCTTGTACGAACGGCCGTGGAAAAACAGTGTCCTCATTTTATGTCACTGGATCCTCGTCGACCTCAGTATTATTGCCAAGTTTCCCTCGGGATCTGGCTTACGACGGTATCAAATTTTACTCCGCAATGACTTTAAACAATTCGAATCAGCCTTCGTTAGTTATATCGGCGAATGAACTTGAGGTGACCGAAAGTAATGATGGAGCAAGTAGCTATACCGTTGCACTATCTTCAATCCCTATTGGGCTTGGTGACACCGACGAAATTGTTCTCGTGAGAATCATCCCTAGTACCGGTACTTGCTCTCGCACTCATCTTCCTTGCAACATAAATGTATCAGGTTGCGATTGCAATATAAAGAGTGGGGTTGATGCTTCGCCTACGGAACTGCGTTTTTCAAGGGCAAACTGGAATGTACCTCAGACTGTGACAGTGACTGCTTTTCAAGATTCTATTGATGAGTCGCCAATGGATGGGTTTGCAGATTCATTATTCTTTCCAATCATACACCAGGTAGATAGTATGGATTTAGAATATCACGGCTTGACAGGGGAGGTGCGAGTGTATGTTCGGGATAGTGACTTTGCAGGAATCTATTTTGATCAAACATCCGTATTCGTATCCGAGCTGAAAGAGAACACGGTGATGGTGTCACTGAGATCAAGACCAAATGCGGATGTGTCCATGAAATTGACTGAATCTGGATATATTGCTGTGATACCCACAACTGTGACTTTTTCGAGCAAGAATTGGAGCTCTCCTGTTCGACTTTCCATCAAAGCAAAACGGACTTACGTGGATATTCCTAAGCCGACTAATTTTTCGTTGTATGCGTTGACGTCTTCGAAAGATCCGCACTACGGTGTTGATCATCCGTGGCGAGGTATTGTAGTATCTCTTTTGAACAGTGCGTGGTCTGGTGTGACGTTGTCCCAATCCAACATGACCCTTGATGATTCGAATTCGAAATTGATGTTCTTGCAATTGACCTCAGAGCCATTGTCTACAATACAAATTGAAATACAAATTCCGAACATTGTGTTGCGCGAATCTAGATTGAATAAATGTACTGGGCTTGTGGAAGTTCAAGCTACCGATTCAAGTTTCGCAACTGTCAATCGCACTTTAATATCTATCGAACCGAGTGCATGGGATCAACGTCACTATTTCTCGGTCACTAAGAGGGACTTGGAATTGTGGTCATCGAATCCGTTAGTTACAACGATACAATTCAAAGTGGCAAGTAATGGAGATCCCAACTACAGCGGAAAGTATCTTCGTGAAGCCAGTTGCATTCCTAGCAAGATATGGACTATAACACCCGACATTGAAGCTGTGCATGCGATCGGTAGAAAGAATATCCCAATAGGAAGTGCAATAATCGAAAGTGTGGGAACATGCCCGGTTATCTCTCAACCACAGAGCCTGTTACTAGTGAAACAAAGCGAATGGGCCCCCCCTCCGCTTATGGTGGCAGCCAATATGAGTTCTTCTGGACGACACATTGTGGTGACATTTGACAAGGACGTGAACGGAATGATAAAAGGAAAATTTACTCGACAATGCGATTCATTATTTGCTGGTATCTCCGAGTCGTTCAGCTGGTGTGATGGATCTAAGCCTACGATGGATACCAAGTCGGCTTTTGGGCCCTATGCGATGTGCGGTTGGCTTTCTAAACGCACCGCAGTCGTTGCTCTTGATGTGGACAATGCCATCAATGCCAATGAGTTCCTATACTTGCAACCAGGAGTGGTCAAAGCGAACGGTGGAGCGATAAATAGTGGTACTGGAGCCGTTCACATAGCTGGTCCGTGGGACGCAGACTCTGACATCTCGAATAAAGCAATACCGCCAGCAGTAGGTACTTTAAATGTGTGCTTAGTTGACAAAGATACAGGTTCATGTGTTGCTGATCCGAATCAACTAGGTATCGGGTTGAAAGACGAGTTTCTGGTTACCCTATCAGGATGGGTGTCTAGTAAACCCACGCAAGTGGATCTAGAGTATTCGATAGGTTTCGCTACAGAACTTCCTCTTGATTGTGGACAAACGTTGAAACCACTGCTAGACGGGTGGTTACCAATAGGTACTAGTGTCAAAGTCTTGCTTCCTAGTGCAAGCTCCCTGTATGTGATTGTTACTGTAAGGGACTCTCATGGTGCTGTTAGTTGCCGTTCTAAGAGTATGGTTGTGTCTCCTATCGAGGAAATTAGTCGAGGACTTGACCACGTCAATAAGAAGGTGATATCTCCAGCGCTTACTATGGCGCTTCGTCAAGGGGATGCTAGCAAGTTGATTCAAATTCTTAATGCTTGGACGGAGATGCAAATGCAGGTAGCTGATCCAAGTACAGGTAGAGGACTTGCAGGTTCTTCGTGTGGTTGTCCTTTCAGCGCCGTGCATGTAGAAAATACACTGACGGGAAACACTAGCTATTGCTTGTGTACCACACAATGTACTGGAGTTAGTTGCGAAATCGACGGAGATTCTGATTATATGAAACAGAACCTTTTAAAATTGTTCCAAGCAATTTCGAGTTATTGGAACAATGATAAGATATCTGCGAGTGCCACATTTTCACTAATTGGAGATCTTGTCGCTTCAGATATTTATCGAATGGACCAGGATGTGGTGGAACAAATTCTCTTGCTCCTGAATCGAATGATTTCAAAATCCATTCCCCTTTCAACAGATACCCGAGTGATTTTGAAGATCGTGGATAAAATTTTGAATTGGCTCAACTTGGTGAATGGGGCCACCAAGACAAGAAGAGTAGCATCATGCGCTACTGGTCGTCTTGCAAGTACTTACCATGTGACATACATCGTTACTATATTGAACGCTCTCCCGAGTTATGCTATCTCCGATGCCCAATTCAAATCGGTTTACTTTACGAAAAGCGTTCTGAAAGCTTCCGTTTTTCTTCAAGGATCAACCCAACCGTTTACTGTCGAGTCATTTGCAGGGGAATTCATTGCATTCCTGGAATTTGATCCGTTTTTATGCGGTCTGGGAGTTGTGATGGTGAAGAGTGTTGCTGGCGAAAAAGTGGTTGTTTCAATTCCAGTACCGCAAGTTTCAAATTCTTACCAATGTACGCTTCGACTTGAGGACGGCTTTGAAGAGCACGCAATGTGTGACTATATAAGTGGCAACAATGGAGTCACCGTAGATTGCGCATGTGAAGTTCCAGCGAACAGTATAGCCTATATATCTGCGAGGGAAATGTCAACGCCTCATGTTGTCGTGAATATGTCTTCGTCTATGAAAGCGGGGGAGTCGTTAACAGTGAATGTCTCCCTTTCCCATCGTCCTTTAGGCCAAGAGGAAGTCATTGTGAACTTGGTCTCGGCAGATTTGGTAAATGATGGGAATCAGCAAGTAAAGAAATGTGTGGATACGAGATCAAGGTTGTTTATGCATGTTGACTGCTCTACGAGAACATGTGATACAACGACGTCTAGATGCATGGTGTTGGAAGATGTAGCGAAACAGTTTGTGATAGAGCCTATGTCTGTGAGTTTTACACAATCGACTTGGAACTTGACGAAATCAGTGACAATGCGTTCAGTTGAATCCGGTGTAGCTGGTTTGCTATCAAGACCCATGGGGGTTCGATTTGAAACTGTGGGCCAAAATATACTGCTTGCTTCAGATCCCAACAATACTGGCGTTGTTGCATTCTCGTTGAATGATCCTGTTTCTCCTGATGTTATTATGGTTCCACCGAACGGAATAACCGTCAAGGAAGGAGATAACGTAGGTGTGGGATTCTTAATTAAGTTAAAGACGCGTCCTCAAGGTATCGTCAAACTGTCGATTCAAGATGTCTCCACTCAGCTTGAAGTCAGTTCTTCAATCGTCGAGTTGGATGAAACATCGTGGAACAGTGGTGTGGAAGTGATGGTCACTGCAATTGACGATCCCATTGTGGAACCTGATCGTTTGGACAACCTCTATATCTCCGTGATTGAGGCTCCTAGTGATCCTTTTTACCAGGATGTGGAAGTTCGAGCGTATCCAGTACTGGTGATGGACAATGAGTTGGTAGGTGTGGTTCTATCTACGGATACGCTTCAAGTAGAAGAAGGGTATACGGTCTCGTTTAGCGTCGAGCTTCGCTCCGCACCAAGGAATGCTGATGACGGTACTCCTACTACGGTATTCGTTCAGTTGGAAATGCCTGGAGGCAAGTGCTACGATATGGAGGCTGGACCAACAGACTTGCCTTGTCGAACCGATGATGACTGTATGGATGATACCTCGTATTGCCTTGTAGAAGATGGAGTGTATGTAGTAGAACCGCAATCCAAGGTGCTTACATTCAACAAGAATAACTACAATATCCCTCAGCAAGTGACAATCGCCGCTTATGATGATACCATTGTGGAAGGGGAGCAACGATACACATTGCGGGTGATTGTATCATCTACTGGTGACCCCCAGTACACCGCCAAGTACCTCCAACCCCAGAGCATTGATGTGGTTGTGGTGGATGGCATTTCGAAGGCGGGTTACCAAGTACGAACTTATGGAGGCGGTTCATTTTCGAATCTCAAAGCCATTGAGGGGACCTCACCTGCAAAATATGGTGTTAAACTCCTCACTCGGCCTCTAGGAAAGGTTTATGTTGGTGTTTCCTTGAGTCCGTTAGCGAACGATCGTATCGCAGCAATTTCGAATCTTCCTATTGAATTCGATCACTCCAACTGGGCCATTTTTCAGACAGTTGATATCGGTGTGCTGGTGAACGATAACGACTACACTCCATCGGATACGAAATGGCGCATTGTTCACAACTTCTCCTCGCCTACTGACATCAACTATGATGTTGGAACCAAGATGGCGTTATCTAATGTTGCTGGTTTTGTCAGTATTGTGGATAATGATCTACCAAAACTACTTGTGCAGAACTTGACATCTCGAAGTGCTGTGAATGAAGGAGAGTCGTTGATTTATCAAGTTCGCTTGTCTACGCGACCCGCTGAAAAAGTTTTTCTTGCAGTTGAGGTGTTTAATGGACGATGTGTTCGTAATTTTATGTTTTTAGCAGACGGAGTTTGTAATGTTCACGCCGATTGCAATAATAAGCGAAAGAAATGCATGGTCGAAACTCTAGGACAAGCTGTACCGTCCCATTTTGAATTCGATTCCACATCATGGAACACGTGGCAAACTGGGGCTATCCAGGTGTTGCAGGACGACTACGCTGACGGCAATACGGCCTTTATGGCGCAATTCAAAACCTTTTCTGGTGCATCGTTCTTTGATGGGTTAACGTCCACGATCACTATTGGGGCTATCGACATGAATGTTGCTGGAATTACGTTTGACGGTGATCGATATCCAGAGATACTAGGCGTTACAGAAGGAAAGCCACTTTTTTACCAAGTCAAGTTAAGCTCTCGTCCTATGGCTAAAGTGGTGATGGGGATTGCCGAACTTTTAACCCAAGGAGGAGCCAAAACCCCTCTTGAGATTTCTCCCAGAAAACTTTCTTTCACAACCACAAATTGGGATCGTTTTCAGGTTGTCCGCGTAGACCCTTTCTCGGATGTGACGTTTACTTTGCATGAAATTCGCAATATCGTTCATACAATAACCAAAACTTCAGATGGTGTTTACCGAAATTTGGAGCCACAGACTATAAAGGTTAATATCACGGACGATGATATCCCAATTGTGAATCTGTTATCGACGGTGTCTACTGTGGTTGAAGGTGGAGATTCATTTGAATATCAGCTTGTGATGACAGAAGAACCTCAGGATGAATTAAGGATTCAACTGAAAGCTTTTTCTGGATTTTGCTCGCTGGAAGTAGAAGGGTTTGCAGGTGCATTCGAACCAATCGAACATTCTTATTGTTCGAGTGATCAAGATTGTAACGTCGCTGATGGCTCGAATCGAGTTTGTGCAGTGGACACGAAGGTACTTGCGTCTCCAACTGTCATTGCTTTCGACAAGAATAATTGGCTAATTCCACAGTCAGTGTTGGTGACTACTTTCGATGACAACGTATTTGAAGGTCGTCACTCTGCTCGAATTACCCACAATGGTGATATTCTCGTCCAAGGCCGTCCATCTGGAGAAACAATCTATGTTCCTGATTTTCGGGTCAGTATTTTCGATAACGACCAAGCGGGAATAGAAGTAGATTCCAGCGCCTTAAGTGTATACGAAGGAGGCACTGGCGTTGATTTCAGACTGAGACTCTCAAGCATTCCATGGTCCACAGTCACTGTGGTCTTTAAGCCGGTGAACGGCCTTATCATTGAGCCACGAAATGTTTATATTCCAAAAGAGAATTGGGACCAATGGCACGTCATAACAATTACTGCAGAACAGGACGATGTTGCTTTTGGTAAACCTGATATAATGACAGTGACAAGTTCAGTCGAGTCGTTAGATACAGATTATCAAAACGTGTCTATAAGCATTCAGGTGTCAAGATACGATGATGACACCGCAGGTTTGTCGGTGTCTTCATTGGATACGATACAATTAGTGGAAGGAGGAGGTTCTTCATACATGGTAAAAGTGACGTTGACATCTCAACCGCTTTTTCCTGTTGTTGTGCAAGTGGTTTCGTCAGGAGGATACTGTCAACTGGGTGCTGTAATTGATTTTGAACAGCCGTGTAGCTTAGATCGTGATTGTGATATCAATGCACTGTGTTTCAGTACATTAGGAGTACACACTGATGTCAGTATTTTGCGATTTGATGATTCGAACTGGAACGAAGGCGCGTATGTAACAGTGGCTGCTTTTGATGATAGCACAGCCGAACCTAGTCCCCATGTAGCATACATTGGGTATTCGATCGATCGGTCTACTTCTGATGCCGCATTTCTCCAAGTACCTCCTGTAAGTACTACCGTGGAAATTCAAGACAACGATAGGGTTGGATTGGTATTCTCGGTAGCACAAGCAGAAATGACTGATACGATGTCTGCTGTCTACGCAGTATCATTGCAATCTGAGCCAACTGCTGGTGTTCAAATTGGCATTTCTGTTGCGTCGCCTGTCGTTCTCAACGTTTCTTCCTTGGTATTCACGCGGGACAACTGGGACAAGCAGCAATTCGTTTTTGGGAAATATGACATGCCTGTTTTCGATGAAACTTTTGATTTCGCGTCTCTCCTTGACCTCGTACACCAGACAATTTCGAAAGATCCCATGTTCCAAGATTTGCCTCCCGTTATTTTAAAAACCAAGTTGTCGATACATCGAAGTCCTCGAATAAACGTGTTGAACCATCTACTTGCGGTTCATGAAGGAGGGATGGCTGAAAAAGTTCTTTTCACCTTAAACTCCGAGCCAAGTTTTGGGGTGAAAATAGATATTAAGGTTCCCTCCGGAACGTGCGCTTGGCCAAGAGGTTTGTATACGGAGCCGAATTACAGCTGTTATTGCTCTGAGTCCTCTCCATCTTGCTTGAGTGGTTTGACAGTGAATGTATTTCCAAACACTGTTTACTTTTCAAAGCAGAATTGGTCTTCCGTGGCAAGTGTCAGTTTTCAAAAACTGGATAACGATTTCGATGAACGGAACAGTATCAATTCCTCACATGAAAGACTTGTGGGTATTGAAATTGTTTCCTCAAGTGCAGATATAAATTACAACAAGTTGAGTCCAGCTATTAGCACCAGTGTAACGATGATAGACAATGATAGGGCAGGTTTAAGTTTGTCCTACGAGGATGCATTGATGGGATTGCTAAATATGAATATAAGTCATGCGCTTGGCAATGTTGTGAATGACACAGTACTTCATGTAGTTGAAGGATCAACACTAGTATTTAGCGCGTCATTAACGTCACGACCGTGGGCTGATGTGGATGTGGTTGGGAGATTGGGATTCAATATTGCTGGTTCACTTAGTTCGGCGGTAGTCCAACCCCCTGTCCAAATAACAATCAAACGCGAGGAATGGAATGTCCCAATAAACATCAGTATCAGTATCCCGGAAAATGAAATAGTGAATGAACAGCCTACCCCAGGTAGCATTGTTTTTACGTTGTCGTCTTCTGACGCGCTTTATTCGTATCCTGAGATTACCCGCTATGTGAACATGTTGGACAACGAATGCAGGGTTGGTGGTTGGACCAACTGGACGCTCTGTAGCAGTAGGTGCGGGGATGGCACCCAAATGAAAACCCGCCCGGTGGTATACAGATTCGAAAATAGCAAGGGAGGTTGTCCTTTTGAAACAGAAGTGAAGCAGCAATGTAATTCTGGACCATGTATAGATTCCAATGGACCGACGGTGTTGGAATGGACAGCAGAATTTCGGCATTCAATTGAAAACGATCGTCGTCGCCTCGAGGATGATTTGTATACAGATTTCAAAATATCTCTGATAAAAGAACTGTCGGGAATTTTGCCTGGTACGAAGTCAGACCAATTGAGAATCCCTTCCGCAACAAGACTTTCAGATGGCACCAAAGCTAAAATTCTATTTTTGGCCTACCTGTCGGAGCATACTGTGACAGTGGCACAATTCAACCAAGCCATCAGAGTTCGTATTAATGATCCTGTGTTGCTGAGTTCTATTGGGCCATTGGTGGGATCCATGCAAGTATCCGAGGACAAAGTATCATTGCAAGAAGTTGAGATGAATTCATTTAACTGGTACTGCGTCCCTCAATCGGTGCTGTCTCAGAACGAATCTTCTTCAGGAACCATTTCATATTGTCATAGCTGCATCCATGATGACGACAGGGTCAACAGCAGCCCCCAACAGAGACTTTTGTTCTGCTGCAAATCTTCCTCTAGTGAAGCTTGCAATGTGGTTGTTGATGGTGTGTTTGATGCACTCTGTGGATTACATGCTATGCCTGACTCGTACTGTCCTAGCAGCCGGATGTCCACACTTCATATTATCATTATAGTATCTTCAGTGGTACTCACAGTTTTAATACTTGTCATTGTAATATGGACACGAGTTCATCCGTCACGAGATGATATGAAATCAAGAACAGGCACGAACACTCACAGTATTGAATCGACGATCAACAGGCGATCGATCTTTCGAAAGATGACCGGTAAACATTCTCGACACCATACGAAGGACTCCAATTGTTCAACCACTCAGCCTCAAAGTATGACAACATTCAGCCGATCTGATCCAGGGGATGGAAACTTGGTGCGGGTAACTCGACCACGCCTACACCGCGACAATAGCTTTCTATCCAAGGAGAGATTGAAGTCGTTGTTCCAGTCGTTGTTCCAGCAGCACGCCGACCCAGATCCGATTGATTTGCATGGTGATTGTCGGGTGGTCGTATACTACGACTATGACGACTCGTACTGCGTGGGACACATCAACAGAAAGAGTGCATTTGACGGATCATACGAAGTGCATTTCGAAGATGGCGACCAAGATGATTGTGTGGACCTTTCATGTATTCGAATGGTTCCTCCTGGAGCTATTGAGGATGATGATGGAGGTTCGTCTGCAAGCGGAAGCGAGGTGATGGCACCAGTTTCAGTGCTGTTGAGTTTTGACAGTGAGGATTCGTTTGGAGTTAATGCACCTTCAACGACGGACACAAAGTGGTTCTATGATGTTAAGCTCGATGTGGATCTTCCCTTGGGTCTTGACTTGGCTATGGGTAATGACCAAGTGCTTGTTTCGGGTTTATCACAGGTGGATGACAAGGTTGGACCAGCAGAACTATCTGGTTCTATTCATGATGGTGATTGCCTCGTTTCTGTGTATGGCAAGCCTGTGACAACGTTGGAAGATGCCGTGGAAGTTATCCATAGTTTTACCGGTCTAGCAATCTTTAGATTTAGCTCCACGAGACCAAGGAATGCGATTGAAGTAGGAAATGTTGTCGAGATATTTAACAAGAACAAATGGGCTCTTGGAAGATTGAGCACTAGAACACTTTGTGGCGATGATACTGTCAAGTATAGTGCTGTGTTTGATGATGGTGTAGAAGAGACAGACATCGATGCGAGTAGAGTCCAAACGTATATTCCACTGGGAACAATTGTCTTGGTTCAATACGGTGGAGTAGGAGCTGCATTTCAAGCAACCGTATCACGAATATTTGGAGATGGTTATTACTTGGTGCACTTCAGTGACGGCGAAACAGAGAAAATTCCCCGTGAGTGGATTTTGGTGGATGATCACAAGATGGAGACTGAATTTTCGAAGGACCAAGCCATCATGGACTTCCTTTTGAATGCTTACGATTCAAAAAGTCCGTCTGATGGATTCGACTATTTCCCCAATGTGTCCAACAGGTTCAAAGTGGTTCTGGACACAAAAGAAGGACTTGGATTGAAGTTGGGTTTAACCCGGATCGGACTCGTAGTCGTGACTGGGTTCCATGTTCTACCTAATGGCAGTAAAGGACCTGCTGAGCTCTGTGATTCGTTGAATGTGAGAGATGTGTTGCTGGCAGTAGACGAAGTGTCTGTCAAGTACATGTCGTTTGAAGAGATATCATCGATGATTAAATCAGCAACATCGAGGATTACGCTGGATTTTGGCAGATTGTAGTTTTTAAATAGTATGAAATTGAAGTTTAATATCAATAAAATGTCATCAGCTGTGTGTTAGTATATAATATGATTCTGGTAAGGTATTTTAAAAAATGAAGAGTAGAATTATTTTGACTTAGGCCCAAATCTATTGTAAATGGCAGGTTTATTCGATACAGTAGCATCGATATTGTTCTCCGTTTCTTTTTCTTTTTCCAGGCTTGTTCTGTAAGCTTGTCGTTCCGCTGTGATAATATTGATATGCTTTGCCTTAATCTTTCTGCCAATTTTACCTTTTCCTCGTTGCTTATTCCTCTGTTTTTCAGGTTTTGTATCTTTTGCAGCCATTTCTTCTTCACGCTCTTTTTGAATTGTTTCCAAGTCAGCTGTATCTACACCACCGATCATATTCGGCTCAAGCACAATCATCTCTGGTTGGATTTTCTCGAGCAATGAATGGACTTCAGTCTCGCGTCGTTGGCGGGAGTTTTCAAATGGATTGGCTTCAAATGCATCGTAGTTGGCGGCACCAGCACCAGGAACAATGATGGTTTGTACACCACTCGTATGCCCCAAAGCAAGGACGTCTTCAAACGGTCTAAATCGCACGGAAGCCAACTCGTCACCGGGTCGACCATGTCGCATGTAAGGCGATGTTTGTTTACTAGTCAGTGCATCTTTCCATATTTGCACCTGGTAACCACTAGAAACTGCGAGTAATCCACGTTGACTCAAATCGAGGCTCATTGGTGGACGGGGACTATGATAAGAATGCAGCTTCTTGTACGTCCGGATATCCCATATGCTCACTTTACCATCTAATCCTCCTGTAACTAGATGGTGGCCTTGGCGGTCTACCGTTATAGCTTTAACAGGCGCTCCGTGACAGAACATTTTCACTAATGGTTTGTTACAAGAAGGCGACCACATAGTTACAGTGCCATTCAAATGCCCTAAACACATAACCGCATTCCACGGGTTCTGAGTCATTGTATCACAAGGCCCCAATTTCGTTCTGTGTTCTGATACCAAATCCCCAGTGGACGTATCCTGGTATTTGAGCCATCCTCCTTTGCCCACACTTGCCAAAAGGAAATGATATGGTAGAAACTCTATTTTCTCAGGTTGAATGTGAGACCGTAATCTATGTACTTCACTTCCATTCTCATCGTAGATGTATATGTGTTTCTTTTGAGCTACAGCGAACATTGAATGGTTGTGAAGAAAACTAACGTCACGAACAGTTTCTTGAACCAAGATTTCAGTTTGTTGTTCGTTTCTCAAAGTATCAATGACTGAAACATGACCCTTGCGTCCACCAATAATCAAATGTCTCCCGTTTTTCGTCCATCGCAAATTGTAAGGCGAAAATTGAGGTAACTTGAGATCCAACATTTTGGCTTGAGTGTTCATATCGACAACATTTTTCATATGGTGCTGGGTAAACTTATAAGTCTTTTCAAGAGCATTCTCAGGCTCCAGAAATCCCTCCGTTTCCGTCAACAGAATCTCTGCACGAGCAGCTGACTCCGCAGCTTCCTGCTGCTGTTTGGACATCCTATTTAAATCGGACCGCAATCGCTTACTTTTCACTTTCTTGATTTGGCTAGTAAAAACTTCTGGTCGCTCATACTTCTCGGTTAGTTGCTTCAGTTCTACCTCACGTTCTGCCGCATGGCGATCCATCATAGCTTCAGCTGGTGTCCTTTTCTTGTTGTTGCGATGCATGATATCACTCACTCCACGAGCATTTGGATCAACCTCTCCATCATGCAATTCAACTGAAATAACTTCTTTCATGGATACTTATCAACTATTTATATCAAATGGAATAATGTAATCCTGTCGTCCAGTACTCAGTGATTGAAATGTTAAAATGGGTGGTGACACTAGAAGGGGGGCCATCCTCGGCTTTTGAAAATGCCCGATTGCTACACAAATAGACTTTATCTATTATTTATGTACTAGTATCATCCCATTGTTTTCGATTTGAGTTGTCGTTTCATTAATAGTAGTTGTTTGCATCTTGACATTCAATTCAGCTATATCCAATTTTTGAATACACATTTCATTAGTATCCGCTTGAATGCTCGTGCTAACTGCATCTGATTTGGTCGTTTCACCTCGATCTCGTTTTTTAATTACAGGTTTGGAATGGTCACGATATCTGAGCTGGCAGTTTCAAATAGCCCATGCATTTGAATTGCAGTTTTTGAATGTTTACTTCAATAGTATTAGTAATCTGTTTGAAAGCTCAAGTGTCAACTGATGGTGACGTAGAGATATAAAACGAGTATCGAAAATTCAAAATATTGTAGTTATTGAACTTCGTTTCTTTGGATGCTGCTTCACACATTCGCGCGCACAATCCAGACAGTTGTAAAAACGACTCAACACCATCAATGGGTCTCATGTGAGCTACTCTAATTTCCTTGATGAGAGAGGGTTTTAAGGGTTCATGCAATTCACTTTTTAAAGAACATGTTTTCCATTTTTAAAACGAAACCTCTTACCTCGATTTGCAAACTTTAAGCAACGATCCGATTCGGTCTACCGCGGCAACCCCTAGATTCAAACAAAGAATACGTTTTCTTAGGTGCCGTATCAATACTTCTTGTGGAACACGCCATAAATTTTACAGGAGCCGCAGTAGGATGAGGTTGATCGCGCTCTTTGAATACGTTAATGTCGGTGATACTGCCAAACCCTGATTTTGAATTTCATTTTGAAATGAGTGTTATGGTACTTTTAGTATATATACGCCATCGAAATTCTCATATATACATTCGTTCATACCGCTGGTGGTACACCGAGCTCCATCCGCACCTCGCAGTTAAGCCCAGCAGGGCGGGGTTAGTATTGTCGTAGGAGACTAGACGAGAAGTCCCCGTGACGAATATTTTTTAT
>Ga0105053_10001571_pt1 | contig 36513 bp, 34 predicted proteins | sample BON01_FD_78093 | JGI IMG/M metagenome (GOLD analysis project Ga0105053, IMG submission 78093) | Freshwater microbial communities from Lake Bonney liftoff mats and glacier meltwater in Antarctica - BON-01 | ecosystem: Environmental > Aquatic > Freshwater > Ice > Glacier meltwater | place: Lake... | reverse complement strand
GACTTCTGTGTCATCCGCGCCTACCTCGATACCATGCTCAAGCAAGGGCATAATGTCTTCGAGGCGCTTCGCTTGGCCTTCATCGGTCAGCCCATCTCGCCTGCCCTTGGCTGAATAGACACAGATTAAATTCAAAGGCTTTGCCACAGAGAACACAGAGAACACAGAGAATAACGGGTAAACCTGACATTCATCGGTTGGTGGTTTTTGGTTTTGGTTCCCTCTGTGTTCTCTGTGGCTTAAAGGGGTTCAAATGAAATTCAAAGCACGTGTGTGGATCGTCGGTGACAACATCAATACCGACCTTATTCTGCCGAACAAGGCGTTCTACATGACGCATGAAGAACAGGCGCAATATGTGTTTCATGCCAACCGGCCGGGTTGGGCGCAGCAGGTGCAGCGGGGCGACATCCTGATCGGCGGCAGAAATTTCGGCATGGGCTCAAGCCGGGCCGCGGCGCGGTCATTAAAAAATCTGGGGCTGTCCTGCCTGCTGGCGGAATCGCTGAACGGGCTGTTCCTGCGCAATTGCGTCAACTTTGCGTTTCCGGCACTGGAATGTCCGGGGGTACACGCGGCGTTTGCCGAAGGTGAGGAGGCCGAAGTTGAATTCGGTGCGGCACAGGTGCGCAATGTGACGCGCGGTAGTACGGTGACCGGAAAACCGCTGCCGGCGCCGCTGATGGCCCTGGTGCAGGCCGGGGGCGTTTATCGATTGCTGGAACAGGAAGGTTTGATCGCGCCTAAAAAATGAATAAAATCAACAAGTTACAATAATTCCGCAATTGATGCAAGCAAGTCAGTGCGTGGCGACGACCGGTTTTACATATTGCGCCACCTGCGCCAGCAATTCTGATTCCTGATAAGGCTTGCCGAGAAAGGCGTTGACGCCGATCTGTTCCGCGCGATTGCGGTGTTTGTCCGCCGTGCGCGACGAAATGATGATGATGGGTATGGCCGCAGTGCGCGCGTCCTTACGTATCCGTGAGGAAAAATCAAAACCGTCCATGCGCGGCATTTCGATGTCCACCAGCAACGCATCCGGCAGTATGCCGTGCATCTGTTCGAGTGCGTCCAGCCCGTCTTTTGCGGTCATGACCTGGTAGCCCTCACGCTCAAGCAGCCGTCCGGTGATTTTCCGTACGGTCAGCGAATCGTCGACAACCATCACCAGGGGCAGGGCCGGCGGCGTTGCTGCGGGCAATACAGGTGCGGCCTCGTTGATTGCTGATGGCGTGCGATGAGTCAGGTGCACGGGATTGATGATCAGGACGACACGGCCATCACCCAGCACGGTGGCGCCGGTGACGCCGGCCACCCGGGCCAGTTGCGGGTTGATGTTCTTGATCACGATTTCCTGATTGCGGGTCAGCTCGTCTACATGCAGCGCGATGCGCTGCAGGCCGCTGCGCAACAGCAGTATCGGACTGTAGCCCTGGGTCGCGACTGCTGGCGCGGGGAGTCCGAGCAACTGCTGGAGAAAATACAGAGGGTAGGACTGTCCGCGGTCTTCAATGCTGCCGCGGAGTCGGGCTGCAGCCAGTTGCTCGGGCCGCAGGCTCAATACCTGTTCGACCATGGTCGAAGAGATGGCGAAATTATCGGTTGCGGACCGGACCAGCACGGCTTGTGCCACGGCGAGGGTCAGCGGCAGGAAAATGCTGAATGTCATGCCTTTGCCGGCGGCAGACAGGGTTTCGATATGGCCGCCGATGGCGATGACTTCGTTGCGCACCACGTCCATGCCGACACCGCGCCCGGAGATTTCGGTGACTGTTGCTGCCGTAGTAAACCCGGGCGCAAAAATCAGTGCTTTTAATTCTTCCTCGCCGGCATCCTGCTGCGGAGCCAGCAGTCCCTGGGCCAGTCCCTGTGCGCGCAGTTTTTCATAATCGAGTCCGGCGCCATCATCGCGAACGATGATGGCAATCTCGTTGCTTTCCTGGCGCAGGGAAATGGAAATTTCCCCCGCTTCGGACTTGCCGGAAGCATGGCGCGACTCCGGCGATTCGATGCCATGGCTGATGGCGTTGCGCAGCAAATGTTCGAGCGGGGCGCTGATGCGTTCCAGTACGCTGCGGTCGAGCTCGATATGACTGTCCTTGATATCAAGATTTATTTTTTTGCCGAGTTCGCGCGCAGTCTGTCGCGCGATCCGGTAGAGGCGTTCATCAAGATTTGAGAACGGGACTGTGCGGGTGCGCATCAACCCCTGTTGCAGTTCCCGGCTGCCGCGGGCCTGTTGCAGGACTGCGGCTTCGACTTCTCCCGCATTGCGCAGCAGCGCCTGCTGTACGGTGGTCACATCATGCAGGCTTTCCGACATCATGCGCGTCAATTCCTGCAGCCGGGTATAACGATCGAATTCCAGCGGATCGAATTCGGGACGGTCAGTCGCCATCACCGACTGACGCGACTGCATCTGGCTGTCGGCCTGGACTTCGATTTCACGCAACTGGCCTTTGAGCCGCACCATGCTGTCGTTCAGTTCAGTCAGCGATTGCCGGATATTGCGCAATTCGCCTTCGATCCGGCTGCGGGCGATGCTCACTTCTCCGGCCTCGTTGATCAGGCGGTCCAGCGTGTCGGCATGGATGCGCAGCATCGCGGCGCCCTGCAGCGGGGCATCCGGACGCAGCAGCTCAGCCGGTTCGGCGGCGGCAGCATGTTCAGGCGCTGGAACATCCGGCGCGGGCGTATCGTGAACGCGCAGGCGTTCCACGCCTTCGGACAGGCGATCAACATGAATCTCCATGTCTTCCAGCAACGCCATGTCCGGCGCGCCGGCAGCAACCGCGGCATCAACCCGGTTTTCCAGCAGATGGGTGAGTTCGCCCAGCCGCATGGCACCCGCCATGCGCGCGCTGCCTTTCAGCGTATGCAGGGCCCGTTGCAGCGCCTGCGGCACCTGCGGGTCACCGGGATTTGTTTTCCAGTCACGCAAATCGCGGCTGATTTGCGGCAGCAACTCCAGCGCCTCTTCCAGGAAAATCGGTACCAGTTCGGTATCCAGGTCGTCGCGGATCTGGCGCTGCTCCTGCACGGTTTGTGCTGCTGCAGCCCGGACCAGTGCGGCGTCGTCTATCGGTTCAATGACGGACTCAATGACAGGTTCATTGACGGGTTCATTGACGGGTTCATTGACGGGTTCAATGACAGGCTCAATGACAAGTTCTGCGACAGACTTGATTAACGGTGCTGGCGCGCTCTCATTTGTTACTGGTGGAGAGAATTCGGCGGGTTCGTCGACGAGTTCGTCAACGAGTTCGTCGGGAGCTTGTGCGGTCGATGCCTGGGATGACTGCAGGCGTTCAATCAATGCATCCAGCCCGGCCAGCAGATCCGGGACTGCCTCAGGATAACGTCGCTGCGTGACATCGGTCAGCATGGTGTCCAGCGCTGTGACGGATTGCCGCAGCAGTTGCAGGTCTTCAGGCTGGATGACCCGCCGGGCATTCGGCAGGCATTGCTCGAGACGCATTGCCAGATCCGCTGGCGGAGTCAATTCTGCTGTGCGCGAAATGCTGGCCAGTGTATGCGCAGCGCGTTCGAGTTGGCTGCTGGCATCGCCCCCCGGCGCGCTGCACCAGGCGTCGATTTCCGTGCGTAGCGACGCCAGATGTTGCTGGGCTTCCTTGCGGAAAACTTCAAAGAACATTTTTGAAACATGCACTGTACCGATGACGACCTCGTCCGGTTCCTGTTCAGGAACGGCAGCTTCCGGCAGTGGTGCGGATGCTGCGTCGGCCGTAGGTGTTGCCGCGGGCGTGTTGGTGTCCGGAGTCGTGGCGTTTATCAGCGCAGCAGCCATGGCGGTCAGTTGCCGGGCTTCGATCTTCAGCGGTTGTCGGGCACTGAGCTGGTCTACCCAGGTGGTAAATGAACGGGTCGCGAGTTCGATCAGTTCGAGCAACGCAGGTGTTGCCGGCCACTGCCGGTCCAGCCAGTGGTTCATCACCTGTTCGATTTCCCAGGCGGTTTCGCCGAGCTCGTTCAGGCCGACCATGCGCCCGCTGCCTTTGAGCGTATGAAAACCGCGGCGTATGGTAGTGAGCCCATCCAGGTCCTGCACATTGGCGCGGCAGGCTGGCAGGGCATCATCGACGGCGGTGAGAACTTCCCCGGCTTCTTCCAGGAAGATATCCAGCAGTTCGTCGGTTACGGGTGTGGTCTGTGCAGACGGTTGTTGCAGCGCGAACGGCTGGTCTGCTGGTGCAACTGCGAGCGGAGCAGCAGTGTCCGCCGGTTTCGGCAGAGTGTCGTCCGGTGTTTTGACTGGGGCAGTGGGTGGTGCATTGCGCAGTGCCAGGCGCTCAAAAAAGGCATCCAGTACGTTTTCCATGGGTGCCATGCCCCGGAGACAGGGGTCGAGGTAAAAACCAAGGCTGCTCAAGCCTTCGACAATGGTATCCATGTCGCTTTCAGTCCAGGTCGGATCCGCACCGGCGCACTTCGCAATCAACTTGTTGCATATGGACTGGATTTCCGCGGCGCGGTCAAAGCCGATAATGGACAGCGCGCCGTGGATTTGCTTGAGGTATGGGGGCAGCGTGGAGAGCGTATTGACCCGGGAACGGTCGCGCGCGTAGCCGTCGAGTATCTGCTCCACATGCTGCAGATTGCTGAAGATTTCCTTGGCGACCTGCATCTGCAGTTTCAAGCGGCTGATCTCCTGGGTGAGATTTTCCCGCAATCCTTCGGGCAAGGTTGCTGCCGGCTTGCCCTTTACGGAATCCAGCAGCCAGCCGCCCATGATTTCCACCTGTTTGTCCAGGTCGGGGGGCACATCGGTGAAGTGATCAACGATGTTTTCGATCAGCAGGAATGCGGATGCCATTTCCGTGATCATCAACTGGCTCTGCCGCGGATAGGGGTCGGGCAGGCGGGTCGATACCATGGCGATCAGATCGATCATGCGGATCATCTGGACGTTGCCCAGATCATGGATTTTGGCTTTGAGCGCCGTCACGGATTCGCGCAGGGATTGCAGTGCGCTTGCGTCACCGGAGACGTACTGCACCCAGACTTCCTTGATGGAGTGCACGCGCCCCCGCACTTCATTGAGTGCCGGCTCCAGCCAGTCCATGTCAAATTCCATCAGACCGGGCAGTTCGGATTCTGGGAACAGACTGTCGAGTTGGTACAGTTGCCTGATTTCGCGGATGCGGGTGGAAGTCGCCCGGCATTTGGCAATGGAAAACAGCACGTCGCGCAGCAGGGGGCTCAGTTCGGGTGTTTCGCCTTTGGTCAGATCGCGCATGCGAAAATCAAGTTTGCTGCACAGCGTTTTGGCCCCTGTCATCCAGTTGTCCTGGTTTGCCGAGCGCAGCAGGCCGTCGATCAATCCGGCTGCAGCCCACCACAGCGATCTGGGGTGCGGCAACTGGGCGGCCATGACATCAAGTGCTTCCAGCGTAACGCGCATGTCCTTGAGGCCATCGCGGGCACCGGGGTTGCGCAGCATCGCCAGCAGGCCGCGCTGAAAGCGCGAGCGTTGTGTCAGCAATGTTGCCGGGAGTTTGTCCAGAGGCACCACGGCGGCTGCAGGATGAGTCGGAGCGTCCAGCATGAGGTCCGGGAAAAAAAGATCTTTTTCCGAAACTTCGGCGTTGCCCCTCAGGTTGGAAACTTCACGGTATGCCGGAAACAGCTTGATCGGGGCGTTGACCGCACCTTTGGCAAGACTGTCAATAAATTCCTTCAGGGCAAGTACAGCGCGATCGAGTGTGCCCACTGCTGACGGTCGCACTGCCGGCTCGGCGGTGATGCCGGAGAACGCATGTTCCACCGATTCGCAAAAACCCACCGCGCCATAGAGCCCGAGGATGTTCAGTGCACCGGTCACCTGATGGATCTGCCCGGGACATTTTTTCAGCACTGCGGATTCCTCGGGTTTGGCGAGGAACAGAGCGATGTTATCCCTTACTGATTTCAGGGCATAGTCGACTTCGGGTTTGACCCAGGACAGAGTGGGGGCGAGAGGGGCGGTCATGGCTGGGCCAACGGTTTAATAAAGAGCGGATGCAAGATGGACGGGCGGGCGAGTTAAGTGGGCAAGCTAAGCCAGCTTGAAACCGGCGACAGAGCGCTTGAGTTCATTGGCCAGCAGGGTCAGTTCTATTGCGGAATTGGCAGTCTTCTGCGTTCCTGCCGTGGTCAGCTGGGTGATGGTCAGAATGCCTTTCATGCTGGTCACAACCTGGGCGGCTGACTTGGCTTGTTCCTGGGTGGCGTTGGAAATTGCGCCGATGTGTTCAGCCAGTTGCGTCGAGACCTGCTCGATTTCGTGCAGCGCCTGGCCGGCCTGTTCTGCAACCCGGGTGCCTTCCACCACGCCCTGGGTGCTGCGCTCCATGGCTTCGACAGTGTTCTGCGTATCCTGCTGAATGATTTTTACGATTTCGGTAATGTGTTTGGTGGCTTCCGCCGAACGTTCGGCCAGACGTTGCACTTCTTCGGCCACCACTGCGAAACCGCGACCGGCTTCGCCTGCGGAGGCGGCCTGGATGGCGGCATTCAGCGCGAGAACGTTGGTCTGTTCAGTGATGCCCGTGATCAGCTGCACGATTTCACCGATTTCCTGGGAGCTTTCACCCAGGCGCTTGATGCGTTTGGATGTTTCCTGAATCTGCTCGCGTATCTCGTCCATGCCGCGCATCGCATTGCGCACGGCAACTGCACCCTTTTCCGCGGCATTCAGGGAGTTTTGCGCAACCCGGGCCGACCGGTTTGCATTTTCAGAAACCTGGTTGATCGAATGTGCAATCTGCACCACTGATCGTCCGGTTGCCTTGATTTCTGCCGATTGTTTCTGGGTGGCAGCCAGTAATTGCGTGGCGATTTTTTGTGCGCCACCTGTGGCATGGGTGACCTGGTCCGCTGCTTTGGTGATGCCGGTGACCAGCTGCCGTACCTGTTCAATCGTGTAGTTGATGGAGTCGGCGATTGCGCCCGTGACATCTTCTGTCACCTTGGCCTGTACGGTCAGATCACCGTCGGCGACCCGACCCATTTCATCAAGCAACAGCAGAATGGCATCCTGATTGCGCTTGTTTTCCTGTTCGCTCAGCACCGCCCGGCGCCGCGCATCGTCCAGGAACACCTTGCCGAGCAGAAACAGGCTGGCCAATGCCAGCAGGGCAAAGGCAATGGCGCCGCCGCCGTAGAGGGTCTGTGTGGCGGTGGCATTCTGATAGCCGTCTGCCAGATTCGCCGGCAGCTTGAGCAGATTTTCGCTGGCGGCAAATACGTCACGATTGCCTTGCTTGGCGCGTGCCAGGTCACTCATGCTGCCGACAATGGTGTTCACGCCCGCTGCGAACGGAGCAAACGCCTTGCTCAACTCTGTCGCCTTGCGTTTGGCTTGTTCGTCGCTGATTGCACGAATGGTGCCGCTGCCCGTGCCGAGCAGGGCGTCCAGCGTTTGCTGATAATTGCGGGTGTTGCTGCGCAGGGACAGCGCAACCTGCGGGTTGGGCGTTTCAGTGGATAACAGCCGCAGGGCGTCGTCAAAGTTGAAGTTGGCAACGTCCGCATGCAGCTGGCGGGCATAGGTGGTCGTGGAATAGGATTCCCGTGCATCGATGGTGGCAACAGCCAGTTCCTGCGCCAGCAAGGCGAGCCGCGGCGCGGCTTTCTGGATGCTGTCTTCGAGTGTTTTCAGATTTACCAGTCCTTGCTGCTGGGCAAGAATCAGATTGATGTTTTTTTCGACCGATCCCCAGATTTTGGTCAGCTCGCCGAGCAGGCCTTGCATTGCGGACGGTGAGGAGGCAACCACCACGTTGTTTTTCTCGCCACCCTGTGTCAGCAATTTCAGATTGCCATTAAAACGGTCGCGGCTTTCTTTCAACTGGGCAAATGCAACAGGTATGCCCTGCACGGCCTGCTGGGCGCTGTTGGCGATACGCTGCGAAAGCATTTGCATTTCCGTTGCTGTTGATACGTAAACAGCGCTTTGCGCCGCTTCGCGGTTTTGCAGTGTTGCCAGCAGTGCTGCGGTCAGCAGGAAAACAGCCAGGATGGCGAGCAGTACCCGGAATTGCCGGGTCACCGGCCAGTGGCCGATGAGCGGCAGCCCGCCCGGTGTTCCGGCGGCTTGCGGCTGACCGGAGGCGACGGCTTTACCGCCCGGCTTGCGCCATGAAAGATTTTTCAGAATGTTCATGTTGAACCCCGGTTTGGCCAAAGTTATGGTCATGTTTATGTTCCTACTTGCAGAAAATCAGGATGTGCAACCAGTTGTGGCATGCCCAGGTGCTGCCATGGTTGCGATTGATGATCTATGAACTGCGTTGTTGACCATTGCGGTGCTTTGCCGGCGGCATTGTCGACTTGCAGTTGCTCGTCCCGGTACAGACCCAACACCCGGTCTACCAGCAGGCCGCAGTAAATCCGGTATCTGTCCGCGACCAGCAGCAACCGTGATTGTTCGGTGACGGTTGTTGCAATGCCTTCAATGAAGGCACGGAAATCCACAACGCTGTAAAGATTGCCCCGGATATTGGTGACGCCCAGAAACCATGCGCGTGTCAGCGGTACCGGATATACGCGGGGCGCCGGAATAACCTCGCTGGTGTCGGCGAGATCGATCAGCCAGCGGCTGCCGCCTGCCTGCACGCCGAGCTTCGAAGCCGATTGGCCCGCAGCGGGATTGACCAGGCGCGCAGAGAGCGTGCGCTGATAATCCCGCAGGGAAGGTTTATCCGCCATGTTCAGCCCAGTGCCGTAATTTTCGCCAGCAGATCTTCCTGGCGCACCGGTTTCACCACGTAATCGCGCGCGCCCTGGCGCAGGCCCCAGACCTTGTCGGTTTCCTGTCCTTTGGACGAGCAGATAATCACCGGAATGTGTTTGGTTTCGTCGTCGCGGGTGAGGGCGCGCGTTGCCTGAAAACCGTTTTGCCCCGGCATGACGACGTCCATTACAACCAGATCCGGCTTCAGTTGTTTCGCCTTGGCAAGTCCGTCGTCGGCGCAGTCGGCACCGAATACCTGGAAGCCGCTTTTCATCAGCATGTCCGTCAGGTGCTGGCGATCCGTTGCGGAATCATCGACGATCAGTATCTTTTTTATGGGCATGGTTTTGTTCTCCTGGAAATAATCAGACCGGTGTTGATTCGCTGGTGTAATCCATTACGGCCTGGATCAGATCATCCTTGTTGAAGGGTTTTGTCAGGTAGCGATCAGATCCGGCCAGCCGGCCGCGGGCCCGGTCGAACAGGCCGTCCTTGCTGGAGAGCATGATGACCGGAGTTGTTTTGTAAACAGGGTTCTGCTTGATGAGGGCGCAGGTCTGATAGCCGTCGAGTCTGGGCATCATGACGTCTACAAAAATAATGCTTGGCTGGTGATCGCTGATTTTGGACAGCGCATCAAAGCCGTCCTCGGCGAGGACGACTTCATACCCGGCCTGCCGCAGGAACATTTCCGCGCTGCGCCGTATCGTGTTGCTGTCGTCAATAATCAGTACCTTGACGGCAGTTTTAGCAACTGAAGCCATCACTACCCCTCTGTTCATCATGGCGTCCGCAAGCGCGCGGTACCGCCACACATGTTGGTATCTGGCTACTTATTGTTTTTGGAGAAAGCGGGGTGGCGCATGGGTATGTCCGGCGACTGCTGTTGGCGCAATTTATGTTCGCCGGTGGTTCGTGTAATTCACGTGCGCTGCGCAGTGTGCAACTGCGTATGGTTTTATGCGTCCCCTGAAGCAGATACGGGGAACAAGTTACTTGCCCATGGCAATCGGGACAAATCTAACAAACTGGTAAGTTCAGGCAGGGTTCAAGTGATTTTGGTCGCCGGGTGGCGCCAATTAATATTTTATTTACAACGAGTTATGGCGGATGTTGCGGGAACCGGTAAACCTCGCCAATGTGTGACAAAGGTCACACTGCCCACCAGTGACGCACGATATGAAAATAAACTGGTGCGGCAAAACAGACGGATGCGACGCGATCGAGCATGCCGCCATAACCCTCGACCATCATGCCCCAGTCTTTGACGCCGCGGTCGCGTTTCATGGCTGACAACACCAATCCGCCAAAAAACCCCATCAGGGTGACCGCAAGCGAGACCATTGCCGCTTGGATCACCGAGAATGGCGTCAACCACGACAGCAGCATGCCGAGTGCGACTGCAGCGGTAATGCCGCCGACAAATCCTTCGACCGTCTTGTTTGGCGAAACCTGGGGTGCGATCTGGCGTTTGCCCCAATAGCGGCTGCAGACATGATGCAGGATGTCGCTGCTTTGCACGATCACCACCAGAAACACAATCAGGAACACATTGCGACCGCCGTAACCGGGGATGCGCAGGTTGAGCAATGCCGGTACATGCGATATGCAGTACACGGTGACCATCAGCGCCCACTGAATGGTGCCGGTGCGCTCCATGAATTTGTGCGTATCTGATTTCACTGCTGACAATATGGGCAGGAACAGGAAGGCATAGGCGGGAATGAACACTGAATACATGCCATACCATTCGACGCCGATCAGAAAGTACTGAAACGGCAGCACGATGAAAAATGCCATTACCAGCGCCTGGTGGTCGCCGCGGCGCGTCGGCGCCAGTGTCAGGAATTCGCGCAGCGCAGTGAACGAGACAAAGGCGAACAAGACGATGACCCCGATGCGTCCGCCGAGCAGCGCCAGGCCGATGGTGATGGCCATCACCCACCACGCCTGAATGCGGATGTTCAGATTGTCGATCAGCGAGTGCGGGTGACCATCGGCAACCTTCAGTTTCAGCCAGACGCCGAGCAGTGACACGGAGACCAGCAGCGCCAGCGTACCCGTGACCATCAGCAGGATTGCCTGAGTGTGATTCATCGTTCGCCCGGCTCCGCGGTTGCCCTGGTTTTGAGCAGCGCTGCACGGATACGCGCAAGAAAGGCATCCTTGTCTTCATCTGCCTGCAGCCGCAGTGGTGCGCCGAAACTGATGGAGCACAACAGCGGCACCGGAACAATTTCGCCCTTGGGCAGCAGCCGTCCCAGGTTGTCCATCCATACCGGCACCAGTTCGACTCCCGGACACTGCTGTGCCAGGTGGAAGATGCCGCTTTTCATGGGCAGCAGCAGTTCATCAGTGGCATTGCGAGTGCCTTCCGGAAAAATAATCAGCGAATCGCCGGCATTCACTGCGGCCGCCATCAGATCCACCGGTTCCACGGTACTGCCTTCGCGGCTGCGTTCTATGACTACGCCGTGCAGCACCTCGTGAATGATGTAGCGTTTGAGTGCGCTGGCCCCCCAATAATCGGCCCCCGCGACGGGGCGCGTTACGCGACGCAGTTCGACCGGCAGCGAAGCCCAGATCAGCGCGAAGTCGGCATGGCTGTTGTGGTTGCCAAAATAGATGCGCTGCACCGGCACCGGCGCGCAGCCTATCCAGCGCGCCTGCGCGCCGGTAATCAGCCGGGTAAAACGCGTCAGCACCCAGGACGCGGTTTCAGGTAACGGGCGCCGCAGAAACTCGATCAAAAGCATCCTCTCCAAGGCTCCTGTCAGGGTCTTATTCTGGCGATTGCCCGCCGTTACAGGTTTTCTTCATTGTAGACGAGCGGCGGGAGTTCTGTGGTTCGGGTTACATTGACACTGAATCAACCGCTTTTGTATAGTCAGCAACCTTATCCCGCCGCAGTTATGCGATTTGGCATACGGATCCCGCCTGCCTTACGCCAAGCGCCCTTTATTACGCATCCTTTTTACGGAGAAACACATGTCCAGGATTACGCTGCAGCAAGCCAATACCATCATTGAAAAAGCCTTCGCAAAAGCGAAGGAAACAAAAGTAAAGCCGCTGGCGGTCGTAGTGCTCGACGATGCCGGGCACGTGGTTGCTGCTCAGCGCCAGGATACTGCGACCATGTTCCGTTACGACGTAGCGCTGGGCAAGGCGTGGGCAGCGGTGGCAATGAGTTGTTCAAGCCGTGCTCTGGCCGGTCGTGCCAAGGAAAACCCCAATTTCATGATCACACTGGCCGCGACGGCGCAGGGCAAGTTTTTGCCGCAGCCCGGTGCCGTATTGATCAAGGATGCGTCCGGCAATATTCTTGGTGCCGCAGGTGCCAGCGGTGGCACCGGTGACGAAGACGAAGCCTGCTGCGCCTATGGCGCCGAACAGGCCGGACTGAAGCCGGTCATCTGAGTGGGCGACAAGGACACAATCATGACTGCAAATACAGAAACCAAGACCAAGGGCGCTGTCAAAGGCGGCAACGGAAAGTTCATATTCCCGCTGGCGGAGATGGGCAAGATCGAAGCCGGCACCGGTTATTCCACAGCAGTGGGGCCGGTGGTGGAAGGCGAGCGCATGCAATGTGCACTGGTGACCAAACCCAAGGGCACCGGCTCACGGCCGCATTTGCATCCCAATGAGCAATGGAATTACGTGGTCAAGGGCACGCTGCGCGTCAAGGTGGGTGAAGGCGAGGAGCAGCTGTGCGGTCCTGGCACGCTGCTCTATTTCCCCGCAAACATCGTGCATTACACGATTGCCACACCGGAAGAGGACGTGGTGTTCTTCGCGGTAAAGGATCTGTCGCACGGGATTATCGGCAAGGCTGTAGATGGCACGATGGCGGGGGGGCATTTTGACCCCGGCTATGGCCCGAAGTCCTCGTAATGCCGCGCACCCTTCCTGCCCGGCCGGGCATGGCACTGGCTGATGTTGACACGCCGTCGCTGATACTGGATCTCGATGCTTTTGAGCACAACCTGCAGCGGCTGCAGGAATCGCTGGCCGGGCGCAAGATCATGCTGCGGCCGCATTCCAAAAGCCACAAATGCCCGCAGATTGCGTTGCGCCAGATGGCGCTGGGCGCCGTCGGCGTGTGTTGCCAGAAAGTCAGTGAAGCCGAGGCCATGGTCGAGGGCGGCGTGCCCGATGTACTGGTGGCCAATGAGGTTGTCGGCGCAGCCAAGCTCAAGCGCCTTGCGGCACTGGCCAAACAGGCGAAGATCACGGTCTGCGCCGATGATGCCGGTAACGTGGCGCAACTTGATGCGGCGGCACGGGAATTCGGCGTCACGCTCGACGTGCTGGTCGAAGTCAATGTCGGCGCCAATCGTTGCGGTGTTGAGCCGGGCGAACCGGCGCTGAAAATTGCGCAGGCCATTGCAGCCTGCAAAAACCTGCGTTATGCCGGGCTGCAGGCCTACCAGGGTGGTGCCCAGCATCTGCGTAAGGTCGAGGAGCGTCGTTCGGCGATAGCTGCCGCAGTGGCGGCAGTCGAGCTCACGCTGGCACTGATCGAAAAAGCCGGATTGCCCCGTGGCAAAGTGACGGGTGCCGGTACCGGTACTTATCTGTTTGAAGCGGCGAGCAAGGTCTATGACGAGCTGCAGGTCGGATCGTACATTTTCATGGATGCCGATTATGCGAAAAACGACTGGACCGAAAGCGGCATGCCGCGTTTTGAGCACAGCCTGTTCGTGTGGACCACGGTCATGAGCCGCACGCGGCCCGACGTTGCCATTGTTGATGCCGGATTAAAGGCGTCGAGCGTGGATTCGGGCATGCCGCGGGTTGCCGATTCGAAAGCGGAATTTCTCAAGGCTTCCGACGAACACGGCGTCATCAAAATCAATGACGCCCCGGGATTCGCGCTGGGTGACAAAATCCGGCTGATACCCGGCCATTGTGATCCGACAGTGAATCTGTATGACCACTATGTCTGCGTACGAGACGGCAAGGTTGAAGCCTTGTGGCCGATTACCGCGCGCGGCGCAGTGTGGTAAAGACCTGGAACCTTATAGCCACAGAGGTCACAGAGGACACAGAGAAATTCAAAACCGAAATATGCTCCCCGCGCGGATTTGATTCGGTTTTTCTCTGTGAACTCTGTGTTCTCTGTGGCAGCTTTTGAAGTAGAGGGGTTTCTCATGAATACCATCAAAAAAATCGGTTTTATCGGTGTCGGCAATATGGGCAATCCGATGGCTGCCAATCTGCTGAAAGGTGGATTCGAAGTTGCGGTGTTCGACGCGCGGCCGGAAACTGCCGCAGCGTTTGTCGCGCAGCACGGCGGCAAAGCAGCAACTTCGCTTGCCGAGGTTGCGCGTAATGCCGACGCAATCATCACCATGCTGCCTGACGACAAGATTGTGCGCAAAGTGATGCTTGATACCGGCGGTGCCGTTTCAGCGATGGCAAAAGGAACCGTGCTGATCGACATGGGCACCTGTAATCCCACCGGTACGCGCAAGACCGCAGAGGCGCTGGAAAAATCGGGCATACACATGGTCGATGCGCCGGTGATGGGCGGAGTGGTGTTTGCCAAAGATGGCACGCTGGACATCATGGCCGGCGGCAGCGCAGAACTGGTGGCGCGCGTGACCCCGGTGCTGAGGGCCATGGGTCGCGCTGTTACGCATTGCGGGGCAGCGGGTTCTGCGCATGCGATGAAAGCGCTGGCCAACTACGTGAATGCCTGTGCGCTGATCAACGCCGTCGAAGCGCTGACCATAGGCAAGAAGTTCGGGCTGGACACAAAAATGATGGCCGACTCGCTGGCGACCATGTGCGCCGGACGCAATCATCCGATCGAGAAAAAAGTAATTCCGCAGGTGCTGACCCGCAAGTTCGCCACCGGCATGGCGCTGAGTTTTATTGCCAAGGACGTCAGAATAGCCGTCGACACCGCGCATGCCATTGGCGCCGCGGTGCCGCTGGGTGAAAAAGTGTCGGAGCTGTGGGACGCGGCGGTGGAAAAGGTTGGCGCCGGCGTGGACCAGACCGAGATCGTGCGTTACTGGGAAGAGGCGACCGGCGTCAAGCTTTGACGGCGTCGCTGTAGCATCCAGAAGACGCAGAACACCGCAGCACCTGCCAGCAGGTGTTTCACCGAATGGCCGCTGATGGCGGTGCCGGAGATGGCGTAGATTTCATGATCGAACACCTCGGCTACCTTGGCCAGCGCATAAAGCGCAACGCCGTAGAGCAAAAAAACCCGGAGCGTATACTTTCCCGGAAACGCCATCACCACGAACGGGATGGCCAACAGCGGCGCGCCCTGTACCCAAATGTAGATGCGCAAATCTCCGTTGTGTTGCCACCAGAATACGCTGGCGAGTCCGGTGATCAGTGCGGCAGAGAGCAGCCGCAGTTCAAGTCTTGCGTCGAGATGTTCGCTGACCAGCGCGGCAAACAGGCCCATGAACGCAACCGTCATCGGCAACCGGTCCCAGACCAGCGTATCGTCGCCGGGTGCGCTGTGGTAATAGGTGGAGCCCAGAAACACCAGCGCGACGCCACTGAAAAACACCAGCCATGATCGCCAGGCACCGCTGCGGTTACGCCAGCACCAGCGTGCGCCAGCGGCACCGACGAGTAGAAACAACAGATTGGAAGCAACGTTGCCGAAGTTCTCCACGCCGATGCAGCGACGGGCGTCGGCAAAAATGTGATAGCCGCGGTCTTGCTCGATGGGCGTACCATGCCCGAACATCAGCCAGAGTAGCGGGCCGAGAACGATCAGTACCAGTGCGGCGATGCGACCGGGATGTGGTTGCAGGTTGATCTCCATGCCGTCATCGTACTACAGTGGATTGCCATCAGACATTGCCCGCATTGCGCCCCAATCGGCGTGATCGCGATTAATATACGACATTCGATTTGAGGAGAAAAAAATGGCTGCACAGGAAAAAACAAAAGTGGTGCTCGGCACGGCAACACCGGGCGGTGGTTTCCCCGCTTACGGCTGGCCGTATGCCGAGGCACTCAATGCGGCGGACGATACGCTGGACATCGAGCCGATCAATACCAAGGGCAGCGGCGAGAATGTTGGTCGTATCGATGACGGCTCTCTCGATATCGCGCTGGCCACCGGTGAGGTGACTTACGAAGCGGTCAATGGCATCGGCCGCGCGCCGTGCAAGAACATCCGCATCATCAACGCGACTTATTCGCAGGCGGGCATGTTCATGGTGCTGGCCGACAGTCCGTACAAAACCATCAGCGACCTCGTCGGCAAGACCGTGGTCTGGGGCGCTGCCAGTTCCGGTTTTGTGGTGCTGGCGCGTTATGTGTTTGACGGACTCGGCCTCGATCTCAAAAAGGATTTCGATGCGCGCCTGCTTGATAAAGCCGGCGATGGACCGCCGCTGGTCAACAGTGGTGAGGCTGCGGCGATGTGGGGCGGCGGCGTGGGCTGGCCACCATTCATGAACATTGCGAAGAATCCGAAGGGCATGCGCTTCATTTCACCGAGCGCGGATGAAATCAAACGCATCCAGGCCAAACACACGTTCCTGAAGCAGACGACGATGCCGGCCGGCAGCTATCCGGGGCAGACCGGTCCGGTCAATTCGGTGGGATCGTGGCCGTTCGTGCTGGCGCGCGCGTCATTGCCGGATGATATGGCTTATCGTTTGGCGAAGGCCTTGCACAAAGGCCATGCCGCGCTGGCCGCCAAGCTCGACCAAGCGCAGGAATCGACGCTGGAAAACACACTGGCCGCAGCACCGACCCGGGATCTGATACATCCCGGGGTGCTCAAGTACATGAAAGAGATAGGCCTGGTCTGAAAGACCAGATTGAGCGGACTTATTTAAAAACCGTACAGCCGGGCGGGGTTGGTCACCAGCACCTGCTCGCGCTGTGCGACATCCGGCACCCACTGCAATAGCAGGTCGGTGAGTTCGCCATCATTGGGTGTTGCGCCCTTGTGCATCACATGCGGCCAGTCGGTGCCCCAGATCACGCGCTCGGCATTGGCTATCAGCAAAGCATGCGCAAACGGCACGGTGTCCGCATGCGGCAACGCTGCACCGGAAATGCGGTACGGTCCGGTCAGCTTGACCCAGCCCTTGCCTGCCTGCATCAGCCGCAGCAGCGCCTGGAAACCTGGGGCGTTCAGTCCCAGCGAAGTTTTCATGTAACCCAGATGCCCCAAGACGACGGGCACCGGAAAATCTGCGAAGCTCTGATCCAGATCCGGAAACTCATCGGCATGCATCAGGAATTCCATGTGCCAGCCCATGGGTGCAACGCGTGCGGCCAACCGTTTTAATATTTCCAGCGGCAGCGTGCCGGCCTTGCGATCCTTGACGTCGACGATGTTGACGCGCACACCGCGCACACCGGCGGCGTGCATGATTTTCAATTCCGCGTCACTGATCGCCGGATCGACCACCGCCACGCCGCGCAGGCGCTGCGGATCGGCTTTCATCGCATCGAGCATCGCCGTGTTGTCGGTGCCATAGACGCTGGGTTGCACCAGCACTGCACGGGTGACGCCCAGCGTGTCGAGCATGTGCCGGTAGTCTTTCATCAGACAATCTGGTGGCGTATAGACACGTGCCGGCGAGTAGTCGTAACGCGCGGCGGGACCGAGCACATGCGCGTGCGTGTCGCAGGCCAGCGCCGGCATTTTGAAATTCGGTGCGCGCGGCTTGAAATCCGGACCGGCGCACAGCGGTGCGCTGGCGGTGGGCGTATTCACAGACATAGGGTATTTATTATAACTAATTGATTATATTGATATTTTTATGCAGTCTGTGCTTCCTTCAACCCCGGCATTTCAAACTTGATGGCTTTCAGTTCTGCAGTGAGTGTGGCCATTTCTTCTTTGGTCAACTCTAGCAGTGGCGGACGTACCGTGGCCCATTGCGCATCGCCACTGTAATGCGCGATGCTGGCTTTCAGCGCGGCAATCATCAGATATTTCTTGCCGAAGGTGTTGCGTGCGATATCCAGTGCCTTCTGTTGTGCTTCGGCATCCGGGTTCTGCCATTCGCGGTAGAGCTTGTCGATGGCCGCCGGATTGACGTTGGCCGTGGCCGAGATGCAGCCGGCGCCGCCGTTCTGCATGTTGGCGAGCAGGAAAGATTCGCTGCCGGCGAACACATCAAATCCGCTCTTTGCGAAATTGTTGAGCATGGTCTTGGTGTTGTTCCAGTCGCCGGAACTGTCTTTCATGCCGGCGATGGCGGTCGGATATTTTTTCAGTAATCGTTCCACCAGCTTCGGCGTGATGCCGACCACCGCAACCGGCGGGATGTGATACAGGTAAATGCGCAAACGGTCGTCACCAACGCGTTCGATGATTTCCGAGTAATTGCGGTACAGGCCTTCATCGCTGACGCCCTTGTAATAAAAAGGCGGCAACATCAGCACGCCGGCGCAGCCGGCTTTCACTGCATGTTCAGTCAGCCGTACGGAATCCGTTAGCGCGCAGCAGCCGGTGCCGGGCATCATCCGTGACGGATCCACGCCTGAGGCCAGCAGTGAGTCGAGTAGCGCAATACGTTCGTTGAACGACAATGAATTCGCTTCGCTGTTGGTGCCAAAGGCTGCGAGCCCTGATCCCTGTGAGATCAGCCATTTGCAGTGCGCGATAAAGCGCGCAATGTCGGGATTGAGATCTTTGTCGAACGGCGTGACTACCGGGGCGAGCACGCCCTTGATGCGTTGCGTCTTGCTCATAACATTATTCCTCGCTGCAGAATCGTTGAAATAAGGGCTGAAGTTGCGATGTGTGGCTGGATCTTGTGCATGAAAAACGAGCTGCCGTGGCTGGCGATCCAGCGTGGTGCGCAGTCAGTCCACATAGGATAGCACTGCCCCATGCCGTCGCCCAAATGTGGCGGTGATTTGCATTGTCAGCGTAGCTGGGTCGTTGTTAAGCTTGCGGGCTTCTTGCAACTGCATCCAAATAAAACAAGTGGAGGACATCATGTCCCGTACAAATTTCGCCTTTATCGCCGCAGCACTGTTCGCGCTTCCTGCGGCCGTTCATGCTGCGGACTATCCGACCAAGCCGGTGCGCATGCTCATTGCGTTTTCACCGGGCGGGCCCAGCGACATATTGTCGCGGCTGCTTGGCGGCAAACTGGCGGAGCGCATGGGGCAGACATTCGTGTTTGACAATCGTCCGGGCGCCGGCGGCAATATCGCCGGCGAAATTGTTGCCAACAGTCCGGCGGACGGTTACACGCTGATGATTGCCAACAACAGCGTGCTGGCTGCCAACGCATCGCTGTACAAAAAGATGACGTTTAATCCTTCGAAAGACCTGGTGCCGGTGGTGTGGGTGGCTTCCCAGCCGAACATACTGGTGGTGCATCCTTCCGTGCCGGCCAAATCGGTGAAGGAGCTGGTGGCCTATCTGAAATCGAAGCCGGGCCAGCTTAACTACGCGTCGTCCGGCAGCGGTGCCGCCGCGCATCTGGCGGCAGAGCTGTTCAAGAGCATGACCAAAACCGACATGGTGCACATCCCCTTCCGTGGTGCGGCGCCGGCGCTGGCGAATGTGCTTTCCGGACAGACTCAGGTGATTTTTGCGACGGCACTGTCGGTGAAAGCCCATCTCGACGCCAACCGTCTGCGGCCGCTGGCAGTGACGACGACGACGCGCATGCAGACCATGCCGCAGTTGCCGACGGTTGCGGAAGCGGGAGTGCCAGGCTTTGAAGCGTCGACCTGGCACGGGCTGGTGGCCGTGGCGGGTACGCCGCGCGCGGTGACTGCCAGACTCAACACCGAAGTGAATGCCGTGCTCAAGGATCCGCAGGTGAGCAAATTCCTGGAGAACCAGGGCGCGATCATCCAGGGCGGCAGCGCGGATAAATTCATCGCACACATCAAATCCGAAATTCCAAAATGGGCGAAAGTCATCAAGGAATCGGGTGCGCGCGTCGATTGACCGTAAAAAACAGGGAGCAACAACGGATGGCTGAACTCAAAATTCTCGGTGCAGGGCCGGTCAAACGCGGTGTGACGCAGATTGCCGCGCAGTTTGAAAAAGATACGGGTAATCGCGTGGTCGTGGAGTTTATCGGTGCGCCCACGGTGCGCGAACGCGTACTCGCTGGCGAAGCGGTGGACGTTGCCGTGGTGCCGCAGTCCGCGATGGAGGAATTTGTCGCGCAGAGCCGAGTTGTGGCAAACACCCGTGTGACGCTGGGCCGTTCACGCATGGGGCTGGCGATACGCAAAGGCGCTGTCGCGCCAGATCTCGCAACGGTGGATGCGTTCAAGCAGGCTGTCACCACGGCGGATGCCGTGGTGGTCAATGTCGCATCCAGTGGCAATTACGTGGTGAAACTGCTCGAGAAGCTGGGCTTCGGTGCTGACAAGGCGGTAAAGCAGGTGGATACGGTGAAGGTCATGGACCACGTGGCGACGTCACCGCAGAACCTGCTGGGTGCCGGGCAATTACCGGAAATCCGCGAACTGATCGACAAGGGTGTGGCGATTGCACTGGCGGGGTCGCTGCCGGACGAGCTGCAAAGCATTACGGCTTATGATGCGGCAGTAACGAAGGCGAGCGCGAACGCAGATGTGGCCGCGGCGTTTGCGGAGTATCTGGCACAGCCGGCGGCCCGCGCCGCCATGGCAGCCACGGGCATAGATTAACTGCGGACGATCATGACGACCTTGAAAATACTCAGTGCCGGTGCTGTCAAGCGCGGTGTGGCGCGCGTAGCTGCGGCATTTGAAAAAGATACCGGCACCAAAGTGGAGATTGAATTCACGCCGGTGCCGGAAGTACGCAGGCGGGTGATGTCAGGAGAGACCGCGGATGTCATCGTGGCAACACCGGCAGCGATGGATGAAATTGCCGCCGCGAACAAAATCGTTGCCGACAGCCGCGGCCATATTGGCCGTTCGCGCATGGGTGTGGTGATCCATGCGGATGCGCCCGTACCGGCGATCACCGACACCGCATCTTTCAAGAAATTGTTGCTGGCGGCGAGCCATGTCGTGCGCAATGAGGCTTCCAGCGGCATCTATGCCGAGAAGCTGCTCAACAAACTGGAACTGACGGCGCAGCTCGGATCGAAAATTGCCGTCGTCAAGACCGGCTCGGCGATCATGCAGTACGTTGCCGACCATCCGGCACAGGCGGTGGGCCTGGCGCAGATTTCCGAGCTGATGGTGATGATGGACAAGGGTTGCACGGTCAAGCTTGCAGCACCACTGCCCGATGAAATCCAGAACATGACCAGTTATGAGGCTGCGGCGATGAGCGGTGCGCCGGCGGCGGCAGTTGATCTGGCGCGGAGTTTGGCTGCTGCCGATGCCAGGAAGATTTTTGCTGAAACGGGTATTTCGTGAATTTACTTTTTGGAGAAGTGCATGAATCGCAACATTGTGGCCCTGGCGGGCCTTTTTTTTGGTTTGAACACCGCATTGCACGCTGCTGAAACTACGGTGATGAGCGGGGGCGCAGTGGAACCGGGCCTGAAGGCGGCGGCTGCAGCGTTTGAAAAAAGAATCCGGGCACAAGGTCAGGATTACCTTCAACACCACGCCGCAAATGCGCAAACGCGTTGCTGCCGGTGATACCTTTGATGTGATCGTTGCGCCGCCGGCGGCAGTGAAGGAGTTTGCGAAAACCGGCAAGGTGGATGGCGGCGGGGTCGACATTGGGCGTGTCGGTTCCGGTGTTGCCGTGCGCCCTGGTGCGCCGGTACCGGCGATAACCACTGGCGACGACATCAAAAAGGCCGTGCTTGAAGCCGAGTCGGTGGTGTTCAACCGCGCGTCCACCGGAATCTATTTTGAGAACCTGCTGAAAAAAATGGGCGTGTGGGAACAGGTTGAACCCAAAACCACGCGTTATGCCACCGGTGCCGAAGTAATGAAACCTGCGTTGCAGGGCAAAGGCCGCGAAGTCGCTTTCGGCCCGATCACCGAAATCCTGCTGGAAAAAGACCATGGCCTGGTATTCGTCGGCCCGCTGCCGGCTGAGGTGCAGAACTACACTTCGTACATTGCCGTACCGATGAGCGCGGGCACGCAGAAGGATGCGGCGCAGGCGCTGGTGAAATTTCTCGGCGGATCGGTGGGCAAGCCGCTGTTTGTGGCCGCCGGTATTGAATAAGCCCGGGGCCGGTTGCATCCAAGCCCCTTTTTTACCGCTGAGCGGGCAAAAGCGCTCCCGGGGAACAAATTTGACGTTTTATGGCACTTGATGGCGTCCGTGGCATGAGTTTGTAACGGCTTGTTACACAAGCAACAGACCGTTGCACTTTGTTCGTTTACAGCCGCTTGCTGATTTGCGTTACTGGACACAGGCATTCACAACAAGGAGATTGCCATGAACGCAAACAAGACCATGATCACCGTTTCGACGATTGCAGTTGCAGTGGCCACCCTGGCCGTATCGTTGAACGCCGCAGCAGATGATCGTCGCGGATCGCGGCGTGATGATCGGCCGGCTGCGGTTGCACGTCATGCGCCGCCCGCTGCCGTACGCCATGCTGATTTTCCCGGGCGCGCACATGCGCGTCATGCAGATCGGGATCGTCCGGTGTTCAGGCATCGTCCGCAGGTCGTGCACCAGCGCCCGGTGGTCGTAAACCGGACCGTGGTTGTTGAGCGCCAGGTCTATATGCATCGCCCGGCACCGGTTTATTATCCTGCGCCGCGTCCTGTATATGTCCGTGCGCCGGCCCGGGTGTACCACGAGCGTCCGGTGGTCTATGCCGACAATGACCATAATCCGGCGGGTGCGATTGCCGGTGCGGTGATCGGCGGCGTGATCGGCAGCCAGGTTGGTGACTACGAAACCCGTGGCATCACGACGGTGATGGGCGCCATTGTCGGCGGCATCATTGGTGACGGGTTCTGACCGCGTTGTTTCGGTAAAAACAAAGGCAGCCCAGGCTGCCTTTGTTTTTTTACGATGCGCTGTTCTGCAGGCGACTTATCGTGCGGGTTCCAGGCCGCTGTTCGTAATGGACGCGGCGACTTCCGCAGACGCCAGAAACTTGATCGCCTTGCGTGCAACAGCCTTGTCCGGCGAGTTGGCACCGATGCCCACCGTAAAGTTGGACACCTTCTGCAGTTCAGACGGCAGCGGCGTGACGTAGGCGATGCCCGGCACCGGCAGCAATTCGCTCATCTGCTGAAAACCGAAATCGAGTTCGCCGCGCGCGATCACGGTACCTACGCGTTCGCCACCACTGATCAACCGGCTTTTGGGTAGCACCTCATTCGCGATGCCGAGGCGCTGTACCAGTTCGGTGGTGAAGTATTTACCGCTTTCGCTGGCAGAGTAACCGATGGCCTTCGCTGCGAGCAGCGTCCGCCGCAGGTCGTCGGCATTGCGTACTGCGGGATCCGGGGCGCCCTCGCGCACAGCGAAGCCCATCATTGACCGGGCGATGATTGTCGCGCCATCGGCCAGGACGTACCCATCGGCGATGAACTGGCGCAGCACGCCGTCTGCGACGATGACTATATCCGCTACTTCGCCGCGCTTCAGTCGGTTGGGTATGGAAATGTCGCCAGTGCCGATGGAGGTGGTGACGGTGACGATGGTTTTGCCGGTCAGTTTTTCCAGTTGCGGTATCAGTGCCTTGTAGGCGGCGGTGAATGCGCCGGAGGTCATCACCCGAAATTCGTTTGCAGCCGCTGTCATTTGCGGTTGAACTCCACAATATCGAATCCGCAATAACGGTCGGCGATATAGATCAGTCCGCGGTCATCGACATCGGTGTCATTGGTTTGCGGGCAGGGTTTGCCGCCGCAAGGTTCCGGGATGTACCAGCCTACTTCCTGCGGTGCTGACGGGTCAGCAACGTCGACGATGCGCAGCCCGCCGGCGAACCACGCGCAATACAACAGGGTGTCTCCGCCTTTCCAGTTTTCCTGGAACTGGTGCGCACCGAAACGTCCCGGCGTGGTGCGGCTCCACGGACTGTCGAGTTCGCTGACTTCGAACAATGAAACCGGTTTGATGTTGGCGAGGTCGGTGACGTCGAGCACCCACAGGCAGCCGTGCGGACGACCGCGGCGGCGCGCCATTTCTTCTGCATCGTGGGCGTGGTCTTCTTCGTCGATGGCAACGGCGATGCGTTTGCCGTCCAGTTTTTTCAGTACTGGCATGAAGGTGTGTGAAGGTTCCGGATACGGCGGGTGGTAGTTGTACGCGCCAGTAGTCTTGGGGTTGCGGATGTCAGTGACGTCAACGACGCGCACCCCCCCATGCCAGCAGCCGGCCCACAACTCATTGCCGAACCTGAGCGTGTGGTGCAGCCGGTGTTGGCGGCCCGACCAGGTTGGTTTTTCACCGCCGGCGATGTGCTGTCCCGGCATCCACCAGCGTGACACTTCTTCCGGTTTGGCCGGGTTGCGGATGTCGTAAGTGACGAGGATGTTGCCGATGTATCCCGGCATTTCGGTGGAGATGTAGGCGTAGTTCTCATCCATGTCGAAACGGTGCACGCCGCGGGCATGGGTTTTCTGGAAATGGATGAGCTTCGGTTTTGCCTTGTTGGACACGTCATACAGGCTGAAGCCGCCGCGTTCGTACGGGTTGCGTTCGGCTTCTTCCACCGCAGGGATGTCGGCCACTGCCACGCCCAGTTTGGCTGCGAGTTCGGCATGGGTGGCGTCGCGGGCCAGCTCGGATTTCAGCAAGGTGCGCAGCTTGGGCAGTTCGTCGGCCTTGCGGCCGATGGCCGTCATGTTGCGTTCGCTGTTGATGATCATCAGGTCGCCAACGACGCGCGCCTTGTGGCTGTGCGAGTCCGGATCCTCGATGAAGATCTGTGACACGATGCGCGGATTTTTGGGATCCGCTACATCGAGGATGCTCGTTCCCAATTGCTGCTTGTTCGGGATGTGGCCGAGGTAGGCGTGCGTGCCTTCAACGTAGACCTGGCCGGCGCCCGGCAGATCAAGATGGGCAAGACGTTTGACGTTGTGGGCGAGGGTGCCCGGCTTGATGCTGCCATCCATGAAGTGTGTTTCCTCCGTGATAAACCAAAAGTCTAACGCAATCGCGGGCCGGAATACCGCGATACCTCAGGTGCAGTAATCAGAATGTGTTCAGGAGTTGGATGCGGGGGCGGATTCGGACGCGGACTTGTGTTGCATGGGGCGCGCGCCCAGTTCGGAGGACAGGCGCTCGACCGCATTCTGCAGCGTCTTGGTGTTTTTATGCAGCGCCTGGATCGACAGGCGCCAGCCAGGTCCGGATATGCCGAGACTGCCGATGACCCGGTCGGTAAAGTCATAGACGGGGACTGTGGTACAACGCAGTTCCTCGCTGACCTCGCCGCCATCAAAGGCTATGCCGCTGCTGCGTACATCAGCGATCCCCTGCCGAAGCTGCTCGACGGTGCGGATGGTTTTGCTGGTAAAAATCGCCAGATTTGCGCTTTGCAGGTATGACTCGAACTGCTCTGTACCGAAAGAGGCGAGCATGACTTTGCCCAAGGCCGTGCAGTGCAGGGGGCGTACGTTGCCGAGGCGGTCATTGATTCGAATTGCGCCGGAGCCATCGTGTTTTGCCAGTACCACCAGCTTTTCGCCGGACATGATGCCGAAGTAGGAGGTTTCGCCGGTGGCATTCGCCATATCCGCAAGTACGGGGCGTGCTGCGCGGATCAACTCCACTTCGTCAAGCGCGGCACTGGCCAGCGCGAAGAGCGGGCTGCCGATCTGGTAGTGCTTCGACGATTCCATTTGTCGCAGGTAACCCAGCATCAACAGGGTCTTGGCGATATGGAATGTGGTTCTGGTATGCAGCCCCAAGGCGCGTCTGAGGTCGGCCAATCCGATTCCACCAGGGCAGCGCGCGACGGATGGACTGTATGCCGTCAGCACGTTTTTTGACCGCAGGTTTTGGGGTGGTGGCCACGGACCGTTTTGGTGTTTTGGTGGTGCTGGTATCGGGCATGGGGACGTACAGATTTTGCGATGGATAAACGGGAGCGCACAAGTATCGGACATCACACCATGGCAAACAAGCTTTTCAGCACGTTCTATGGCGGGTATCCGTATGCAGGTCATTCCCGAATTCATTAATGTGTGCTGGCAGAAAGGTAGGCGCGCATAATGTCCCCATGAAGCACATTGAGATTTCCAAGTGCCCCGTTTACGCACATTAATTGTCGAAGACAGCGAGCCCGACGCAGAACTGCTTTGCGCCAAACTGCGGCAGCAGGGCTATGACTTGGATGCCCGTGTGGTCAGTACCGAGGCCGATTACCTCGCGGCACTGAAAACTGCGCCGGAGGTCATTTTTGCCGATTACCGCCTGCCTTCGTTCTGCGGGCTGCGCGCCCTGCAACTCCTGCGCGGCCGCGGACTGGACACGCCCTTCATCCTCGTGTCCGGCACCATCGGCGACGAACTGGCAGTGGCGGCGATGCATGCCGGGGCGGACGACTTTGTGCAAAAGGACAAGCTGGACCGGATCAATATCGCGCTGGATCGCGCGTTTGAAAAAACAAAGACCCGCAGGACACTGCAGCTCGTGCAAACCGAAGTCGAGCGGCTGGCCGCCATCGTCGAGTCCAACAACGACGCCATCGTCAGCCGCAGCCTCGACAAAACCATACTGTCCTGGAATGCAGCCGCCGAAAGAATGTTCGGCTGGTCCAGGCAGGAAGCCATCGGACGACCGATCACGATTATTGTGTCGCCCGAAGATTGTGGCGAGCTGGGTCCGGTCATTCAGCATATCGTGGCGGGGATGCCCGCCGAGGCCGTCGAGCGCCGGCGCATGCGCAAGGACGGCACGTGGATTGACACCTCGATCACTTTTTTCCCGATCAAAAATTCCTCGGGCATCGTCGCAGGCATCGCACTGATTTACCGCGACATTACCCAGAAAAAACAAACTGACGCCGTACTCCGGGAAAGCGAAGAACGTTTTCGCGCCACTTTCGAGCAGGCCGCCGTGGGCATGGCCCTGCGCAGCATCGATCCGCTTAACTCGCGCTGGCTGCGTGTCAATCAGAAATTATGCGACATCCTGGGCTACACGGCGGCTGAACTGCTGCAGCTCAATTCCGTTGATCTCACCCCTGCCGAGGATCGGGGGCTGGCCATCGACTACAACGAAAAAATGCTGCGCGGTGAAATCAGCAGTTACTCCCGTGAAAAACGTTACCTGCGCAAGGACGGGAGCCTGGCGTGGACGAATCTTTCGATCACTGCCGTTCATAATCAGGAAGGCCGCCCCACGCATGTCATATCGGTTATTCAGGACATTTCCGCACACAAAAAGGCCGAGCTCGCTGTCCAGGCCAGTGAAGTCCGCATGCGCGCGATACTCGAAGCTCAGCCCGTATGCGTGCAGCTGGTCGCCGCCGATGGCTCGCCCATCGAAATCAACCACGCCGGGCTGGCGATGTTTGAAGCGGAGTCTGTAGAACAGGTCAGCCGGCACGAGTTGCTCAATTTTGTGCTGCCGAAACAGCGGGCACAATTCTCCGAGCACTTCAGCAAGGCGCTGGCCGGTGAATCCTCGATACTGGAATTCGAGATGGTCGGACTGAAAGGCACCCACCGCTGGATGGAATCCCACGCCACACGCATGCTGATGCCGGAAAACGGCACCGCCGTGATGCTCTCAGTCACCAGCGACGTCACCGAGCGCAAAAAAACACAGCAACGCATCGCCTACCTGTCGCAATACGACACGCTGACCGGCCTCCCCAACCGCAACCTGTTCCGCGACCGGCTCGGACTTGCTGTCGCAAAGGGTAAACGTCGCGGCGAAATGACCGGCATCATGTTGTTCAATCTCGACCGCTTCAAACAGGTCAACGAAGGTCTTGGCCGGGAAGCCGGCGACGATCTGCTGCGCCAGGCCGCGGGACGGCTCAAGGACACCCTGCGTGAAGTGGATACCATCGCCAGGCTGGGCGGCGATGAATTCGCGATCCTCGCTGAAAACGTTCCCGGCAGCGCTGACGTGATTACTATCGCCGAAAAGCTCACCGAAGCATTTACTGCGCCTTTCACCGTGGCGGCAAAAGAGATCCACATCGTTGCCAGCATCGGCATCAGCATGCACCCGAACGGCACCGACGATCCGGACAAGCTGCTTAAACATGCGGAAGTCGCCATGAACTTCATGAAGCACGAAGGCGGCGGAGGCTACCGGGTCTACGAAAACGAGACTACTACCCCCAGCAAGAGCCTGGATCTCGAAACCCGCCTGCGCTACGCGCTGGATCGCGGCGAGCTGCAGGTACACTATCAGCCCAAGCTGCGCCTGCGGGACGGGACGATTACCGGTGTCGAGGCGCTGCTGCGCTGGAACAACCCGGACCTGGGTGCAGTCAGCCCCGCCAAATTCATTCCCGTGGCCGAAGCAACCGGCCTGATCGTGCCGATCGGCGCATGGGTGCTGCGCACGGCCTGCTCCCAGATGCAATCTTGGCATGCGCAGGGCCACTTCATCGGGGTCGCAGTCAATCTTTCGCCGCGCCAGTTTCGCCAGAAAGATCTCGTGGGCGCCGTGGCATCAGCACTGAAAGAAACCGGTCTCGCGCCGCCGCACCTCGAACTGGAAATCACCGAGGGCACGGCGATGACGAACGCAGCGCAGGCCGTCAAGGTACTGGGCGAATTGCACGGGCTGGGCATCAAGCTCGCTGTGGACGATTTTGGCACCGGATACTCAAGCCTGGCCTACCTCAAACGCTTCCCCCTCGACACGCTGAAAATAGACCGCTCGTTCGTGGTCGACATCGGCGTCGACTCCAATAACGAAGCCATCGTCAACGCCACCATCGCGCTTGCACACAGCCTGCGCCTCAAAGTCGTTGCAGAAGGCGTCGAGACCGAAACGCAGCGCGAATTTCTTGCTCATGCAGGCTGCGACGAGATGCAGGGTTTTCTCTACAGCCGTCCACTGCCTGCGGCGGATTTGCTTATATTGCTGCAGGAGCAGCGCTGAAGGTCGTCACCTCTTCACCCGATTATCTTCAGAAATACGGGCATCCGCGGACGGCGGCAGAGGCACGCGAGCGAAAACGCCCGCAACGAGTCAACGTGTTGTCGGTTGCACTGGGAAGCGCGCGCCGCAAAAACTAAGCCTCCCGCTGCTCCGCGGAACTCTGTTGCAGCAGGCTGAGCAACGCCGCCGCATTTGTCAAAGGTTTCCTGGTACTCGGCATCGCGCTGCGAGTCGGCAACGATGCCGCCACCCGCCCAGAAGCGCACCGTGCCGTGGGAATGCACCAGCGTGCGGATCGCGATGTTGGTATCCATGTTGCCGTCGTAACCGACATAACCGATGGCGCCACAATACACGCCGCGGCGATGCGGTTCGATTTCCTCGATGATCTGCATCGCCCGCACTTTCGGCGCGCCGGTGATCGGAGGCAATTAAGGATGTTGTGCAGGGTTGTTTACGCTGTCGCGCTGGGCGCGGCAGCGTTTTCGATGAGTGCGGTTGCACAAGAATCACCCTGTGGTGCGGATCTGTCAGGTGCTCATCGCGCAGATTCAGCACACTACACGGTGGTGTATCGAATGTTGCCGGCAAAGCCTGCGCTAAGCCGGCATTTTTCGGTTGAGTTGGCAGTTTGTGCAAAAGGCGGTGCAGCCATGCCGGGCATGCTGCGTGTGGATGCGCGCATGCCGGCGCATGGGCACGGCATGAATTACGTGGCCAAGGTGAAAGCTTTTGGTGCTGGCCGGTATCAGGCGGATGGTTTGCTGTTTCATATGCCCGGGCGGTGGGAGTTCGTGTTTGACGTGATGGTTGGTGCAAACCACGAGCGGGTGGTGCACAGCGTTACCGTTCAATGAGACTTGTTTCATGAGTTGCTGGCGTGCGGTTATCAGAAAGTATTTGGTCGCCCACCTGAAGCTGACGACGAGACTCTTTTTGTCAACACGGGCAAGGCGCTGGCCGCGTTTCAGCAAACCCTGGTGACCCGCCGCACTCCGTTTGATGACTTCCGTGATGCGCTGGCCCGTAATGACAAAATTACAGCGGCGCAATATCCGGTGGCGGCGCAACGCGGATTGAAAATATTCGTCGGCAAGGGAGCTTGCAATGTTTGTCATATTGGTCCGAACTTCTCCAATGGCGAGTTTGACAAGGTGGGCATTCCTGTTCGCGGGCCGGGTGGCTTATACGATTGGGGCGCTACGATGGCATCAAGGGTTTATTGGCAAACCGGTTTAACCTGCGAAGCCGACATAACGATGCGCCGGATCGCGACAATGCAATCAGCACCAGGCATGTCACGCTGACTGCGGAGGCCTACGGTGCTTTCAAGGTTCCGGGGCTGCGTAACGTCGCGCTTACCGCGCCTTATATGCATGATGGTTCGCTGGCGACGCTGCGCGATGTGGTGCGCCACTATTCGGAAATAGACGCAGTCAAGCCGCATATCTCTGCCGCACACCCGCACGCCGAAATGGGGGAGAAGCTACCGGACCGCCCACCGGAAAGTGTTCTGCAGACGCTTAATCTGAGCGAATGGGAGATTTCTGATCTTGTGGCGTTTCTGGAATCCTTGGCCGAGCGCAAACCGAAAGCACATAAGCCTGCGGGCAGAATCAAGGGCTGTCCCTGATTAATGGTCGGTAACCGGAGGCTTCAGGCCGAGTCAGTGTGGAAATTTTTCAATCAATTGAAATCAATAAGGACCATATGAAACTTTATTATGCAGGAGCCTCTCCCTTTGCGCGGAAAGCACTGGCGACCATGATCGAATGCGGGCTGCGTGACAAGGTCGAGGTGGTGCCTGCCAATCCTCATAAGTCGCTGCCCGCATTTGTTGCGCTGAATCCCTTTAGCAAGATCCCCGTGCTGGAACTTGAGAACGGTAAGGTGATTTACGAAAGCTATTTCATTTGTGAATACATTGACGGGCTGGCGGGGGGTGGTGTGGTCCTTCCTCAGCGTGGGGCTGCGCGCGATGAAGTCCTGCGCAAGCACATGCTCGGCAACGGGCTGATGGAGGCCTCGGTACTGAGGCGGGTAGAAAGCCTGCGTGGCAAGGATACTGATCGCGAAAAGAATCTGCTGCGTCAGATCACCATCACGCAGCGTGCGCTGGATCGTCTGGAGGCGGAGGCGGACAGTCTGGGGGCAGGTCTTGATCTGGGTAATCTTTGCATCGCGATCGCCTTGGATTATCTGGACTTCCGCTTTGGCGAAGACGGGTGGCGTCAGGGGCGTCCACATCTTGCGAAATGGCACGAGCAATACGGAATGCGGAGTTCACTCGCGTCAACGATGCCCGGGTGAGGTGATCCCAGTGTAGCGTAGCCGGTTGCAGGGTCATCAGGCTCCGATGACTCGGTTAGAATAACCGCAGTCTGCATCTACATACATCACCCGGGAGGAGTCACGATGGCGCGTACCAAAAAGCGTCCTGAGGAGTTGCGCAGTCACCGCTGGTTCGGCACCCGCGGGTTGCGCTCGTTCACCCATCGTTCCCGTGCGCTGCAAATGGGCTACACGATCGAGGATTTTGCCGGCAAGCCAGTCATTGCCATCATCAATACCTGGAGCGATATCAATCCCTGCCACGCGCATTTCCGCACTCGTGCGGAGGAGGTCAAGCGCGGTGTGTGGCAGGCCGGTGGTTTCCCGCTGGAAATGCCGGCGATCGCGTTGGCTGAGCCCTTCCAGAAGCCATCCACCATGCTTTATCGCAACATGCTGGCGATGGAAACCGAAGAGCTGTTGCGCGGTTATCCGGTGGACGGTGCGGTACTGATGGGTGGCTGCGACAAGACGACACCCGCTTTGATCATGGGCGCGACGTCGATGGGTTTGCCGTTTATCTATATGCCAGCCGGACCAATGCTGCGCGGCAACTGGCATGGCGAGCCGCTGGGCTCGGGCAGCGATTCCTGGAAATACTGGGCTGAATTGCGTGCCGGCAACATTACGGAAAAGGAATGGGATGAAGTGGAAGCGGGCATTGCACGTTCGTACGGCCACTGCATGACCATGGGCACGGCCTCGACGATGACCTCGGTCGCCGAGACACTGGGCCTGACCTTGCCGGGCGCGGCGTCGATACCCGCGCCGGACGCCAATCATCCGCGCATGGCCACCGCCAGCGGGCGGCGCATCGTCGACATGGTGTGGGATGACCTGAGGCCCTCCGAAATACTGACGCCCAAGGCTTTCGACAACGCGATCACTGTGGTGCATGCCCTGTCGGGCTCAACCAATGCGCTGATCCATCTGGTGGCGATGGCGGGCCGTGCCGGCGTAGATCTGAAGCTGGATCGATTTGACGAGCTGGCGCGGCAAACCCCGGTGCTGGCCAATATCCGCCCCGCGGGCCAGAAGTACCTGATGGAGGATTTTTATTACGCTGGCGGCCTGCGTGCGATGATGACCGAGCTGAAGGACCTGCTCAATCTTGATTGTGCCACCGTCAACGGTCGCACCTTGGGCGAGAACCTGGAAGACGCGAAGATCTACAACGACGACGTGATCCGCCGCCGCAACAACCCGCTGTCGGAAAGCGGTGGCCTCGCAGTGCTGCGTGGCAACCTCGCACCCGACGGCGCGGTGATCAAACCGACCGCGGCCGAGCCGCATTTGATGAAACACACCGGGCCAGCAGTGGTGTTCAAAAATTACGATGACCTGTATGCGCGCATCGATGACGACAACCTGCAGGTCGACGAAAACTCGGTGCTGGTGCTGCAGAATGCCGGCCCACAGGGCGGACCCGGTATGCCGGAATGGGGGCAATTGCCGATACCCAAGAAGCTGCTGAAAAAAGGCGTGCGCGACATGGTGCGCATTTCGGATGCGCGCATGAGCGGCACCTCGTACGGGGCCTGCGTGCTGCATGTGGCGCCGGAATCGTACGTCGGTGGGCCGTTGGCGCTGGTGCGCGACGGCGACCTGATCGAACTCGACGTCGAGGCACGTAAGCTCGAGCTGAAAGTCAGTGCGGCGGAACTGGCGAAACGGAAGGCAGAATGGAAGCAACCGCCGCCGCATTACACCCGCGGTTATGGCGCGATCTATGCGCAGCACGTGACCCAGGCCGACAAGGGCTGTGATCTCGACATGCTGCACTATGGCGATCCAACACCAGACCCCGAAGTCGTCCACTGAAAAATGCCCATTCTCGCCATGACTTCGTCGCTCGCTGCATTCCTCCTTGCCTTACTTCAACGTAATGTCTCGTCGGAGCCTCGCGCGCTCCTCGTCCTGGCTTCGCGCGGATCATTTTTTGATCGCGCAACCATTTCATAAAACTCTATTTTCAATCGGAGAGCCTCATGGATTTACCCGTCAATCAATTCAAAAAGGCCATCAAGGCCGGCAAACCGCAGATCGGCATCTGGTCGAGCCTGTGCAGTCCCATCGCCGCCGAAGTGCTGGCCGACGCCGGCTTCGACTGGGTGCTGCTGGATACCGAACATTCACCGAATGAACTGCCGATTGTGCAGAACCAGCTGGATGCCATGCTTGCGGGCACCACCGAGCCCATCGTGCGTCCGGCGTGGAATGATACGGTGCTGATCAAGCGTTATCTCGATGTCGGCGCGCGCACGCTGCTGATTCCGTATGTGCAGAACGTCGAAGAAGCGAAGCGTGCTGTGGCCGCGACGCGTTATCCGCCCGAGGGCATACGCGGGGTTTCGGGTTGCACGCGTGCCAACCGTTATGGCCGGATCAAGGATTATTTCAAGCGTGTGCATGAGGAAATGTGCGTGCTGGTGCAGGTGGAAACACTGGCGGCGATGAAACAGATCGAACAGATCGCTGCGGTCGAAGGTGTTGATGGCGTGTTCATCGGGCCGAATGATCTGGCCGCCGACATGGGTCATCTTGGCAACTGGCAGCATCCGGAAGTGTGGAAGGTCATGGAAGACGCGGCGAAACGCATCACCAAGGCCGGCAAGGCACCGGGCATCTTGGTAGGTGAGGGCGAAGGCCAGCGCTGCCTCGACATGGGTTATCTGTTTGTGGCCGTCGGTTCGGATCTGGTGATGTTGGCGCGTGGTACCGAAGCGTTGGCGGGTAAATTCAAGAAAAAATAAGCGCGTGACACAAGAGCGTAATGCATAAATATCGTTTATAATCAATAAGTTATATTACATTTATGGCGATTCTGACTCGCGAGCGACAATGAAACTGAGTACTGTGCTGACGGCGGCCGTGGTAATCGCAGCCGCCGTCATTTTTTTGCTGCCGGTGCCGGCCGGTGTGGCGCCAAACACCATGCATGCGGGCGCGCTGCTGGTGTTGATCATGGGTCTGTGGGCCATCGGCTCGTTGCCGGAGTATCTGGTGGCGTTGCTGTTTTTTGTGCTCGCCATCCTGCTGAAAATCGCCAGCCCTGCGGTGATTTTTTCCGGATTTGCATCCGGCACCCTGTGGTTGGTGCTGGGCGGATTGGTGATCGCCGAAGCGGTGCGCATGACGGGGCTCGGCGAACGCATTGCACGCACGGTGCTCGGCGAGCGCACGTTGACCTATCGTCAGCTGGTAGTCGCTGCAGTGGCCGTGTCTGTCGTGCTTTCGTTTCTGATGCCGGCGACGGTCGGCCGTATATTGCTACTGGTGCCTATCATCGCCGCGGTGGCAGAACGCCATGGCCTGCGGCCGGGCAGCATGGGGCATAACGGCGTATTGCTGGCAACCATCATGGCGACTTTCCAGTGCGGCACGGCGATACTCCCCGCCAATGCGCCGAACCTGGTGCTCGCCGGTGCTGCCGAGACGCTTTACAACATACAGCTGATTTACGCGGAATATCTGTGGGTGCAGTTTCCGGTGATGGGGCTGGTCAAGGGGGCGCTGATCATCGCGGTGACGTGCTGGTTATTTCCGGCGCAGACGCAGATCGCGACCGCCGCTGCCGAGTTGCGCGCAATGAGCATGGAAGAGAAACGCCTGCTGGCCATTCTGTGCACGGCACTGGCGTTCTGGTCGACGGATTTTCTGCACCACATCCATTCCGGCTGGATTGCACTGGCGGCAGCGGTGCTGGCACTGATGCCGCGCATCGGCGCGGTGCCGGTGAACCTGTTTCAGGAACGCGTGCGCTTCGGTGCGTTTTTCTACGTCGGTGCGATCCTCGGTCTGGGCTCGGTGATGCTGGACTCCGGGGTCAGCGCGGCCATCGGCCACGCGCTGCTGAGCGTCATCGTGCTCGAACGCGGTGCGGATGCGACCAACTTCGGCATCCTCAGTCTGATCGCGACTTTTGCCGGGATGCTGACGACCAATCCGTCGCAGCCGGCGCTGCTCGCGCCGCTTGCTGGCCACATCGCGGAGGCCACCGGCTGGCCGATCAAGTCCGCGCTGATGACCAGCGCTATCGGCTTTTCAACATTGATACTGCCGTACCAAGTGCCGCCCGTGGTCGTGGGGCTGCAGGCAGCGAACATCACGGTGCGCACCGCGCTGCGCTTGACCGCGGTGCTGGCGCTGATCAGCATCATCGCGCTGATCCCGCTGAGTTATCTGTGGTGGAAGGTCATCGGATATTTCGGGAACTGAGCGGGAAAATGATTCGGAGATTGAAGTGACCGCACAACTATTCACGCCGGTAACAATTGGCAACCGTACATTGTCCAACCGCATCACCGTTGCGCCGATGTGCCAGTACAGCGCAATCAATGGATCGATGACTGACTGGCACATCATGCATTTGGGGTCGCTGGCGATTTCCGGTGCGTCCATGCTGGTGATCGAAATGACCGGCGTGACACCGGCGGGACACATCACGCCGCACTGCGTGGGCTTGTACTCGGATGACAATGAAGTGGCGATGAAGCGTGTCGTTGATTACGTGCGCAGCATTTCGCCGATCGTGCTGGGCGTGCAGCTTGCCCATGCCGGACGCAAAGGTTCCGCGCACCGGCCGTGGGAAGGCCATGGTTTTCTGAAACCGGAAGAGGGCGCGTGGCAGACAGAAGCGCCGTCGGCCGTGCCGTTGGCCGCGGGGTGGCCGGTACCGCACGCGATGACCAAAGCTGACATGCAGCAGCTGGTGCAGGATTTCGTGCAGGCGGCGCAGCGCGCAGCGCGCATCGGCCTCGATTTCATCGAGATTCATTCCACACACGGCTACCTGCTGTCGGAATTCCTGTCGCCACTGTCAAATAAACGTACTGATGAATACGGCGGCAGCCTCGAAAACCGCATGCGCTTCCCGCTGGAAGTGTTCCGTGCAGTGCGTGCTGTGTTTCCCGCAGAGCGTGCGGTGGGCGCCAAAATCTCCGGTACCGATTTTGTCGACGGCGGCTGGACGCCTGATGACGCGGTGGCGTACGCGCGTGTGCTCAAGGCTGAAGGCTGTGCTTATGTCACGGTGTCCGGCGGCGGCGTCGTGCTCGACGCGAAAGTCCCCGTAGGTCCGGGTTATCAGGTGCCGTTTGCGGAGCGCGTCAAAAAGGAAACCGGCATCACCACCGGTGCCGTAGGCATGATCACCGATCCACAGCAGGCCGAGGCCATCATCGCCAACGGCCAGGCGGATTTTGTTTCTCTGGCGCGGGTGATGCTGTTCAATCCACGTTGGCCGCAGCATGCCGCAGTCAGTCTCGGTGTTGAGGCGACTTACGCGCCGCAATACGAGCGCGCAGCGCCCAAGGCGTGGCGGCCGGGACGCACTCTGGGAAAAATCACCTAGCCTGGGTGTAGCGACATGCGGGTTGTGTCCCGCAGGAGGCTATTTGGGCTAGTAGTTCGTTTCATTAAAACAAATACATATTAGGCAGTGCTGATATCAAATTTATTCCACCGAAATACGACGGGAAGTTGATTCATTTCATCAACGCCTTTGAGAATACGCGTTTTGAGT
>Ga0105053_10001569_pt1 | contig 36531 bp, 20 predicted proteins | sample BON01_FD_78093 | JGI IMG/M metagenome (GOLD analysis project Ga0105053, IMG submission 78093) | Freshwater microbial communities from Lake Bonney liftoff mats and glacier meltwater in Antarctica - BON-01 | ecosystem: Environmental > Aquatic > Freshwater > Ice > Glacier meltwater | place: Lake... | reverse complement strand
GCATCTTTGCGGGCGCCTCGGTCCTCTCGGCCCTGCCGGCCAAGGCCTCCTCCGGCTCCTGCCTGGGCTCGGTCCTCGGCTCGGCGCTCGCCGGCGCGACCGTCGTCGCGGCCGCCGGCGCGACCCTGCTCGCGGTAGGCGCGGGCGCGGCCGCCGCCAAGGCGGCGCGCTCGGCCTTGTTCTGGCGGGCTTGACCGCCGGCTGCTGGGCCAGCCGCGGCAGAACTTGCAACAGGGGTCGCCCCTCTACTTCATCCTTGTCCTTCCTTCCTCCCTCCTCCTTCTCCTTCGAGCATCGTTCCATCGCTTTCTGGCAAGCACTGTCTCTGCGCCGCCTTTCCACACATGTCCTCCCTCCCTTTTTAAACACGCCGCCTTGGAGGAACGCGTTTTCCCCTCCCACCGCAGCAGCAGCAGCAGCAGCCACATTCATCATCCCCCTTTCGGCGAGATGCCCCCCACCCCGCCAACTCGGCGACCTCTCTTTTTTCCTCACACGCTCACTGACGCGCCCCTATTCTTTCTCCACCCTCCATCTGCCCGCGCTGCTCCTCGCCGCTGCCACCGCTCTGCTCACCTCTCCCCCCTGCCGTCCACCGCCCCCGCTGTTCGCATGCCCCCGCCGAAGAGGCCGTTGGGCGAGCGCGCGGGGGCGGCAGCGGCAGTGGGAGGGAAACCAGAGTTGGGAGGCGGTGCGAATGGGGTCAGGTCGATGGGGTGGGGCCCGAGGATGGGGGTCGAGGCAAGACCTGCAAGGGCTGCGAGGGAAGCGCGTGCGGAAAAAAACGAGAGCGAGCGAGCGGGGGCGCGCGGGGGCGTCGTCCCCTCTGGAAGAATCTTGCGATTCCTTTTCTATTATTTTCAAGTCTAAGTTACATGGGGTCATTCAAACGATGTACGCGCGCCGCAGCTGCGCGCGCCGAAAGACCTGGCCCGTCATCGGGCACATGAGCGTGGCCTCCTCGCCATCGCCGCCGCCATCGCCGCCGCCATTGCCGCCGTCGCCGCTGCCGTCGCCGCCGCTGTTTCCGCCGCCGTCGCCTTCGCCGTCCCTGCCGCCCCCTCCTTGCGCCCGCCTCTGCGCGTGCAGCGCCACCAGCGTATCCACCCCGCGGCTCGAGTACACATACCCGTTGGGAAGCACGTACGCCGGGTTGTGGTCGTCCATCGCGAGGCGCGTCACGCGGCACACCAGGCGCGAGCGGCTGCGCTTGCTGGCCGGCAGCGCCTCGGCAAGCGCGCGCAGCTCGGGGACCGACATGGGGTCGTCGCGGGAGGGCGGGGGGGGCAGGAGGGCGGCGGCGGCGGCGGCGGACTGGCGGGAGGCGGCGCGGGCCCCGGAAGCGGCGGCGGCGGCGCCGTCGGCCATGGCGACGTCGCCGTCGCCGTCGACGGGCGCGGCGGCGGCAGCGGCCGTGGCGGCGGCGGTTGCGGCGCCGCCGCCTGCGGCCGCGTGCGACGGGTGCTTGAGCGCCGTCAGCCCGGCCTGCAGGTGCGCGGCCAGGGGCGCCTGCGCGGGCAGGCCGTGCAGCCGGTAGAGCTCCCCCAGGAACAGGGACGCCAGCTCCTCCCAAGCGGCGGAGGAGAACAGCCGCGCGTACCGCGGGACGCGGGTGGCGGGCCCGAGCGCGAGCGTCGCGGCCGCGCGCTGCAGCAGGTGCAGCGGCTCGCGCTCGAGCGGCTCGCCCTCGTCGTCCGCCGCCGCCGCGGCGGCGGCCAGGGAGGCGCCCGCGGCGACAGCGCCGCCCCCGCCGCCGTTTGCGGCCTGGTGGGGTGGGGGGTGGGGATGGCCGCCGCCGCCGGCGCTGCCGCCGGCCGCCGCCGCCGCGCCGCCCGCCGCGCCCGACAGCAGCAGCGGCGCCAGCGCCGCGCGCGCGTGCGCGACGGCCTCCTCGCGCCGCCCCGCGCGCACCAGCTCGAGGAACTCGGCCAGGCGCAGGCGGAACTCCAGCGGCGAGCGCAGGCGCCGCAGGCGCGCGCGGTGCTCGGCCGCCCAGGCGAGGGCGGGCGCCGGGTCGCGCGCGCGCAGCGCGGCGAGGACGGCCGGCGCGCGCTCAAAGGCGCCGCCGTCGACCAGGTCGGACAGAGGGACGATGCTGCTGCCGCTGCTGCCCGCCGCGCCCGCGTCGCCCCCGCCCGCCGTCGCCAGGAGGCAGGCCGCCGACGCCGCGTAGCCCTGGCGCAGCATGTAGTCGGCCAGCAGGCGGTCGAGGCGGCGTTTGGCCCACGCGACGGTGGGCGAGGCGGCTGCGGCGGCGGCGGCGGCGGCCGAGGCGGTGGCGGCGGCGCCGGAAGCGCCAAAGCCGCTCCCCTCTCCTCCACCTGCTGCCGCCGCCGCTCCGCGCCCAAAGCCGCCCGCCAGCACGTCCAGGCCGGCCACGCTGGCCTTGCTCGGGCCAGCGTTGCCGCCACGCTCCCCGCCGCCGCCACCGCTGCCGTCCGACGGCGCGGGACGGACGCCCGCGGCCGCCGCCAGGCAGGCGCGCGCCGCTTTCGCGCCGCGCCCGGCGTCGGCGGCGGCCGCGGCGGCGGCCGCGGCGCTGGCGGCGGCGGCCGCCGCGGCCGCGTCGATCCCGGGCGCCGGGGCGGAGGCCGCGGCCGAGGGCTTGGGCGGCGTGCTGCCCGCGGCCACAAGGTGCGCCAGGCGCGCGCGGCACCGCCGCGCCTCGTCCTGCTCAGCGCGCGACACGGCGGCCAGGCGCGCGCGCGCGGCCTCGAGCCTCTGGCGCAGCTGCTGCCGCGCGGTCTCGTCGTTGGCGCCGGACATCGCCGCGGCGGCGAGCGCCTGCTCGACCTCGTCGACCACGGCCTTGCGCTCCTTGGCCGCGCGCTTGAGCGCCTCGAGCGGCACGCGCACGAGCGGCGCGTCGATCGCCTCGAGCGCGCCGGCGGTCGCGGCGGCGTTCGCGTTGGCGGCGGCGGGCGTTGCTGCTGGCGCCGTCGCTGTCGCTGCTGCTGCTGTCGTCGTCGTTGCCATGGTTTCGGCGGCGGCGCGCGCGCGCCGCGGTGCGTGAGGTCCTTGGGATGTGCGCGAACGAGCTTGGTCGAGGCAAGGAGGAGAAGGTGTCGGAATCGATCGCCCCTCGGGTTCGTTTGTTTGTGAATGGGTGATGGCGGTGATCAGTCGAGGTTCGGAGGGAGGTCGACGTGATGTGTCGCAGAGTTGTTTGTCTGTGAAGTTCACAGTGTGAACGGAAAGAGGAAGAGGCGCCCGTCGATTGTTTGCCCTCTCTCCCTTCTCCGACTCTCCTCTCTCCCCTCTCCTCCTCCTCTCGAACAAAAAAACCAATGCACGCATCAACAATCAGACACGCCCCATAGCACACACATCAATCCCGGGAGACCCCACAATAACCATAGGCAGCATCCATCCGCCCGCCAGTTTCCCACAGACGACAGAACCTGCGGATCATAAAACCTGTTGGCCGCAGCCGCTGCACGCACGCGCACGCCGCGCGCCTCCAACACTGGCAGCCACACTGCCGACCGAGCGTCCCGTGTACTAGTACCGCCCCCACGCGCGCGCGCGCAGAGAGCGTCCACGACCACACACCAAACCACGCAACAGCAGAAGAAGACCATGTTTGCGGCAAGCGCGGCGGCGGCCCGCGCCGCCCTCGGCCTCTCGGCCGCCGGCGCCCTGGCGCTCTCGGCCTCGCCCGCCCCGCTGGCCTCGGCCGACGACGCCGCCGGCAAGGCCGACGCCGGCGGCGGCGACAAGCCCATGTCCTCCGCCGAGACCAAGCGCCTCCAGCAGGGCATGTTCGACCCGGAGGCCCTCGAGCGCGGCGCCAAGGCCCTGCGCGAGATCAACAAGTCCCCCTACGCCAAGCAGGCACTCGAGCTCTCTCGGCAGCAGGAGTTCACAAAGCAGGCCGAGGTGAAGAAGGAGGAGGCCGAGATGCGGCGCGCGGCGGCCGAGCTCGCGCGCCAGACCGAGGCGCACCGCTGGGAGGAGCAGCGCAAGGCGTCCCAGGAGGAGGCGCAGCGCCAGGCGCAGCTCGCGCAGTACGGCGACGAGCTGTCGCGCAAGCGCATGGCCGCGCAGCACGAGCTCGAGCGGCAGCGCAACGCCGAGCTGGTCCAGATGCAGGAGCAGTCGGGCGCGGCGCGCGAGCAGGAGCGCCTGCGGGTGGAGCAGCAGATCCAGGCGGAGCGGCGCGCGGCGGACGGGCACGCGGCCGAGCTGCAAAAGTCGGTCGAGCGCGAGCGCGCGGCCGCCGAGGCCGAGGGCCGCATCCGAGAGGGCCGCGAGAACGAGGACGTGGCGCGGCGGGCGGCCGTGCTGCGCTACCAGGAGGAGACCAAGAAGGCGGTCGAGTCGATCAACGCCGTGTTCGCCCACCTGGGCAGCGCCGCGCGCGACGTCCTGTCCGACCGCGACAAGGCCGCGGCCCTGGTCGTCGGCGCCACCGCGCTCGCGCTCGGCGTGTATGGCGCGCGCGAGGGCGCGCGCGTCGGCGGGCGCGTGTTCGACCGCTGGCTCGGCACGCCCAAGCTGGTGCGCGAGACGTCGCGCGTCAGCCTGCTCCAGCCGGGCAAGGCGCTCGCGGCCGCTGCCCGGCGCCTCGCGAGCGGAGGGGCCGGCGCCAAAAAGACCGCGGACGCCGTGCGCAAGGATTTCGGCGACATTGTGCTCCCGGGCGCGCTGCACGACCAGGTGCGCTCGCTGGCGGCCGCCGCGGCCAACACCAAGCGCCACGGCGCGCCCTACCGGCACATGCTGTTCTACGGCCCGCCCGGGACGGGCAAGACCATGGCGGCCAGGCGCCTGGCGCAGACGAGCGGCATGGACTACGCCATCCTGTCCGGGGGCGACGTCGCGCCGCTCGGCGGCGGCGCCGTGACGCAGCTGCACGACGCGTTTGACTGGGCCGAGCGCTCGCGCCGCGGCCTGCTGCTGTTCGTCGACGAGGCCGACGCCTTCCTGGGCCGCCGCTCCGACAGCATGTCCGAGGGCCTGCGCGGCGCCCTCAACGCGACGCTCTACCGCACGGGCGACCAGAGCCGCGACTTCATGGTGGTCTTGGCCACCAACAGGCCGGGGGACCTCGACGACGCCGTGCTCGACCGAATGGACGAGGCGCTCGAGTTCGGCCTTCCCGGCGAGGCGCAGCGGCGCGCCCTGCTCGCGCAGTACCTGGGGCAGTACGTGGGGTCGAGGGCCGCCGGCGGCAAGGGCGGTGAGGGCGAGGGCAGGTCGCTGGGCGAGCGGGTGCGCGGCCTGCTGAGCGGGCGCAAGGCCGAGGCGGACGCCATCCGGGTCGAGCCGGCGGGCCTGCTGGCGCCGAGCGGCGCGCTGGTCGGCGAGGCGGCGCGCGCGATGGAGGGATTCTCGGCGCGCGAGATCGCCAAGTTTGCGGCGTCGGTGCAGGCGGCGGTGTACGGCGGCCAGGCCGCGAAGTGCGACGAGGGACTGGTGCGGCGCGTGCTGGAGCACAAGCTGGCCGAGCACCGGGCGCGCGCGGCGTTTGTGCTCGGGCACCACGGGGCGGACGGCGGGCGGGTGCCTGATGGAGTGGCCGTGGGCAGCGGAAAGCCGCCGTCGGCGCCGGGCCCGCGCGTGGTCGGTTAGGGCGAGCGATCGAGCGGGTGGTCGTTCGGCGGCGCGAGTTTCTAGGTAATTGGACGCGCGAGCCGCTCACGTTCTGTCGTGTCAGACACACACGCGCCTAGGAACGGAGCCCTTTGTCTCTCTCTCTCGCCCATCATCTCTTGCGCATAGACGCGCGCGAAAGAGGGCGCGCGGGGAAAGTTCAGTGCAACTGCCCGCCTTGCAAATGGCGCGGCGCCCCTATCTTGACAGCAGCGACCGTCGGTACTAGGCACGCCGATCGTTTCACCCGACTGCCTTGTCTCGGGACGTCAGGATGGGCGGCCTCTTTGACGGGTCGTCGGCGCGCGGCGTGGGCACCATGCTGGGGAGGACGCCCTCGCCTCACCCCGTCCGCGCGCCCCTCAGGCGACCGCCGCACGGGCCCAAGACGTCGCGCGCGGCCAACCTGACGGCCATCGCGGTCATGTTTATGGTGAGGCGCCGAATCGTCGTCCCGAACTGGGTTGAGAGTTGCCGCCGATCGATCGCACGGTTGAATCGCGCGCGTCGCGCCGGCGCTCTCTGACGCCCCTCCCCCCGAAAATCAAACTCAAAATACCACAAAACACAGCTGATCCTCTTTGGCACGACGTGGCTCAACAATCAGCGCACGGTACGCAAGGTGCGCACGCAAAAGCTCGCAGCCTCCACTGGCGCCGGCGACGGCGGCACCGCCGTCGCCCCGCCCCCCCACGGCGCCGGCGGCCAAACGCAGGCGGCGGAGGGGGCCGCCGGCGACGGCGCGCCGCGCGTGGGGGCCTTTGCCACGGGCCCGGACCAGGCGCAGCTGCTCAAGGGTGGCGACGCCCCGGCGGCCGCGGGGGGCGCGGACGAGGAGGCGGAGGAGCCGATCGCGCGGCAGCCGGCCGCCGCCGCCGTCAGCGCGCGCGAGCACGGCGTCGTCGGCGGGCGGCACTGGGTGGGCGACGCGTCGTCGGCGGCCAGCCAGCAGCTGCTCAAGGAGGGGGGCGGCGGCGGCGGCGGCGGTGCGGGCGCCGAGGACGACGCGGGCGGTGGCGGGGGCGGCCTTGGCGGCGGTGATGGCGGCGGCCGCGACGGCGGCGGAGGTGGCGGCGGCGGTGCCGGCGGCGACAGGAACGAAGGCGAAGGCGGCGGCGGCGGCGGCGGCGGCGCCTCCTCTTCGTCGTCGACGTTGCGGGACGCCGAGATCGCGGCGCAGGCGCTGCTGGCCGACGGCGCGCGCGACATCGAGCTGACCGCCGACCGCGTGGCCGTGGTGGCGCGGCGCGCACGCGCGCAGCGGCGCGAGGCCGAGGCGCAGCGCCTGCGCGGGGCGGCGGCGGCGGCGGCGGCCGACAAGGACGCCGGCAGGGACGGCCCCACACGCGCGGCGACAACAACAGCGGCAGCAGGCACAGCGGCGGGAGGTACAGCAGCGGGAAGCACGAAAGACACCGGCGCCCTCTCGTATAAGCTGGGCGGCGGCGCGGACGCCTGCCCGGAAGGTGGCGGGCCGCCCGAGGGCGCCGCGCGCGACGGCGCCATCGCCGTCGCGCTGCTGGCCGGCCGCAACCCGGCGCCCATGGTCGAGCGCGCGCTGCGCTCGTTGCTCGACGCGCGAGCGACGGCCGCGCACGGCGGCGGCGCTCGAGGCGGCGGCGGCGAGGGCGACGAGAGCGAGGGCGAGGGCGACAAGGGGGGGGAGCAGGGGGGGGACGACCCCGACGCCGACGGCCTGCGCGGCGTCTTCCACCTCTTCGTCGCGCAGGACGGCGACGACCGGGGCGTGCGCGAGCTCGCCGCGCGCTACGCGGCCGAGACGTCCGGCGCCGTGCGCCTGCTGCAGCGGCCGGCGGGGACCAAGGGCACAGCCGGCGCGGCAGGGGCGACGAGCGACCCGACCGGCGCCGGCCTTGTCGAGGCGGTGCTGCGAGCGTTTTTTCAGTGCTGGGACTACCCCTACCTGCTCCTGGCCGAGGACGACCAGCTGTTCGCGCCCGACGCGCTCTCCCTGCTGCAGGCGACCGCGTGGCTCCTCGACTCGGAGGGCCGCGCCCCGGCGGGCGGCCTCTGGTGCGCGTCGCTCTGGCAGGAGAACGGCCAGCCGCGCACGGCGCGCGACGCGCGCGCGCTGCGGCGCACCGACCACCACCCGGGCCGCGCGTGGATGGTGTCGCGGCGGGTCGGGCTCGAGCTCCTGCGCGAGTTTGGGGCGCGCCGCCTCGCCTTCGAGGGGGCCGGGGCCGCCGCGCCGCCGCCGCCGCCGGGCAGGCGCGGGTGGGAGGAGGGCGTGCTGCGCGCCGAACGCGTGCGGAGGGGGCGGCAGTGCGTGGTGCCCGAGGTGCCGCGGGCGGTGGCGCGGGACTGGTCGCCGCCGGCGGACGCGCCGCCCGAGCTGAAGTCGCGCGCGCCGGCCCCGCTGGACCGCGCGACGGCGATGATGGTGCTGGCCAAGGGGCCGGGCGGGGGGGACGAGGAGGAGGAGGGCGGGGGGGAGGCGGGCGGGGCGGGAGACGGGGCGCCGCCCGCCGGCGGCAGCGTCAGCAACGGCGGCGCCGGCCCCGGGGCGGCCTTCTTCTGGATGGACGAGGACCTGTCGTGGCTGCTGTCCAAGGGGTACCGCGCCCACATCACGCGCGAGCTCTCGGCCGCCCTGCACGCCGACCTGGCCGACGCGGCCACGGCGCCCCTGCGCGGGCAAGCAAAAGGGGACAAGGACGGCGGCGCGGGCGCGGGCGCGGGCGCGCCCCCCGCCGCCCCCCTCCTCCCGCCGCTGCGCGTGCGCTACGGCGGCACCACCGGCGACTTTGCCGCCGCCGCCGGCGCCCTGGGCGTCTCGGCGCGCGCCGTGCACGCGGGCGGGTTCCCCCCGGGCCCTGACGGCAAGCCCGCGGGCGCGGGCTACGAGTTTTGCTACTCGGCGGGCGGGCCGCCGCCCGAGTTTTCAGAGCCGGCCGACGCGTGCCTGCCGTTCCTGCCTGCGGGCGGGTACGCCGGGGTGGTGGCCGCGCGCAGCAGCCAGGGGCGGCGCGTCTGGCTCGTGCCCCACGCGTACGACGCGGTGCTGCCCGTGACGCCGACGGCTTGGCGCGGGGGCGGCGTCGAGGCGGTCGACTTGGGTCGCGGCGGCGGCGGGCAGCGGCGGGGGGAGGAGGATGAGGAGGGCACAGGGGAGCGCCGGGGCGGCAAGGCGTGAGAGGACGTCCCTCAGGGGCTGCATTCTGTGTGCTGCTCCTACAAAAACAACGTGTAAGCCACGCGAATCCTAGAGCCCTAAGCCTTCTCTTGCACTAGACTTTCGGATCCAACCGATTCGCAACGATGGGCGCTTAATAAGAAAGACAAGGCGTCAACCAACCACCGGCACCAGAAAGCGACGACGGCGTTTTTTTTTTACGGGCGGCGTTCCTAAGTAGCATGTCCGTGGGGCTGAAAGGGCGGCGCGGGTTCCGTGCGTGTGTTCGCGTGTCTCTATGGATGCGGGTGTGCGAGGGGGTGAGCCGTCGAGCGCACGGGCGGTCGCGGCCCCCAGTGAAACCGGGAAACGGCGCACCGTCGCCGTAGGTGTGATGCGCGGTTCGAGTGCCGGTACTTGGCAGCAAGTAATAATACCGTACGTCCAGAAGGACACAAATCGTTGAATGAGTTAGAATCGCGCCGCAGGCGATAATTTTAGACCTCTGTGCACGAAAAGTGTTGGATTTGGGGGGTCTGGAAAGGACCACCGTGCACAAATCATGAGGAGGGCGAGGGGGAGAAACAAAGGGGGGGGTGAAGGAAAAAAAAAACCAAGGGGGGGTAAGGGGGAAAAAACCAAGGGTGGGAAAGGAAAAAAGGGACCCTCACACGCGGCGGGCGAGCGCGAGCCTGGAGAAGCTCTTCTGGCACAGGGCGGCGGCGACGCGCTGCGTGCTGCGGCGCTCGTTGGCGGTCGGCGCCAACTGGGCGGCGCGCAGAGTCTCGCGCGCGGCGGCGGCGTCGTCGTCGTCGTCGGCCGCCGCCGCGAGGAAGCGGTCCATCGCCTCCTCCCCCACCTCCTCGTCCGAAAACGTGTCCGCCTCGTCCTCGTCGTCGAGCAAGACTTCCACGTCCTGGTCGCCCTCGGTCAGACAAGCATCTAGGTCGTACTCCTCCTCCCCCGCGCCCTCCTCCCCCGCGCCCTCCTCGGCCCGGCGCCGGCGCTTCATGGGCGCGTCGGCGACGGCGAGGGCGTCGGCGAGCTGCTGCGTGACGGCGGCGTTGTCGCGCTCGGCTTTTCAAATTCGTGTGGTTACAGATTCACTAGTTGTCGTCCTCGGACTCGCTGGCGCTCACCAGACGCGGCATTATCTCCTCATCATCGGCGCCCTCGCGCGCCGCCTGTTCCTCGGGCGTCAGCGGGGGGTTCACGGCATCGTCGGCGGCGTCGGCGGCGGCAGCGGCGGCGGCGCGCGCGCTTCGCGCGGGAACGTGAAGCGAGGCCTTGAAATGTATCTGCGGGCCCAAGTCGCAGGGCTGCAGGAGACCAGTGCAGAGCAGGACGGCCGTAGAGTTTCCGCGGTCGCCGGCGGCGGCCGGAGCGAGGAAGCGAGAGAGAGGACGCCGCCGAGCGAGGCCGCCGCCGACGTTTGAAAAGCAATTCATAACGGCAAGACGAGCGCAGAGGTCCTCTTCGAATGCGGACCAGTCCTCGCCGGCGTCGATCACAAGATTGCCCATGATTTGGGTGAAAGAGGGGGGAGGGCGACGGGAGAAAGAGAAAGGGGGGGTTTGGGGACAGTAAGGAAGGGGGGGGGCGACGAAAGAAGGGTGCGCGCACGTCGGCGGCGGCGGCCGCCGCCGTTTTGCGCGCGCAGCGCGGACCCCAGAATTTGTTAAAATTGCTCTGCCCCCCGCCCGACCGACCACAGTCCCAGATGAAGTTACAATCATCCGCGGCCAAAGGGACCACAATCCAGGTGATCTGTTAAACTTCAGACCTCGTTAGAACATCTCATTAGAACAAGACTTCGTGGACGTACGGTAGTGTGGGGGGCGGCCGTCCAAGGATTCGAAGGGGGAGGTGGATTGAGCTTTTGGCTTTAGAAAGAGGCGGCTGAAAGCGATCGATGATGAGACGCGAAGAGGGGGACAAAACGCTTTGGCGAAGGGGGGGCGAAAAAAAAAAAAACTGATTTTTTTCTCTGTCACGCAGAGTCCGACGGTCCCGCGGCCCCCCCTAGGAGTAGGTCGCGGGCGCCCTCCTCCTCCTCCTCCTCACCGCCGGGCATCTCGCACGTCTGGATGGTCGTGTGCGTCAGCCCTTTGCCGTGCAGGAAGGCCTCGAGCCGCTGCACCACCCTCGAGGCGTCGACCCCCCGGCCGGGCGGCAGATACACGTGCGCCGTGAGCACCGACAGGCCCGTCGACAGGGACCACACGTGCAGGTCGTGCAGGTAGGAGGCGCTCGGGCGCCGCGGCGGCAGCGAGGACGAGGAGGCGGCGGGCGAGCTGCCTGCGACGGCCGCCGCCCGCTCCGCCTCGGCCACGGCGGCCTCGACCTCCCTGTTCATGCCCTCCTCGACCGACTGCATGTCCAGGTGCGCCGGCGCGCGCTCCATGAGCACGTGGAACACGTCCGCCAGGATCCCCTTCGTGGACAGCAGCACCAGCGCGCTGAACAGGAAGGTGCAGCAGGGGTCGGCGTAGTACCACCGCGGGTCCGAGGGGCCAAAGCGCCACATCAGCAGGCCGGCGACGGCGACGCCGACCGACTGCAGCAGGTCGCCGATGACGTGGAGGATGGCGCCGCGCAGGGCGAGGTTGTCCGAGCCGTCGTGGCCGTGGCCGTGGTCGTGGGCAGGAGTTGCGGCGAGGGCCGCCGCCGCCGCTGCCGCCGTCGGCTGCGCGTTCGTCGCTTTGCTGCCCGCCTTCTTGTGGCCGTGGTCATGGTCGTGGCCGTGCTCCTCGTCGCCCGCGTGGTCGTGGCCGTGAGCGTGGTCGTGGCCGTGGCCGTCGCACCCCGCGCCGCCGCCGCCCCCGCCGCCGCCGCCCCCGTTGCGCGCCTCTTTCGTCCCGTGCCCGTGCGAGTGGCCGTGCGAATGGCCGTGCGAGTGCGAGTGGCCGTGCGAGTGGCCGCGCCCCCCGTTCGCCCCGAGCACCAGGAAAATGCAGACGTTGAAGCAGACAGCCGCCACGGACACGCCCGTCATGAGGCGGCCGTCGACGGGCACGGGCCTGAGCACGCGCTGCACCGCCTCCCACACGAGCGCGCCCGTGACGAGCCAGATCGTCAGGGCGGACACGAGCGCGGCGAGCACCTCGGTGCGGTGGAACCCGTAAGAGTAGCTGCCGCCCTGGCCCGCGGGCGTGGGCCGGCGCGCGGCGGCGTAGGCGGCGGCGATAGCGACCAGGAACGACGAGACGTCGGAGAGCAGGTGCGCGGCGTCGCTCATGATGGCGACGGAGGAGGCGAGGTAGCCGCCGACGAGCTCGACGACCATGAAGACGCTGCACAGGCCCGTAGCCCAGAGGAGGCGGGTGGCGACAGCGGGGGGCTGCGGTTGCTGTTGTTGGGGGGACGAGAAGCCTTGGCCGTGGTCGCAGCCGCCGTGCCTGCCGCCGCCGCCTGCCGCTGCCGCTGCCACTGCGGCCGCTGCGCTGCGCGCGCGCGCATCGCCCCCGGCCGTCAGAAAGCACGTGTCTGCCAGGTGGCAGGCTGTTGGTTTCGGTTTACATCGGCAAAATGAGCAAAAAACGGCGTCGCCGCTGGCCGACGTTCCTGTGTGCGCCCCCCGCCTCTCGGCCGTCTCGCCATCTCTCACCCGACGGCTTGTTCCCCGAGCTGCCCGGCAGGCGCCGCCTTTGTGTCTGGGCGCCGTCCGAGTCGGACGCCCCCGCGACCTCGTCGTCGCCCGCGGCCGCGAGGAGCGGGCGGGTCGTCGACATCGCCGCCCTCTCTAGGGGGGGAGTTGTTGTGTGGTGATTGTGAGGGGGCGGACGCGCGAACTCTCGCCTAACAGGGGGAACGAGTTAGGCCGTTGTGAGGAGTGGGTAGGCGTGGGACGATCAGGGGAGACGAGGTGCGAGGAGGGTGGGAGAGAGGCACGCATACCGGAGGGAAGAGGCGGCACACGCCTGCGAGCGCGCGCCGGCTGCCGTCTAATCGTCCTGGCGCCGTCCTTTTTTCCTCCCCTCCCCCCGCAAAAAAAAGCGATCGCTAACGCGGATCGCTCTTCTTGATGATTGCTTGCTGTCGAGTCTCGAGTTGACACACAAGTCGAAACGACCTAGTTCTCCGCGACGCGCGCAAATCGGGCGCGCAGGGCGTGCAGCTGCGAATGCGGCGCCTGAGTTGTTTCAGGCTGCAACTCTGCTGCCGCCGCCGCCGGAGTCGCAAACTGCTCCCCTGTGTACGAGAGGCGCCGCGGGCGCACGACCGACTCAGGCGGGATCGAGGGGAGGTCGTGCTTCGACCTCGGCGCCGGCGGGAGGACTGCTGCGGCTGCTGCTGCCCCTGGTCCTGCTCGCGCCGGCGCCGGCAGATCGGCGCCTTCGTCGTCGCCGTCGTCGTCGATCGACGCCGCCGCCGTTCCTGCTCCCCCGACCTCGTCTCCTCGCGTCTCCTCCTCCTCCTCCTCCTGCTGCTGCTCTGCCCCCTCCTCCTCTTCCGCAATCGCCCTTGCCGCCGCCCATCGCCCCGACGCCTCCTCCTCCTCCTCCTGCTCGAAGGCGTGCTCGCGCGCCAGCCGCATCAGCACGGGCGTCGGCGGCACGAGCTGCAGCCCCTGCTGCCGATCTGCGCCCCCCCCCCTGGGCCCGGCCGCCGCTTCTGCCGCCGCCGCACCTCCGCCGCCACCGCCGCGCCCCTCGTCGTCCTGCTCCTCCTCCTCCCCGCCACCTGCCCCGCCCCCAAGGATCACCGAGTAGGCCACCGCGTTGGCCGCGCTCGCGACCTCGGCCGCCCTGTGCGCCTCGCCCCGCCACCGCGCCTCCTCCTCGGCCACGCCCGCGTCCGCCCTCTGCCGCAGCGCGGGCGCCAGCGCCGTCGCGCCCGCCAGCCTCGTGCCCACCCTCGCGCGCAGCGCCCTCAGCCCCTGCAGGCTGGCGCCGTGGGCGCTAATGGCGGCGCGCAGGTGCAGCGCGTGGCACGAGGTTGGGGCAGGGACGGCGCCGGGGGCGGCGGCGGCCGAAAAAGACGCCGCCCCTGGCGCCGCCCCTTCCGCCGCCACCGGCGAGGCGAGGGGCGTCACGCGGCGGCGGCCGCGCGCGCCCGCCGCGCCGGGCGCCGCCGGCAGCTCCCCCGCCAGCTGCCTCACGCGCCCGCCGAGCTGCTCGACGCCCTGCACCCACGACTCGAGCAGCGCGATCACGTCCACCTGCTGATGGTCGTCGTCTTGCTCCCGGTGGTGCTTGGCCGAGCCGGCCGCCGGCCAGGCGCCGGACTTGCCGCCGCGGTCGTCGTCGTTTGCGCCGCCGCCGCCGCCGCCGCCCGAGGCCGCCGCCGACGCCAGCCGCCGCAGCTCCGCCCCGTCCACGGCGTGCGGGTGCTCGGCTGCGGCTGCCGCCGCCGCCGCGGCGCCGCGCGCTTCCGGCCCCAGCACGGACGCCACCAGGGGGCCCAGCGCGGCCAGGGCCGGCAGCTGCGCCTCGAGGGCCTGCCAGGCGGCCGCGGCGCGCCGCTCCATCGCGCCGGAAAGCATTGTCGTCGTCGCGGAACCGCCGCCGCTGCCGCCGCCGCCGTCGCTGTCGCCCTCGCTCTCGTCCTCGCCGCCGCCGTCGTCCTCCAGCATGGCTTGAAGGTCCACGGGCACGCCGATGGCCGCTCGCCGCCGCGCGAGCCTCTGGTCGTAGGCGCCGCCGTTAATGGAGGAGTCAGCACCCCCCACCCCGTCCTCGCCATAGCGCCCCCCGCCCGCGCCGCCGCCGTTGCAAGTCCGCCGCCGCCGCTCCTCCTCTTGTTCCCGCTGCTCCTCCTCCTCTTCGGCGTCCTCCCGCTCCTCCTGCGCGGCCGCCCCGAGCCCGCCGAGCTCCAAGCCCGCCTCGCCCGCCGCCGCCCGCAGCCGCCGCTCAGCCGCCGTCAGCGCGTAGAAGCGCTCGCTCAGGGCGGCGGCGCCCGACTCGGCCGCGCGCCTGAGCGCCTCCGCGTCCGAGGCGTGGCGCAGGAGCTGCTCGGCCTCGCGCGCCACGGCCGCACGCGCGGCCGTCAGCACGGGTCCCGCGGCCGCGGCGGCCAGGTAGGGGTCGCGCGCGGCGGCGGCCGCCAGGAGCGCGTCGCCGCCGGCCGAGGGGCGTGCGAGGCGGCGGGCGTCCCCGGGAAAGGAGCGCGCGTGCTCGGCGCGCAGAGCCGCCGTCGACAGCTCCGACAGCAGGGCGACCACGCGCGGCCCGGACGCCGCGCGCAGGGCGGACGAGGCGGCGGCGGCAGAGGCCGGGTGGGCGGCGGCGGCCGCGCCTTCTGCCTGTGCGGAGGTCGACGAGGACGACGGCGCGGCGAGCGGCCCGAGCGCGCCGGCCTCGCGCAGGTCGCGCAGCCACTCCTGCACCTTGGCGTAAAAACCCTTCTGCTGCTTCTTGTCGCCCACGGGCCAGCACCCTCTAAAGGCGCGCCTGGCCTGCGGCCGCCCGTGCATCGAGCAGTACAGGTGGTGCAGCACGACCTCCAGCGCGCGCGCGTTGGGCCGGCGGAACGCGCCGCGCGCGACGGCGAGGTCGACGACGGCGGCCGTCGTCGTCGAGGCGCCGCCGCCGCGGCCTGTTGTCGTCGTTGTCGCTGCTGCACCGGCCCCCCCTATGTCGGCACGCTCGATGCCGAGGAGGGCCAGGTTGCCCGCGAGGAGCGCCTCCTCGGGCGTGCACGCCATTCTTTTCTGTCTGTCAATTCTTCATTTTTGAATTGGGTCGAGGTGTGTTTTTCACGCGCAATGCTTCGGCGGCGTTAGAGGGGTTGGTACAGGTCGTGGTGGTTGAGAGATGAGGTGGGTTTGCGGTGCTTTGCGGGTGGTGCCGGGGGGCGCGTTTTGTTGTGCAGCATTGCTTTTTTACCTTCACCGTCGTAACCCGCCTCTCTCCCCGTCCCTCTGCCCCCACAACACTTCAGCGCCAATCACATCATCACATCGCCGACCGCCCCCTCCCAACCACTTTCAGCACCTCTGTGGAACGCCACACCCCCCCCTCCCCTCCTCCCTCCTCCCTCCTCCCTCCCTCCTCCTTTTTGCGAAACGCCGATCGAAAAGCAGTTGAGAGCGACCCACGCGCGCAGGGGGCCCCTGCCTCCTGAAGGGATGGCGCGGCTCGATGCGGCGGCGGCGGGGGTGCTAGCGCCATCAGCCGCAAGGCGCACAACAACAACAAGAGGACGAACGACCGCGAAGCGAGGCGCGCCGCGCGCCACCGCGCCCGCGATCGGCGGCGGCGACATCGGCTCCGTCGCCGGCCGGTCTCGCCCTCATGTCTCGCTCGCCCTCCCCCTCCTGTCCCTCGTCCTCCTCCTCTGCCGCGCCCCGACCCCCGCCTCGGCCGCCTGGGGTGACCTCGACGAGAAGACCGCCCGCGCCCTCACCGCCGGCGTTCAGGAGCGCCTGTCCGCCCAGGAGCGCGTCATCGCCAGCCTGCGCGCCGAGCTGCAGGACCTGCCCGCGCGCCTCGAGCAGGCGCTGGCGGGGAGCTTCTCGGCCGCGGCCTCGGCCTCGGCGCGCGCGCTGGTGGTCGACCCCGTGCAGGCGGCGGTGCTCAACCGCACGCTCAGCGGCGCCGACGCCTTTCTGGGCGCCCGCATGGTGCGCTTCGAGGGCCACGAGCTGCTGATCCTGGCGCCGCGCAACGACGAGTACGTGGGCGGCTCGATCCTGCGCACGGGGCAGCCCTACGACGCCGCCATGCTGCGCGTCTTGCTGTCGCTGGTGCGCCCCGGGTCGACCGTCGTCGACGCGGGCGGCAACATCGGCTCCTACACCGCGCACCTGGCCGCGCAGGTGGGCCCTGCAGGCCGCGTGTACGCCTTTGAGCCCCAGCGCAAGATGTTCATGATCCTGTGCGCCAACGCCGCCGTCAACTCGCTCCTCAACGTCTTTCCGCAGAATGTCGCCCTCTCGTTCGCCCCGGGGGAAATCACCATGAGCGGCAAGGTGCCCGACGGATCCTCCGCGGGCGTCGACATCGGCGCCGCCGAGTCGGCCAACGCCCTGGTCAACTACGGCGGCATGTCGATGGGCGTGGGCGGGGAGCGGGCGCTCGCGCGCACCCTGGACTGGTACAACCTGACGGACGTGTCGCTAGTTAAAGTGGACGTGCAGGGCGCCGAGCCGCTGGCCTTTTGGGGCGCGCGCGACACCATCCGGCGGTGCCTCCCCGCGGTCGCGTACGAGGACACGCCGGACGAGTTCCGCATCAGCGAGTCGATGCGCGCGGCCCTGAGCATCCCGGGCGAGGTCATGGCGTTCGACTTCAAGGCCTTCTTCGCGTCCCTGAAATACGTTTCTTTCCGCATTAGCCTGGCGGACCGGCTGCTGCTGCCGCCGGGCCACCCGGCGGCCGGGTGGGCCAAGGCGCTGAGCGCGGCCTGGGAGACCGGCGGGGCGGACGCGGCCGCGGCCGTGCCCAGGCTCGCGGCGGCCAAAAAGGAGGGTTGAGGGAGGGGTTCGAGCAACAAGCAAGCTCCTGGCTAATCCGGAACCACGCCGCAGAATGATGAAAAAACAAACGCAAAAGCGCCTTTCTCTCGTCGGGCGGTCGTCGCCGTCGCCCCACTGCCCCCGCCCCGCTCCGCCCCGCCCTCTCTGTCTCTCTCTCTCTCTCTCTTTCTCCCTCTCTCTACCTCTCTGTCCTGTCATCACGAGCTCAGCGACCGCATGAAGCGCTGCACGCTCGCCATCGTGCGCGCAATGTTGCCCGCCAGGCCCGCCACGCCGCCGCCGCCGCCCCCGCCCTCGCCCCCCGCGCCGCCGCCGCCGCCGCCGCCCGTCCCGTCCTCGCCCAGCGCCCGCGCGACGATCGCGTCGAGCGCGTCGCCCGCCGGCCGCGACGCCGTCGTCGCCGCCAGCAAGTACCTGCCGGGCGTCCCCGGCTCCTCCACGAACACCTTCCACTGCTCCGGGTAGCGCCGGAACACGCTGCCCACGTCGCCGATGGGCCGCAGGCTGTAGGTGGTGGTGAACCGCGCCAGAAAGTTGCTCCGCAGGCGCCGCGCGTTGAGGCCCAGGCCCACGTCGCCCGAGGACAGGCGCTGGTTGAACAGGACCACGGGCCGCTCGGGCACGCCCGCCTGCTCGTCCTGCTCCGAGGTGAGGCGCACGGCGCGCAGGCAGTCGTCGGCGCCGGGCGGGTCGGGGCACGCCAGCACGACCAGCGCGTCCTCGGCGGCCACGGGCCGGCGCGAGTTGAGCGACGAGATGGCGAACGTGCGGTCGGGCCACTGGTTGCTCAGCATGGCGGCCACCCCGGCGTCCGGGTAGATGGCCTTGACCACCGTGGCGTCCTCCTCTTCTTCTTCTTCCTGACCGCCCGCCTGCCTTGCCGCCGCCGCCGCCGACGGCGACGACGCCGCAAGCGCCAGCCGCAGCTCGCTGCCCGGGGCCTCGGCCACCTTGACCGCGAGCTCCTCGACGAACCGCCGCGTCATGCGCCAGAACCGCTCCTGGTCGCCCTTGTTCGGGAACTGCGGGCCCGAGATCGGGTCCCAGAACTCGGGCAGCATGATCTCGACCTGGCAGCGCGTCACGCCGCGCGCGATGGCGGCGGCGGTGGCGGCGGCGGCGTCGCTGACGGCGTCGGCGAGCGAGTCGGGCAGGGCGTCGTCCTCGCGCAGCTCGCCGCCGAGGCTCTGGGCGGGGTCATCCAGGGGCGCTGGCGGGGGCGCGTTGTCGACGTCAAACTCGTTGGCTTTGCTGTCGTTGAGCGCGCGCGCCGCCGACGTCGCCGGCCGCCGCCGCCGCCGGGTCGCCGCCGTTGTCGGCGGCGGCGGGCAGAGGCAAGACGATGCCGCTGCCGCCGCCGCCACTGGCCTTGTCGGTGGGGCGGCTGCCCCAGCGCTCCGATGGGTCCTCCGGGATGATAGGGATGATGCCGCGGCCTGCTTGCTCTCCATGAGGGCGAGCATCCTGTTGTGTCGAGGGGGTCGTCGAGGGGGGGGGAGTGATTGTTCTTTTTGTCGAACGAGTGTAACGGGCGTTGAAACGGGCGATTTCGTCGAGATCGATGGGACTGTAGTTGTGCTCCGGTTTCGACAGGTCCCGAGTTTCGTGGCAGCGGCGAACGTTGGCGACGACGAAGACGCCGCCAAACAATGAAAGCGGGACGGCGACACCTGCCGTCGCGACGGCGCCTGCCGTCGCGAAGATGCGCCGCCGGCCCCTGTAGCCTCATATGCGCACAACACGACGAGCGACCAAGCGCAAATCCACTCTCCCATCATTCTCCCTCTAGCTCTTGACCTCCTCCATTCTCCCGGACATTCTCTCTCGCCACGACCAGCGAACAAAAACTCGAAATAAAACCGCTCTCCTCCTCCTCCTTCACGCGCGCCCCACCTCTCTGGGCGTGACATGGCGCTGCAGCAGCTGATCGACAAGGCGCAGGCGCACCCGCCCGTCATGTTCGTCGCCGGCATCGCCCTGGCGGCCGCGCTGATCCTGCTGCTCGGCCTCGTGTCGCGCGCGCTCGGCGGCAGCGGCGCGAAGAAGGCGGGCGGCGACAAGGTGTTCCTCGACGCGACCAAGTTCCAGCCCGTGCCGCTCAGCAAGGTCGACCGCCTGTCCCACAACACCCTGCGCCTGCGCTTCGACCTCCCCGAGCCCGACATGCGCGTGGGCCTGCCCATCGGGCAGCACATCACGTTCAGCGCGCGTGGCGACGACGGCAAGGACGTTTTCCGCCCCTACACGCCCGTCACCGACGACGACGCGCTCGGCTCGGTCGAGTTTGTCATCAAGGTCTACCCGGCGGGCAAGATGTCGCAGGTGGTGGCGGGCCTGCGCGTGGGGGACACGATGGCGATGAAGGGGCCCCGGGGGAGGTTCGCGTACAAGCGCAACCAGTGGAAGCAGATCGGTGAGACGCTGGTGACGAGCGGTCGTTGCGGCGGCGACGGCGACACGAACCAAAACGATCGAAACGCCTCCTTTGAACAAACAACCCCCACTCAATCACAATATCAACAACGACCACCATCCCAACCACACCACACGACCCAATACAAACAAACAAACAACAACAACAAACAACAACCAACCATCAAACAAACAAGGCATGCTGGCGGGCGGCACGGGCATCACGCCGATGTACCAGGTCGCCTGCGCGCTGCTCAAGGACCCGCGCGACCGCACGCGCCTGTCGCTCGTGTACGGCTCGCTGACCGAGGATGACATCCTCCTGCGCGCCGAGCTGGACGTCCTGGCGGCCGCGCACCCGTCCCGGTTCTCCGTGCACCACGTGCTCAACACGCCGCCGGGCAAGGAGTGGACGGGCGGCGCGGGCTTTGTCACAGAGGAGGTGATCGCCGCCCGTCTGCCGGCGCCGGGCCCGGGCGTCGCGGTGCTGCGGTGCGGCCCACCCGCGATGAACGAGGCGATGGGGGCGCACCTGGCGGCGCTCGGGCACGACGAGCAGTCGCTGTTTATGTTTTGAGGCGGCGGCGGCGGGAAGCGGGCGGCGGCGGCGGCGGCCGGTTGGTTGGTTGATTGTTTGGGAAGCGGGGACGGGAGGGGGGTTCGGCCGTCCCCCGGTGTGCGTGACTGTAAACAGGGGAGGTCAAGGTATGTGTGTGTCTGTGGCATGTGAGACAACGGCGGACAGAGCGCCGGATGGGGGGTCGTGAAGACGCTACCGGACTTTGAAGCGGGGCGGCGGGGAGGGGAGGCGGGGGAAAAGAGGACAGGTTTGGGGCGGCTCGTTGCACCGAGAGACGCTGCGGACAAAGACGAGAGGGGTGCGCGCCCAGAGGCACAACGGCGGTGCCGCAGGCCTGGTTCCGCCGCAGCCGGTTCCCGCACGACGCCGACAACGATGGCAGCGCAGAGCGACCACCTCTGTTGGCTGGCGGCGGCGCGACAGCAACCTCGAGAGGGGTCTGCGTGCCGATCGATGGCATCAGCTCACACCGCGAGCGAGAGCGACGGCTGCGGTCCCGTCGGCACCCTGCTCCTCCTCCCTCTGTCGGTGGTGCGCGCGCGCGCGCTGCCGAATAGCGGCACGTGCGACGTCGCCGTCGTTCGATCAAAGCTTTTCTAGGCTTGTCGTCTCCCTGCCTCTCTCACTGCCGTCAGCAGCCCTCTGTCTACACCTGTACTAATCCCTGCGCCTCTGCTCTCTTGACGATCGTTGCCGTTGCGTCCGTGACCCCCTCCTCTCATTCATCGACGAGGAAGAAGCAGACGCGCCCCGCGCCCCTCGACCCCCTCTGGGTCGGCCGGACGGGCCCTGCGCGCACGCTCCTTGCTACCCCACTTGACCTGAAGGTGCGCGCGTGCACCAAAGGGAGAAAAGGCGGGAGGGAGGGCACGTCCCATCAAAAACCTCCCCCCTCTCTTTCCTCCCCCCTCTCCTCTCCTGTCCGCGCAAAATCATGGCGCCCCAGGCGCCGTCGTTCGCCCGCCAGGCAAGGCGACCCGTCAGCACCACCCGCTCGGCGCGCCCGGCCTCCTGGCCCGTCGCCGGCCTCCCCGCGAGCGGGCGCAGCCGTCCTCGAAAGCCGCGCCCGCGCCCGCCCGCGGCGACGCCGCCATCGGCGACGGGCGCGCCCCCGCCGCCGCCTCCGCTGCTCGCCCGCGCCGCCGCCCTTGCGGTCGCCGCCCTCCTGTCGTGCGCCTCGGCCGCGCCTCCCGCCTCCTGGGCGGCCTTGCCTCCGGCCTCCGCGTACGAGGCCTACGCCGCGGCCGCGCACAAGGCCGCCACCATCGAGGACCTCGAGGACGGGCCCGACGCCGCCGGCGGCATGTTCACCGACGACGCGCGCCAGGGGATGCGCGCGCTCGAGCGCTACTGGGACTTTGTGCGCGACGTCGCGCTGCCGCTGGAGCAGACTTTACCCGAGTGCGCATCGGGGGCCTGCACGGCCAACCGCCGCCTGCTGGAGCAGGCGTGGCAGGTCGTGAGCAACGAGTACTACGAGGCGGCGGGGCGTTCGGCGGGCGCCGCGCCGCCGCTGCTGTCGGCGGCCTCGTTGTCGTCGTCGTCGTCCTTGGCGCTCGGCGGAGGCGGAGGTAGCGGCGGCAACGGCAGCGGCGGCGGCAACGGCGTCCGCCCGCACTTTTCGCAGGCGTGGTGGGCCGGGCAGCTGCTGCCTGCGCTGTCGCTCGACGGCGTCAGCGCGGCCGCGCCCTCGCCGCCCTCGCCCTCTTTTTCCTCCTCTCCTTCTTCTACGGACTCGGCCGCCGCCATTGCCGCGCCCCGCCCGCCGCGGGGCGTCCTCGCCACGCGCCGCGACGCCGAGGGCGCGCTGCGCTGGATGGTCGCGTCGCTGGGCGACCGGTACACGGCCTACCTGCCGCCGCCGGCGTGGGGCGCCGCGCTGCGCAGGCCCGTGCCGCCCAACGCCCGCCGGTACCTCGAGGCGCAGTCGGTCGGCGTCGGCCTCGCGCTCGGGCCGGTCGGCCCGCGGGGCGCCGGGCGCGTCGTCGAGAGCCCCATGGCCGGGTCGGCCGCGGAGGAGGCGGGCGTCCTGCGCGGCGACCTCGTGCTCGCGCTCGACGGCGTGCCCGCGGAGAGGCTGTCCCCGGCCGACGCCGCGCGCGTGCTGCGCGGCCCCTCGGGCTCGTCGGTCTCCGTGGCGCTCGCGCCGCGCTCGCCCGCCGGCGCCGCCCGCGAGCTCGTCATCGAGCGCCGGCCCATCCCGCAGCCCGCCGTGCGCGAGGCGCGCCTGCCGCTGCCCCCGCGCCCGCCGCCGCCCCCGCCCGGCGCCTCTTCTTCCTCCTCCCTTGCCTCCTCCTCCTCCTCCCCCGCCGCCGCCGCCGGAGGCTACTACCTGTCCTCCGCCTCGCGCCGCCCGCCGCCCCGCGAGGCGCTCTACCTGCGCGTGTCCTACTTCTCGCACGCCACCACAAAGGCGCTCGCCGCCGCGCTGTCGGCGGCGGCGGCCGACCCGAGCGTGGCGGGCGTCGTGCTCGACCTGCGCAACGACCCGGGCGGCGTGTTCGAGGAGGCGATTGCGGACGCGGCCATGCTGATGGGCGACGCCGACGCGCCCGTGGCCGCGACCGTGCGGTCGCCCGCGGGCGGGGTCGACGCCGTCTGGCGGGGGTCGTCGCTGCCGGGCGAGATTTTCACTCCAGCGGCCGCGCGCGCGGCGGCGCTGGTGGGCAGCTGGTCGCCGTCGGGCGGGCGGGCGGGCGGCGTGCCGCCGCTGGCCGAGCGGCCCGTGGCGGTGCTGCTCAACCGCTCGTCGGCGTCGGCGTCCGAGCTGCTGGCCGTCGCGCTGCGCGACAATGCGCGGTCCGCGGCCGCCGCGCGCCAGCGATGGGAGCAGCAGCAGCTGGTGGGCGCGGCAGCGGCGGGCCGGCTGGGCAGCAGCAGCATCAGCGGCAGCGGCAGCGAGCCGGCCGAGGCGCCGCCCGTCGTGCCGCGCGTCGCGCTGATCGGCGAGCAGACCTTTGGGAAGGGCGTCGTCCAGTTTTTCTTCCCCCTGGGCGACGAGGCCGGCCGCTCCGGCGGCGCGCTGCCCGCGCGCGTGCGCGCGGCGGCGGGCTCGCCGCGGGAGGCCTTCCCGCCCTCCTCGCCGCTGGTGGCGTCCGGCGGCGGCCTGCGCGTCACCGTGGCCAAGTACCTCGGCCCGCGCGGCACCGACGTCGGCGCCGACGGCGGCCTCGCGCCCGACCTGCGCTGCGGCGACTACCCGCACGGCGTGTTCTCGGCGCGCGGCGGCACGGCCGACGCGTGCGTCGTGCAGGCGATGAATTTCATCAACCGCGGGGGGCAGCCGGGGCTCTAGGCCGGGATGCTGTTTGGCGGCGGCGGCGGCGGCAGCGGCCCGTGTGTGTGTGTGCTCGTTTCGGCGGCGCGGGGATTTGCCCTTCGCTGCGCGCGCCCACATGCCCCCCCCCCCCCCAACTTGTTTCGACGACCGCCCGGTGGCGGCGTGTACAATTGTGTACAATCATTGTGTACAATTACAGAGGGAGGTGGCGGCGTGTAAAAAAAAAGGTACAAGGAGGGGACCCGAGGGTCTCTCCGCAGGCGACGGCGGCAGCGTGTGGTCTCTCCGCGCGCGGCGCGTCTATGGTTCAACGAATTGTTGTGAGGCGGAGAACGAGGAAAAGGGAAGGACAAGCCAGCGTCACTCGCGCAGGAGCGCGGCCGCGAGCTGGTGCGGACGGGGCACGGCGCTTGTGCCGCCGCCGCCGCTGCCGTCGGCGCTGCTCGGGTCGTCGTCGTCGCTCTCGCCGCCCGCCCCAAACGGAGCCCCGGCGGCGGCGGCGGCGGCGGCGGCGGCAACGGCGGCCGCCCCGCCGCACGGCGGCAGGTACACGACGACGGACCCGACGTCCCCGATGGCCCGGAACAGCGCGTGCGAGTCCACGCGCGCTACCGCCACGCCCGAGTGCCCGCCCCCCGGCTCCACCGGCGACCGGAGCATGCGAGCGTATTGACTCGCGTCGCGCTCGCTGGCAAAGGCGACGACGCCGCCGCGCCGCGCGCCGACGTCCACGCGCGCGGCCCAGCCCGCGCCCTTGCCGAGGGCGCGGGCGAGGTCGCGCGCGGCGGCCCGGTCGCGCGAGCGCACGGACAGCGTGTAGGTCGAGCCGACGCGGTCCTCCTCCTCTTCTGCCTCCGAGGCATCGTCGTGCTGGCCGCCGCCGTCCTCGGCGCTCGCCCGCAGGCGCGCCGCCAGGGCCGCGGCCGCCGCGGACGCGCTGTGGCGCAGCGCCAGGGTGTAGAGGGGGCGCGGGACCGGCCACGGGCAGCCCGTGAGCACCTGGTAGGTGCCGGGGGGCAGCGGGGGCGCGGCAGGGGCGGCGGCGGCCGCGCCGGTGACGGAAGCGTCGCCGCCACCGTCTGGCGCCGCCACCGCCGCCGCCGCCGGGCGCGACGACGCGCCCTTTGGCGCGAGCGGCCGCGCGGGCGGCTGGGCGTACGCGGCCGCGAAGAGGCTCTCCAGGTAGTCGGCGTCGCTGATGACGACGCCGTCGGCGGCGGCGGCGCGGCCTGGGCTCGTCGCCTGGTCCGCTGCCGGGTCCGCGGCCTGCTGTCGCTGCTGCTGCTCTCGCTGCTGCTGCTGCTGCTGCTGCTGCTGCTGCTGCTGCTGGTCCGGGGGGGTCGACGCGGCACTGGGCGGCGACTGCTTCTTCCTCTGCGTCTCGTCCGTCTGGCTGGGCGCCTGCGGCCGCGCGGAGGAGAGACTCCACAGGCCCGTCACGTCCCAGGACAGGTAGTCGTCCAGGGTCGACGGCGCCACGCTTCCGCTGCTGCTGCCGCTGCCCGCGCCTCCGCTGCCGCTGTCGCCCGTGCCCGCGGCAGGGGCGGCGCTGCCGGCGTTGGCGGCGTCGGCGCGGCGCGCCGCCGTCGCGGTCGCTGTCGCCGCCGTCGCCGAGACTGACGCGGCGCGCGCGCCGCCCTCATCGGTCGCCGGGTTGTACGCCGGGTATCGGATCACGCGCTCATCGCCGTTGGGGTACCGCAGCACGCGCAGGTGGTGCTCGGGCGGTCGCGTGGTCGGCGTCTCAGCGGAGGAGGACGAGGGGAAGGGGCGTTGTTGCGCCGTGGCGAGCGCGGCCGCCGCGCGCCGGCCGGCGCAGCCACCGCACGGGGCGGCAGCGGCGGGCCAGCGGCTGCGGATGCGGCCCACAAGCATGAGGGGTGTGGGTCGTTGGAATGTCTGAGAGAGCGTTGAGAGCGTCTCGGAAAAAGGAGGAGGGGAGATTTTGCGTGGTTTGGGGCCGAGGGACGACAGGGAAAGGCGCCGATGCTGCAAGGTCGAGAAGAGGACGGGCGGTTTGATGATACACGGACGTGCAAGGGGCGCGCGGTCGGATTGTGGACGCGAGGTGCAGGACGCCGGCGCTGCCCCTTTTGAAACGCCGCCACGGTGGCGGCCCGCCACCGCCGCCGTTGCCTCGGCTCGCTTCAACGTCTCGTTGACGTGCACACGCGCCGCTCACCCAATTGGTCACGAGCACATCAAAGTCACAACCCTTTTGCAATCGTTTCTTGTTTGGCGGCGCCAACGGAAACGCCACGAAACAAAAGACGGACCGACCTCTCCTCTTTTTTGCGTTTCCCGTAAGCTTTTGCTCCGCCGAAAAAATAAATCCCCACAGTTCGATGCGCCCGACCGGCGGCGCGGCGGCGTCTTTGAGGGCCCTTTTGGGGCCGCGTCACGTGGCGGCGCGCCGGCGGATCGCGTTGGCGCCGACCGCCACGATGACAACGCCGGCGACGACGACGATTGCGCCGACGCTTCCGCCCCGATTCTTGACAACCACGACGGCACAGGCGGCGGCGACGGCGCAAGACCGCCGCGCCAACAACAACAACAACAACCACAACATCCGCGTCCTCGTCACGGGCGCCGCGGGCCAGATCGGGTCCGACCTCGTGCCCTTTCTGGCCCGCCGCCTCGCGCCCGGCGCCGTGCTCGCGACCGACGTGCGGCCCCCGCCGCCCGCCGCCGCTCCGTCCCCGTCCTCTTCGTCGTCCTCGTCGCCGTCGTCCTATCAGACGGCCCCGCTCGACTGCACCGACGCCGCCGAGTTCGCCCGCCTCGCGCGCCACCACAAGGCCACGCACATCCTGCACCTGGCCGCCCTGCTGAGCGCGCGCGCCGAGGCCGACCCGGACCTCGCGATCGCCGTCAACAGCCGCGGCGCCGAGGCGGCGCTCTCCGCCGCGCGCCACTCGGGCGCCGCCGTGCTGCTGCCCTCGACCATCGGGGTGTACGGCCTGCCCCTCGCCGAGAAACTGGAGGCGGGCGACGCGCGGGCGCTCATGGGGGCGCGGACAGGAGGAGGGGGGGCCGCCGCCGCCGCCGCCGCAGCTGCCGCCGCAGCCGCCGCCGCCGGCCGGCGCGCCCTGCCCGTGTCCGACGACCCCGCGGCCGACCCGGGCCGCCCGCGCACGCTCTACGGCGTCACCAAGGCCTACGCCGAGGGGCTGGGGTCGTGGTACGCGCGCGCGCACGGGGTCGACTTCCGCGCGCTCAGGCTGCCGGGGGTGCTGTCGGCGTCGGCGCCGGGCGGCGGGACGACCGACTACTGCCTGCACATGCTCGAGCGGGCTGCCGACGCCGTCGCTGGCCTCGACGCCACCGGCGCCGCCGGGACCGGAGGAGGAGGATCGTCGGCCGGCGCCGGCGCGCCCCCGCCCTATCGCTGCTTCGTGTCCGAGGGCGTGGCGCTGCCGTTCATGCACGCGAGCGACACGCTTGAGGCGATGTGGGGCCTGCTGACGGCGCCGCGCGCGGCGCTCAGCCGCCGGGTCTACAACGTGGGCGCAGTGTCGGCCTCTCCGCGCGAGTGGGCGGCGGCCTTTGGGCGCGCGGCGGCGGCGGCGGCGGCGCCGCCCCGGCACCAGCAGCAGCAACAGCAGCGTCGGGCGGAGGCGCGTCCCGGGGGGACGAGGCTGCGCGTCAATTACGCACCGGACCACCGCGACGCCATCGCGCGCTCTTGGCCGGCCGCCGTCGACTTTTCGGCGGCGCGGCGCGACTGGGGCTTCGCGCCCTCTGTCTGTGGCGTGGACGCGATGGCCACGAGGCTGCTGTCAGAGCTGATCGAGCGGCGGCGCGCGGCGGCGGGGGCGGACGCGGCGGTGGCGACGGCCGCCGAGCGGACGGGGGTCGCGGCGACCGCGTCGGCGGCGGGCTCTTTGTCTTTGTCACACGGTTTGTCGGTCGGCGTCGCCGCGTGATTTGTTTTTCAAGAGCGGATGAGACCCCCCGCCCCCGCCTGCCTTTGTATTTCCTGCACGCACGATGTAACCCAGGCCCTGGCCTGTCGCCCCACCCTCGTTGCTTGCAGAGAATTGATTTCTGTTGTACACGCGCCGCGCGACTATTTCCGTCGGGCGACCGACGACGAGGAAGTGATCAGACGACGGCCCTCGCCGCCACCGCGCGCCCGCACTGCGCCAGCCGGCACGCCGCAAAAATGGGCGCGGCCGACAGCGCCGACAGCACGACGCCCGCGAGCAGCGCGCCCAGCGACAGGTCGAGGCACTCGTCGGGCCCCAGGTGCAGGGCCGCGCACGCGGCCTCGACGGCGGCCCCGAGCGCGGCGTTAATCGCGAGCGGCGCGAGGAGGCCGAGCGCGGCCACGCACGCCACGCACTCCCACAGGGGCATGGCGAGCGCGAGCGAGGCGGCCACGGCCGCCGCGACCGCCGCGACGGCCGCCTGCGCGCCGGCGCTCTGCTGCTGCTGCTGCTGCTGCTGCTGCTGCCGCTGCTGCTGCTGCTGCTGCTGCCGCTGCTGCTGCTGATCCGGGAGTGGGGGAGGGAGGCGGCGACGCACCCCGAGGGCGTCGTCGCCCGCGCCCGAGGACAGGCGCCGCACGGTCTCGCGGGCGAGACCGCCGACGGACGGGACCGTCGCCGCCATCGTCTCTGCCGTCACGCCGACAGCTAGGCGCACGACCATCAGGCCGGTGAGCGGGTCCCAAGAGACCGGCGGGCCCTGGCCCTGGCCCGCGCAGCCCAGCCGCCGCGCGTCCGCGCGCACGAGCTCGGCGCGGACCGGGTACAGGAGGCGGCCGGTCGCCGCCTCGACGGTGGAGGCAAGGCTATTGATCAGACCTGCCACGGCGCTCTGGGCTGCGGCGGCCGAAGAGGGCGCCGTCGTCGCACTCTGATCGTCGACAAACGCAAAAAACGGCTCATCGGCGCGGCGCCGAGTCGGCGCCGGCGACGCTGGCGGGACGGCGACGACGACGCTTTGCGCGCAAGCGAGCAGCCGCGACGGCGGGGTCTCAGCGTGGACCGCGTGCGAGCACAGAGCAGCCGCGACCGTCGCGAGCGCGGCCAGGGTCAGGGTCTTGGCGCGCTTCATCGATCAACCTTGAAATTTTTCTCGGAAGTGCAGAGATTTACATCATAGGGCGGGGTGGCCGCGAGGATTGGCAGACAGGTGGGGGACGTTAAGGAGCGAGCAATATGGCAACGAGCGTTGTGCGGGCCAAAGAGAGAAGCGGTCAGGCATACGGGAAAGGAAAGGCGTGATTTCTGTCTGAGGAACGGCGGACGGGCGGACGTGGGACGTGGGACGACGACCAAGTGGGACATGAAGGCGGCTCGGGGGGAAGGGGGGGAAGGGGAAGGGGGGGGTCGCGAACGAGGGGGAAAACAGAAGAACCGGCTTGCGTCTATGCGTTGCTTGATTCGGGGGGCTCGAGGACTCGAGGGAAGGGGGGAGGGGGATTTGAGAAGAGGAGGGCGGGGGGGCTGGCATCGGACGGGGGGGGGGAGGCATCGACGGCGCCCGGGGGGAATGTGGGTCGGGGAGGGAGAAAGGCGGGGGACGGGACGGGGCGAAGGGAGGGCCGGAGCACGGGAGCACACAAGGGGTCGCCGGGTATTGTGGCAGGAGGGGGGCACCAAAGGACAAAAACATCGCGCAACGGGGGGAAACAGCAACCGAAGGACGACAACCGACCGACAAAGGAGGAGAGGAGGAGGAGGAGGACAAGGAGAGGAGTCGGGCCTCCTCCCGCCTTGTGCTCAGAACAGCAGCAGGCACATGATGACGAACGAGCCGAGCATGAGCAACAGCCGCGACAGGAACGCCTGGTGTTGCTGCTCGGGCGTGAGCGCCTCGATGTAGGCGCCGCCGCCGCCGCCGCCCACGCTGGCCGCCGCGCCGCCGCCCAGCTGGAAGCCAAACAGCGACGGCAGCACGCCGGGGGCGAGCTGGCCAAGCAGGCCGGCGGCGGCGGCGCCGGGCGCGGCCTCGAGCGCGGTGCGCTGGCCGGAGGGCCGCGGGGGCACGGGCAGCGCCGGCGCCGCGCCCCCTCCTGCTCCTGCTCCTGCTCCTGCTGCTGCTCCTCCTTCGATGGGCCCGTCGCCGCTGTGGTTGTGATCGACGGCGTCGCCGCTGTCCGGCGCGGGTGCCGCCGTCACCGACGCCGCCGCCGGGTCGTCGCCCGCGCCGGCGTTGTTGCTGTCGCCGACGCAGCCGTCCGCGCCCGCGCCGTCGGGCGCCCCTGCGCGGGCCGCCGCCGCAGCCAACGCGGCGACCTCCTCCTCGGCCGCGGCCTCGCTGGCCGACGCCACAAGGTCGTTGCCTCGCCCGTATATGGGGATGACCTGTTGGTTTGTATTTGTTTGTTTTCGGGTTGTCTGTGTGTGAGCGGGGGGATGCAAAGGCGCGACGACGTCTCGTAACGCGCTCGCCAAGGAAATTTGATGGGTCGGGGGCGGGGTCGGGGTCGGCCGCCCGACGTCGCGATGCCGGCGGCCGCACCATCGCACAGGGGGCGTCTCACCTTGTCCACGTCCACCGCCGCCTTGCACACGGGGCACGCGCGCGCCGAGTTGGACACCTGCATCCAGCGCCACAGGCACGGCCAGCAGAACAGGTGCCCGCAGAGCGTGACGACGGGCTCCTTAGCGAGGTCCAGGCAGACGTTGCACTCAAACACGCGCTCCGCGGCGCTCGCGGCGTCGGCGTCAGACGGGGCCGCCATCATCGCCGTGACCATCGCGCCCCCGAGAGAGAGAGAGAGGAGAGCCGGAGACGCTCTCTCACGAAACCTCTCCCTCTTCGAAGTCACGGCACGCACGACCCGCAGCAACTACTCACGGACGAGACTGCGCGCGAGGCCAGGCGGCGGCACGAGAGATCGCACGAGGAAATGCACGCGGCAACTGAAGCCGCGGGGCCGCCCGATTGCAGCCGGTCACACCGCGCGCGGGCGATGGGAACGCACAGACGAGGCGCCCCCACAGAGAAGGGAGAGGTCCCCTCGCGCTTGTTTTTGCCTTCAAGATGCGCTACGCGCCGAGCTGCAGTGTTGACGTCTTTGGGGGTTTGAATGGAAGAAGGGAGCAATTTGGTTCGTTGTTTTACGCGTTGTATCGTTGCGGGGTCGAGTGGGAGGTCGACACAATGGGGAGGTCGCGGTCACCAGCGCGCCGGCGGCTTCCGAGCTGCTTTCGGCGCTGAGCGGGGGCCGGTCGCTCGCTCTCCAACGGCTCTCCAAACGCCTCTCTCGCAAACTCTCAAGCCGCGGGCGCCTCGCCCATGCAAGCGCGCGCCTCGTCCAGATCGCGCGCGATGTGCGCGTCCGAGGCGCCCGCGGCCGCCGCGGCGTCGACCAGGCGCAGCACGAGCTCGCGGGAGGCCGCCACGCCGCGCGCGTGGCCGTGCCTCTGCGCCCGCGCCAAGGCCACGGCCGCGGACGAGGCGGCGCCCGCGGGCAGCGCGTCGGCGGCCACGGCGGCGTCCAGCGGGCCCGCGCACGCCTCGAGCAGCGAGCGCACGGGCGGCTGCTGCATCACGGCCACGTCGCTGGACAGGGCGCGGCACAGGCGCGCGAGCGTTCGCAGCTTGGGTTTTGGCTCGGCCGCCGCGGCCGAGGCGGCCAGCGCGGCGCGCGCGGCGGCCGCGCCGCTCTCGGCCCCGAGCCGGCGCGCCTCGGCCAGCCCCACGGCCAGGTCGGTGGCCAGCTCCAGCGGGCGCAGCAGCGGGGAGGAAGGGAGGGGGGAATCGGCGGGCGCGGCCCACGCGTCGCCCGGCGCGGCCGCCCGCGCCCCCGCGGCCGCCGCCCCGCCCGCCACCGCCGCCGCGCCCTCCTGCACCTGGGCTGCCAGCGTGCCCAGGCGCGAGGCCGCCTGCCGGCACAGCGCGTCGTGCGGCGGCAGCGCGAGCGCCGAGCGCGCGGCCAGCAGCGCGGCCAGCAGCGCGGCGTCAGCGCCGCGCGGCCCGCGGTCGTCCAAGGCGTTGGCGTCCGCGAGCGCGTCCAGCAGGATGGCCGCCTCGGTGTCGGCAAAGCCCTCGTCGCCGCCGTCGTCAAACGGCGAGGGGGGCGCCGCGTCTCCGGCGACCTCGTCCGCCGCGCGCGCCAGGTCTGCCGTTGCCGCCGCCGCGTCGATCGGCGTCGTCGGCGACGACGACGCCGACGCGTCGCTGTCCTCGGCGTCGTCGCCGCCCGCGTCGGCCGCGCGGCGCCGCGAGCCGCCGCCGCCGCGACGCAGCAAGAGGCGGGGCAGGAGCGCCGCGAGCTCGCGCGCCGTCGACGGCGACGCCGAGCGCGAGTGAGGCGCCGCGCCGCCGGCCAGCCGCAGCGCCATGCCCTCGAGCGCCTCAGCGCGCCACCTCCCTCCCTCGGGGACGCCGGGTGCGCCGGGCACGGCAGGGGGATACAGGCCCCTGCCGGCCAGCGTGGCGTAGCCGCGAAGCAGGCGCGCCGCGTCGTCGGCGCACGACACGCGCACGGCGGCCTCGTCAGCGATGCCGACGGCAACCGCGTCGAGCAGGCGGACGACGTCGGCGGGAAGGCAGAAAGGAGAGGAGGAGGGGGAAGCAGAGGAGGGGGCACGGGCGCCGCCGTCGGACTCGCGCGCGCCAGCGGCCGCGGACTCGGCCAGGCCAGACACCAGCAGGGACAGGTCGGTCGGCTTGAAGGCCTCGAGCGAGTCGAGCGCGCAGCGCGAGAGCGCGGCGGCGACGGCGCCGCCTCCTCCTCGTCCTCCTGCATTGGCGCCGGCGGCAGCGTCGCCGACGTCGCTGTCGCTGTCGCTGTCGCTGTCCCCGTTGCCCCACACGCGCAGGCGGCCGTACGCCCACGCGAGCATGGCCATCTGCTGCGGGGTGGGGGCGCGCGCATCACACTCGGCCACCACGCCGCTGACCAGGCCCTCGGCGAGCGCGCGGCCCAGCGCGCGGTGGTCGGCGGCGGCGGGCGCGGCGGCGACGTCAGCGCCGGCATCAGCGGCGGCAGAGGCGCCCTCTTCTGCCTCCTCCCCCGCCCTTTTCTTCGACGGCGGAGGTGGGCGCGCGAACGCGTACAGCAGCGCGCACATCGACCACGGCCTCATAAAGTCTGCCTGAGACAGCGCGCGCGCGACGACCACCTCGGCCAGGGGCCCGGGCAGCGCCGCGGCCAAGCCCTCTGCGCGGCGGCGGTACGGCCGGTGACCCTGCTGCTGCTGCTGCTGCTGCTGCTGCTGCTGCTGCCGCTGCCCCGCCTGCTCTCGCTCCAGCCCGGCCAGCCGCGCGAGCGCCCAGGTGGACACGGCCAGGTGCCGCGCGTCGAACTCGCCGCTGCGCTTGGCCACGAAGGCCTGCAGGTGCCGCGACAGCGAGGGCGGCGGCACCAGCCGCAGCCGCGCCAAGCCGTGCAGCAGCTGCGCGGCGTCAGCCGGCGTGCCCCCCTGGTACAGCTTGCGGAAGCCGCCGCGCCCGAGCTCGCGCAGCAGCTCGCGCACGGCGGCGCGCGAGGCGGGCGTGGGCCCGGCGTCGAGGTCCTGGCTGGTCGGCAGCAGGGCCTGGGCCGCGCCGGCCGCGTCGCCCCTCCAGCGCGGCGCCTGGGCCTGCTCGCGCTGCCGCCGCAGCCGCGCGCGCCCGCGCTCGCGCTCGAGCGCCAGCAGCTGGCCCGTCAGGCTGCTGGCGGCCGCGGCGGCGGCGGAGGCGGCGGCGGTCGCGCCTTGGCCCTCCTCGGCCGCGGCCGCCTGCTCCTGCTCCTCCTGCTGTTGCGCCGCCTGCAGCAGCGCCGACGCGGGCAGCCGCTGGGCGCCCACGGCGCGCCGCTGCTCGTCGCGCGAGGCCGCCGACACCAGCGGCCGGCACCTCCCCGCGGCCCAGACCACGTTGGCGATCTGACGCGCGTGCATGCGCTCGCGGTGCTGCACGGCCAGGCCCTGCAGCCGCGCGAGCAGCAGCGCGGGCCGGCGCGACGACTCGGGCGTCGGCCGCTCCACCGCCGACGACGCCAGCCTCGGCAGCACGCTCAGCGCGGCGGCCGCGTGCACCGCGTCGAAGCGCCCGGCGTGCGCGTCCACCAGCGCCTCCAGGGCGCGCACGTCGCGCGCCTGCCGGATGTGCTGCAGCAGCTGCACGTAGGTGACCGGCGCCCGCGTGTACGGGTCGACGGGCATGCGCTCGCGGTGCCGCGCGCTCGACGGCCGGCGGTGCAGCACGCGCGCGCGCAGGCGCGACGAGGTCGCGGGCACGGCGGCGGCGGCCGAGTAGGCGCGGAGGGGCGGCTGCATGAGCGGGGTGGTTGTGGTGCCGAGGCCATGGGGATTGGCGAGCACGTTGCTGTCGTATTTGGTGTTTGGGTGAGGGGGCCAGGGGGGTGGGGGTGGATGCTGTTTGTTGGTCGTTTGAGGAGCGAGGGCGTGGGACGGCGATCGATCGCGCGAGCACATCGTCGCGCAGGCGGCGGGGGCGACGACTACGGACAAAATTTGCGATCCTACCTGGCGGGTCGTCCTGCCGCTGCCGCAGAGGCCGCTAGCGCGTCGGTGGCCCGCATCGCTGTCCGGCCTGGAGCGGTGTGATCATTGGTTTGTTTGGCGGGGAAGTGGGGAGGGGGGCGGGGTGAGCAGAGGTCCCCGTCACTCGGGTGCAGCGCAAGCGATAGACGTCGACGCAGCGCGCGTCACTGCAGCAAACGACGCACCTTCCATCGGCGCGCCACCCAGCCGCCACCGCAACGCGGCCAGCGCCGCGGTGGGCGCGCGGCGCATCAGCCTCTCCTTGCCCGCTTCTGGTCTCTCTCGCTTTCGCTTTTCTCTGTGCGTCGCGCGAGTGATCCGGGTGGGAACCGGGGAGCGCGTGGATGTTTCAAGAAAGTGCGTGTGTTGGCTAGCTGCGAAAGCTCTGCTGTCGGTATCGGGGGGCGCACTGGTTCTTTTGGGGCGAGCGGCCCCCAAACGCCTGCGCCGCCGTCGCCCGCCGCCGACGGTTTGGGGGCCGCTCGCCCCAAAAGTCCCACTCTCTCTCTCTCATTCTCGAATGTGAGCGGAGCGTGCGCGATGTTCCCGCCCTCGTCGCGAGCATCCGGCTAGGTGGAGCTGGCTTACTCGCGGTCGGGCTTCTCAAAGCGCGACGGCCCTTGCAACGCGTTCAAAGAGGTGAGGCCGCCGACGAGCGCGGTCGTCATGACGCCCGCCGCCATAATGCCCTGCAGCCACTTGACCTGGCTCTGGCATCTGGCGTCGCAGGTGTCGTACTGCCCGTTGGCGCCGAGTGACGGCCGCGCCGCCGCCGCCGCCGCCGCGCCGAGCCCGCCGCCCACCACCTCGGCCGCCCCTGCGACCACCTCGTCCACCCGCTGCTGCTGGTGCTGCTGCAGGCTGCGGCCGCGGCAGCGGCGGCGCTCGCCGTCCTTGCGCGGGCGCACGGCCAGCACGCCCACGTGCGCCGCGCCCTCGCCGAGCGCGGCCGCCAGCGCGTCGTGCGCGGCCGCCATCGCGCGCGCGTCGTCGCCCTTGGCAGCGGCGCGCTCGCCGTCGCCGTCGCCGCCGTCGCCGTCCGCGCCAGCGTCGGGCGTGCACGCGATCAGCAGCAAGGGGCGCGAGCCGGCAGTCCACCCGGCCGCGGCCAGGACGGCGGCGGCCTCGGACGCGCTGGCGGCCGAGTCGACGGACGCGCCGCAGCCAAACACGTGCGACGAGACGCCGGCGGCGGCGGCCTGCAGGCGCGCGGCCGCCTTGGCCCGGCAGCCGCCCTCTGCCGCCGCGGCCGCCGCCTCGTGCGCGACGTGCGGCAGCACGGCCGCCGAGCCGGAGCGGCGGACGAGCGCGTTGAGGGGCGCCATCACCGCACCGCTGCGGAGGTCGCCCGTGCGCAGCTGCGTGCCGAGCACGACGATCACGCTGCTGCTGCTGCTGGTGCTGCTGCTGCTGCTGCTGGTGCTGCTGCTGCTGCTGCTGGTCGCGCCTCCGAACAGCGCGTCGGCGGCGGCGTGCGCTTCTTCGGGCGCCGACGCCGCGGCATCGTCGCCGCTGCTTCCCTTGCCGAGCGCGCGCCGCACGACCGCGCTCACCACGTCGTCAAACTCGTGAGTGGCGTACTGTGGAGCGCCAAAGGGTTTGGTTGGTTGGGGGGGGGCAGAGGATCAAGGAGGAGGCGGATGGGGTGAGGCGGATGGGGTCTCTCGTCGTCTCTCGCTCAAGGAGAAGAGGGTTTTCCGCGCGTTCCCCATCCCTTTCGATCCTTGCGCGCTCTCTCGCTCACCTCGGCCGGGGTCGACGCGCGGATGCGGCCGGCGTCCGAGCTGGTCACGATGAGCGGCGTGGACGACGCGCGCGCCGGGCGCGCGACGACGAGGAGGAGGAGCAGGAGGAGCGCTGGGCGCATCCCCGACGCGCATCCCCGCGGCATCCCTGCTGCTGTGCCGGGCGCGCGCGAGGGCCGGGACGCGTCGGGCCTGTCAGGCAAAAGGGCTGCCTCTGAGACGGTGTCGTTGTGCTGTTTAAGAGAAGCAAGGGAGTGTGGACAACAGTGGCTCGTGCTGGTGTCGACGACGAGCGCGTTTTTCATCGCGCCGGGACTCGGTTCTCGCCGGAAGGAGGCGCCGCCGAGCCCCGGCGCCGCTGGCCCTCGTGACGCGGCACGCCTGAGCAGCCGAGCCCGTCGCCGCCGCCTCGCCCGCCCGCCTGCTGCACGCCGAGCTCGCGGCCCTCCGCCGCTACCTGCTCCTGTGCCAGGGCCTGCGCCACCGCACGCCCGAGATGCAGCGGCGGCACTGGCGCGCCCACCTAGGCACGCGGGAAGCGCACATCCTAGCGCACGCGCCCGCCTCGGGGCTGCTGCGCCCGGCCTACGCGGTGGTGGCCGACCCGGCGACGCGCACGGTGGTGCTGGCGGTGCGGGGGACGCACTCGCGCAAGGACATGCTGACGAGCTTGACGGGGGCGGCCAAGCCGCACCACGTGCTCGTCGGGGGGGGGGGGGGGGGCGGGGGGGGCGGGGGGGGGGGGGCGGGGCGGGGGGGGGGGGGGCGGTCGCGGGGGCGCGGGGCGGGCGGGGGGCGGGGGGGGGGGCGCGGCGGGGGGGGGGGGGGGCGGGGGGGGCGGAGGGAGGGAGGAGAAGGGGAGGGGCGGCGAGGCGGCGGAAAAAGGAACAGAGAAAAAAAGAAAGCCCAAGAG
>Ga0105053_10001568_pt1 | contig 36537 bp, 38 predicted proteins | sample BON01_FD_78093 | JGI IMG/M metagenome (GOLD analysis project Ga0105053, IMG submission 78093) | Freshwater microbial communities from Lake Bonney liftoff mats and glacier meltwater in Antarctica - BON-01 | ecosystem: Environmental > Aquatic > Freshwater > Ice > Glacier meltwater | place: Lake... | reverse complement strand
TTAGGCTGTCAGCAGGCTGATCCACGGCGCGCTTGGCGGTGGTCTGGCCTTGCTGCTGGTGTTCGGCAGCACCGACAGCGGTGAAGTGTCCAAGACCGCGTTCTATCTTTCCAAGCTGATGTCATGGTCCATAGGCGTGATCATCGTCGGTGTGGCCGCGCTAATCACAATGGAGGCCGGCGTCTATTACCTTCACAAGGCTTGGACGCAAAGCTAACGCCAAAAACTTCAGGCCAACCATTGCACGCTCCACTGGAACCACCTGCTGCAAGCGGGCGTCGCGGCCCAACGCCTGTCGATGCTGATCATCGGTTTTCTGATCAGTCTGGCAGCGTGGCGGCATGATCCGAATGAGGCGGGCGTTCTGAACAAGGCTTTTGGATGGCTAGCACAACAAGCCTTTGGTCAGACCCTTGTGACCTCGATGTGCGCCGGGCTGCTGCTATTTACTCTGTTTATGGCCGCGAACGCCGCCGATCGGATCATCCCACGTATAAAGGTCCCCGACGTCATGTCGCTGGCCCAAAAGGTCAAATACATGGCGAAGGGTGCCTAGTTGCCCCAGATCACGCGGACATAGTTGCGGGTTTCCGCATAGGGCGGGATGCCGCGATACTTCTCCACTGCGCCGGGCCCAGCGTTATAGGCCGCCAGCGCGTGGGGCCAATTGCCGAACTTGTTGTACTGCGCCTTGAGGTAGCGCGCGCCGCCCTCTAAGTTTTGGACCGGATCGCGCGGATCGACACCCAGCAGACGCGCGGTGCCAGGCATCAGCTGCGCCAACCCCATTGCACCCTTGGTGGACACAGCGGCGACGTTCCACCCCGATTCTTGCTGCACCAGACGCAGGAAAAGATCCTCTGGCACGCCATGTCGGCGGGCGGCAGTACGGGCCACATCCCGCAGCGGGCCGTTATCGCGCACAATATAGCTGGGCACCGCTAGCGCTGTCAGAGGAATGATCGCGCGCGGCGGCTGCAGGCGGACAGAGTTGCTGTATTGCTCGGATGCGCGATTATCGAGAACTGACAACTGACTTTGGAACAATGCCATGCCCCACGAGGTTGAGGCCGTATCAGCGGTTGCCGGAGCGCCCGTCAGCGCAAGAGTTGTAGTCAATGCCAGACCCAAGTTCCGCATACCGTCACCCATCTTGGTTTCAATGAGGCATCCTAACCCAAAACGCCGTCCGTGCCACCCTTGATTGGTTCACCTTCTCTCGCTTATCTGCCACATTGACACAGAAGCAGAATCGTAGGGAAAAAGTCATGGCAGGATCGGTCAACAAGGTCATTCTAATCGGCAATCTCGGTGCCGATCCCGAAGTTCGGACCTTTGGCAACGGCGGCAAGGTTTGTAACCTGCGCATCGCGACGTCGGAGACTTGGAAAGATCGCAACTCTGGCGAGCGCAAGGAAAAGACAGAATGGCACACAGTCGCCATTTTCCAAGAAGGTCTGGTCGGCATCGCCGAGCGTTTTTTGAAAAAAGGCTCCAAGGTTTATATCGAAGGCAAGCTGCAGACCCGCAAATGGCAGGACCAGTCCGGCGCTGACCGGTATTCCACCGAAGTCGTACTGCAGGGCCCCGGCACGGTGCTGACCATGCTGGACGGTGCCAACAGCGGCGGTGGCGGCGGCAATAGCGATGGCGGCGATTACGGCGGCGGTGGTGGTGGTAACTACGGCGGCGGCGGTGGCGGCGGTTACGATCAAGGCGGCGGTTATGGCGGCGGCAGCTCCGGCGGCGGTTCGTCTTCTGGCGGTAGTGGCGGCGGTGGTCGCAGCGACATGGACGACGAGATCCCGTTCTAAGAAATAGCGCCGCCCTTCGGGGCGGCGTTTTTCATGCGGGAATGATCAGACGACCCTTGCGCCGCTTTTCATCAGGCCGCGTCGCGCAGGACGGCCAACACTAAATCAGGGGGCACATCGGACGTGACAATGGCCTGACCAATTCCTCGCAACAGAACAAAGCGCAGCTTGCCTGCGACGACCTTCTTGTCCTGCCCCATCCAGCCCAGCAAAGTCTCTGCGTCCGGCAGATCGCCGTCGATGTCGCTGATATCGACCTTTTGCCCCATCGCTTTCAGATGCGCACGCACGCGACTCGGCTCTTCTTGGCTACACAGCCCCAGCCGCGACGACAGCTCAAACGCCATCGCGCAGCCTATCGCCACGCCTTCACCGTGCAGCAAGCGGTCCGAATAGCCGGTCGCCTTTTCAAGCGCATGACAAAAGGTATGGCCAAGGTTCAGCAAGGCGCGGTCGCCCTGCTCTGTCTCGTCCTTCACCACAATCTCGGCCTTCATCTGCACCGACCGGGTCACCGCATGAATACGCGCCGCCACGTCGCCGTTCGCCATTCCGAGGGCGTTAATTTCCAGCCAGTCAAAGAAATCCGCATCGCCCAGCAGGCCGTATTTCACGACTTCGCCATAACCCGCCAAAAAGTCCCGACGCGGCAAGGTGGCCAGCAGGTCAGTATCTGCCAGCACAAGCGCGGGTTGGTGAAATGCACCGATCAGGTTCTTGCCGTGGCTGGTGTTGATCCCGGTTTTGCCGCCCACGCTGCTGTCGACTTGCGCCAGCAGCGTCGTCGGGATCTGCACGAAGCGCACCCCGCGCCGCAGCACGGCGGCAGCGAAACCGCCCAAATCACCAATGACACCACCGCCAAGGGCGATCACGACATCATTACGCTCGACCTTTTGGTCCAGCAGAAAATCGCAGCACGCCTCTAGCTGGGCCCAGCTTTTCGTTGCCTCGCCTGCGGGCAGGCGCAGCGCCTCTGACGTCAGGCCAGCGGCGGTCAGGGATGCTTGCAACGCCGGCAGATGCAGCCCCGCCACGGTGTCATCCGTCAGGATCGCCACATGTTTGCGGCCGCCAAGGGTGGCAATTCGCGCCCCGGCCCCGGACAGCAAATCGGTGCCAATCACCACGTCATAGGCGCGGCCCGGCAGGGCGACAGGAACAATTGCGGTCATGGCAGTTTCTCCAGCACATCAGGGTGGGTCAGCAAAAGGAACATCACGCTTGCGGTTGTGTCTTCAATCGAGGCGCGCTTCGACACCGCCAGATGCAGCTTAGCCTTGGCATAGATCGGTGTGCGCGCGGCATAGATTTCCGCCAGCGTCGCATAGGGGTCCGCCGTGCGCAGCAAAGGGCGCGAATCCTTGTGCCGCACCCGGTCCCATAACACGGGCAGCGGGGCGTTCAGCCAGACGGCCACACCGTGTTTCTTGATCTGCTTGCGGTTCCGCTTGGCCAGAAAAGCGCCGCCCCCCGTGGACAGGATGCAGGGCGTGCCGTTTAGCAGCCGCGCGATCACTTCTGATTCGCGCCGACGGAAGAAAGGCTCGCCATCGCGGGCAAAAATATCAGCGATGGTGGCATTTGCGGCTGTCTCGATCTCGTGATCACTGTCTAGAAACGGCACATCCAGTCGCTGCGACAGGGCGCGGCCGATGGCCGTCTTGCCCGATCCCATCATGCCCACCAGCACGACCGTGCGGCGCAGGCCATAGCGTTGAAGCGTCTGGTCACTTTGGATCACGGGCCTGTATTTCCCTTTTTGACACCCCCGGACAAGCTGTGCGCCGCCGAGTTTCGAATTGTGACCCTGAATGGCGTGATCTTGCCGAAAAGGCCATATATAAACAGGCATAACCCGGCATGAGTCCGGGCAACAGGCAACGACGGGACGCGGATTTATGTGGCGATTGATCAAGACCCTTTTCATTTTGGTGCTGCTGGCAGGTGTGGCCCTTGTCGCGTATGCCTATGTTGGACCTTTGTTTTTTCCGGGTGACTTTGCGCCGCCCACAACGCAGGTGACCAAATCCGTCACGCTGGAGACCAAATAAAAGTGGCGCGCCGCGTGGCCACGCTGGCCCTGATCCTTGCCACCGGCTCCGGCGCGCTTCCGCTTACCGCCCAGTCAAATGTACATTTGGACAGGCCGCTGTCCGCTATCGATTGGCTGTCGCAGTCCATTGAACTCCCCCCGGCGCGTGCCGCTGCAACTGCGCCGGCCACCCAAAGGCCATACCTGAACGAGCCGCCCGTCGCGAACGGTGCCGGCACGCCACAGATCACCGTGACGCCCCTTGATGCCGTGGCCACCGCCCCAATTGGCACGCTGGCGCAGGCTGATACCGGCTTGCCAGTGACGCTATGGTCGGCCAGCGACAGCAATGTCCTGACCACCCTTATTCAAGCACAGGGCGAACCTGAACTGCCCGCCCTGCGCGATCTGTTCGTCACCCTATTGCTGGCCAAGGCGGACGCGCCCGCTGGCGATGCGCAGGCCCTGCTGCTGGCGCGGATCGACAAGCTGCTGGATCTAGCGGACCTGACAGAGGCCCTAGCCCTGATCAAAGCCGCCGACCCGATCGCGCCGGCGCTGTACCGCCGCTGGTTCGACGTGGCCCTGCTGACCGGGACAGAGGACGAGCCATGCAGTGCCATGCAGACCGCCCCCGGTCTGGCCCCGACCTATCCCGCGCGCATCTTTTGCCTAGCTCGTAGCGGCGACTGGATGGCGGCGGCGCTAACGCTGAACACGCACCGCGCCCTTGGCGATATGCCGGACGACGAAGACGCGCTTCTGTCGCGGTTTCTGGACGCCGACCTTGTCGATCCTGCCGCGCCTCTGCCGCCACCAGACCGGATCAGCCCGCTAATTTTTCGCATGCGCGAGGCGATTGGCGAGGGGATGTCCACCGGCCCGCTTCCTCTGGCCTTTGCCCGCGCTGATCTGCGCGATACCGTTGGCGAAAAGGCGCGGCTGGACGCAGCCGAACGCCTATCCCTGCACGGCGCGCTGTCGCCGCAAGAACTTTCGCGCGTTATGACCGGCGTGACACCCGCCGCATCTGGCGGCGTCTGGGACCGTGTCGATGCCTTCCGCCAGTTCAACGCTGCAATGAACGACGGCGATCCGCAGGCAGTGGCTGACACCCTACCGACGGTCTGGTCCGCCATGCAAGAGGTTCGGGCAGAGGTGTCCTTTGCCACGCTTTACGCAGCGCCCTTATCCCGCATCGACCTTACTGGCCGCGCGGCGGATATCGCAACCACAGTGCAGCTGCTGTCAGGTGACTATGCCAACGCAGCCGCCCGCCCGGGTGTGCCGGCCTTTGTGCGCAGCGTCGCGCTTGGCGACCTGAAGGACGCCACCCCCAGTACCACGATAGAAGAGGCGATTGTCGCAGGCTTTGCCGATACAGCCCCGCCGCAGGTCTTTGCCGATCTAGTAGCGGACAAAAAGCTAGGCGAGGCGCTCTTGCGCGCCCTGCCGCTGTTTGACGCTGGCGTCGCGGGCGATGCGCGATCCGTCACCGATGCGCTACTGGTGCTGCACCGCGCCGGGATGGATGATGTCGCCCGCCGCGCGGCCCTGCAACTGCTGCTGCTGAACCGCACCACATGAGCGGCCCCAGCACCAATGGGCCAGACGGCATGGCGCGCTGGATCCAGACATTTGTCGCCGCCCAAGCGGCAGAGCTGGACGCCGCCCGCAACACGCAACTGGCCTATGCCCGCGATCTGACCGATTTCGCAAGCTGGCTGACGGACAAAGGCCTGCACTTTGCGACAGCCACTCAGGATGACGTGACCGGTTACCTGATCGACTGCGACAATCAGGGCCTGTCCCGCGCCACCCGCGCCCGGCGCCTGTCGTCGATCCGCCAGCTTTATCGCTTTGCGTTCGAAGAATGCTGGCGCGCCGACAATCCCGCGATCCAGATCAAGGGACCGGGCAAGTCTAAATCCCTACCCAAGACACTGACCATCGACGAAGTCGGCCGCCTGCTGCAAGCCGCCCGCGACTGCGCCGTGGACGCGGGCAAGAACACCTGCCTGATGGAACTGCTCTACGCGACGGGGATGCGGGTGACCGAATTGGTGTCCCTGCCCGTGTCCGCCGCGCGGGGCGATCCGCGCATGTTGCTGGTGCGCGGCAAAGGCGGCAAGGAACGCCTTGTCCCGCTGTCCCCGCCCGCCCGCGCCGCTGTCATCGCCTGGCTGGTGGATTGGGACGCGGCGCAAGAACAGCGCCGCCTGACTGGGAAACCAATATCAAAGTTCCTATTCCCCACGCGCGGCAAAACCGGCCACATGACCCGCCAGCGGTTCTTTTTTCTGATCAAGGAATTGGCCATCGTGGCCGGTATCCCGCCAGAAGACGTGACACCGCACACAATGCGCCACGCCTTTGCCACACACCTGTTGGCTGGCGGTGCCGATCTGCGCGCAATTCAGATCATGCTGGGCCACGCCAATGTGGCGACCACCGAAATCTATACCCACGTACTGGACGAAGCCCTCAGCGAGCTTGTCCTGACGCATCACCCGCTCGCCAAAAAACCGAAGCCCACTTAAACACACCAACCCTTGAAGCGGGCCCCAACGATCCCCATAACCCTTTCAACTACATAAAATAGGCAGATCATGGACCCCGTAACGACCGCCGCACCGCTTTTTGACGCAGCCTTCTGGCTGACGGCCGGCGGCATCATGGTGCTTCTTGTCATGTCTGGCTTTTTCTCCGGCTCTGAAACCGCACTGACCGCAGCATCCCGCGGGAAACTGCGTGCCGCCGCCGACCGGGGCAGCAGAGGGGCGCAAAAAGCGCTGGACGTGACAGAAGACAGCGAACGGCTGATCGGCTCGGTCCTGCTGGGCAACAACGTCGTGAATATTCTGGCGACCTCGCTGGCCACCGCCCTGCTGACCAAAACCTTCGGCCCGAACGGCGTGGCGCTGGCGACGCTGGTGATGACCCTGCTGGTCCTAATCTTTGCAGAGGTGCTGCCCAAGACCTATGCCATAACCAACCCCGAAAGCACTGCATCGCTGGTCGCCCGCCCGATACAGCTTATTGTCATTGTCTTTTCGCCCATCGTTAATGCGGTTCGCTATTTCGTGCGCGGCGTCCTGTATGTCTTTGGCGTGCGCACCGATCCGAACAGTCATATCCTTGCCGTGCGGGAAGAAATCGCTGGTGCGCTGCAGCTGGGCCATTCCGAAGGTGTTGTCGAAAAAGAAGACCGCGACCGCATTCTGGGTGCCCTTGATCTAGCGGAACGCACCGTGGAAGAGGTGATGCTTCACCGCTCGAACATCGAGATGATCGATGCCGATCAGCCCGCCGTCGACATCCTGCGTCAGTGCCTTGAATCCGCCCATACCCGCCTGCCGCTGTATCGCGGTGATCCCGAAAACATCGTCGGCGTGATCCACGCCAAGGACCTGCTCCGCGCGATCCATACCTCTGATCTGGATGGCGGTGACCCGCTGACCCGGGTCGATATCATGGACGTGGCGATGCCGCCCTACTTTGTGCCGGAAACCACGGCGCTGGACGAACAGATGCGCCAGTTCCTCAAGCGCAAGACGCACTTTGCACTTGTCGTCGATGAATACGGTGCCCTGCAAGGCCTGCTGACGCTGGAAGACATCATCGAAGAAATCGTCGGTGAAATCGCGGACGAGTTTGACGAAGAAGACGACTATGTCTTCACCCAGACCGAGGACGGTGCCTATCTGATCGACGGCTCCATGACGATCCGCGATGTGAATCGCGCCCACGACTGGAACCTGCCCGACGAAGAAGCGAACACCGTCGCCGGACTTGTCATCCACGAGGCGCAGATCATCCCGGTCGAGGGGCAGGTTTTCTCTTTCCACGGATTCCGCTTCGAAGTCGTCAACAAAGATGAGAACCGGCTCGCAACCCTAAAGATCAGACCACTGTAAACCCTCAAAGGTGCGGCAAAAAACGCCGCACCTTTGCTCAATTATTACACAAGCACTCAAACCGGCCGCCCTCTGTGAGCGGCGGTCCAGCTTCTTTTTGACAAATAACTCAATCCGGGCCTTAGACCAAGATGCCGCCCTTGACGTTCAGCGTCCCTTGAACAACCCGCCCAAAATGCCGCGGACGATGCGCCGCCCCGTAGCACCCTTCAGCTCTTTGATCACAACGCTGGCGATGGCCCCGCCAAAGCCTTGGTCCTGCGTGCTGCTGCGCCGCTGGGACGTTGACCGCCCACTTTGCGGCGCATCATAACGGCGGGCCTTCTCGAACTTGCGCTCTTTTGTTTCCGCTTGGGCCTCGGCAGCTTCGGCTTTCGCGGCCGCAGTGGCAGCGGCATCGGCACGATTTGACAGCATCTCAAACGCGCTTTCCCGGTCGATCGCCTTGTCATATTTGCCCGCCATCGGAGATGCGGCCATGATCGCAGCGCGTGCGGCAGAATCGATCGGCCCCAGTTGCGACGACGGCGGCCGGATCAGCGTGCGCTGCACCATCTGCGGCGCGCCTTTGGCGTCCAGCATCGACGTCAGCGCTTCGCCGGTACCGACCTGCTGAATCGCCTCTGAGGTGTCAAAATAGGGGTTGTCGCGATAAGTTTCTGCCGCTTTTTTCAGGTCCTGTCGGTCGCGGGCGGTAAAGGCACGCAGCGCATGCTGCACCCGGTTGCCCAGCTGACCCAGCACATTGTCAGGCACATCAGCAGGGTTCTGAGTGATGAAATAAACGCCAACCCCCTTGGACCGGATCAGCCGTGCAACCTGTTCGACCTTGTTCATCAGGACCTTGGGCGCGCCGTCAAAAAGCAGATGCGCCTCGTCGAAAAAGAAAACCAGCTTGGGCTTGTCCGGATTGCCGACCTCTGGCAGCACCTCGAACAATTCCGACAGCAGCCACAGCAGGAATGTCGAATACAACTTGGGGCTGCCCATCAGTTGATCGGCGACCAGAACATTGATCTGCCCACGCCCGTCCAGTGCAAAGGTCATCATATCCGCCAGTTCGAGCGCAGGCTCGCCGAACAGCGCATCGCCGCCCTGATTTTCCAGCGTCAACAGTTTGCGCTGGATCGCCCCGACAGAGCTTGCCGCGACATTGCCATAGCGCAGGGACAGATCCTTGGCGTTCTGCCCGGTCCAGACCAGCTGGGCCTGCAGGTCCTTCAGGTCCAGCAACGGCAGGCCTTCTTCGTCGGCCACGCGAAAGGCTACGTTCATCACCCCTTCTTGTACGTCAGTCAGGTCCAACAGGCGCGACAACAGCAGCGGCCCCATCTCAGCCACGGTGGCGCGGATCGGGTGGCCCTGCTTGCCCAGCAGATCCCAGAACGTCACCGGAAAGGCACTGTATTTCAGATCAAGGCCGATGGTCGCCGCCCGTTTAGTGAACGCGTCGTGCAGCTTGAAATCCGCCGACCCGCTAGCGGCCAACCCGGACAAGTCACCCTTTATGTCAGACAAAAACACCGGCACCCCAGCGGAAGAAAAGCCTTCCGCCAGGATCTGTAGAGTGACGGTTTTACCGGTGCCTATTGCCCCCGCAATCAGCCCGTGGCGGTTGGATTTGTCCAGCAAAAGGGCCTGCGCTTCACTGTAATCTTTGCCACCGCCACCGATGAAAATGCTGTCTGACATGCCTTCCCCCGAAGTTTCCTTCGGGCCAAAATACATCCTTAACACTCCTATGCCAGAACAAAGGTGCCCGGTGTTTCCAATGTCTCTCGGGGACGGTGGGCGACTTCCTTCTTGTCAGACTTGCCACGCCTTTGGGCGCGGTTTTTTATGGGCGGTTGTCTGTTGACGAAGGGTCCTGCATTGCCTAAAATAATTAAAATTAGTCGGCAAAGCCCGACAGGGAGCAATAGAAAAGGGTTCTTTCGGGTGCCCTTTTTTCTTTGCGCTATCATCAGCCGCCTCCCTATTTTCCCCCTGACAGCACGGGGGCGTCGTGATAACCCGCCCAACAGACCCATGATCCGGAGAATTTTATTATGAAAATCGTCTTCAGCCCCATTCTGGCTGCCCTTCTGCTAGCCACGTCGCCGATGGCCGTGCTGGCCCAAACTGTCGCTGCACCTGCCGCTGACGCAGCCCCCGCCGATGCAGCCCCCGCAGACGCCGCAACTGATGCACCTGCCGCCGACGCGCCAGCCGCTGATGTCCCCGCCGACGCTGCCCCTGCGGCAGACGCTTCAGCTGATGCTGGCCCCCAAGTTGGCCAGCCTTATATCCGCGACAACTTTGGTGACTGGTCGCTGCGGTGCCTGAAGGCCGAAGCAGGTCAGCCTGATCCTTGCCAGCTGTATCAGCTGCTCAAAGACGCTGACGGCAACGCGGTTGCTGAATTCAGCACCTTCCCGCTGCCCGAAGGCCAGCAAGCCGCTGCCGGTGCGACCGTTGTCGTGCCGCTGGAAACCCTGCTGACACAGCAGCTGCGCCTGACCGTCGACAAGGGTGAAGCCAAGCTTTACCCCTTCACCTTCTGCAACGCCGCCGGCTGCGTCGCCCGCATCGGTTTCACCGCGGAAGAGCTGGCCCAGCTGAAGCGCGGCAATGGTGCCGTCCTGCGCATGGTGCCCGCCGCGGCTCCCGATCAAGAAGTGCTGCTGAACATCTCTCTGAGCGGCTTCACAGTTGGCTTTGACAGCGTCAACGAGCAATAAATCGACCTGAAACGACAATAAGCCGCCCTGCCAAAAGCGGGGCGGCTTTTGCGTGCCTTAAGCCCGACGCAGCGCCAGAACAGCGTTCAGCCCGCCAAAGGCAAAGGCGTTCGACATGGCCACACTCACGTCCGCACGGCGGGCGGTATTGGCGACATAATCTAGATCGCAAACCGGGTCCGGCTGGGCCAGCCCGATGGTTGGCGCAATCACTCCGTCCCGCACCGCCATGATGCAGGCGAGCAATTCCACCGCACCCGTGCCACCGATCAGGTGGCCGTGCATGGCCTTGGTGGACGACACGCACAGATCATCCGCCACCGTGCCAAAGACGCTGCGGATCGCCTGCGTCTCGGTCCGGTCATTGACGGCCGTGCCGGTACCGTGGGCGTTAATATAGCCGACGTCCGCCAGCGCGATCCCGCCGTCTGCCAGCGCGCCGCGCATCGCCCGCGCGGCCCCTTCAGCGGCGGGCGTGACGATATCGGCGGCGTCGGATGACATGGCGAAACCAGCGACTTCGCACAGGATGTCAGCGCCGCGCGCGATGGCGTGCTCGCGCTCTTCAAACACGAACACCGCGCCGCCTTCGCCCTGCACCATACCGTTGCGATCCGCCGAAAATGGGCGGCACCCGTCGCGGGACATGACGCGCAGGCCCTCCCAGGCCTTGATGCCGCCAAAGCACAGCATCGCTTCTGTTCCGCCGGTCAGCATGACATCGGCCATGCCGCCCCGGATCACCCCCAGCGCCTGCCCCATCGCGTGATTAGACGACGCGCAGGCGGTGGATACGGTCAGCACAGGGCCGCGCAGATTGTGCCGGATCGACACATGGCTGGCTGCAGCATTCGCCATCAGGCGCGGCACGATGAAGGGGTGGACGCGGATCTTTCCCTCGGCATAGACGGCGCGGTAATTGTCGTCTTGGGTGTTCAGCCCGCCGCCAGATGTGCCAAGGATCACCCCTGCCCGGTCCCCCAGATCGCCGGACAACACCAGCCCGGCCTGTTCCATAGCCTGCGCAGCAGACAGCAGCGCAAACTGAGTAAAACGGTCGTAAAGTGTCAGGTCTTGGCGGCTGAAATGCTCCACCTCGTCATAGCCGCGTACCTGCGCGCCTATCTGGATCTGAAGGCGGTCCACATCGCGGATATCCAGCGGGCCAATGGCACAGGTCCCTGCCTGCATCGCTGCCAGCGTCGCAGGCACGTCATGGCCCAGCGGATTGATCGTGCCTGCCCCGGTGATGACGACCCGGCGCACGGCCCTAGACCTGCTCTTTCACAAGGCCCTGCACGGCAGCGATAATCGCGCGCACGGATGTCACGTCAAATCCGCTGTCCGCAGGCGCATTCGCGTTAAACGGAACGGTGATGTCAAAGGCTTCTTCGATCGCAAATATCGTTTCCACCAGCCCCATGCTGTCGATGCCAAGGCTGTCGATGGTGTCGTCCAACGTCACGTCAGACACATCTAAAAGTGCCTGATCAGCCAAGATGGCGATCACTTTGTCCTGCACATTCATGCTAGAAGCTCCTGCTGTCAGTAGCTGCGATTTAATCACTCGCGCCGTCTTTGGGAAACTGTTTCTGCAATGCGGCAAAATCCTTGAGCAGTTGCGGCAAGCGGCGCAGGCCCTTTTCGCGGGCGCGGTAGCTTTGAAGCTCCATCGCCGGCAGGCCCATGATGAACATCCCATCCTTGGTGTCGACGTAAAGCCCGCTGGCCGCCGCCATCACCACATCGTTGCCGACGGTGATATGGTCCTTGGTCGCCGCACGCCCGCCCATCACGACGCGGTCGCCCAGCACGCCGGATCCGGCCATCGCGGCCTGACCGCACAGGATGCAATCCTCGCCAATGATGCAGTTGTGGCCAACCATGACGTTGTTGTCGATCTTGGTGCCGCGCCCCACGCGAGTGGCGCGGATCGTGCCTGCATCGACGCAGGAATTCGCGCCCAGTTCGACATCATCGCCAAAGATCACGCCGCCAAGGCTGTGGATGCGGTGGCGCTTGCCGTCAGCGGGCGGCGTCAGCAGCTCGCGGCCCATCAATTGATAGGCGCGTTCCTCATTCGACAGATCGCGGGTGACATAGGAAAAACCGTCAGCGCCGACCACGGCGTTCGGCTGCAGGATCACGCGGCTTCCAAAGTGGCAGTTGCGCCCTACGCGGCTGCCCGCGTTCAGCCAACAATCGTCCCCAAGGGTCGAGCCGAGGCCGATTGTGACATGCGGATCAAGGCGGCAGCGATCGCCAATGGTGACGTTTTCCGCCAGCACTACGAAGGGCCCAATGCTGGGATCGGCACCGACAGTGCAGCTGTCCGGGATGATCGCTGTGGGATGAATGCCCGTGGGCGCAGGCGCGGGGTCGAACGACTGCGTCAGCGCCGCCATCGCCAGACGCGCACGTGGCACGATGATCGCGGCCTTCAGCCCCATTGCCTGCCAATCGGCGCCGTCCCAGACAATCGCCGCCTGCGCCGCGCTTGATTTCAGCGCTTCGGCATACGCGGGCGACATGGCCAGCGCCAGATCGTTCGCGCCCGCGTCACCCGGCGCTGCCGGGTGTTCCACCACAAGTGAGGTATCCCCAAAAGCGTCGGTCCCAAGGGCCTTTGCAATCTCGGCTACTGTCAATCCCATGCTGGACCCCTTTGGTATAAGTTCAGGGAAGATTTAGCCCTGAACTGCGCGCACCGCTACCCCTGTCTGGGAAAGTGCGTTCCAGATCGCCGCATCGCGGCCATAGACGTCGCGGCGGAACTGCAGGGCGCCGGTCACGTTCGTGAACGCCGTGCGATAGACAATATGGATTGGCACCGGCTCTGTCAGCGTCACGCGGCTTTCGGATCCGGTCTTCAGGCGGTTCTGAAAGAACGCCTCTGGGTTGGATTCCTGCTTTGCCAGCAGCGCATAGGCGAAATCAAACGGATCGTTCAGGCGGATGCAGCCGTGGCTAAACGCCCGGGTTTCGCGGCTGAACAGGCTCTTGGACGGGGTGTCGTGCAGATAGATGTTGTACTTGTTGGGGAACAGAAACTTCACCAGACCCAGCGCATTACGCTCGCTTGGCCCCTGACGCATCGAAAAGGGAAAGGTCTTGGCGCTATAGCTGCTAGCGTTGACAGATCCGCGCGGCACGACATTGCCGCTGCGGTCGGTCACATCAAGATGGCTGACGGCATTCGCATTGCTTTGCAGCTGCGGCAGGTATTCGTTCACAACGATGGACCGCGGGACAAACCAGCTGGGGTTGATGACCATGTATTCAATGACGTCCGAAAACTCGGGCGACTGGCGGTCGGCCTCACTCGCACCGATTACGGACCGGGTGGAAAAGGTCACGCGGTCATTGTCGACGATAGATGCAGTAAAATCGGTCAGGTTGACCCAGACGTGGCGCTGACCGCGCGGACGATTCATCCAGCGCTCCCGCTCCATCGCGACAATGACAGACTGCATCCGCTTCTCCAGAGAGACGTTGATCTCTTTCATCGTGTCGTCGCCAGCAGCGCCGTCAGCAGAAAGGCCCATGGACTTTTGGAATCGCTGCACGCCGGCCTGAATGCTGGCATCATAGGTTTGGGTCGCGGTTCGCTCCATGTGGCCAATCAGGATCAGTCGGTTGCGCAGATCGACAACGGTCTGCCCGCTAGAGCCGGGCGCAAAGCTAGACGCCTGCACCGTGGGGCCATATCCGCCCTGTGCCAGCAGGTTTTCCATCCGCAGCTTCTCGCGCATCAGGCGGGCGTATTCCGGGCTGCTGGGGGGCAGCGACCGCAGAAAGGCATCGGGGTTAGACTGCAAAAAGGCCTGCAGCGTGCCAAGGCGGGACCGTAGGGGGACCTTGCGCACGATCAGCGGCACGACCTTTGACGGGGTCAGGATGCCGGTCTGAACGTCGCGGGCATAGGTCAGGAACGCCAACGACAGCGCGACTTCCATCGCGCCTTGCTGTGCCGGTGTCGTTGCGGCGCGCAACTGCGCCATCAGTTGATCGGCATTGTAGCGATCGGCAGGGAGGCCGTGGGCACCCGCGTCCGACAACGCCGTTAGCAGCGCATTGCGCCGGGTTGTCGCAGCCCGGTCATCGCCGGCCCAAATACCCTGAAAATCACGGCCGCGATAAAAGGTGGCCAGATCCTCGTCCCGCGCCGCCGATTCGGCGACAGCCAGACGAAATGCGGTGACTTGCGCCTGTACGCCCACAGCGCCCATCGACCAGAATGTGAAAATAGAAACGAACATCATAAGAGTTCGCAAAGCGCGCGCCACGGTGCGTGACGGAATAAAGACGGTCAAAGTCTATCCCCCGAAAGACATTTCGCACCTCGCTTAGGTGCAGAATTTCAAAAGGTTTTGAGGGACCGGCCTCCTGCCTGTCCATTCACAATCACGGTGATCCGCACTTTGCGTCGACCTGTTGCAACACTACCCACCTCGGCCCGATTGCAAGCGCAACAGGGTGGCCTTGGATGCGGGATGCGCAAAATATCGCCTATAGTAGGCGGGTCTTGGAACCTTTTGCCCTTGGGCCTTGGCGGCTGGCGGGTGCCGTGCAATACAAATGATGCATCTGTGGATAGATGAAAAAGCGCGAAAATACGCGTAAATGGGACAGGATAGATCAAGCATGACAGAACAGCGTTCTTCTGGCATCTCAAGACGTCGTGTTTTGGGTGCCTTCGCGGCCACGGCACTTGTTGCCGCCCCCACATACTCAAACGCAGCGGGCTTCTTGCGCGGAAGCGGCGATATACGCCGCATCAGTATGTATTCGGGCCGGACCGGTGAGCGTCTGGACACGATCTATTGGATCGAAGGTCAGTACATCGGAGAGGCGCTGCGCGAAGTGAACGCTTTCATGCGTGACTGGCGCAACGGCAAGGTCGTCAACATGGACAGCCGCACGGTCGACATCATGGCCGCCTCACATCGCCTGATGGACACGTCTGAACCATATATGTTGCTGTCGGGTTACCGCAGCCCCGAAACCAACGCGATGCTGCGCAACCAGTCGTCTGGCGTGGCGCGCAATTCACTGCACATGCGCGGTCAGGCTGCTGACCTGCGTCTATCCAGCAGGTCTGTCAACCAGATAACCAAAGCGGCAAGAGCTTGCAACGCAGGCGGCGTCGGCACCTATTCAGGTTCGAACTTTGTCCACATGGATTGTGGCGACGTCCGCACTTGGCGCGGTTAAGCACGGCCCACAGCACAAGCGGAAACAAAGCGCCTTCGGGCGTTTTTTTCATGTGACGGCCCGCTTGCAGGCGCCCCTTCACCCGGTGTAAGAGTATCGCATCGGCTACTGGCCGGTCAAATGCGGGTATGGTGAAAAGGTATCACGAAAGCTTCCCAAGCTTCAGTTACGGGTTCGATTCCCGTTACCCGCTCCACCTTATCTTGCAGCGCAGGAACATCACATGAGCATTGAACGTATCGAATCCGGCGACCGGATGTCGCAAGCTGTTGTCAACAACGGTATCGTCTATCTGGCAGGCCAAGTTGGCGCTCCCGGTCAGGACGCCACCGCCCAAACCACCGAAGTTCTGGCCCAAGTTGATCGCCTGCTAGCTCTGGCCGGGTCCGACAAGACCAAGATCCTAACTGCACAGGTCTGGGTTGCCGACATGGCTGATTTCGCGGCGATGAACGCAGTCTGGGATGGCTGGGTAAGCAAAGACAACGCCCCTGCCCGCTGGACTGGCGAAGCCAAGCTTGCCACCCCCGACTACAGGATCGAAATCATCGTGACCGCCGTCGTCGAATGACCGTTCCGTTTCTGACACCGCTGCACACAGACGACCTGCGTGCAGCGGGCATTCCGGAACCGTGGTCCTTTGGCATGGCCGACAAGGTCCGCTTTGGCGAGATTGACGCGCTGCAGCACGTCAACAACGCTGTATATCTGAAATGGTTTGAAAACCTACGCATCCTGTACTTCGCTGATCGCGACGCCTGGACGATCGATGGCAAGCGGCCCAAGGTCGTGTTGCGTAATCTCGGTCTTGATTACCGCTCAGAGATCAAGCTGACGGATGAATACATCCTGACCGGGCGCGTCACCAAATTGGGCACAAGCAGTTTCACCATGGAATACGCCGTCTGGGTTCAGGGTCGCCTGACCACCACCAGCCACGCGGTGATGGTCATGTTGAATAACGACAATTCCAAGCGCGCCCTACCCGATAAGATCCGGCAGATGTTCATCGAACAAGACGGCGCTGTCGCGGGCTGATTTACAGCCCATGACTTTGCAGGAAACCGACCAAAGCCGCCGTTGACCCATCTTTGTCATCGGCGGCTTTGGTGCCTTCGACGACAGGTTGCAGCGACGTTGCCAGCTCTTTGCCCAATTCCACGCCCCACTGGTCGTAGGAATTGACGCCCAGCACGACGCCTTCGACAAATACGCGGTGCTCGTAAAGTGCCACCAGCATCCCCAGCATTTCCGGCGTCAGCTGCGGATAGGTAAGCGTGACCGACGGGCGGTTGCCGGGGAACACGCGGTGCGCGGCTTGGCGTTCCAGCTCTACGCCCTCGAACTTGTCTGCAATCTTGGCGCGCGCCTCGTCATGGGTGCGGCCCTTCATCAAAGCTTCGGACTGGGCCAGACAATTGGCAACCAACAGCTGGTGCTGATGGTGCAGGTCGTCCTGATGACCGCGCGCAGCGACGAGGAATTCACACGGGATCACCCGCGTGCCTTGATGGATCAGCTGATAAAACGCGTGCTGCCCGTTTGTGCCCGGCTCGCCCCAGACAACGGGGCCAGAGTTATTGGGCAGCGCCACGCCATCAAGGCTGACGCCTTTGCCGTTACTCTCCATTTCGAGTTGTTGCAGATACGCCGGCAGCCGCGACAGGTTGTTGTCATAGGGCAGCACGGCACGGGTCGCATAGTCGCAAACCTGATTATGCCAGATGCCGACCAGCGCCAGCAACGCAGGCATGTTTTCGCGCCACGGAGCCGCGCGGAAATGCCGGTCCATCGCCTGACCACCACGCAGGAACGCGCGAAATGCGTCCGGCCCGATGGCGATTATCATCGACAGGCCAATCGGCCCCCACATAGAATAACGTCCGCCAACCCAATCCTCGAACCCGAAGACACGACTGGGGGCGATGCCAAAATCAACTGTCTTTTCGGCAGCGGTGGACAGGGCGGCAAACTGCTTGCCGGTGTCTTTAACGCTCTCACCCATCCATGCCTTCGCCGTGCGGGCGTTGGTCATGGTCTCAATCGTGGCAAAGGTTTTCGAGGCGACGATCACCAGCGTCGTCGCCGGATTAAGCCCATGCAATGTTTGCACAATATCAGCCGGATCGACGTTGCTTACGAAATGGCAACGCGGGCCGTCGTGATAAGGTGCCAGCGCCAGTGTACCCATCTTTGGCCCAAGGTCAGATCCGCCGATCCCGATGTTAACCACATCTGTGATCGCCCCGCCCTGCCCTTTATAGCTGCCATCGCGCACAGCGGCGGCAAAGACTTCCATCCGGTCCAGTGTCGCCAGCACATCGTGCATGACATCAACGCCGTCCACCATGACAGCGTCGCCGTCCAGATTGCGAAGCGCGGTGTGCAACACGGCGCGGCCTTCGGTATCATTGATCGGTGCGCCGGTGAACATCGCCTTGCGGCGGCCAGCGACATCCTTTTTGTCCAGTAGCGCGATCAACTGTTCCAGCGCCGCATTGTCAATCTGCGTCTTGGCAAAATCCAGCCGCAGATCGCCGGTTTGCGCGGCGAAATCGCGGGCGCGATCACGGTCCAGCGTGTCTTCGATCCGGCGGTCTTTGATGGCGTCGAAATGGGATTTCAGGTCAGAAAACATAATCAGGACTCCGCCCAGTGAACGATTGAACCGGGTAAGATCGCCGCGACGGGTGCCTCTTCCGGTGGCAAATTGACGGCGCATTCCAGCGCGGCGCGCTTCTCCGCACCGATGATGACGATATGGCGGCTCATCGCCTGATTCAGCACGGCGGCCGACAGGGTGATCCGCGGCTCTGACGCGCCGGGTGCGCGCATCGCGACAAGGCGGTCGATACCATTCAGTGCCAGATCCAGCTGATCCGCACCGGGGAAAATGCTGGCCGTATGCATATCAGAGCCCATCCCCAACAGCACCAGCGACAGTGGCAATTCAGGCGTCAGAGCGGCTTGCAGCTCGGCCAGCTTATCCTCTGGCGTGGGCGCATCAGCGTAAAGCGGGACGTAAATCGCTTCTGCCGCGCGGTCGGTCAGCAGGCGCTGGCGGAGCAGACGTGTGTTCGACCGCTCGGACGTCTCAGGCACCCAGCGTTCGTCGGTCAGCATCACATGCACCCGCGCCCAGTCCAGATTGGCCGAGCATAGGCTGTCAAAAATCGGACCCGGCGTCGTGCCACCCGGCACGGCAAAGGACGCATGATCGTGGGTCGACAGCACCTGACGCAATTCCCCGGCCAAGCGATTTGCCAGTTGAATCATCATCATCTCGACGTCTTGATATTCAATAAATTCCATGACTTACCCCTTTATATCGCGCCAACGGCGGCCGTCGCGGTGCATCAGCATCATCGCGTCATCCGGCCCGGCGCTACATTGGTCATAGAGCTTGGGCACATCGTTGCGCGCCTCCCACCCATTGATCAACGGATCGGTCCAGGCCCATGCGGCCTCGACCTCGTCACCGCGCATAAACAGCGTCTGGTTGCCCCGGATCACGTCCATAATCAGCCGCTCGTAAGCGTCAGTCGCGGGTTCGCTGTCTTCACCCAGCGCGTCGGCAAAGGTCATGTCCAGTGGCACATCTATCAAACGCATACCGCCGGGACCGGGTTCCTTGATCGTGACCTGCAGGTCAATGCCCTCGTTCGGCTGCAAGCGGATCGCTAGAATATTGCGGTGCCGGGCGGTGTCGCCTTCAAAGATCGTGTGGCCAAGGTCTTTGAAAACAACGGCAATTTCAGACGCGCGGCCCTTCATTTTTTTGCCGGTGCGCAGATAGAACGGCGTATCAGCCCACCGCCAATTCGACACGTTCACCTTCATCGCGATAAAGCTTTCGGTGAAACTGCGCGGATCCTCGACATCGGTGCGATAGCTGGGGCTGTCGCCGTTCGCGTCATACTGGCCGCGCACGATGTGGTGGTTTTCAACCGGCCGCAAAGCACGGATAACTTTCAGCTTTTCGTCGCGCACCTCGTCCGCGCCAAAGACCGACGGCGGCTCCATCGCGATCAGGCACAGCAGCTGCATCAGGTGGTTCTGCACCATATCGCGCATCGCGCCGGACTTGTCGTAATAACTGCCGCGCCCGCCAACGCCGACGGTTTCAGCCACGGTGATCTGGATATGATCGACGTAGTGGCTGTTCCAAAGTGGCTCGAACAGCACGTTGCCAAAGCGGACTGCCATCAGGTTTTGAACGGTTTCCTTGCCCAGATAATGGTCGATCCGGTAAATCTGGCCTTCGTTGAAATGCGTGGCCAGCGTGTCGTTCAGCGCCTTGGCACTAGCCAGATCACGGCCAAAGGGCTTTTCAACGACGATGCGGCTGTCGCAATTCGCAATGCCATGCTTGTGCAGCCGTTCGGCCAGCGCGCCAAAGAGCGACGGTGCCACCGAGAAATAGAAGGCCCGAACAACGCCGTCGCGGTTAAGCGCAACCAGATCGGCCCAGCCAGCGTCGCCGGTGGCGTCGATGGTTACATAATGTATCGTATCAAGAAAGCCCTGCAAGCCCTTGGTATCGCTCTTTTCCACGCCGCCAAATTCTGCAATCGACTCGCCGATCATCTGGTGGTAATCAGCGCTGTCAATATCGGACCGCGCGGCCCCAATAATGCGACTACCGACCGGCATTTGCCCTGCCAGAAAACGGCGGAACAGGCCCGGCAGGATCTTGCGGCGGGCCAGATCCCCGGTTCCACCAAAGATGACAAGGTCGAATTCATCGACGGGAATGACGCGAGATACCATGGGAACTCCGGCTGATGATGGGGGCGTTAGCGCTAACGCTTCGCTGATACCCAGCAAAGCGGGGAAAGTCTAGCGCATGGGAACGCAGTGCCAACCGATTTTCGGCCATGCACACGTCCATTTCCGGCGGGCGTTATCAGGCTTCCAGCTCTGCATCCCAATACAGATAATCCATCCAGCTGTCGTGCAGATGCCCGGGCGGGAACTTGCGGCCGATGTTGTTCAACTCTGACGTTTCGGGCGCACGCGGTGATTTGCGCAGGTTCAGCCCCGACTGTTTCAAAAGCCGCGAGCCTTTGCGTAAGTTGCAGGGGCTGCAGGCTGCGACCACGTTGGTCCAGCTTGTCACCCCGCCCCGCGCGCGCGGCAATACATGGTCAAAGGTCAGATCGCCCCGGCTGCCGCAGTATTGGCAGCAGAATTCGTCCCTTAAAAATAAATTAAAGCGTGTGAAGGCCACGCGCTTTTGAGGTTTGATGAAATCTTTGAGGACGACGACCGAAGGGATCCTGATGCGGGTCGAGGGGCTGTGCACCTCTTCCTCATACTCGGAAATAATCGTGACCCGGTCCAGATAGGCCGCCTTGACCGCTTCCTGCCAAGGCCAAAGCGACAGCGGATAATAGGACAAGGGCCTGTAATCCGCGTTCAACACCAGCGCAGGAAAATATTTCAACGCCCCGGGTTCGCGTACAAATTCCGTTCTGAAATCACCGTCCATCGTCGCCTGCATCCATCTGCTGGCGGCCTGGTTGACGGTACCCTTGCCACGGGGCCGCACCGGCCGCGTCTAGAAAAACTATATCCGGGGCAATTCAAAAACCAACTATTAATTTTGCCCCCAGATGTCGCCTTTCTGTCTGCGGCAGGTAAAGCTTGTGTGACAGCCGCGGTGCGCGTCATACTGCCTGCGGAAAAGGCAATGCGTCGATCTGCGTCGTCCATATGGCGACGAGAGCGCGCCCCTTGGCCTTGGCGACGTAAATCGCCATGACCATGCCAACCCCGTTCCCCGCCTCCCCCGTCGTCTGGCCTATGAACATGGTCAGCACGACGATGCCCACGTCGGGCACATCGATGGCAAACACCTTGGCCAATCGGTCCGCCAATGCCGCGCTGTCCTGCGCCGCGCCGAGTACGAAGATTCGGAATTCCTCTCCTCATAGCCGGGCGCAGGAAAGCGGGGTCCGGGCGTTATCCAGCAGAAAATCCGCCGCCGCCCGCAGGCACAAATCGCCAACCTGATAGCCAAAGGGAACATTGATTCGTTTGAAACAGTCCAGATCAATCATCAAAAAGCTGCCGCTGCGGTGCAAATGCGTATCGTAAGCAATATCAACCAAAAAGGCGCGGCGGTTGGGCAGCCCTGTCAGCATATCCGTCGTGGCAAGGCGCACCAACTTACGCTGCAGCTTTGCCAGATGGTCCAGCAACGCCAAGCTGAGCAACAAAATGGGCCAGCCAACAAAGGTCGCATCCCACACATTACAGAAAAAGCCGTTGTTCGACGCCCTGATTGCGGCGCATCATGGCTCCAGTTTATCATGCCAATCGCCAAAAGCTACAGCATCGCCTCGAACACCATATCCGTGGGCGTCCGGAGCGCGATGATAGTTAATAATCTGTCCACGTTCCCTCCACCACTCTTGCGGCATCAGGATTGTTACTTTGGCGACGATAAAAAACCTTAATCCATGCCCAAACGATCAACCATAAAGGCCAGAGCGACCTGAAGCCCATCCGGCGCGATACCGTGGGCGGTGCCCTTCATGACGTGGGCAAAAACCTCGGTCCAGCCTGCGCCCTGCAACGCTTCTGCCGCGAGGGGCAGCGATTGCGGCGGCACAACGTTGTCCTGATCGCCGTGGATCAACAAAACCGGCGGGCGACATACGACCTCGTCCACCAACAGTTCCGGCTGCAGCAACCGGCCAGATATCGCGACAATGCCAGCGACCGGGTCTTCGCGGCGAGGCAGCACATGCAGCGCCATCATCGTGCCTTGGGAAAAGCCCAGCACCATGACCTGTTCGGGCAACAAGTCTTCGTCCACCATAATGCCGTCCAAAAAGGCGTTCAGATCGTCCGCCGCGTGGCGCATCCCAGCCTCTGATTCCTCTTCCGAACTACCGTCGATCCAAGGGATCGGGAACCACTGAAAACCCATGGGCGAGCCTGCGCAATCCTCTGGCGCGTCAGGGGCGAGGAACAAGGTGTCGGGCATGTGGTCGGCCAGCGGATCAGCCAGCCCCAGCAGGTCGGCCCCGTTGGCCCCGTAACCATGCAAAAATACGACCGCAGCGCGGACTTCACCTGATGCCGGTTCTTTGCGGCCTGCGTTAAGTGCGCGTGTCATCGGATCCCCTCGCGTGATTTCATATGGGCGTAATAGGCCCAGAGCAGCCGCGCCGCAACAGACCGCCAGGGCGACCAGTCGTCAGCCATAGTGCGCAGCTCCTTGTCCGTGGGCCGCGCGGGCAGATCGAACAGCTGGCGTGCGCCTTCTTGCAACGCCAGATCGCCGGAGGCAAAGACATCGGCACGGCCAAGGCTGAACATGGCGTAAATCTCGGCCGTCCAAATGCCGATGCCGGGCACAGCAACCAGCGTCTTAATGACCTGATCGCTGGGCAGATCGCGCAGGGCCGCATAGTCGAGCTTTGCCTCTGCCAGCGCGTGCACATAGCGCGCCTTGGGCCGCGACAGGCCAAGGGCGCGCAAGTCATCTTCGCTACTGGCCAGAACGGTTTCCGGCACGTTCATCTCCGCCGCATCCAACCGGGCATAGATCGCATTGGCCGAAGCGACACTGATCTGCTGGCCGCAAATGGCCGAGACGAGCGCCGGAAATCCGTCGTTGCGCAACCGCAACGGCAGCGGCGTGACAAGCCCAAGCGCCCGGTGAAAGCGCGGATCGCCCGCAGCCAGCCAATCAGCGCCTTCCGCCACGCAGGCATCGTCCTTGATAATCCGGCCGGTTATATTCGCACCCGACACTGGGCCAGAGCCCAATCGACCGCAGCGGTGACGGAGTCCGTGATCTGCGCGGCTTCCGGCGGCGGCGGGCGGCGGATCATCAGGACGGGAATCCCCAACTCTCGCGCAGCCGTCAACTTGGTTCGGCTAGCCTCGCCCCCCGCGTTCTTGACCACGATCCAGTCGATGCCAAGAGCGGCAAAGATGTCTATCTCGTGATCAACGGAAAACGGCGGACGTCCGATCAAGAACTTGCCGCCCTCGAACGGAAAAGGTGCCGTTGGCGGGTCAATCTGACGGCAGATCACGCGCCGCCCTTTCAGATTGGCAAACCGGTCGAGCGTTTGGCGCCCTGTGCCTAAGAATACAGTCTTGCCCTGTGGAATCAGGGCGGCGGCGTCCTCTTCCCGCGCGATCTCGCGCCAGTTGTCATCGCCCTCTGGCAGCCAAGGCGCGCGCAGGTGATACAAATATGGCAGGCCCAGTTCGGCGCAGACGGCGCTGGTACGCGCGCTAATTTGGTCCGCAAAGGGGTGGGTCGCATCCAGAACAGCGGTGATCCCTGCATCTTTGACATAGGCGATGAACCCATCGCGCCCGCCAAAGCCGCCAACCCGCGTGGGCAGAGGCAACGGAATGGCCCGCTGCGTCACCCCGGCCAAAGACGCCACCGCATCGGCCCCGGCCTGCTCCAGCGCCGCAGCGATCTGGCGCGCATCGCCGGTTCCGGCCAGCAACAGGATCGTCACGCGCTGGCCCGCGCCAATATCGCCCCGGCCCGGTCGATCACCACGATGTCAAATGTCATCTCGCCTCCAAATCCGGTCTGAACGAACTGAAGTGCGCGGTCCGCGACCGCCTGCGCCATAGGTTTTCCTACGATCTCATATGCTTGCAAGGCCGTGTTGGCCTCAGTGATCCGCGCGTCGCCGCACATGGCCGCCAGCGCCGCGAAATCGACTTGACTGCGACCCGAATGTAAATCTAACGCGCCCTGCGCCAGCTTTGTCAGTTTGCCAATGCCGCCGCCGATGGTCACGCGGGGCACCGGGTGGCGTCTTAGGTATTTCAGCATGCCCCCGGCAAAATCGCCCATATCCAGCATGGCGTGATCCGGCAGCCCCAGCAGCTTTTGAACCGCCGCCTCGCTGGTGGACCCCGTGCAGCCTGCGACATGGCTTAATCCGTCAGCCCGCGCCACGTCGATCCCGCGATGGATCGACGCAATCCATGCCGCACAGGAAAACGGCCGTACAATCCCGGTCGTGCCCAATACGGAAAGCCCGCCGACGATACCAAGACGCGGGTTCCACGTCTTCTGCGCGATTTGAGCGCCGCCCGGGATGCTGACCGTGATCGCAATATCGCCTGGCTGGTCATAACGCGCAGCAAGCTCCTCAACCTGCGCCGTCATCATCTGGCGCGGCACCGGGTTAATCGCAGGCTCGCCCACGCCGATGGGCAGGCCCGCCTTGGTCACCATGCCAACGCCCTCGCCCGCATAAAATGTCACGCCACCCGGAGACGCGGCCACGCGCACAATAATCAGCGCGCCATGCGTCACATCCGGGTCATCGCCTGCGTCCTTGGTAATGCCAACCTCGGCCCAGCCGTCCCCTACCGCCGTATGCGCCAGCGCAAAGACTGGCTGCTCGCCCTTTGGCAAGCTGATCTGCACATCATCCGGAAACGCACCGCCCCACAGCCGCAGCAAGGCGGCACGCGTTGCCGCCGTCGCGCAGGCGCCCGTGGTCCAACCACGGCGCAAAGGGCCATCGGGCTTGCGTGTCATGCCGCGACCTTAGCTGCCGCAGCCGCACTTGAAAATGCCGCATCCCGCACTTTTCAAACAGGACCGATCACGCCATAAGCGCCCCATGACCCATACGCCCCCCCTTCCCGCATTCGATTGGCCGACATTACAGCCCGGCTGGGTCTGGCTGTGCGGCGCTGGCCCCGGCGATCCGGGCCTGCTGACCCTTCACGCGCTGAACGCACTTCGCCAAGCCGACGTTGTGATCTATGATGCGCTGGTGCAAGAGGCGATCCTCGACTGGGCCCCGCAAGCGGAACACATCTACGCAGGCAAACGCGGCGGCAAACCCTCTGCCGTGCAGCGGGATATCTCGCTCCGCCTCGTCGACCTGGCGCGCGCGGGCAAGCGCGTACTACGCCTAAAGGGCGGAGATCCCTTCGTCTTTGGCCGCGGCGGGGAAGAAGCGCAGACCCTCGTCCAACACGGCGTACCGATACGCATCATCCCTGGCATAAGCGCGGGCATCGGTGGCCTTGCCTATGCGGGCATCCCCGTTACCCACCGCGACGTGAACCAATCCGTGACCTTCGTCACCGGCCACGACCAAAGCGGCAACACACCTGGCGCCCTTGACTGGACCTCCATCGCCAAAGGCAGCCAGGTCGTTGTAATCTATATGGGCATGAAACACATCGCCCAGATCGCCGCCCACATGCTGGCCGCTGGCCGCCCCGCGTCAGAACCCTGCGCCGTCGTTACCAGTGCCACAACGCCGCAGCAGCAAGTGCTGGAAACCACCCTCGGCACCATCGTCGATGACATCAATGCTACCGGATTAGAGGCACCCGCCATCATCTGCATCGGCCGCTCGGTCCTGATGCGGCAAGTTCTCGACTGGCAAGGCATGGCTCAGGGCGAGCTTCCCCGCAACCTCGATCCCCTGGGGCGCGGCCTACCAGCCGAGACGGCCTGACCCTGTGACTACTGCCATCATCTTGTCCGAATTACTCTCGACGAAGGCATCCGAGGCCCCATGCCGGGCCTAATCCTCGCCGCCCCCGCATCGGGTAGCGGCAAGACCACCGTCACCCTTGGCTTGCTCCGCGCCCTTTCCCGCGCGGGTGCCTCGGTGCGCGGCGCAAAATCAGGGCCAGATTATATCGACCCTGCCTATCACGCAGCGGCGACGGGCAAGCCCTGCCTGAACCTTGATGCCTGGGCCATGTCCACCGCCAATATCGCCGCCCGCGCCGCCACAGATGATCTGCTGATCATAGAAGGCGCGATGGGTCTGTTTGACGGCGCGCCGCACGATGGCGCAGGCTCCAGCGCCGATCTGGCGCGCATCCTGAACCTGCCCGTTATTCTGATCGTGGACGCCGCCCGCATGGCGCAGTCCATCGCACCGCTGGTAGCGGGCTTTGCTCGTCATGATACCGCCGTCAGGGTGGCGGGTATCATCCTCAACAAGGTCGGATCGGACCGCCACGCTGCGATGTTGCGCCGGGCGATCGCCCCTCTGGGCCTGCCGGTGCTGGGCGCATTGCCGCGCCGAGACGATCTGACACGCCCATCACGGCATCTGGGGCTAGAGCAGGCAATTGAAGACCCTGCGCTTCCCGCCTTTATGGACCGCGCCGCCGATTGGGTGACCGCCGGGTGCGATCTGGCTGCGCTGACCGCCCTCGCGCAGCCTTTGCCAGCGCCCCGCGCCAACCGGTTGCCGCCCCCGGCGCAGCGCATCGCCGTGGCGCAGGATTTGGCGTTTTCCTTCTTTTATCAGCACCAGTTGCAGGATTGGCAGGCCGCCGGGGCGCAGGTCACTCCGTTCTCGCCGCTGGCCGATGACGCAGTGCCGGACGCCGATCTCATTATCCTACCCGGCGGCTACCCAGAGCTTTATGCCCCGCAGATCGCCGCCGCGAAGACCTTCATGCAAAGCCTGAAAAAAACATCTGAAACCACTGATATATATGGAGAATGTGGCGGATACATGGTGCTGGGCGACAGCCTCACCACTGCAGATGGCGTGCCACATGCCATGACTGGTCTTCTGCGCCTGAACACGTCCTTTGCTGCCCGCAAACTGCACCTTGGCTATCGCCGACTGCACGCGGTTCATGGCCCTTTTGCTGGGGCGTGGCGCGGGCATGAATTTCACTATGCCACCACCACCAGCGCCACCGGGGACCACCTATTCGCGGCCCAGGACGCAACCGGTGATGCCCTGCCGCCCATGGGCCTGCGGTTGGGGCGGGTTTCAGGGTCTTTCGCCCACATCATCGACCGGGCATAACAAGTCCAAAGATGTAAGGTCTCCCTAATGATAGACGATTCGCGCGCCAAACGGAACGTTGCGGTTCTGGTTGCAGCACAGGCCCTACTGGGCGCGCAGATGCCTATGATTTTTGTCATCGGCGGCCTCGCGGGCGTTATGTTGTCGCCCAACATTTGTCTGGCGACCCTGCCGATCACAGTCATTGTCTTCAGCTCTATGACCACCGCACCTTGGCTGTCGCCGCTGATGCAGCGCCGGGGCCGCCGGTTCGGCTTTGTGCTGGGTGCGTCGGCTGGCGCGCTGGGGGCCATGATCGCGGCTTACGGCCTTCATATCGGCTCTTTCAGCATCCTGCTGCTCGGCTCTTTTTTCACCGGCATCTACATGAGCGCGCAGGGCTTTTACCGCTTCGCCGCCGCCGACACCGCCTCTGACAGCTTCAAGCCCAAGGCTATTTCATACGTGCTAGCGGGTGGTCTGATCTCTGCACTCATCGGCCCGCAGTTGAACAAGTTGGTGCAGGACGCATTTGTCGTGCCTTTCCTGGGCACCTATCTCGCGGTAGTGGCCATCAACTTAATCGGCATGACGCTATTCTTCTTCCTCGACCTGCCGAAAGGCACACGGGGCCAGCCCGTAGTCGCCCAGGCAATCCCGCCACGCACACGCAGCCAGTTGCTGCGCGATCCGCGTATCGTCGTCGCGATCATTTGCGGCATGGTCAGCTATGCACTTATGAACCTCGTGATGACCTCAACTCCACTGGCCGTCGTCGGTTGCGGCTTTACCAAGAACAACGCTAACGACATCGTCTCGGCCCACGTGATCGCGATGTATCTGCCCAGCTTCTTTACCGGCCACCTGATAGCCCGTTTTGGCGTGACTAAGATAGTCGGTGCCGGCCTTGTAATTCTGGGTGCCGCCGGGATTGTGGCGCTGTCTGGCGTCAGCCTTGGCAACTTCTTTGGCGCTTTAGTTCTGCTGGGGTTCGGCTGGAACTTTGGCTTTATCGGGGCCACAACGATGCTGGCAGGCAGCCACAACACGGCAGAGCGCGGCGTCGTTCAGGGCCTCAACGACACCATCGTCTTTGGTATGGTGACGATGGCGTCACTGGCATCGGGCGGGTTAATGAACTGCGCCGGCGGCTCTGCGGTGCAGGGCTGGAACATGGTCAACATTGCGATGATTCCGCTGCTGGTGCTGGCAGGCGGCGCGTTGATCTGGCTGGTGACTACGTCGCGCAGGCCGGTGGCCTAGCGCCACCACCCCAGCGTTGCAGCTCGTAGCAGGCGGAACTGATCAGCAACCAGCGCTGGTTCAAGCAGCCCTTCAACAACGAGGGCCGGATCCTGTGCCGCGCGTGTCAGAACCGCGCGCGCCTGCCATCCGGTCAACAGCGCAGACCCTGCGGCTGCAGAAACCTTGCGCCGCATCCTGCGCGCGCGGTTCAACCGTGCTAACGCGTTCTGCGCTAGATCACGCACACCCGCAGGCGTGCCGTCTATCAAAGGTTTGCGGCCTGCATCCTCGAGAGCTGGAATAGCCCGCAAAAAATTCGCGACCCCCACGCCATAGGCAAAATCGGCGACGACATCTGCGTCCGCCGGTCCCAGCAGCCGCGCCGACACGCCCATCAGCGCGCCAGAGGTCGCTGCGATATAACTGTCCAGATGTTCTCGGTCCTCAAAGGCATCGCTGTAAACATCCCAGCGCCGCATCGCGACCAGATCGTCCAGCGCATGCGCACCATCTGCATCCAGCACTTCTGCCAGCGCATCCGTCACCTCGTGCCGCCGCACCTGCACGCCTGCGACCACCTCTTTCAGCACGTCGCGCCACCACTGCAGGCGCATCTCGGCGATCATCGGCTCTTTGGTCACCCACGGGGCGCGGGCGACTTCCAGATTGAAAGCATATAGCGGAAACAAAACAGCGCGCGCCGCAACGGGCGCAGCCATCGCAGCGCGAAACCGCACTGGATCGCCCCGTTCCACCAATTGGGCGCAAGCGTCAAAGCTCATCGCGTATCATCTTGCCAAAAACACTCAAAATCAGACCGTCGCCCCATCCCGGATCAGCTTCCAATTGATCGCATCCAGCAGCGCATCAAAGGACGCATCCACGATGTTCGCACTAACGCCCACGGTGGACCATGTCCGCCCCTGTGCATCGGCGCTGTCGATGATGACGCGCGTCACGGCCTCTGTGCCGCCATCGGTGATGCGCACCTTGAAATCGATCAGTCGCAGATCATCGATAATAGCCTGATACGGCCCCAGATCCTTGGCCAGCGCGCGGGACAGCGCGTTCACCGGACCCCGGTCCGACCCGTCCGGTCCGATGGATTCGGACACGTTCAGCACCTTTTCACCGGCAACCTTCACCACGACGACGGCTTCAGACAGGCTGACCATCTTGCCACGCTTGTTGCGGCGCCGCTCGACCGTGACGCGGTAGCGCTTCACCTCGAAAAACTCTGGCAACATCCCCAGCTCGCGCCGCGCGAGCAGCTCAAAGCTTGCCTGCGCGGTGTCATAGGAATAACCGCGCGATTCCTTGTCCTTGATCCGGTCCAGAATGCGCGCCAGCCGCGGATCGTCACGCTCAACCTCAAGCCCCGCTTGCATCAACCGCTCGCGCAAGTTCGACTGCCCCGCCTGGTTCGACATCGGCACGATGCGCGCATTGCCGACAAGGCTGGGCTCAATATGCTCGTAGGTCGTCGGATTCTTGACGATCGCGCTGGCATGCAAGCCCGCCTTATGGGCAAAGGCAGAGCTGCCGACATAGGCCGCCTGCTTGGCCGGTACCCGGTTCAGGATATCATCCAGCACGCGGCTCGCCTTCTTCAGCCCCTTCAGGGCCTCCATCGTCACGCCAGTCTCGAACTGGCTGGCAAAGGGCTCTTTGAGCAGCAAGGTCGGGATCAGCGCCGTCAGATTGGCATTACCGCAGCGCTCGCCCAGCCCGTTCAGCGTGCCCTGCACCTGCCGCACCCCAGCCAGAACGGCGGCCAGCGTGTTGGCAACCGCGTGTTCCGTGTCGTTGTGCGTATGGATGCCCAGCTTGTCGCCGGGGATGCCGCTGGCGATCACCTCTGCCACGATGCGGCCCACGTCGTCCGGCAAGCTACCACCGTTGGTATCGCACAGCACGATCCAGCGCGCGTCGGCGTCATGGGCCGCATGCACAGCCTCTAGCGCGTAAGTCGGGTCAGCTGCATAGCCATCAAAAAAATGCTCTGCGTCCAGCAGAGCCTCGCGCCCCTGCGCCACAATATGCGCGATCGAGGCGCGAATGTTTTCTGTATTCTCGTCGTTCGTGATGCCAAGTGCGGTCGAGACGTGGAAAGAATGCGACTTGCCGACCAGACAAACCGCAGGCGTGTTGGCGTTCAAAACCGCAGCCAGAACATCGTCATTCTCGGCCGACCGGCCCGCACGTTTAGTCATACCAAAGGCGGTCAGGATTGGGCGCATCGCGCCGACCTGCTCGAAATACTCGCTGTCGGTGGGGTTTGCCCCGGGCCAGCCGCCTTCGATATAATCCACACCCAAAGCGTCCAGCACGGCAGTAATCTTCAGCTTTTCAGCGGTCGAGAATTGCACGCCCTGCGTCTGCTGGCCGTCGCGCAAGGTGGTGTCATATAGATACAGACGTTCCTTGGTCACACCCTCTCCTCCGCGCTGCGGTTGCCGAATTTTCGACGAAAATTCTGCATTACAGGTCTACCAACGCGGCGGCATCAAAGTCAGCGCCTGCGGCCCAGCTCGCCTGTCCGCCCACGTCCGTCACGACGACGCCTGCAGCCGTCAGTATATCGCGCACACGGTCGGCCATATCCCAATCTTTGGATGCCCGTGCTTTGGCGCGCGTTTCTAGCAGCGCATCGATCTGCGCCGCAATAGCATCATCAACCTGCGCGCCGCCCTCGCCGCCTGCAAGACGCGGCAGGTCGGCCCAGTCGGGTACCAGACCAAGCAGTTCCAGACCAAAAGCAAAGCCTGCCAGCTGCGCCGGGGTCTTACCTTTTGCGAGCACATGCAGCCGCGCGATGCCACCGGGGGTGTTCAGATCGTTCGCCAGCACGCCCAGAAATTCGCTGTCGGGTTGCCACTGGCCGTCCGCCTTCAGCGCCTTGATCAACGCCGGGCCAAAGCCGTGGCCCGCCAGAATGCCATACCAGCGCCGCAGGGTCGCGTCCGCGTCGTCTCGCTTTTTCGTCGTCCAGTCCATCGGCTTGCCGTAGTGGGTACCCAGCATGACAAGGCGGATCACCTCACCGCTGATGCCTTGATCCAGCAGATCGCGGACGGTGAAGAAATTGCCAAGCGACTTGGACATCTTTTTGCCCTCAACCTGCAGCATCTCATTATGCAGCCAGTATTGCGCAAAGCCCGCCTCGGGATCGGCGCAGCAGGACTGCGCTATCTCGTTCTCGTGGTGCGGGAACAGCAGATCGTTGCCGCCGCCATGAATGTCAAACTCGGGGCCCAGCAGTGCGCGGGACATGGCAGAGCATTCGATATGCCAACCGGGGCGGCCGACGCCCCAAGGGCTGTCCCATCCGGGTTGACCTGCGCCAGACGGCTTCCACAGTACGAAATCCATCGGATCGCGCTTGTATGGCGCGACTTCGACCCGGGCACCGGCGATCATATCGTCCAGCGAACGGCCCGACAGCGCGCCGTATTCAGGATAGCTGTCCACAGCGAACAGCACATGACCTTCCGCCTCATAGGCGTGGCCGCGCTCGATCAGCTCGCGGATCATATCGACCATTGCGCCGATGAAATCTGTCGCGCGCGGCTCGTGATCCGGGCGCAGCGCGCCAAGGGCGTCCATGTCTTCGTGATACCATCGGATCGTCTCGGCGGTGATGTCACCGATCTCGCGCCCAGCCTCGGCGGCGCGGGCGTTAATCTTATCATCGACGTCAGTGAAATTGCGCACATAGACAACGTGCTCCACGCCATAAGCCTGCCGCAGCAACCGGTAGAGCACATCGAACATCAGCACAGGCCGCGCATTGCCAAGGTGGGCGCGGTCGTAAACGGTCGGGCCACACAAATAAATCCCGATGCGGTTCGGATCGAGCGGCAAGAACTCCTCGCGACGGCGGGTTTTAGTGTTCTGCAGGCGGATGATGGGCTGGTCGGTCGTCTGGATGGACATCGGGGGGCCTCGCACGGGCGTTACGCCTACGGGCCTAGATCATCAGTTCAGGAAAGAAACGTGAAAACGCGGCCCGCGGACTGGATCAGCAGGAAATAATGCAGCAAATGAGGATGCAGCGCTTGTACATGAGAATCATTTAGCACCGACCACCGCGCCTGTCGAGTGGTGTCAGCCCGGCCAGCTTGACTTCGGCTTGGTGCCCAGATTGGGTGCGGCCATGAAACTATCATCTCGCATCACCAATATCACTGGCGGCGGCTCTGACGGGTGGGGCGTGCATTACCGCGCGCTTGCCCTGCGAGCGGCTGGCAAACCTGTCACCGTGCTGTCGATGGGGGAACACGACACCCGCACCGACCTGTCCATCCTTACTTCGATGGACGCCTCTGCCAAGGGCGGCAATACCGGTTATTCCCCAGTCGTAGGCTTTGAAAGCCTGCGCCGAGCGGTGGCCGAGCGGATCGAGCGCCATACCGGCGTGCCAACCGGGCCGGAAAACGTCATCATTGTGCCCGGTGGTCAGGCGGCGCTGTTCGCCAGCCATCACGCGGTCTGCGACCCGGGCGACACCGCGCTGTTTATCGACCCCTATTACGCCACCTACCCCGGCACGATCCGTGCAGTCGGCGCTTTGCCCCGCGCGGTCATGGCCCATGCGGATAACGACTTTCAGCCCCTGCGCGCGGACCTAGAGGCGGCAGCCAAAGGGGCGAAATCCCTGCTGATCAACTCGCCCAACAACCCGACAGGCGCGGTCTATTCCGAACAGACGATGCACGACATCGCCGATGTATGCCAGGGCAACGACCTGTGGCTGATCTCGGACGAGGTTTATGACACGCAGGTTTGGGAGGGCACGCATATCAGCCCCCGCGCCCTGCCCGGCATGGCCAAACGGACGCTGATCGTGAATTCCATGTCAAAAAGCCACGCCATGACCGGTAGCCGCGTTGGCTGGGTTTGCGGCCCTGCGGATGTGATCGACGCGATCCACAATCTGGCGACGCATAACACCTACGGTGTCGCGGGTTTTGTGCAGGATGCGGCGCTGTTCGCCCTTGGCCAAGGCGTGGCGGCAGAGGACGCCGTCGCCGCCCCCTTCCGCCGTCGCCGACAGATCGTCATGGACGCGCTGGCCGGGCAGAACGCCGTGCGCGCAGCCCCGATCCGGGGCGCAATGTATGCGATGCTGGACGTGCGTACGACAGGCATGACGGGCGACGGCTTCGCCAACGCCTTGCTGGACGCAGAGTTGATCGGCGTCATGCCGGGCGAAAGCTTTGGCGAGGGCGGCGCGGGGCATATCCGCGTCGCAATGACCGTCGCCGATGATGTGCTGGCGGATGCACTGCGCCGGATCGCAAGCTTTGCCGCGACGCAGATGCCCTAGGGCTGCACCAATCCGATACGAAAAAGGGGCACTGCTGATACTCAGCGGTGCCCCTTCATATTAAGCCGTCTGACGGCATTGCCAAGTTGTTGGCCGCGTGTGGCAGGGTGTTGCTGGTCTGTAAATTACGCCACCATTTCGATTGTGTATTCTGCCCAGAGGCTGAACGCGTCAGCTCGAGCGTGGCGGTATGAGTTTGCGGTGACTTGAAATCGGCGGGGACGGAAAATCAGGTTGATCTGATCGTGAGCGGACAGAAATCTCTGAGCCTGCCGATGTGACTTGAACCGGCCGAATATCTCCTCACGCTTCCGGGTCGGCCTGTGTGATCCTTCGATGGCGTTGTTCAATCCCTTGTGGGCGCGGTGGTCAGCGTCCGGCGCCAATGTTTAGATCGGCTTGACATAGCTGCGCAGCTTGTCGGTGATCACGACCCTCGGCTCGCCGAACTGATTGATCAGCCTTTGGAGACACCGCTTGACTGCTTAAGCGTTTCGTCGCGTTTGCACGAGAATGTCGAGGACGTCCCCTCCCACGTCGATGGCACGCCACAGCCAATGTTTCTTCCCTCGAATCGAGATAACGACCTCATCCAGATGCCATTTGTCATTGGGGCAAGGACGATCGCGCCGGACGCAATTTGCGAAATGTAGACCAAAGCGATTGAGCCACAACCGGATCGCTTCCCGGCTGACAATTACACCGCGCTCGGCCAGCAGGTCTTCGACGTCGGCCGTGCTCACTGCGAAGCGATGGTAAGCCCAAACAGCGTATGCGATGATTTCGCGAGGGAACCGGAAGCCCTTCATGCGCAGCATACTGGTTGGGACTTTCATGATGTTGAAATAACCTGATCATGCAAGCTGAACAACTTGGCAATTCCTATGAAAGGCTTAAAATGATAGGTGATCTTCGCCCAGAACCGATTTTAAAGGGGAATATTAAAAGTCTATCGGATCAGATATTTCTGCAGGACATTAAGATCGAAACGGCTCAGCCCTTTCTGCCCACCCCCCTGCAAACGGCAAGTGGTGCTTTATTGCAAGCACCGCTACTATTAATAACTATAACAACCCAATGCGGCCTGCAGGGGCAGAGTTATCTATTTTCGCCAAGTATTGCGCTGCTACCCTCACTATCACACGCTATAAGCGGGGTCTTCACTGTTGTAAAAGGTCAACCGTGTTTCCCAGAAACAATTACTGATACCATTATTTCAAAATTTAAATTGTTTGGTGGTACGGGGATTTTAACGATGGCTATGGCTGCTATCGACATTGCGTGCTGGGATATACTGGGAATAGCCTCCCAACAACCAATCTACAAGTTACTGGGTGCAACTTCGAGTGAAGTAAACACCTATGAAAGTTCTGGCCTGGGAATTGGAAAGATAGACGCAATTTTATCCCAAGCTGAAAGATACCTTTCAAACGGCAATTCAATAATGAAATTAAGATTAGGGTACGATACCTTAAATGATGACATATTTACTCTAGAACAACTCAAAAATAATTTAGGTGATCAAATACAGCTAATGGTCGATTTCAATCAAGGTTTATCATTTACAGATGCCAAAACACGCTGTTTAGCAATTGACGATTACGGCTTACTTTGGATTGAAGAGCCTGTTGATGCATCAGCCTTAGAGCAGTCAGCATATTTAACCAAAACACTAAAAACACCGATTCAAATTGGTGAGAATCTTTGGTCATTAACTGAAGTGGAGCGAGCATTATCACTTCAATCGAGCACATACTTAATGCCAGATGTAGGAAAGATCGGTGGTGTAACTCAATGGCTAAGAGCAGCGGGCCTAGCTCATCAGTTTGGAGTAAAAGTATCAACTCATCTCTATCCTGAAATAAGCAGTCACCTGTTATCGGCAATTCCAAATCCGCACTATCTGGAATACGCAGATTGGACTTTAAGTCAATTTTCAGGCCATCAATCACCAATAGATAATCGCTTAATTTTGTCAGAAAATATTGGATTTGGGCTAAGTAATTAAGATTAATAGCGGCAGAAAACAGTGGCACAAAAAAACTAAGTATCTCTGAACTATAAAGTTTAGCTATAATTCCTTGTTGCTATGCCCAAGAATTTTAGTCGTTAGCATAGAAAGGTCGTTTGCCTAAAAAATCATTACTTTGATCAATAAGGCTATCGAATGAAGGCATTAATTACAATAGCCGTGATGGCGCTTGGTTAAAGTATCACGAAGAATCCATAGTGGATGAGCATGTCAAATCATGTCGGCCCAGCCAATGATGAAACATGTCACAGCAATAGTCATAATGCTCTAGAAACTAAAGGGAAATTACATTCACAACCGTTATTAAGCCTTATACAGTAGAATGCACTGAGTGCGGCTACTCTGAAGTGAGAATGGGCCTGATGAGCTACAACAGTATTGCCAAGTTGTTTGTCTCGTTTGATTTGGCTATCGCCCTCTCATGAATATTCCAACTGATATGTCGCGCCTGGAG
>Ga0105053_10001562_pt1 | contig 36599 bp, 34 predicted proteins | sample BON01_FD_78093 | JGI IMG/M metagenome (GOLD analysis project Ga0105053, IMG submission 78093) | Freshwater microbial communities from Lake Bonney liftoff mats and glacier meltwater in Antarctica - BON-01 | ecosystem: Environmental > Aquatic > Freshwater > Ice > Glacier meltwater | place: Lake... | reverse complement strand
GTGCGACGCGTTCGGAGTCCCGCTAGTTGTACTCGTCGATGTTCCCGGCTACCTCCCGGGTCTTGGCCAAGAATGGGAAGGTGTTGTGCGACGCGGCGCAAAGCTCCTGCACGCCTTCGCCGAATGCGTCACTCCACGCGTCACGGTTGTCACCCGCAAGGCTTACGGAGGTGCATTTGTGGCCATGAACTCGGCATCCCTTGGCGCCACGAAAGTATTCGCCTGGCCAAATGCCGAAGTTGCCGTCATGGGCTCGGTCGCTGCCATCCGGATCCTGCACCGTCGTCGTTTAGCCGACGTTCCCGAAGACAGTCGGGAACAGGTCGAACTCGAACTTGCGGCAGAACATGAGGTGATCTCCGGCGGGATTAAGCGTGCCGTAGACATGGGAGTCGTTGACTCTGTTGTTGACCCAAAGCTGACTCGGCGCGCCGTTGCCCAGGTACTCCGAGACACACCCGGTGCCCGCGGCAATCACGGCAATATCCCTCTGTAAAGACATTTCCTTTTGGTTCTTCCCAGCTTCTGGGACGGCACTTTTAAGTGGTAGTTGCAACACCTTATTTTGGGGGTATTGTGCTGCTTGGCACGCATGTTCCTCGAGCACAGTCCATTAGCTTCAGGACCCACCGTTCAGTTCGAGCAGTTCGAGCAGCGTGGACAAATTGAGCCCTACAGGGCTAGTGTCAAGTAGATGTTGCGCAAACTGCTGCTTCCCGCACTCGTCCCTTTGATCTCCCTTTCGCTAATATTCAGCTCCGCAGGTGTCCACGGCGCCGAGCCGGATGAAGGCCCGCGACAGCCTGCAACGTGGATTCTTTCGCCAGAGAGCTACCAGGGAACTTTCACCGTACCGCGGGAATGGCAGGTGCGTGGTGAAGTCATAGTCGACTCGGGTTTTCGCCCATTTCCCAATGGTTTCCCATTCGCTAATTACGGTGGCGATTTCGAAGAGAACCAGATTGTTTATGGCCTGCCAGAAAAAGTAGCCATGCCACCAGCAAAGGATTGGGTTCCAACAACGCCGGTCGAACTTAACGCGCTCGCCCTTCGACGAACATTTGGCGAGGGTGTCTGCGTAAAAGAAAGTCCGCGCGATGCCAGGGGTAATTGTTTCTTGACCCGGACCTCGGAAATCTTGAGCAAAGTGATTTCGGAACAGGCCGATGGCGGGAATTGTTTTGGGATAGCGGCAGCAGCTTCAGCGCTTTACAACGGCCAGATCAACCCCAATCAGGTGGGATCACAAATGCTGCCGAGTACGAATAATCTTAATGCGCAAGCGCAGCGCACAATTCTTCGACTTTTTGGCACCCAGTTTTTTGGAGCGGCCGACAACTTGATCGGGGATTCACCGAATGACGTTGTTGAAATCCTCACCCGCGATCTTGCTTCAGGCACCGTGCCCTATATCTTGACGCTCCTCGGTGAAAATGGTGGTCACGCTGTCACGCCGTATGCAATTTACGAGCGCAGAGACGAGGGTCTCATTGAAATAGCGGTCTACGACAACAACTTTCCGAACCTCGCCCGTGCCGTGCTCGTAGATCCGGCGACAAACACATTTCGTTATTCCGGATCACTCAACCCCGCCGAGGACACACTGTTGTGGGAGGGAAATAACGTTGAAGGTTCATCGTTAAATCTTGTCTCGGTCCAAGACACTCTCGAACGCCAATCTTGCCCGGTGTGTATCGGTCCGGATCAGGGTTCATTCGTTGCCTTCGCCGCAGTCGACAAGGTCAATATGAATCTCATGTTTGATTTACGTGATCTCAAAGGTGAATCTCTCGATCCATCTGATTATCGAGTCCTTAATCCGCTTAACCCACCCACGGGTAAAGAAGTCACGCTGCCCATGGTGATTGTGAAGCCGGGTGTTTCCTATCGCTTGATCATTGACGGGCGCAATATGAAAAGGGTTGAACAGCTTGAGCTGTATGTCATGGCTAATGGTAAGGCCAGTGAATTAATCCTGGAAGATTTCGCGCCAGGCACCATTGCCGAGTTTGTCGTGGATCGCAAAAAACGGCAGTCGGGTTTTCTCGCTTCGAAAACGACGTCGCCGCGGGTTGTGGAAGCAATTGAAATCGCGGGCGCATCTCTGGTGCTCAACGGTCGCATCAAGGTCTTGCAGGGAGGGACAAGAGTCTCGCAACGCACCGACGCAAAAAACGGAATCACCCGATATTCCAGTAACTCGAAACGATCAGAAATGTGGAACATGCAAGCCACCTATGAAGGTCTCACCAGTGAGTCCTCATTCGTCGCCCTTAACCTAACCCTCGCGCCCAAAGATGTCCTTGTTCTCAAATACAAATACTGGGACGGCGCGAGTGCCCCAAAGTTGTGGATTGATAAGAAGGGCGATGGCTCACTCGACCAGCGAGTTCCCATGACCAGGGTGACACCGGCGCTGATAGCAGCTTCTGAGGACGATCTTTATGTCAGCAAAGGCCTGTGAGCGCGCTCGAAAAATCAACCCATCTCGCCCGCCTTTCTTAAACTGGGAAAGACGGGCAAAAGAGGGGAGCTACGAGACGTTGTGAAGCACCCGGATTTTGGAATCGTCGTGCGCAATGCGGAATGCTTCCAATTCTTCATCCCATGGTTGGCCAATTAGCCGGCGTAAGTCTTCTTCAACAGATTCTCCGGTAGCTGTTGATTGGACAAGCAGGCTGCGTAGACGCTCTTCATGAACCATGACATCCCCATGGGTGCCGATCGTGGCACGGAATAGTCCCAAATTGGGGGTTGCAGTGAACCGCTCGCCTTCATGGCCACTGCTGGGATCCTCCGTGACTTCGTATCTAGCTTGGCGAAACGCTAAGAGTGCACTAGCAATTCGAGCGCCCATGCCTTGTTTCCCCGACCAAATAATTTGACTTCGCAGTTGTCCTGGCGCAATAGGCTGGGGGGCCCACTCCATGGGAACTTCGGTGCCGAGCACCTTTGCTAGCGCCCATTCAAGGTGAGGAGCAATTGCATTTGGGCACGCATGGATGAAGACAACTCCACGACTCTGAGCGGATTCCGACTCGGAACCAACCCTTGAGTAACTTACTGCTGACATGTTGACCTCCTAGTTGTGAATAACGCCTTCCCCAGCGATTTCACGGAAGCGAACAACATGCCTTGGCATACTTTAACCCCGACAAGGGCAAAAAGGCCAACTATTCGGCGGTGTTCCCAAATGTTTAAAGTTTTCTGGACGAGATGCCACGGCCTCGACGACGGCGTAGGCACTATTCGACCCGCTGAATTGGACCCGCTATAGCCGGAACGTTGAGGGAATGGACCTAGAAATGCTGCTTCAAGGATGGCCTTCCAAATCCCTTGCCGAGGGCTTCGGAAGAGGCTAGAGTCATTTATCGCTAACAAATGACGGGCTGGTGATATGCCGATTCTGGACTCCTTCGTCGACCCGATCTCGCCCGCGTTCGGCCGCAACGCCGATCGAATGCGCAAACTCGTCGACGAGCTACGCACGCACCTAGCAACAGCGTCGCTGGGAGGGCCGGAGAGTAGCCGCACGCGGCACGTCGAGCGAGGAAAGTTGCTCACGCGTGATCGCATCAACGCTCTTATCGATCGCGGCTCGCCATTTCTCGAGCTCTCACCGTTGGCCGCCCTTGGTATGTACGGTGACGAAGCTCCGGCCGCCGGCATCGTGACCGGTGTCGGACGAGTGCAGGAGCGCGAGGTCGTCATCGTTGCAAACGACCCCACGGTCAAAGGCGGAACTTACTACCCGCTCACGGTCAAGAAGCACCTTCGAGCCCAAGAAGTGGCGCTCCACAACTACCTGCCATGCATTTACCTGGTCGATTCGGGCGGTGCGTTCCTCCCGCTCCAAGATGAGGTCTTCCCCGATCGCGACCATTTTGGCCGCATCTTCTTTAACCAAGCCACCATGTCGGCACGCGGTATCCCGCAGATCGCTGCAGTGCTTGGCTCTTGCACAGCCGGCGGGGCCTATGTACCCGCGATGAGCGACGAGTGCGTCATCGTCCGGAACCAGGGCACAATCTTTCTCGGCGGCCCTCCGCTCGTGAAAGCCGCAACCGGCGAGGTAGTAACTCCAGAGGAGCTCGGTGGTGGCGACATCCACTCCCGGATATCAGGGGTCACCGACCACCTCGCCAACAACGACCATCACGCCTTGAGCCTCGTTCGTGACATCGTCGCGACCCTCGCTCCGCCGGCCAAACCGGAGTGGGACATTCGCTCGAGCCGCGAGCCGCTCTTCCCCGCTGAAGATCTTTACGGCATCGTGCCCGAGGACGCACGAACGCCCTACGACGTGCACGAGATCATCGCCCGAATAGTTGACGCCAGCGAGTTCACCGAGTTCAAGGCGGAGTACGGCGAGACAATCGTCACCGGCTTCGCTCGAATCCACGGCAACCCGGTCGGGATCATCGCCAACAACGGTGTGCTGTTCTCTGAGTCGGCCATGAAAGCAGCACACTTCATCGAACTGTGTGACCGGCGCAAAACCCCTTTGATCTTCCTACAGAACATCACCGGATTCATGGTGGGTCGCGAGTACGAGGCCGGTGGTATCGCCAAGCACGGGGCCAAGATGGTCACCGCCGTCGCGTGCGCCCGCGTACCCAAATTCACCATCGTGATCGGCGGCTCTCACGGGGCGGGTAACTACTCGATGTGCGGGCGCGCATACTCGCCGAGGTTCATGTGGATGTGGCCCAACGCACGCATTTCCGTCATGGGGGGAGAACAGGCCGCTAACGTGCTTGCGACCGTTAAGCGCGACCAAGTCGAGGCGCGGACCTCATGACTGCCACCTCCACTGACGCCGGACAGGACAGTTTCCTCAACTCGGGTCCCGTTGAAATGGTGAATTTGTTACGGGCGCTGATGAACTGCCCGAAGGTCACGATCGCACGCGTGCAGGGCCATGTTGCGGCGGGAGGGAACGGCATCGTGGCCTCGTGTGATCTGGCGATCGCGGTCGAACAGGCACGGTTCACATTCAGCGAGGTGCGACTGGGGCTTGCGCCGGCGGTCATCGCCGTCCCTTGCCTGGCGGTCATGAACCGGCGCGATGCCCAGGAGCTCTTGCTGACGGGCGACCGGGTAGATGCGGCTCGCGTTCTCAGCGCCGGGCTCCTGACGTCGGTGGTACCGGCGGACAGGTTGGACGACGAGGTCGACCGGTACTGCTCAATGCTCACCCTCGCCGGGCCGAAAGCCGTGCAGCACACCAAGGAACTGCTACGCCGGATTCCGGCGCTACCTCCGGATGAAGGCTTCGAGTGGACAGGCGCCCTCTCCGCCGGAGTCTTTGCATCCGCCGAGGGACAAGAGGGAATAGCAGCCTTCCTCGAGAAACGCCCACCCGTCTGGGCGCCAAACGCCGGAGACGAAGGAACGCGACCGTAACGATCTCCACGTCAATACTGCTTGTGGTTGAGGTCGTGTTGGCTAAGCCCCAGATGGTGCCGGGCCACGCTGCACAGAACTCAAGAAACAACCCGAAGCCCGCACCAGAATACAACCAGGGAAACGGCCCGAAAGCTGACAAATTGGTTTCCTGGGATTAGCTGGCATGGTTACCTGTGGCGCCTCGACTACTACCACCTTTATGAATCCTTACGTTTTATCAACAACCATCCACAAGTAGACCAAAATCGACGTCAAAGCCCTGAGGGTCGTCGCGATCCTTGAGGGGAAACGATGAGGAGGGTTAACAAAAGATTTAGTTTTTCTTTATTCCGATGTTTCCTTGGGGAGATGGGCGACTGTCAAGAATAGAACATCGTCAAGCAAGTCAATTTCTATGCATGGTTATCAATAATTAAACCGTATACATTAGGGTGAGGAACCAATACCGCGGGAGAAGCTGTTAACTACTCAATTAGGGAGAAACTGATGGTTCCATTTAGGTCACTTCTTTTTGTCCCGGGTCACAAGCCTGATTGGATTAGCAAGGCCGCCGCAGCTGAGCCAGACGCCATAGTCCTTGACTTAGAGGATTCCGTACCTGAAAACCTCAAGGTGCAGGCACGAACGACAGTTGCGGAATCTATTTCACGCGCGTCAGCTGAATACCCAGAAATTTCCTTCCTTGTACGTGTTAACGGCCTATCCACGGGTAACGCGGGGGCCGATTTAGAGGCGTGCCTAGTTCAAGGATTGACTGGGCTCTTTCTACCGAAAATTGAAACTGCGGTTGACCTCGCCAAAATAGATGCTCTCGTGGACCACTTCGAGCGACGAAATGGAGTATCCGGGATCGAATACGTAGTTCCCATCGAGACTGTCCCCGCAATCTGGAACGTTCGAGAGATCGCCCACGGTTCACAACGTCTTGGGGCAATGATTGGACCCACGGCCGAACACGCAGATATCGCTCGCGAAGTCGGCTTTGAATGGACCCCCGGGGGGTTGGAAACGCTCTACCTTCGAAGCCGAGTACTTCTTGCCATCAGAGAAGCAGGGGTCCATGCCCTGACCGGTCTTTGGGAGAAGATCGACGATCTCACGGGGCTCGAGGAATTTGCGCGATCTGGTAAAACATTGGGGTACCGGGGCATGGTAGTCATCCATCCAAGTCACGTTCCCGTAGTGAATTCAGTCTTTACACCATCGGACGAGGAAGTTGATTTCTACCAAGGACAAGTCTTGGCATACGAAGCAGCAGCGGCCTCGGGCGATGGCGCTCTGAGATATGAGGGACTTCACATTGACAAAGCGCATTACGACAAGGCCGTGCAATGGCTTGAGCGTGCGCGCCATATACGAGACAGGAGATAAATAGCAATGAGGGGCTTGTACTTTGAAGAATTTGAGGAAAACAAAACGTATCGGCATGCGCTCACGCGAACCGTCACGGAAATGGATAACGTCATGTTCACCTCGCTCACCATGAACGTTCAGCCGTTACATCTTGATGCAGAGTTCGCCAAGAAAACTATTTACGGCCAACGAGTCATGAACAGCCTATTTACGGTCGCACTTATTGGCGCATTCCACGTACCAGAGCTAACCATGGGAACGACCTTGGGAAATTTGGGTTACGAAAAAATCGAATTTCCGCATCCTGTGTTTCACGGAGATACTTTGCGTGGGGAATCAACTATCATAAAAAAGCGACTCTCTTCCAGTCGAAATGATTCAGGCATCGTTTGGTTTGAGCACCGTGGCTATAACCAAGATGATGTACTGATTTGCCGCTGCGAGCGGGTCGGGTTGATGATGCTCAAACCGAAAGACGACGAACTCTTCGGAGAGTAACTAGCTAAATTTTGTCACGTCCAATGGCAGGCAATTCCGCGTTTCTTTCCCTCTTATATTGAGGAAGCACTGCGGCGAAGTTACAAACCTAAGAGCCGTGCAAGATTCCCACCGAGAATTTTTGCTTCGTCCTCAGCGGTCAAGCCAAGTGCCCGAATTCCTGCTATCTCGGCTTCAGGATCTGCCAATGGCCAATCCGAACCGAACACGACTTTATCCGCGCCGTGACGCTCAATGATCGCGCGAATGCGGCTCGGTTCCAAAATGGCCATGGTCGGTGGCCATGACGTCTCGAGAATAACGCGCGATCCAACAACGATCTTTTCACCCAGCTCCAGCTGGTGATAGGCCCCGTAATGGCACGCAACGAGCGTCAGATCAGGCACAGCTTCAGCAAGTGCTACTACCTTGTCAGGGCTACCCCTATCGGTGGCTGCGGCGTCACTACCTTCACCGGCATGGGTAATTAAAAGGAGACCCTCCTGAGCTATTGCACGACAGATCTCGATTACGCGTGGATCAGCTAGATCAATACCCTGGAAGTTTGGATGTAATTTTACCCCGACAATATTGTTCTCTCGAAGCGAGCGCATGTTGTCTTCTACTGTTCGATCTTGATGGATCGTTCCAAACGGCACGAGCCTAGATCGATCCACGCTCCCAATAAATTCATTGGTCTTTTCAAGATTTTTCGGAACTATGGCAACTCCCAAACAACATGCGTAATCGATCCCAGCTTTGTCCATTTTTTTAAGGAGGCCACCAATGGTTCCGTCGCCCATGGGTTCAAGGCCCATAATGTTTTCGCTGAGCACTTGTGGGGCAATATGTTCAGGCCATACATGGCAATGACTGTCGATGATCATCCGGCAACTCGCTGAACCAATTGTTTCGCTAACGAGTCATAGATCACTTCTGTCGCACCTTCGTAAATACGCAGGGGTCGCGCTTCGCGATACAAACGTTCAATCTTGGAACCGCGAGCAATCCCAAAACGCCCCATGATCTGTACGCAACGATCAACAACCCGCCCGGCCATTTCCGTTGCGCCGACCTTAGCTAACGAAGACAGGTACAGACTGGCGCGCGCATCCCTAGCTGAGGCAGCCGCTGCTCGATACGTGAGGGCACGAGCCATTTCAATCTCGGCCCATGAAGTCGCTAACTGTGCAGGGATTCCACCGAGACGAGCTAGAGGCACCCCAAACTGTTCGCGTCCAGCAGCGTGCTTGGTTGCTTCATCCAGTGCTGCTTGCGCAATACCGATCGCGGCGCCTGCAACTGAAACGCGGAAAGTAGACAACGTGGCCAGAACGATTCCGAAACCTTTGCCAGCTTCCCCGAGCCTGTGGTCACTCGGAACGACAACATCTTTCAGGATGACGTCGCCCAAGACGTGTGGTGCGATGATTTGATGAGGATGGGTCACGGTGAGGCCTGGCGTAGTGGCTGGTACGAGAACCAATGAATAGACAAATTCATCTCCTACTTTTTCTTTACCCAGAATCGTGTAGAAGTCAGCATCACCGGCGTTCGTTATGAAAGATTTATGCCCATTGATTCGTAGGGAGTCTCCTTGTACTTCGATCATCGTGGTTATCGCACGTAAATCAGACCCTACGTCTGGTTCTGTGAGAGCTAAAGCGGCGATAGCTTCCAATTTTCCAACCGCTGGCAACCACTTCTCTTGCAACGCCAAGTTACCCGCCTTAGTCAGGGCATAGGAACCTATTCCTTGCATGCAAAACATCGAATCTGCATGCGATGATTCGTAGGCGAGTTGCTCCCGCACAACCGTCACCGCAAGGGAGTCCACCTCCGGAAATCGTCCACCGAATTGTGCTGGAACGGTGACGGAGCAAAGATCACTTTCAGACAACACCCGACGAACGTCAGGATCGAAATGATCTGCTTCATCAGCACGAGGTGCATAAGCCGCAACTTGTTGAGCAACTTTTCGAGCTTCGTCAACGATCGTTCGATATTTTTGCGGGAGTTCAAATAGTTCTTCGCTCACTGAGACACTCCTACCCTACGAAGAGGATCGTTGGTTGATCGCCTGGCCATAAATTTCTGACGCAATGCGAATTCGTTGCATGGCGGGTGTGCCTCCAGCGATTGCCCAGCCGTGGGCATCACGATGCATGCGCTCAATTCCATAATCTTCCGTATAACCATTGCCACCATGGAGTTGCATTGCCATATCTGTTACTCGTTTAGCCATTTCATTTGCATAACACTTGGCCACTGACACCTCATAAGTATCCGGCAAGCCCTTGCCCGCTTTGGATGCTGCCCTCATAATTAGTAGTCGCGCGGCTTCCACCTGAATTGCCATGTCCGCCACACTTTGCTGAATATTTTGGAATTCGAAAATCGGACGTCCGAACTGAATCCGTGCCTTTGTGTATGCGATGGTGTGATCCAGCGCCGCCTGACCGAGAGCCAAACTCATCGTTGCATTGCCCATCCGCTCGATAGCAAAAACACCGAAGAGTTTTTTAAAGCCACCCGCGGGAATCACGAGGTTTGCTGTCGGAACCCGAACATCTTCGAAAATGAGATCTGCGGAAGCGATGCCGCGGAAACCCATCAATTTTTCTTGAACACCAAAATTCAATCCGGGTGTACCGGCAGCAACAAGGATGGCGCCAATCGCCTGCGCGCCAGGAGCATCATTCAAACGGCAGTACAGCAGGTAATGGCCGGCATGACCTCCACCTGAAATCCAGCGTTTGGTGCCGTTGATGACATATTCCTCGCCTTCAATCCGAGCAGCGGTACGCATGTCCGTGGCAGCTGAACCAGCGTCGGGTTCCGAAATCCCAATGGCGACACTGGTGTCACCCGCAGCAACCTTGGGAAGGATTTCTTCTCGCTGGGCATCAGTGCCATAAAACTCTAGGACGCGAACTGGGCCAACATTTGCTTCAAAGACTTCAAAGGCTGCAGGGCGGCACACTTTGGCTAGCTCCTCGATCACAATAAGCGCATCTTGCAGTGGTGAACCGGAGCCCCCATACTCTTCAGGGAGACAGATGCCTAGGAAGCCCAACTCGCCTAGCCTTTTGATCTCCTCCCTCGGGAAGAGAGTTCGATCCACATCCCACTCGGCCGCTTTTGGTGCATAAATGTCATTAGCCACTTCCTTCGCAACGGTTCTTAGTACCTTTTGCTCGGGTGTTAGCGTGAATCCGTCGCTCACTCCGCCTCCTTAGTCAATAATCTATGATTACCATAGCAAGGAATTCCAAACGTTGCCACTAGGCTTGGATAAATACTTAATATTGAACTGAAGGAGAGGGATGGCAGACTTGTTCGACCTCACTGGGAAAGTGGCACTCGTAACCGGTGGAAGTCGTGGACTTGGCCGGGTGATGGTCGAGGGCTTTGCGGCACATGGGGCTGACGTCATTGTTGCCAGTCGCAAAGTGGAAGCTTGCGAAGAAGTCGCGGCAGGCATTCGACAGACCACCGGACGTCGGGCGTTGGCTCTTGGCACTCATGTCGGGCGTTGGGCCGACCTTGATAATTTGCTGGAGTCCTGTTACCAAGAGTTTGGATCTATTGACATTCTGGTCAATAACGCCGGGATGTCTCCAATATACGACAGTGTAGATTCGATCACGGAAGAGCTCTTTGACAAGGTGCTTGATGTCAACCTCAAAGGCCCCTTTAGGTTGGCCGCCCTTATTGGGACGAAAATGGCGGCCGGTAAAGGAGGCAGCATTATAAATATCTCCAGTGTGGGCGCGATCCATCCACGTCCTTCGACCTTGCCATACGCCGCTGCAAAGGCCGGTTTGAACGCTATTACGGTGGGGCTTGCGCATGCCTTCGGTCCAACAGTAAGGGTAAATGGGATCATGGCAGGAACATTCATGACGGATGTGAGTTCAGCTTGGGATCCCGATACATTTGCAGAGCGTGCTCAGGGATTCGCACTCAAACGTGGGGGCCAACCGGAAGAAATCCTAGGATCCGCATTGTATTTGGCGAGTGATGCTTCAAGTTACACAACGGGCTCAATCATGACGGTTGATGGAGGTCAACCGTGACCCATCAGCTACTTGTTAATGACGCCGGCCTTTGTTAGAGATAACAACCGCGCCTCGTCACATCCAAGAAACTCCTGCAAGATCTCCTTGGTGTGCTGACCAATTTCAGGCACCCCAACGTATTCCGGACCCGGATAAGAGGACACATGCAGAATTGGTCCTGGCATTTTTACCTTACCAAGGATGTCACTACCGGTGAGATCAACCAGAGTTCTTTCTTGGAAGTGTGGGTCTTCAGTGAGATCACGGGCGTCATTAACGGCGGCGGCTACGACATCATTAGCTTCAAGAATTGCTAAAATCTCTGAGCGGGGTTGCTTCGCTACCCATTCAGACACAATTCTTTGCATGTCCGCGTTGTGTTCCATTCGAGCAGCGTTAGTTGAATACCGTGGATCTGCAATGATGTCTGGACGGCTCATTGCTTCAAAGAGGCGCACCGCAATTGTCTGAGATGACGCTGCAATCGAGAGCCACTTTCCGTCCTCTGCTTGAAAGATTCCCCGCGGTGAGGCAGAGCCGGTTCCATTTCCGACCCTTTCTTGGATAACTCCGTTACCCGTCCATTGCAGAATGATGTCTCCGATGATGAACATCAGAGGCTCGTAAAGGGCGACATCGACGACATCACCCTTTCCTGTTCGGCCTCGATTGAATAGGGCCATAGAAGTGCCGAATGCAGCTGAAATTCCAGCGATGGAATCGGCAAATCCAAACGGGGGTGATGTTGGTGGCGTCGTGGGCCATCCGTTGATGTATGCATATCCGCTAGACGTCTCCGCCACGGTGCCGAAGCCAGGACGCGCGCTGTAAGGCCCTGTTTGGCCGAATCCCGAGACTCTGGTCATCACCAGACCAGGATTGAGTGAACTCAAAGTGTCGTAGCCCAATCCCCAAGTCTCCATTCGTCCCGGGCGAAATGACTCTAGGACAACGTCAACGTGGGGCACCAGTTCTAGGACAAGCTGCCTCCCCTCGGGGGATCTGAGATCGATGCCGATAGAACGCTTCCCTGAATTCAAGCGAGAAAAACCGAGTGATAGACCATTCTTGAAGGGCGACCATTGGCGAGCGAAATCCCCCGATACAGGATCTTCCACTTTAATCACTGTTGCACCAAAGTCGCGCATCATCCGCCCACATGTCGGCGCCGCATACATGGAACTCAGTTCAAGGACAGTGACTCCTGAGAGTGGGCCTTTGACATCGGATGCCATCAGGTTCTCCATTGCAAGTGCTGTGGCTCGAGATATTCTGATATGCCCCACTCGCCGATTTCCCTGCCAATGCCTGATCGTTTGAAACCGCCGAAAGGAGCATCAGGACGCATGTTGCCACCGCCATTGATCCAGACCGTGCCTGCTCGGATTCGTCCGGCCATCTGACGAGCATGATCAACATCTGGCGAGTAAATATTGGCCGCAAGCCCATAATTCGTCGAGTTTGCAATCATGATGGCTTCTTCTTCATCTTTAAAAGGAAGGATGACGGCAACAGGTCCAAAAATCTCCAACTGACATGCCGTGGCCGTGTACGGCAGGTCTCCCAGCAGCACTGGATTCACAAAATAACCTTTTTCGGGAAGTGGTGTTTCAACTCCAAACAGGAGGCGACCACCCTCATTGGGAGCCCCGTCAATGAAGGAGCGCACCCGAGCGAGGTGATCTGGGCGAATCATGGGACCGATGTTTGTAGTGGGATCCCAAGGATCACCCACTTTCATCTGGTCAAAGGCTTTAGCGCCTGCCTGTAAAAACCTATCCATCAGACTTTCATGAACCATGATCCGAGCCAAAGCCGCGCATCCTTGCCCTCCGTTACGAGACCAACGCAGATGCATGTCGACGGCAAATGATTCAACATCGGATCCTTCTAGCACAATGCTGGGTGATTTCCCACCTAGTTCTAAAGTGACGTCTTTAATTCCCTGGGCGGCCTGCTGCATTATTTTTTCACCGACCATGTCTGAGCCCGTGAAGGAAACTTTGTCCACTCCGTTGTGTGTTGTTAGACGCATGCCCACTTCCGGACCACCGATGACAACGTTGAAGACACCATCGGGTACGCCGGCTTCTTTGGCTAACTCCCCCAAATACAAAGTCGTGAGCGGAGTCCGCGGTGATGGTAAAAGTATCGTGGTGCAGCCTGCTGCCATTGCTGCACCGAACTTGAAAATTGCCAAATTGAGCGGATAGTTGTAGCCCGTAATGCAAGCCACCACGCCCACAGGTAGGTAATTCACGTGGCTGTGTGTGGGAACCGGATCGTTCCATGGCCCCAGATCGACCGTCCGATCTTTTAACGCAGCGTTGGCTTGCCAGCGTAAATGCGTGAGCCCCAATTTCACCTGCATCAATTCAGCAAGCGCAACGGGTGTTCCAACCTCGTTCACAATTGAAGCGAGCAATTCAGGAATATGAGCTTCTAAGACATCGCAGAAGCGATGAAGAACACGCGACCGCTCCTCACGGGAAGATCGAGACCACGGGTCAAAGGCTCGTTTCGCAGCTTCCACCGCTTGATCCACTTGATCGACGGATGCGCCTCGAACGGTTGCGATCACCTCTTCGTTCGCAGGATTGATGACCTCGATTGACTCGCCCTCGCCGGCCAAGAATGCGCCACCTATCAGGAGGTCGCGAGTGGGTGGCACCCAGTCACGCCCCGGTGAATTATCGTTGTGTTGTGAAGTCATAACTGACACCCTTCTGCGAAATGAATTATCGATTGATGTGATGTTGATTCGGTTCAGTAGCTCCTTGGCAATCCCAAAGTGTGCTCAGCAATGTAGTTAAGAACCATCTCTTGGCTAATCGGTGCAATCCGGTTCAGGCGAGATTCGCGGAAATACCGCTCGGCGTTGTATTCCTTCGCATATCCATACCCGCCTAGAACATTAATTGCCATATCAGCTGCATTGAACCCGGCTTCTGAAGCCAAATATTTGGCTTCATTTGCTTCTTTACCGCAAGGAATGTCGTGATCGACCATCCATGCTGCCTTTTGGCAGATCGCCTCGGCGGCGTCGATTCGAATTTGCGCCAACGCGATTTGATGGGCGATGGCCTGGTTCTGCCCGATCGGACGACCAAAAACCACCCGGTCATTCGCATACTGAGTCGCCAACCGAATTGAGGCTTTGCCAATTCCCAATGCTGCGTTTGCAGCAACAACTCGCTCAGCGTTAAGCCCAACCATGATGGCTCGGAAACCTTTACCCACATCCCCAATGACATCTTCATCAGAGATGAACAGATCGTCAATAAAAAGTTCATTCGTGTCGATCGCATTGCGACCCATTTTCTTAATCGGCCGAATCCCAATGTGATCAAGATCCATAGGTGCAAAAAACATTGTGAGACCGTCGGTCTTCTTAGATACTTCATTCAAAGGTGTCGTTCGAGCGAGAATGAACATGCGCTCGGCCTCCTGAGCCTTAGTGATCCAGGTTTTCTTCCCGCTCATGCGATATCCGCCATCGACCTTGTGAGCGAACGTTGACATATTTGTAGTGTCTGTTCCAGCATCAGGTTCAGTGACCGCAAACGACACATGCAATTCACCTGTCACCACTCGAGGCAAATACTTCTGCTTCATTGCTTGCGTGCCATATCGGATCATGGATTCGAAGCCGAACATGCCGATGTGAACTGCACTGCAACCATTCATACCTGCGCCAGAAGCAGCGATTTCCTGTTCAACAATGCAAACCTCTTGAACGCCCGCACCACCGCCACCGAATTCCTCAGGGATAGTTATTCCTAGCCATCCCGCACCTGCAACTGCGTTGTAGAAGTCCCAGGGAAACTCCTTGTTTTCATCATGCTCTTGCCAATATGTGTCTTCAAACTTTGAACACAGTTGGCGAACTGACTGTCTGATCCCTTCGTATTCTTCTGGCTCCGCAAAGTCCATATTTTTCTCCTTAATGCGCCCTGGAAATGGGTGGTCCGGAACTACCTATTAGTTCGATCTAGCGTGGTTTCAGTGATCCCTTCTGCACGCAAAACTGATTTCTGAATTTTCTCTGACGGGGTACGAGGGAGAGCCTCAACTAAACGGATAAACCGAGGTATTGCAAATTCGGGAATCCGGCCCCTGCAATAGTCCCAAATTTCTTCGGGATCGACCACCCGATTCGTGACGATCACGGCCATGACTTCGTCTTCGCCCGCTTCAGCCTCGGCTGCAATAGCAATCACTGCACATTCAGTCACCGCTGGGTGAGATAAAACGGCCTGCTCAACCTCATAGGAACTGATGTTTTCGCCGCGTCGACGCAGTGCATCTTTGTAACGATCAACGAAGTAATACCAGCCATACTCATCGCGCTTGAGTGCGTCACCAGTATGGAACCATAAATTTCTCCAGGCCTCGGCGGTGCGATCAGCCATTCCGTAGTACCCGAGACTGCATGTCCATGGAAATTTTGGACGTATCACTAACTCGCCAATTTCACCGACAGGGACCTCTTCATCTGTATCAGGGTTTACGAGGCGAATGTCGAAGAAGTCGCTGGCCAAAAGTCCTGCAGCACCTGGTGGTCGGTCTTCGCCGTAAGGAGAAAGGATTGGAGCAGAGGTTTCTGTTAGTCCGAACACTTCCACGAATGCTTCAATTCCAAAGCGGTCTTTGAAAACTTCCAGGATGCTACTTGCTGTGGGTGCCGAAAATACACAGAGAAGAGGATTGTCCGAATCATTCGCTCGAGGTTCCTGTTTCCAGATAAAGTCCATCATTACGCCGATGAGATTCGTGACCGTCACACCTTCTTCGCGAATCTGATCAACCCACCGGCTTGCGCTGAACTTGGACCGAATCACAAGTTTCGCTCCAGCTACAAGCGCAGGATACGCCGCCATGAATTGCGCATTTCCATGAAAAAGAGGAGTTACCGTCATGTAAGTATCGGTATTTGTTAATCGGGTAAGTGAAACAACCTCATCGGCAAAAAAATACATCTGGCCATGCGGCATGGCCACCCCCTTCGAGGGTCCAGTTGTGCCAGACGTGAAGAAAATGGAAGCCAAGTCCTGTGCGGCAGGAATAGGAAAAACCTGAGGAGTGAAGTCGAGCAATTTATCCCACAGACTTGCACTCCATCCAGCGTCACGTAATTGCTGAATAGATTCCTGAGCGTTCCCCTTATCAATTACCCAAAAATGTTCAATACTCGAACATTCTTGACGTAATCGAACGAAACGGTCCGCAAACTGGTCATCTATGACGGCGAACCTAGGGGTGGTGACGTGAACTTGGTGCCGGAGAAACTCACCTTCATAGGCCGTATTAATCGGCACCTCAACAAGTCCTGAGATTCCAGTACCGAGCCAAGTCCGTACAAAAGCCGAAGAGTTTATCGCCATAATCAGAACCCGGTCCCCTGCGAGCGCCCCACGCTCGGCAATACCGGTGGCAATGGATTGCGCTTCGCTGCGGATTTCACCGTAGGTCAAACGCAAGCCCTCCTCCGGAGCGATCAGAAACACTGCGCCGGGAGTCTCGTTGGAGCGCTTCTCTAAAATTTGGGCAAGTGTCCAGTCCGCGCGATCTGGGAAGGTGGGCACTAAATCTTGATAGGTGCGCGTCACTCCAGATCCCCCTTCCCACATAAAATCACGATACCTAGAAGCATTGATTAGATCGTATTGCGAGGGGGAATTGCCGCGATTGTTGGAACAACCTCGCGACCAAGACGGCGTATCACTGCGACAGTTTCATCTATATTCATATTTGGCCACTGAGGGCGAATGAGCAATGGATCTACCGGAAGTTCGGTCACCAATTTGACCAACTTCTCCGTCACTTCGTCGGGGGTGCCGACAATGGCGTGATCTTCAACAGCCTTTGCGAATTCGTTCTTCAGATCAGCATTAGCCATCACGTCAAGACCCTTTTCCAGGTACGCCAAATAACGACCTTTAGCGACTCGGGCGAACTCCAACAACGCCTCGTCCTTGGTATCCGCGACCATAATGTTTCGCCGTAAGGGCTGAGCAACGAAGGGTTTTCCTCGTTCGGCGAATCCCTCGGCTACAACACCAAATCGCTCACGTATTTCCGGGACCGGGGTTTCCGGCGGGCAGGCATAACCATCGCCAAACTTTCCAGCTCGGATCGCACCCGGCAGTGAGTGCGCACCAACCCAAATCGGGAGGTGCTCTTGAACTGGCTTTAAGTGAGGACGCACGTTCTCCAGGGTGAAGTATTTTCCGTGATACGTCACTTCATCTTGTGTCCACAGCATCCGGAGTAACTCAAGAGTTTCATTCATTCGTCCCGCTCGCTCCTTGAACGGAATCCCAAGGTAGTCGAACTCCTCAGGGCGATATCCCAAGCCTAAACCAGCAACCAGTCGTCCTTCTGTCACTATGTCCAAGGTTGCAAGTTCTTCTGCCAGCATCACGGGGTGGTAAAGGGGGGCAATCAAGATCTGCGTGGCCAGGCGCACGTCCGGATTCACCTCGGCAGCTAAGCGTGCCAAAAGTGGCACGGGTTGAAGCCAACGCAGATCTCCGTAGAGGAAATGCTGCCCCACAACGATGTAGGTGAACCCACTGTCTTGCGCTTCGTGGGTTATTCGCACTATATCTTTGAATTGTTGGGCAGGCGAAACTGATGCTGGAACATCACTAAGCAGCAATCCCATAGCAACCATGATTGATTCCTTTCTCGATTTTTATGGACCATAATTATAAGGAATGGATCCTTACGATTCGCAGATTCATTAAACTGATCATGACTCTTTCACATTGACTCCGCATTCCGGTCAGAGTCCTTAGTCACGGCACAACCGATGCCATGAGCCGAACTCGTGGCGAATCGCCATCTTGCCACGTGTGTCTTAACCATTCACTTCCTTTGTCCGCACGCACGAATAATTCATTACAATGATGATCCTAGAATACAAAGTGCGATATGTCCTTCGGTAACAACCCCCACCTTGATTTGCCAGCCTCTCAATAGTGGCTATTTGACTCGCGCAAGTGGCGGGAACCTCCCCGAATCCCGAGATGTTTCAGGCAGGTCGACTGAACCTTCGATAAATATTCTTTTGTGTGCGATCCGAAGATTCCCATCAGTCGCCACCAAAGTATCGTCGTAATGTCCCACAACCATGTTTGTCAATTTCGAGCGAATGAATACCGCTTGGAAGTAGGCGCGAGAGCGAATGTTGCCGTCAGAGTCTTCGCTCGCAATTACGTTCGAGATGTAATGCTTGGCTGCACTCCAATCTGACTCCCAATTATTTCGATAGATCCCGAGGAACGCATCCAGACCTGCATGCTCCATACCGTTTCGTGTAATCCTGATGTCGGGGGCGACGATGGATCTCAACAAGTTGAAATCGCCGTTGTCAACGGCCCATGCGTACAGGGCATATATATTAGTGGCGCACGCTGTGAGAGAAATATCGAACTTGGTCCACTCGGAGACATCGATCACTGCAGGAGAAATTTGATCATTCATTTTGATAACTTTTCAGCTCGTTTGACCTTTCGCCGCACCGCGGCAACCCTGCATAGATAGGCCTTTTCAGAGTGCACTTTGACTACTTCGTTTCCGAAATAACTTTGGCTGGCCCGCCACGTCCGTCGCCCGGCATACGGCGTGAATCATGGCTGGAAGAAATCCCCGCCGGAATTATCTGCAGGACTCGACGTTTGGGGGTATTAAGCAATCTGACGAAAGCCATTGGATCTGCAGGTTGCAAACGTGAACCAATCGCATAGAGCATTCGATCAAATGTCTCTGAACCTGGCTCATGCACAACGACTACACCCCGAACAGCAATCATTTGCCGAGCTGGTGTTTCTGTACCCGCGTTACTAATAACAACCGTCACCCTGGGATCTCCGGAAAGGCCCGCGACTTGTGGCCGATCAATCACTGAAGCAATCCAAAGACAGTCTTCTTGGTAAAGAAAACTCATGACTACCCCAGAGGGCCACCCACCCGGTCGATTAAAAATAAAGGTGCACTCCGACTGCTGAGCGAATAGCACCTCTCGGTCCTTTGCCAGCAAAGTCACGCCGGACAGATCGTCTACGTCGTCAATTCCTAACTTACCCATCAACTCTCCCATACACTCGACGTTAATCTATGATATTGGTAGGTATAGATTATGTCATGGAATACACTAAATTAATCCCAAAAATCCACCAATGTAAACATTGAGGACAGGAGACACCGTGACCGTACCGGCGGTGATAGTCGCAGCAGGGCGCAGCCCCATGGGGAAGGGCAAGCCCGGAGGAAACTTGTCCCAGATCCACGCAGTTGAACTGCTCTCCCAAGTCCTGGCTGGAATCATTGAACGAACGGGCGTAGATCCGGGTGAGGTGGACGACGTACTTATTGGCTGCGTTTCGCAGGTGGGTGAACAATCCGGAACGCCCGGTCGCCAAGCGTGGCTGGCTGCAGGCTTTCCTGAGCATGTGCCCAGCACAACAATCGAGCGCAAATGTGGCAGCGGCCAACAGGCTTTGGATTTTGCCGTTCAAGGAGTGATGGCAGGCGCATACGACATAGCATTTGCAGGTGGGCTTGAGTCCATGAGTCGCATCCCAATGGGCAGCAATCGCATGGGAATGGATCCCCACGGTCCCAGAGTTCGTGAGCGCTACCCAGACTTGGCCTCCCAAGGCGTAGCTGCGGAGTTGATAGCCCAGAAATGGAATATTTCACGATCCGCCTTGGATGAATATTCGGCTCGATCACATGAGCGAGCCGGATCAACCGCCGATCACGGGGGCTTCGACCGAGAAATAATTGCAATTTCCGCACCACAAGGGGTAATTAGCTTAGACGAAAGTATTCGTCGCGGAACTACGGCGGACAAGCTCGCCACACTTCAACCAGCCTTCGCTACAGAAGAAAACAGAGAGCGTTGGCCTGGCATCGAATGGAAAATTACAGCAGGTAATTCCTCCCAGATCACTGACGGTGCGGCTGCATTGCTCGTGATGTCTGAGGAGAGCGCTGCGAAATACGGGCTGCGCCCCCGGGCGCGCATTATCGCAAGGACCGTGCTGGGAGACGATCCAGTTCTCATGCTCACAGGACCGATTCCAGCGACTCACCGCGTGTTGGCAAAGGCAGGATTAACAATCAATCAGATGGACGCGATCGAAGTGAACGAAGCTTTCGCCAGTGTTCCCATTGCGTGGCTCTCTGAATTCCCAGTAGATGAAGCCAAACTCAATCCGCTGGGCGGAGCCATCGCGTTAGGTCACCCCCTGGGAGCCTCGGGTGCGCGAGTCACGACCACACTCCTTCATCATCTTGAAGCCACAGGTGGCCGATATGGGCTGCAAACAATGTGCGAGGCCGGTGGGATGGCGAACGCCATGATCATCGAACGCCTCGATTAATCGGAGGGAAGAACAATGGATCTCACAGGCACGTCGAGTCTCGTGACGGGCGGAGCATCTGGCTTGGGCCTAGCCTGCGTTCGAGCACTCGCGGATCGGGGTGTTCATGTCGTGATGCTCGATCTGCCCACATCCGACGGGGCTGCCAAGAGCCAGGAATTAGGTCCGCTAGTTCACTTTGAACCAGGGGACGTGACAGATCCGGAGCCGGTAGATAAAGCCCTTGATCAAGCTCAAAAATATGGCCCGATAAGGACTCTCATTCACTGCGCAGGCAAAGGCGGTACCGTCCGGGTCGTTGAGCGAGACGGCAGTCCAGGGTCCCTCGAAACCTATGAGATGTTAGTCCGGTTGAATTTAGTTGGTACCTTCAATGTTCTTCGACTCGCGGCAGCCCGCATGGCTGCACAAGAACCCAGTGCCGAGGAACGGGGTGTGTGTATTTTGACTGCTTCAGTTGCGGCATGGGAAGGCCAAATCGGACAGATTCCCTACGCTTCTGCGAAAGCAGGAGTTGTGGGAATGACGATTGTTGCAGCTCGCGATTTGGCACGCAGTCTCGTTCGTGTTTGCACTATCGCGCCGGGGGTTTTTGACACTCCCATTCTCGCTAGATTCTCCGATGAGATTCGCCAGGGTCTTGCTAACCAAATCCCTCATCCTTCGCGACTGGGTCGACCGGAAGAGTACGCATCTTTAGCATTACACATCATTGATAATCCCATGCTCAATGGAGAAACGATTCGCCTTGATGGTGCGATCAGGATGGGCGCGAAGTGAGCCATCAAGATAACCCGGTTCTCGTGGAATCGGTTGATGGAATTCAGATCATTACTATCAATCGCCCTTATGCAAAGAACTCCATCAACACGGTCACGGCCGAGGCGATAGGAGCAGCGTTGGATGAGCTTAATGAACGGGCGGATCTCACCGCAGGGATCATCACCGGTTCCGGTGGAGTCTTTTGTGCAGGCATGGATTTGAAAGCATTTTTGGCAGGCGAAAGACCATCCATTCCTGTCCGAGGTTTTGCTGGCATTGTCGAGCAGTCCAGCGACAAGCCGCTCATCGCGGCCGTGGAAGGCTACGCCTTGGCAGGAGGATTCGAGATCGCGCTCGCCTGCGACATCATCGTGGCCTCGCGTGATGCCAAGTTCGGTCTGCCTGAAGTAAAACGCGGTCTGGTCGCAGCGGGTGGTGGACTAATGCGACTGCCCCAGCGAGTGCCGTACCACCTAGCCATGGAATGGGCGCTCACCGGAGACCTCATTGATGCTTCCGAGGCGCACCGCGTCTCACTAGCGAATCACATAACCGAACCGGGGGCAGCACTTGAGAAGGCTCTGGAAGTGGCTCGACGCATTGTTGCTAACGGACCGCTTGCAGTGAAGGCAACTAAGGGAATTATCGCAAAGTCCTCGGATTGGTCATTGACGGAAAGTTTCGACCGCCAACGGGAAATTAGTGAACCAGTCCGGGCGTCCGAGGACGCCAAAGAAGGTGCCCGAGCTTTCACTGAGAAGCGCTCACCCCGTTGGCAAGGACGATAGCGGCGCTGACTAATGTGATTGAGCGTGATTATTCAGGCGCGGGAAAAGAGGGTTTGCGCTTCTCCAGAAAGGCGCTGGCTCCCTCAATCATGTCGGGACTGCCAACCGCTTGGATGAGCATTCCAAGCCCTGTGCTGAAAGAGTCCCGAGCTGCGTTCCACCACAGATTGGAACTCACCTTAGTTATTTCGAGGTATCGAGCGCTCAACTGTGAGAGCTCCTCCACCCATTCGTTCACGGTTGAATCAAGATCGTCATCATCGACTACCGAATTGACCAAACCCATGTGTAGAGCTTGCTCAGCTGAATAGCGACGGCACAACATGGAAAGCTCTTTTGCCCGCTTTTCTCCAATTTGAATACCCATAACATTTGTCGCCCCTGTTACTGGCGCACTGCCTACCTTTGGACCCGTCTGCCCAAAGGTGGCAGATTTCGCTGCCACGGCGAGGTCACACGCCACAATCAACTCATTGCCGCCACCGGCGGCTGCGCCGTTAACAGCCGCAATGACCGGTCTGGGGCACCTTCTAATAGCATCGAAAAGGCGCAATGACCCCTCGTACATTTGACGCATATCAGGCTCTGTCGGTTTCGCCAAGGAGGTGAGCGCGCCCCCTGCACAAAAGCTGCCCCCGGAACCCGTGATTACCACGGCACGGGATGCAGTTGCACCGTCGATGGCCTTAACGATTGTGGCTGCCATATCGGGATCAAAAGCATTTCTGCGCTCAGGTCGATTCAGTTGTATCCACGTAGCAGAGTTCCGCTGAGTGATGATGACGTCCACCTGTGACTCCCTCACTATTCGCAATGTTTTGATGTGGTGGCACAAGACTTACGAAAACAAAGTTTCAGCCCAGCCCAGCCCGGTCGTTAAGCTCAAATTTTACGCGTCCGCGTTCGCACGCGGCCACACAAATCATTTCCTAGCGATAATAATTTTAGCGGACGGAGGTAACCGTAGGAGAGCCATGGGTGCACTAAAATTTCCACTAAGAACAAAGTCTCACCAATGTTCGTAGTTCTGACCAATCGCACTGTTCTCAATCCGGATCGATATCAACTGCGAGAGACAAGGCGCCCAGTTGCACAACGACGGATTTATCTAATTTTTAGAGTGCCAAGATCACATTATTGCCATCTCGCGACTGATAAGATTAGGTACTCGGACACCTGAAAAAGTGGAGTCCCGCAAACGAGGGAGGATCACCGTGACCACATTCGAGGAACGATGGGCTCGCCTTCACCTGTCGGCTGCTCCCAGAGCACCCAAGGCAGCGATGCTCATAGCCCAAACTATTGTTGGGGAAATTACCGCATCAAAAATGAAAGCGGGTGACCGTTTACTCCCCGAGAAAGCCATGCTGGAGCGCTATCAAACTGGCCGCGGCACCCTCCGAGAGGCGCTTCGCTTTCTCGAGTTTCAAGGAGTCCTTGCACTAAAGCCCGGTCCTGGCGGGGGACCGATTTTACTCAATCCTGACGCTGACAATTTGGCGAGCACCGTGGTCTTGCTCATGCAAATGAATCAAGCGCCATTCAAAGAAATAGTTCAAGTCCGCTCCGCCATTGAGCCCATGATCAGCATGCTGGCCGCGGACAAGATGACCGACAATGAACTCGGTTATTTGGAAGATTCAATCGTTCAAATGAGAAATAACATCGAAAATCAAGAAGTGTTTCTTGAGGCGAACAAAAAATTTCACGACATTATCGCGTGGTCTTCGGGTAACGTGCTCTTCGGCTACTTGGTCGATTCCTTGCTCGGCATCATGGATGGAACGATCGTGGGCATCGACTATCCCCCCCACAGGCGCGAGGCTATCGCCAATGCGCATGAGGAAATCTTCGAAGCTTTTGCATCGCGAGATGCGGAAGCCGCTAGGACACGAATGCAGGCGCATATGAATGCATACGAAGATTACGTAACAAAGAAGTTCCCAAATGTTCTGGACGAGGTCATTCCTTGGCGTACTTTTGGCTGACGCTCGGTTTAAATGATAATTGATGCGTTTTGGAGGCAACCGACAACAGCACCCATCCCCATGGTCCGCTTGTGATTATGGTCGACATGCCATTTGGTCGCGGGGCAGCCCGGTGAGTGCGTCGGTGGCAATTTCGTACCTTTGTATCCAACCGAACAGGTCGATCTGAGCGAGCAAGTTATAACGTACGACCCGGCCTGAACGCTGGGATGATGGCAAGAGTGGCGAGCCCGAGTAACAGAATGACTAAGTAGCCTGCAGTGAACCCACCAGTGACATCGTGCAGCACCCCCAAAATCATGGGTCCCGAGGCGCCGAATAGATAAGCTACGAGCATCGTCATGGCTCCAAGTCGCGCAGCTTCTCCCTGAGAACGCGCATAGTCAACGATCAGGACCAGGCCCAAAGCAAACCCGCCCCCGATTCCAAGCCCGAAGAGCGCCACCGACACCACAGATAATTGCTGTGGTGCGATTAGTAGGCCGGTAATCCCCAGACATTCGGCACCGATGGCAATCGCAAGCAACGGCCGACGATCCATCGTGAAGTCAGTGATCGTCGGCAACGTCAGCATCGCGCCGAGCTGCGCGATCTGGAAGATAATGAAAAGCGAAGCAGCGTGCTGTGCGGTCTCCCCGAGTTCGACGTAGAGAGGTGCGATCCAGGCCAGTCCTCCGTATCCAACAGTGACTACTCCCGTGTTGAAGAGGACTACCCACCACGCCGTGCGCGAGCTCCAGGGTAGTCGGCGCTCGGCGCCCATCAGCGCGTCGTCGTGGTGTTCGTGGACGGTGTGCAGGAGCCGTGGGATGAGCACCGCCCAGGCGACCGCAGTGAGAGCGGCAAATGCTCCCCACACCGCCAATGCTGGTCTCCATCCACCAAGCAGGTCGGCCGATGGGACTGCTAAGCCCGCGGCGAGCGCAACTCCGACGGCCAGTCCGGCCGAGTAGATTCCCGTTGTCGTTCCTCTGATTCTTGGGGTGTGATGTCGAATGAGTCCGGGAATCAAGGCCGAGGCGGCTCCCATAGCTGCTCCGGTCACCGCCATCGAAATGAGCATGAGGGCCGTGTTCGTGGCTGCCAGTCGCATCAGTCCACCTAGGGAAAGGATTCCCAGGATGAAGGCCGTGGTCAATTCGGCGCCGTGCCGGGCGGCCACACGTTGCCCGATGGGTGCGCAGAGCCCCATAAAGATAACCGCGATAGACGTTATCGCACCCTTCATCGTCGCGGACAAGCCAAGGTCTACCGAGATTCGGTCGAGCAGAGGGGGAATTGAGCCAAGCGTCGCTCGAAGGTTGAGACCAATGGCGGCCATCAGTAGGACAATGACCCACGTTGGCAGCGGTTCACGCTCCGCAGAGAGTGATATCGACGTCGGCCGGAGCTTCGGCAGTTTCATCGGGTGAACCCTTAGTCGTCAGCCAATGCCGCATCACCAAGAAATGCACGGACTAGCTCAGGGTTCTCTCGGGCACCATCGGCTGAACCTTGGTACACCACTTCTCCTCGGGAGACAACGACGACATCGTCGGCAATCTCCAGTCCGGCTTCGGCGTTTTGCTCGACCATCAAGACCGCTTTTCCTGAGTCGGCGATCCCTCTGGCGCTCTCTAAAACGCTATCTACAATTGATGGGGCCAACCCCATTGAAGGCTCGTCCATGAGGATAGTGCCCGCTTGGGACATTAGGGCCCGACCGAATGCCAACATCTGCTGCTCACCGCCGCTGAGCAGACCTGCCATACCTGACCTACGTTCGTACAGAATAGGGAACATGTCAAAGACCTCAGCGATCGTTCGTTCGTTGTCTTGACGCGAAGCCGTGTACCCGCCGAGTCGAAGATTCTCCTGAACTGTGAGGGGCGCGAAGACTCGGCGCCCTTCGGGGACCATGACAACTCCTAGTCGTACTATCCGGCTCGGCGACATTCCCAACAACTCAGTGCCGTTCAGCTTGACTGATCCCTGCTTGGCGCGCTGGAGTCCGCTAATTGTCCGCAAGGTTGTCGTTTTACCGGCTCCGTTAGCTCCCAGCATGAGCGTGATTCTCCCCGGAACAGCCGATAATCTCATGTCGTTCACCGCTTGGACAGGCCCATAGTGCACGACCAGGTCTGTGACTTCAAGCATTATGTCTCCCATGCTTTCCTAAATACGCTTCCTGAACGGCTGGACTGCGTACGACGTCTTGGGGAGTGCCCTCCGCAATGAGGGAACCGAAGTTCATGGCGTACAGATAGTCACAGGTCTCGACCATCATGCCGACGTCGTGCTCAACTATCAGTTGAGTCAGTCCCTCAGAGCGCAGATTACCCATTAAAACACTGATATCGGAACGCTCTTTCTTACTCATTCCGGCAGTCGGTTCATCGAGAAGAAGAAGTCGCGGCTGAACTGCAATAGCTCGAGCGATTTCCACTCTCCGCTGCATTCCATAAGAAAGTTCGTCCGGTCTCGCCTTTTCGAGACCCTCGAGTCCCGTGCGAGCGATGGCCTCCTTGACAAGTCCTTCGACCTTGTCGCTCTGCCGTTTGAAGACAACATCTGTCGACAAGATTATGTTGTCCCAGACAGACCGATCCGGCAGAAGGCGTACCGATTGGAAGGTGCGCGAAATACCCAGCGAGATGACCCGTTCGGACTTGATGTTCGAATAGTCATTGCCCTCGCATTGGATCGCTCCACGAGTGAGTTGCACCATCCGTGTCAATGCCCCGAGCAAAGTTGTTTTGCCAGATCCATTCGGCCCAAGTATGCCGGATATACATCCGGGGCGAAGGCCGAGGGAGACGCCATTGACGGCCTTGATACCCCCGTAATGGACGGCCACGTCCCGGGCTTCGATAACTGGCTCGAAGTCGTATGTGGCAAACTCGATTGCTTCGACAGTTTCCATAACTAACCGTCCTTTCCTGCTTGAGATTGGGCGTGCACTTCATTCGTCTCTCCGGCAGCAGCTTCCTTCAATGCGATGCTCGGTCTCTCCTTCGCCACTTCGCGTCGATGTCGCCAGTCGTTGAACACGCCCACCACACCGCCGGGAATCAATACTGCCGCGACGACGACCAAGATTCCGTAAACGACCTCTTCCCAGTCGCCGACAAACTGCAGGATCTCAGGCAACCAGACAAAGAACAAAGAACCGAAAAGTGCTCCAACCCATGAGGCTTGGCCGCCAACGATGATGATCGTCAAGGCGAGAATGATCAGACTGAAGTTGACGCTTTCTGGATTGATCGCCGACTTGAGGTTCACGGCAAGAGCACCGGCAAGACCTCCTAGAAGACCACTTATCGGGAAGGACAACCGCCGGTACATTGTCACGTTGATACCCATGGCAGAGGCCAGTTGTGGGTCTTCGCGTGAAGCGTCAAACCTCCGGGCTATCTTTCCTCGCTCGGAGAACGAAACAATGAGGATGACTATCAAGGCAATACCGGCTGCATGCCATGCCGTGACGTCACCGATGACGCCGTACAGGCCGACGGCTCCGCCAGTAACGGAACCGCCATTCACTGCAATCGCAGAGAGAAGGAGTGAGAATGACACTGTCGCCATGGCTAAATAAAGACCATTGAGGCGCGCAATTATCAGGCCCAGGAGCGTCGCAACTATGGCAGCAACAAGCGTCGACACCACAATAGCTGTCCACGTAGAGACCTCATGCTGAGTCATCAAAATTGCAGTGCCGTAGCCGCCGATAGCGTAATAACCGATTGAGGCGAACGAGATCACCCCAAGGCGCAAGGGTATTTGGATACTGATCGCCAAGAGAAAGACGGTTAATGTACTGCCAATTAAGAACTCATTCTGGTCGAGCCAACCCATCATGTTCGACGCACCTCTTTCTTACCTAAGATGCCTTGGGGTCGTACAAGTAGAATTAGGAACAAGAGGCCGAAGGAAACTGCGGTTACCCAAGACCCATCCGTGTAGAGCAGTACACCGAACTCGGCGAAGGCGAGAACGAAAGCGCCCAAGATGACCCCAAATACGCTGCCGACGCCGCCCAAGATAATTATGGCAAAGGCCTTGAGAAGCAGAGTGTCGCCGGACTCCGGAGTGATCGAAGAAAAGTAATATGTGAGCAGAGCGCCAGCCAGTCCAGCAAGTGCGCCTGAGTACGCCATCGTGGCCAGCGCCAGGCGCGGACGATCGATGCCCATCATGGAGGAGACCTCGGGGTCAACGCCCAGAGCCCGAAGCGCGAGCCCCTTTTTGGACCTTCGAATCCACAAGGCAGTACCAATCCCTAAACCAAGACCGCAGATGAGAATGATGATCATTACGTTCGTGATGATCACGTCACCGACGTTATACGCCTGAACCTCAAAGGTCCCTGCAGAGAATCCAAAGGGATTGCTAAAGGTGACGCGTTGGGCGATCGAAATGGGGACGGCCCCTAGGCCGATCCCGCCGATTACGAGTTGGAGTTCGCCAGCATGTGCGTTCTTAGCCCTTTTCATTATTGGCTGGAAGACCAGATACTGCATGGCTATAGCGATGATGGCGCCCGCCGTCATAGATATGGCTATTACCGCAGGCATTCCCAGTGGAATCTGTTGAGTTACGAGGTAGGCGGTAAAAGCCGAAAACATAAAGATTGCACCGTGAGCAAAATTCAGAATGCCAATCGTCCCCCACACGAGAGACATGCCAAGGGCGAAGAGGACGTAGATCGACGCCAGCGTTGTGGCGTTGAGTAGGTCCTGGACCATTCGGCCTCCTTGAAAGTTTGATTAATCGACTGTGGGCTTTTGCCCGGAAAGTGGTTGGCCTGAAATGATTATGAGCATCAGCTCAGGCCAACCGACTACGGCTTCCTTTTACTTAAGAACGGCCATTTTTTCGCCATCCCATTGCACGAGGAATCCAGGAATACGAGCATCTTGCATCTCAAAGTCCACCGTGCCCATGGCTCCAGTAACGGCGCCAGAAGTGATCCCTGCCATCGCGTCGCGAACGGCCTGACGGTCCGTGGAACAAGCCGTCAGAATGCTGTTAGCGACCAGATAAGTGGCGTCATAGCGCTCCGCTGTGTAGTTCGCGGGTGCTTCTCCGTACTCAGCTGTGAATGACTCAACGTATGCCTGAGTGGAGGCGTCCGGGGAATCAACGTGGAATACCGTCGCCCACGTCACACCCTTGGCTTTCTCTCCGATATCTGCAAAGTTATTCTCGATTCCTGCGAAACCAAGCAGTTCCTTTGGAGACTCCCAGCCTGACTCGCGCATCTGCGCAACCACCGTTGCGTTCTGAGCGCCGACCATGAGGACAGCTACTGCATCCGGATCTTCCTTGATGATCTTGCTGATCGGTGCCTTGAAGTCCTGCGTTGAGTTAGGTAGCCCCGTGCTGCTCAATATCTCAATCCCAAGCTCTTCAGCCATTGCCGGGAGCGCGAGCTCAGCGGTGGCGATCAATGTGGGATTGTCGTTCGCGTACAGCACGCTGATTGTTTTAATGCCCTTTTCTTCGACATAAGGCTTTACGTCACCCCAATAGGAGTCCATCGGAGGTGTGTAGCGGAAGGTGTAGTCACCAATAACCACGCCGGGGCTGCCAGCCTGGGTGTACACGACGGCGACCTTCTCTTTTTCAGCAATCGGCGATGTGACAACCGCGCCACCGCTGAGGATCGGACCCATGATCACAGGTACGTCTGGGTTCTTTGCCGCTTTCGAGAACTGAGCGGCTGACTCATCAGCGGACGTGGCATCGTCCAATACCTCGATACTCATTGTGACTCCGCTTCCCAGCATGCCACTTGCATTGATCTCTTTGATCGCCAGATCGGCTCCCTGCTCTGCCAAGACTCCCGCAAAAGCGGCAGGCCCTGTCATGGAATCAATTGAAATAATCTTAATCTCACCAGGAGGCAATACGCAGACTCCATCGTCCGCTGTTGCTGATTCCTCAACGGCGGCCTCCGTTGTTTCTGCAGGAGCGGCCGTATTTTCACTGTCTCCACTCGAGCAACCGGCTAGCGTCAAGACCACAGAGAGTCCCGCCGCTACTACCCCAAGGCGATGCTTTGTACTTCGATACATCTTTATCCTCTCAATATGGCTATCATTCGCATGAATTATCATGATTACTATATGCAGAAAAAGCAACCGTGTCTGCATAATTCACAAACCCGTGCCGGGAGTTTTTTAATCTGTTAGTCCCATTCACGAGATTAGCGACTAAAAAACCCAATTCCCATAAAAGTGGGGTGTGAATCGAGGATCGAATCGCAGCATCATGCACGCTAACACGAGCCGGCGTGACGGGCGTTTATTTGCACTCTGATACCCAGAAATAGGCTCTAACGCAGTTCGACGGGAACTAATAGAGATGAACCTCACCGGTGCTGGCATTCGCTGTACTTGGCTGGCTGTCGGCCGAATTTGCATCCGGTCAGTAGAGAGTTAAACGATGGGATCAGAATCCGAAAACCCGTACTCAGATCCGATTGGGCCTCGACTTCCGTTGTGGCTGCGTGCAGCGGGGAACCCACAATTTCGAAAGGTCTGGACGCTTTCAACATTACCCCAGTTCGGTTACTGGTTTTGCAGTATCGCCTTTCAGTGGCTTGTTTCCCAACAAACAGGAAATGATCCAATCGCCTTGGGCACACTGTACTTTTTTATGCTCCTGCCAATTTTATTGCTGTCGATACCAGCAGGAGTTCTAGCAGATCGCTTTAATCGCCGCACCATTCTTGCTTCCTGTCAACTTGCAACGGTGATTATCGGCACGTTTACGGCATTCTTGCTGTGGCGTGGCTCACCTGATCTCTGGATAATTTTGGCCTGCGGATTCGCGGTTGGAACCGCACACAGTATTGCCACCCCGTCCAGCGCGGCACTCATAGCAAATTCTGTGCCAGCAAAGGATTTGCCGAGCGCGATTCCCCTTCAGGCCATCGGAATGAACGTGGCTCGCATGCTCGGCCCAGCGTTTGCCGGCGCGGTAATTTTTATTGGCGGGACGGCGGAATCCCTTCTCCTTTATGCCGCGATGGGCATCATCGGATTACTAGTCATAGCAAGGCTTCCGCATTTGCAGGCACGCCCTATCGTTTCCCTGAAAACTTCAATGTTGAGCCAGATACATGAGGGTGTGAGTCACGCTCGGAAAACCCCGCCGGCCACGCTTGCGCTAGCAATCGTGGCCGTCTGTTCAGTGTTTGGGGCCTCTTATCTTGCCCAACTCACGGTACTTGCGGCCAACTCAAGTGACTCAGCAACCGCATTTATGTTTCTCACATCGGCGGGAGGCTTTGGCTCACTCATTGGCGTAGTTCTAGTGGCCACTCGCAGCGCGGATAGCCCAAGCGTAACCCCTGCGGCCGTCATGCTGTTGGTTATGGGAGTTGTCGTGACCATGCTTGGACACGGACCATCCCTCGCAATCGAGATGGCATTGATCGCAATGGCTGGCGGGCTGCAATTCGGAATCATGACGACATGCAATCGGGTAATTCAGCAGGTTGTTCAGGATACCCACCGGGGTCGTGTCATGAGCCTGTATGCGGTGACTTGGGGAGGATTTCTGCCCCTCGGTGGTCTTTGGCTCGGAGTTCTGATCGCCATGATAGGTACATCTATCGCATTCACCCTCAATGGATTGATCACCATCGGCTTTGCTCTGTGGGTGCTTCGTCCAAGCGCTCAGCGCACCGGGCCGACCACTTTTCAATGAATTCGGCTCAAATAGGAATTACATTCGAGCGTTAAGTCCGCCATCTATTGCAAGTGAGGTACCCGTCACCCAGTTCGATTCGTCGCTGGCAAGGTAGACAGCATATGACGAGATATCGCGGGGACTACCAAGGCGCCGCATCGGGTAATCCTGGGACCTTCGAGCGAGGGCGGCTTTCGCTTCCCCCTCGCCGTACCGCTCCCTGTAGGCCTGTTCCACCAGCGGCGTAACAATGGTACCGGGACAGATGGCATTGCAGCGAATATTTTTCTCTGCGTATTCAATGGCAATTTGCTGTGAGAGCCCGATAACACCGGCCTTGGCTGCCGAATAGGAAGCTAGATTCGCCATGCCTTTCAGTCCTGCCATGCTGGATTGCAGGATTATGGAACCAGATTGTTGCGCCATCATCATAGGAAGAAAGGCGCGAGTGGTGAGAAACACTCCATCTAGATTCACGGAAAGAACTTTCCGCCATTCATCGAATGCAAGGCTGTGCGCAGCTCCTTCACCGATGATACCTGCGTTGGCAAAAAGAGCATCAACTCTGCCGAACTGATTCAGAACCGTCTGGGCAACCCGCTCAATCGATCCCTGATCCGTGACGTCACCCGCGAGTCCTAGAGCCTCACCGGGGAGAGAGTTTGCCGCTGCGCGCGCTACTTCTTCATCTAAGTCAACACAGACGACCGTTGCGCCTTCTTCTGAAAAGTGCTGGCACGATGTGAAGCCCAGTCCAGATGCACCGCCGGTAATCACGGTGACTTTTCCGCGAAGTCTAGATCCTGTCATCTGTACTCCATCTCCCTCAATTGGTTTGATCTATTGAAATACGCCATTAGTTCACTCCCGTGAATACCGACGACCGCGGCAGGTGCGCACAGGGTGTCAATGTTTGACCTGTTCGGATGGGTGAGATCTCCAATGGCGGTGCCGTGGGATTTACCAGCTCATCAACGTACATCGAAATCCTTTAAAACGGCTTCTCGAGCGACCGATCTAGTCATCCCAGACAGTTATGGCGCGTTCAGGGCAAGAGGCAGCCCCTAGGCGCGCAGACTCCTCCAACCCGGCCGGGACGATCTCAGATGTGACATATGCTTGGCCGTCCTCGTCTCGAAGGTGAAAAAGCTCCGGCGCACTCATTCGACACACTCCGTGCCCCTGGCAGATATCTGGATCAACGCTGACTCGCATGGATTCTCCTTTGATCAAATTTCATAATCATTATAACGATTATCAAGATGGTTGATAGACTTTATTCTGAATTCGTCACTTCGATTTGAATCCCGAATCGTATTGTGGAAGTTTAACGTGGAATGAGGAGAGGTAGGCCATGTCCGAGATCAGCGCCAAAAAAAGATGTCCAGTGGTTGATTTTGATCACAACTCGCAGGAACACTCTGCTGACCCAGTGGGTTCGTACAGCCAACTGAGGGAATCAACCCCTGTCGCGTGGTCTGAAGCGCACGAAGGTTACTGGATCCTTTCTGACTATCAAAGCGTATTCGATGCTGCTCGAGACGATGCCACCTTCACCAGCGAGCGCACCCCTTCGGGCGGCGAAGGCTTGTCAGTGGTCATTCCCAAAACGCCTATGCACATGCACATTCCGATTGAACTCGATCCACCAGAGTTTCGTAAATACCGCAAGATAATCAACCCGATCACAGCTCCTGCAGCAACAGAAACGATGATAGATATGGTTAAGAAATACGTCACCTGGTTTGTTGATGAAATCATTGAAAGCGGTGAGGGAGACATTGCCACAACGATTGGCGTCCCTGCGCTCGTGACAGTGGATTGGCTCGGCCTCCCCGTTGAAGACTGGAGCAAGTATGCATTCGTTCATCACCAAGCATTGACAGGCGTGCCCGGCAGCGACGATTACAAGCGCGCCACCGAAGTTGTGATGCCCGAAATCTCGGAACAGATGCGAGTGGTTATTGCCGACCGTCGCCGGAATCCAAAGAACGATGCCATCAGTTTTCTCGTCCAGCAGGAAATCGACGGTGAATTAATCGTTCTTGAAGATGTATTTTCCATAGTGGAATTGTTGCTGGCCGGAGGTACTGGAACTACGTCATCACTCGTCAGCCAAACTGTGGTTTGGTTGCACAAGAATCAAGAGGTACGTCAAGACCTTATTGATAATCCAGAGAAATTGGATAAAGCCATCGAAGAGTTTCTTCGTTACTTCAGCCCCACTCAGGGCCTCGCACGAACCGTCACGGAAGATATCGAATTCCATGGTTGCCCAATGCGCAAAGAAGACAGGGTTCTTCTGGCGTGGGCATCAGCAAATAGAGATGAAGAAGCATTCCCTCAGGCGGATGAAGTCAATATTGAGCGCTGGCCAAATCGACACATGGCCTTTGGTGTGGGTATCCATCGATGTGCGGGTTCGCATTTAGGTCGCGCCATGGCGAAGGAAATGTTGAGTCAGATTCTTTCTCGCATGCCAGACTATGTCGTAGACACCAACAATGTTGTTCCTTATCCGCACCAAGGTACTAACACCGGCTTTAAATCTATTCCCATTAGTTTTACTCCTGGTCCTCGACTAGGACCGCAACTTGATATTGCGGCAGTCTCAACCCGATAGTCGTTCGTTGACCTCAATAGTGGTTGTCGGTGCTTCGCTCTCTGGACTGCGCTCTGCGGAAGTCATGCGTGAAGAAGGGTACGACGGACACATCGTAGTAGTCGGTGCAGAAGAACACCTGCCGTACAACCGGCCGGCCCTATCCAAACAATTCTTATCCGGGGAATGGGATGAGGGCCGGGTCTATTTGCGCCCGCAGGAGCAGTTAGATGCTCTCGACCTAGATTTCCGAGCTGGTGTTCAGGCACATGGACTTGATCTTGAACGGCGCTCTGTAACGTTAAACGACGGCACGACAATCGATTTTGATGGTCTGGTCATTGCTACCGGGGCCACGGATCGTACGTTGCCAGCCCTAGAAGGCCGGCCTCGAGTCTTCACCCTTCGCACTCTGGATCAGGCACGTGCACTACGCCTTGCCTTCAAGGATGCGACCACCCTTCTCATTATTGGTGGAGGGTTCATTGGTGCTGAAGTGGCAGCAACCGCGCAAGTGCTGGGGATTCACGTTTGCATTGTTGAACCCCAACCAACCCTGATGCATCGAGGTCTCAATAGGGAAGTCGGTGAAGCATTAACTACTTTCCATCGCCAGCAAGGAATTGATGTCCGATGCAACACCTCCATAACGCAAGTTACCGATGATGGTCAACGCACAAGCATTGTGCTTTCAGATGGCACGGTTCACGCGCCCGATGTCATTGTTGTTGGTATTGGGGCATCCCCTGCTACCGATTGGTTAGCCAAATCCTCCATCGCATGCGACAACGGTGTCGTATGTGACGAACACTTGCGAGCTACGAACGTACATGGGTCTCTGGTACCTGCAGTGGTAGCTGCAGGTGATGTTGCGCGATGGTTTTCTCCCTCCCTTGGATCGTTGATTCGGACCGAACACTGGACGAATGCTCAAGATCAAGCTGCAAATGCAGCGCGCACACTGCTCCTCGACTTAGACGGTCGTGGCTTAGAGGCACCTACATATGACCCAGTGCCGTACGTCTGGTCTGATCAATTCCGGAAAAAGATTCAGGTCATCGGTTTTGTCGAGCCAATGGATATTGCACACCTAGCGAAAGGGTCTTTCGACGATGGAAAATTCCTTGCAATCATGGAGCGCGATGGAAGTTTCGTCGGAGCCGTTGGCATGGCAATGGTGCCAGCAGTCATTCAGGCGCGAACAATGCTCGGCGAGGGCGCTTCCCTCGATCTTGCACTGGAAAAATTATCTAGCTAAGTCAAGGTAAAACCAAAGTAAACAAAGGGAGAGATCATGGGTGCAACACTTGAAGAGCGCGTACAGCGGCTCGAAGATAGAGAAGCGATTAAAGAACTAGTGATCATGTATGGCGTGATCATGGATGAACGGGATTTTGAAGGCATTGACCGCCTCTTCACCGCCAACGCCACATTGCGATCTGCAGATGGCGTCTTTGCAGCGGAAGGTCTCGACAAGATTCGAGTCACCTATCAAAGTCGTTTCGATGTACTGGGCGCAACGAATCACTTCACGCATGGCCATGTCACTAGATTCGACGCAAAGGATCCAAGCCATGCTTTTGGCTTTGTCATTGCGCATGCCGAGGTAAATCGTGGTGGAACAGCCATGTTAGTGGCGCTTCGGTATAAAGATGAATACGTGCGAACCGAAAAAGGATGGCAGATCTTAGATCGCATCATGTCCTACATGTATTACACACCCGTAAAGGAATACGCAGAAGCATTTATTTCTGAGAATCGGGTCCGGGCTTATGGTGAGGCAACACCTGCTGATTGGCCCGACGCCCTGCGTCCCGGAGGAGACACGACTTGGATTCGCGATTGGATTCAATACTAAAATTGGAGAAATGCATCCCAATCATCGTATTATCTGAGCTACTGCATGACTGAATTAAGTGGTATTAGGCGCAGCTTTGTCAAAGAGTCATAGAAAATAACCCAAACGGGCACTGAGGTTCCCCCCGTTTTGTAGACACGGGTTTATGCGGCTTGTGCCGCGCTTTGGTGGAACTCTAACTCGTAGGCGATGGGTGTTTTGTAACCGATCTTTGAATACCTACGTTTCGTGT
>Ga0105053_10001552_pt1 | contig 36799 bp, 33 predicted proteins | sample BON01_FD_78093 | JGI IMG/M metagenome (GOLD analysis project Ga0105053, IMG submission 78093) | Freshwater microbial communities from Lake Bonney liftoff mats and glacier meltwater in Antarctica - BON-01 | ecosystem: Environmental > Aquatic > Freshwater > Ice > Glacier meltwater | place: Lake... | reverse complement strand
GCATACCGCCGGCGGCTTCAATAATATCGGTGATGGTGGAACCCGCAGCCAGCTGATGCACGCCGGGTTTATTTACGCGGCCCGACACGGAATAGCTGCGCAAACCTTTGCGGCCATTCTTTTCGGTTGTGTTCAGCACGCTTGCGCCTTCACGGCAAATGCGGGCCACCCAATGCAGGGTTTCAACGTTATGCACCAAGGTGGGGCGGTTAAAAATACCGACCTGCGCCACATAGGGCGGGCGGTGGCGAGGCATGCCGCGCTTGCCTTCGATGCTTTCAATCATCGCGGATTCTTCACCGCAAATATAGGCGCCGGCACCGCGACGCAGATCAATATAGCCCGGTTTCACAAGGCCATTAGCCTCAAGTGCGGCAATTTCACGGCGCAGAATTTCCAGCACGGCGGGGTATTCGTCGCGCATATAGATGAATACTTTTTCAGCATCCACCGCCCAAGCCGCGATCAGCATGCCTTCAAGGAATAAATGCGGTTGGCGTTCAAGGAAATAACGGTCTTTGAAGGTGCCGGGTTCGCCCTCATCACCATTCACGGCCATATAGCGAGGGCCTTGGGCGGCGCGCACAAAGCTCCACTTTTTACCGGATGGAAAGCCTGCCCCACCTAACCCGCGCAGGCCAGCGTCAGCCAAGGATTGCTGCACGGTATCGACATTACCTGTGGCGCGCAGATCGCGCAGCACGGCATAGCCGCCTTGGTTGGCATAGTCAGCGAAGGTTTGATAATCAGGGATATGCGCGTGGGTATCATGGGCTGCAATCGCAGCGGCCACTTTTTCAGGGGTCGCATGGTCAATATGGTTATGGCCGATTTCCAGCGTGGGGGCTGTATCGCAGCGGCCCATACAAGGCGCGCGCAGCACGCGGACTTGGCTGGCATCAAGCCCAGATTCGAGCGCCGATTTCAGCGCCTGTGCGCCTGCGAGTTCGCAAGACAGCGAATCACACACACGGATTGTTAGCGCGGGCGGCGGGGTTTCGCCCTCCTTCACCACATCAAAATGGGCGTAAAACGTGGCGACTTCGTAAATTTCGGCTTGGCCTGTGCGCATTTCATCAGCCAAGGCGCGCAAATGTGCGGCAGATAAATGGCCGTATTCATCTTGGATCAGGTGCAAAAACTCGATGAGTAAATCGCGGTCGCGCGGGCGGTCACCCAACAAGGCCCGCACATCTGCCAATGCTCCATCATCTAGCTGGCGGCCCTTTGGCGTGTGCCGCCCCTTGCCCGGTGCTTTTTTCCAAACACCCTTGCGCTCATCCAATGCCATGCCCGTCTCCAGCTATTAATTTTGGGCACCATAACAGCCATGCGCATGGGGCAAAGCCAAAATGCGACGAATCTAGGCGTAAAGCGCCTGCATTGTTTTTATTGGTGAAGGCATTAGATTCAGCCCTAAGATGTGATTCCATTTTGAAAGTGATTTGATGATCAAAGCCATTTTAGCCGCAGTTCTATTAACCTGCCCCGCAATTGCATTTGCCCAAAGCCAAGATGTGTGGGCTGACCGCTTTGAAAAGGGCATTCCGATATTGCCCGATGTGTTTGGCGCGATGACTGAAGGCCGCTCGATGACCTATTCTGACGGGTTTGCAGATGTTTACCGCGAATATTACCCGCCGGGGACCAGTGCCGTAATCCTGCGCTATATTGGAGCGGCGGATAATGAATGCCAAACCGGCACATGGCGGGCTGAAGGGGATTTGGTGTGTTTTGATTGGGATATGGGCGCGACAGTCTGTTCCGGCTGGGTCAAGCATGACGGCGTGGTCATTTCGCAACTTTTTACCGACGGGCAGCCCGACGGCGATTTTGAGCCGATTTCCCAATTTGATGAAACCCCGATTACCTGCATGTTGGGTATGGTGGGTTTTGAGGTGGCGGAATGAAGCTGGCTTTAGCACTTTGCCTTGCTGCCACGGGTGTAGTTGCTGAAGATTGGAGCAATCTGGAGGCGTTACACAGCCGCGTATCCGCCGCACCGCAGCTCAGCGAGGCCGAATGGCGCGATATGGTTGAGGGTAAAACCGTTACCTATACCATTGCGGATGAGTTTTTTGCCCGTGAGTTTTATGAGACCGGCACCAATCGTGTGGTGATTTCAGTCACTGGCGGGCTGTGCCTGAATGGGCAGTGGTATATGGAAGGCCCGGCCTTTTGTTTTGTATGGGAGAACGAGCTGCCAAGCTGTTTTACCCATCACCGCTTGGATGAAGGTGTTTTTATCAACGGGGTTGACCCTGGTGATGACATTGAAGTGCAATTCGTGGCCGATATCCGCCGCGCCACGGTGCAATGCGGTGATGAATTGCTGAGCAGCCTGCCACAAAGCCGGGGGGCACTATGATTCGGATTTTCGCCTTCATTCTTATGTGCCTACCAAGCCTTGCGCTGGCACAAGATGAACTGCTGGACCCGATGGAATTTGGGGCCGATGCGGTGGGCCAAACCTATTGGTTTAGTGAAAACGGGTTTCACTATGGTGCCGAGCAATATTTCGACGACCAAACAACCATTTGGCAAGACCGTGAGGGCAATTGCAAAAAGGGCCGCTGGTGGGCTGAGGGCAATAATATGTGCTTTGCCTATGAAAATGACCCCGCGCCCGATTGTTGGGTCATGTCGGAAACCGATGATGGCCGTATTCTGGTTGAAAGCCTGCGCCCGCTGGAAGGTGCTGAGGATAGCCCCCTGATCCTCGAACTCATCCGCCGCACGCCGCTGCCGATTTCTTGCACGGGGCCGTTATTGGGGGTGTGAGGGTGTGCTCAGGCTCACCCCATCTTCTGTGCAATCATAAACAGCGCCTTGCCCTTGCCCGGTTGCCAGTGGGTTTTGATCTCAAACCCTGCATTCACAACATCGGCGCGCAGGATGTCGGGGTTGAAAAACCGCACGAGCGGGGCTTTGCCGATGAGGCGCATTAGCGGTAGCACGGCGCGAATTGGTAGGTTCCATTTACTGATACACAGGGTGGAGGAGACAAAATAGCCACCGGGTTTCAGCATGGTATGAATGCGCGCCAACGCGGCGTTATGCTCGGGCAGTAGGTGTAGCAGGCTCATCGCCAGCACGACATCAGCGCTGTTGGGCGCTATATCTGCGGTTTCAATCTCGGCACATTCAAGCGTGATGTTTTTTATACCCGCCGCAGCAATTTTATCAGCGGCAATGTCGAGCATTGATTGCGATAGGTCCACCGCCTGAATATGGGCCACATGCGGTGCATGGGCGATGGCAGTGCTGCCAGTGCCACAGCCAAATTCGACCATGTGCATATCAGCGCGCAAAACCGCCTGCGTTTCGGTTAGTTTGCGGGCATAGGATTGGGGATCGGATATTGCCAATTTCGCATAACGTTTAGCTAATTTATTCCAGAATTGCGTGCGATCCATAAACCGCCCCTTTTGTGTGATTACCCAAAGAGTTAGGGGTACAGGCCGGGCAACACAACCACCCAGCGCCTAAAGCCGCACCGATTTACGCAATGGATGCGCCGGGTAGCTGCCCAAAACTGACAGAGACGAGGTGAAATAACCCAATTCCTCTAGCGCGCGGGCCACGGGGGCGTCGCTTGGATGGCCCTCAATATCGGCATAAAACTGGGTCGCGGTAAAGCTGCCGCCGAGCATATAGCTTTCCAGCTTGACCATGTTTACGCCATTGGTGGCAAACCCGCCCATGGCCTTATACAAAGCGGCTGGAATGTTGCGGACCTGAAAGACGATGGTTGTCATAATATCAGGGCCGGGCGATGCGGGCTGTGGGTTGGGCGACATGACCAAAAACCGGGTGGTGTTATTCGCCTTATCCTCAATATGTTCGGCCAGCGCCGTAAGCTCATAAATTTTACCCGCCAGTGGTGAAGCAAGCGCGGCCATGGCCGGGTTGGCCATATCGGCCACATATTTTGCAGAACCGGCTGTATCCGCCCCAATAACCGGGCGGATATTATGCTCGGCCAAAAAGCCACGCACTTGGCCAAGCAGCACGGTATGGCTCATCGCTTCGCGCACATCCGTTAGCTTGGCACCGGGCACGCCAAGCAGGTTAATATGCACCCGCACAAAATGCTCGCCAATGATATGCAACCCACTTTCGGGCAGCAAATGATGAATATCGGCCACGCGCCCATAGGTCGAATTTTCGACGGGCAGCATGGCCAATTCGGCCCGGCCCTCGGTTACGGCAGCAATTGCGCCCTCAAACGAATGGCAGGCAATGACTTCGGCATCGGGAAACACTTCGACACAAGCCTGATGTGAATAGGCGCCCGGTTCGCCTTGAAATGAAATTTTCATACCTTACCCCCAAATGAATGCGGTCGATTGGTCGCGCCTAGAGTGACTTGCGCACCTCTATGGGATGCGGCTAGAAGAAGCCAGAGTTTTGAGTGGGCCATGCGCCCGTACTGACCCCGTATTGACCCCGTACTGACCCCGTACTGACATAGAGTGAGGCCACCATGGACACAATGAAGGTAACCAAAATCGTCGGGGGCGTCTGCGGATCGCTTCTGGTGTTTCTGCTGATTAAAACGGGCGCAGAGGCTATTTATAGCGGTGGCGGCGACCATGGCGAAGCCGGCGCACAGGCTTATGCAATTGCTGTGCCTGAAACTGGCGGCACTACAGACGTAGCCGATGCCGCGCCTGAAGTGCCGTTTGCAGACCTGTATGCCGTTGCAGATGCCGCCTTAGGCGAACGCGCGTATGCCAAATGCAAATCCTGCCATGCAGTTGAAGCTGGCGTGAATCGCGTAGGCCCGTCATTGCACGGCGTTGTTGGGCGCGTGCCGGGCGCCGAGGCTGGTTTTGGTGGCTACTCAGATGGCATGATCGCCTTGGGCGGAGAATGGAGCCCTGAGCTGCTCAACCAGTTCTTGACGCGCCCTGCCGATTATCTCGAAGGCACGACGATGCGTTTCCCCGGCTTGCCCAAGCCTGAAGACCGCGCCAATGTGATTGCCTATTTGGCAGCGCAACAATAATTTGCGCCTATCGCGCTTAAAAACCGCCCTTCTGGGCGGTTTTTTGTTTTTACACGCCGCCTTCACATATTCGCGTATTGCACCTTGCCCCACTGGCCCGCTAGCATTGCGGGCAATGGGCCATGTTAGTGCCCGATGAATTTGGAGGTCTGCCCATGTCCCGCCCGCAAGCCGCAACACGCGCAAAAACACAGACAAATCTGCTGAAGTGGCTGCTGCTGCCGCTGATGGTTAGCCTACTGGTTTTGGTTGGGCAGGCCCGCGCGCAAGATACAATAACCGCACATGCCCTGTCGAAGTTTGGCGACGTGCGCTACGCGCCAGACTTTACGCATTTGGACTATGTAAACCCTGATGCGCCGCGTGGTGGCACCTATTCAACCTGGGCTTATGGCAGCTTTGATTCGCTGAACCCTTATTCGGTAAACGGTGTTGCGGCTGCGGGCGCGAGTATCATGATTGAGCGGTTAATGACCGGCACCATGGATGAAACCGACACGGTTTATGGGCTATTGGCCGAATCAGTGGAATACCCGACCGACCATAGCTGGGCGATTTTCACCCTGCGTGAGGGGATTACTTTTTCAGATGGCACACCGGTAACCGCCGAAGACGTAGTGTTTTCGCATAATCTATTCGTCACGCAAGGCATTCCGGATTTTGCCGAATCTGTGCGCGCGGGCATTCCCAATGTTGAGGCGCTGGATGCGCGGCGGGTGAAATTTTACTTTGCCGAACCATCAGAATCACTTGATTGGGTAATGCAGGCTGCGGCGACCGCAGTGCTAAAATCCAGCCAGTTTGAAAATCGCGAATTGATGGATTCCACCGTTGAGCCCTATATCGGCACGGGTGCCTATATGTTTGAAGATATGGATGTGGGCCGCTGGATTCAGTATCGTCGCAACCCGGATTACTGGGGTGCGGCACTGCCGATTAACATTGGGCAGAATAATTTTGATGTGATCCGCTACCAATATTACGCCGACCCTACGGCAGGGTTTGAAGGGTTTAAGGCGGGTGAATATCTGTTCCGGTCCGAAAACTCTTCGGCGGCTTGGGCCAATGATTATGATTTTCCGGCCATGGATAATGGCTGGGTTGTGCGCGCTGAACTGGCTGATGGTAATATCGGCTCGGCACAGGGGTTCTTTTTCAACCTGAACCGCCCGCAATTTGCCGACCCGCGCGTGCGCCAAGCGATTGGTATGGCGTTTAACTTTGAATGGTCAAACCGCACTCTGTTTTATGGGCTTTATACGCGGGTTGATTCCTTCTTTGAGAATTCGCGGCTTGAAGCGCAGGGGATGATTCCCGATGATGAGCGGGCGATTTTGGAACCTTTGGCCGCTGACCTGCCGCCTGAAGTGTTTACCGAGCCCGCCTATTCACCGCCAGTATCCAGTGACAACCAGCAAGACCGCTCCGTGTTGCGTTCAGCCGGGCAGTTGTTGGATGAAGCCGGCTGGCCCGTGGGCGATGATGGCAAGCGGCGCAATGCCGATGGGCAGTTGTTGCAGATGGAATTCCTAAACTATTCGCCGCTGTTTGACCGGATCATCAACCCCTATTTGGAAAACCTAGAGCGGCTTGGCGTGAGCGCCACGATGACACGGGTTGATTCGGCGCAATTTGTGCAGCGCAGTCGCACCCGTGAATTTGATATTGTTGTCGACACCTATGCCAACACCCTGACACCGGGTTTGGGCACGGCACAGACCTATCATTCAGACAATGCGGTAGGCGAAACCCGTAACACGGCCGCCTTGGCCAATCCGGCGATTGATGCCTTGGTCGATATGCTGCCCAACGCCAAAACGCGTGATGAGCTGGAGCTGATGACCCGCGCGCTCGACCGCGCATTGCGGGCCATGCATATTTGGGTGCCGCAATGGTTCAAAGATGTGCATACCGTCGCCTATTGGGACACATATGGCCTGCCTGACCCTGCCCTTGCGCCTTATGGGTTAGACCCCACAACCACGTGGTGGTGGGATGCGGAAAAAGCGGCGGCTTTGCAGGCTGCTGGCGCGCTTTAATTCATGGGCGCCTATATTGTCCGCCGCTTATTGCTCATGATTCCGACTTTGGTCGGGATCATGATCCTGAATTTTGCGCTTATCCAATTTGTGCCCGGTGGCCCGATTGAACAACTGATCGCCCGGCTTGAAGGCCATGGCGATGTGTTTGCACAAATCGCCGGCACAGGCGGTGATGCAGGCATAAACGAGCAGGTTGAAGGCGGCGAAAGTATTCTGAAAAATGGCGGGCTGCCGCCAGAGTTTTTGGCAAAGTTGCGTGCCGAATACGGGTTCGACAAGCCGTTTTTTACCCGCTTTGCCGATATGATGTGGAAATACGTTCAGTTTGATTTTGGCGAAAGCTATTTCAGATCGGTCCGGGTGGTGGACCTAATACTTGAAAAAATGCCGGTCTCGATTACGCTTGGGCTGTGGGCAACCCTGTTGGCGACAATCATTTCCATTCCGCTCGGCATTGCCAAAGCGGTGCGCGATGGGTCGCGGTTTGATACGGTCACCTCAACCATCATCATCGTCGCTTATGCCATCCCAACATTCCTATTCGCGGTGATGTTGATGATATTTTTCGCGGGCGGCTCCTATTGGCGGATATTCCCGCTAACTGGCCTCACATCAGACAATTGGGAAGAGCTGAGCATGCTGGGTAAGGTGGCCGATTATTTTTGGCACATCACCCTGCCGGTTATCGCCAGCACAATAGGTGGATTTGCCACGCTAACCTTGCTGACCAAAAACAGCTTCCTCGATGAAATCCGCAAGCAATATGTGGTGACTGCCCGTGCCAAGGGCCTAACCGAACGGCGAGTTCTATACGGCCATGTGTTTCGCAATGCGATGCTGATTGTGATTGCAGGCTTTCCCAGCATGCTGATCGGCGTGTTGTTTGGTGGCTCGGTCATTATTGAAACCATATTCTCGCTTGATGGATTGGGCCGATTGGGGTTTGAGGCGGCGATTAGCCGGGACTACCCTATTATGTTCGGCACGCTGTTTTTCTTCACGCTTATGGGCCTGATCATCGGCCTGATATCAGACCTGACTTATGCTTGGGTGGACCCGCGGATTGATTTTGAGGCCCGGCGCGTATGAAACTTAGCCCCATCGCCCGGCGCCGCTGGCAAAACTTTCGCGCCAATCGCCGCGCCTTTTACAGCCTATGGATCATGTCATTTCTGCTGGTTGTGTCGCTGTTTGCCGAATTTGTGGCGAATGATAAGCCGCTTCTTGTGTCGTATCGTGGGGCCTGGCATGTGCCGGTGCTGAACTTCTATTCGGAGCGCGATTTTGGCGGCGAATTTGCGACCGAGGCTGAATATACCGCGCCAGAAGTCAAATGCCTGATCCGCACAGGTGGGCTGGAAGCCTGTTTTGATGACCCAAGCGGTGTGTTTGAAGATGCCGCCGATGGCGTGGTTGCAGGCCAGGAAATAGAGCGCGGCTGGGTGGTTTGGCCACTGATCCCCTACCACTACACCACTGTAAACTATGATGTGCTTACCGCGCCGGGCGACCCGGATTGGAACCATTGGCTGGGCACTGATGATGAAACCCGCGATATTGGCGCGCGCATCATTTATGGGTTCCGCATATCCATGATGTTTGCGCTCACCGTGACGCTCATCACCTCGATATTTGGCATTGCAGCGGGGGCCATACAGGGCTTTTTCGGCGGCTGGGTTGACCTGACATTTCAGCGCTTCATCGAAGTTTGGTCCTCCATGCCGACGCTGTATGTCCTCATCATTCTCGGTGCAATATTCCAAATGAACTTCATATTGCTGACACTCATCATCATGGCATTCGGCTGGACCGGGCTGGTTGGTGTGGTGCGGGCTGAATTTTTCCGCGCGCGGAATTTTGAATATGTGCGGGCGGCCAAAGCGCTGGGGGTAAGTGATAGCAAGGTCATGTTCCGCCATATCCTACCGAATGCATTGGTGGCCACGGTAACGCTGCTGCCGTTCTTGATTGTTGGGGCGATTGCGACGCTGACATCGTTGGATTTTCTGGGCTTTGGCTTGCCGTCAAACTACCCCTCACTTGGCGAATTGGCCAAGCAGGCGAAACGGCATATCTTATCGCCGCATCTGGGCATTTCAGCATTCTTAACGATGACGATTATGCTGTCGCTGCTGGTGTTTATTTTTGAGGGTGTGCGCGATGCTTTTGACCCCCGGAAGATTTACGTATGAGCGCGCCACTATTACAAATATCGGGTCTGAATGTGCGCTTTGGCAGCAACCATGTGGTCAAAGACTTGGCCTTAACGCTGGAACCGGGCCAAACGCTGGCGGTGGTTGGTGAAAGCGGATCGGGTAAATCTGTTTCCGCACTGGCCTCTGTTGGGTTGCTACCTGATAGCGCGAAGGTCAGTGGGTCTATCAAGTTTCGGGGCGAAGAAATGGTGGATGCCAGCCCATCCGCCTTGCGCAAAATTCGTGGCAAAGACATTAGCTTTATTTTTCAAGAGCCGATGACCAGCCTCAACCCGCTGCACACCATTGAAAAGCAGCTGCGCGAAACGCTAAACCTGCACCAATCAATGGGTGGCGATGCCGCGCGTAGCCGGATTATTGAACTGCTGGAACGCGTGGGCATTGATGCGCCGGAAACGCGGCTTGCCGCCTATCCGCACCAACTTTCTGGTGGGCAGCGCCAGCGTGTGATGATTGCGATGGCACTTGCCAACCGCCCGGCCTTGCTTATCGCCGATGAGCCGACAACCGCGCTGGATGTAACCATTCAAGCGCAAATTCTAACCCTACTGGCCGAGCTTCAGCGTGAATCTGGTATGGCGATGTTGTTCATTAGCCATGATCTTGGCGTTGTAGAACGTGTGGCCGACTATGTTGTGGTGATGCAAGACGGCGCGATTATTGAGCACGGGCCGAAGGCCGAGATTATGCACCATGCCAAGCACCCGTATACCAAGGCGCTGCTGGCCGCCGGTGCCGTTGGCAGCCCACCACCAGTGCCCCCACAAGCGCCGGTGTTGATGTCGACCGAAGGATTGCGCATTTGGTTCCCCATCAAGCGGGGCATTCTGATGCGCACGGTTGGGTATATCAAAGCAGTGAACCACATAGATTTGCAGCTGCGTGCCGGTGAAACGCTGGCGATTGTGGGCGAAAGCGGTTCGGGAAAATCAACCGTTGCGCTGGCCCTGATGCGTTTGATCCGGTCTACCGGCGGTATCACCTTTGGCCACCACAGCTTGCAAGGCATGCCCGCCCGCGAAATGCGCCCGCTGCGCCGCGATTTGCAGATCGTGTTTCAAGACCCGTTCGGCTCACTTTCACCGCGCATGACGGTGGGTGCAATTATTGCTGAAGGGTTGGGCGTGCATAAGATCACCGCTGACCCGGATGCGGCTGTGGCCGACATTATGAAAGAGGTTGGGCTTGATCCGGCCATGGTTGATCGGTATCCGCATGAATTTTCGGGTGGCCAGCGCCAGCGCATTGCGATTGCCCGTGCCATGATTTTGCGGCCGAAATTGCTGATATTGGATGAACCAACTTCGGCGCTGGACCGCACCGTGCAAGTGCAAATCGTCAACCTATTGCGTGACCTTCAGGCCAAGCACAAGCTGGCCTATATTTTCATTAGCCATGATTTGCGGGTTGTGCGGGCCATGGCGCATAAGGTGATTGTGATGCAGCGCGGCGATGTGGTTGAACATGGCTCGGCTGATGCCATATTTGATGCGCCACAAACCGAATATACCCGCGCACTGATGCAAGCTGCGCTTGCAGTCACATCCCAGCCAGCGACCCAACCCTAACGAGGTTGGGTGGGTTGCAAAACCTAACCGCGCGCGAATTCTGCTTGGCTAAGCCTTACCACAGCCGCCACCGCCGGGGGTTTCCAGCACCCATGTATCACCGGCTTTAAGCTCAGTCTTATCGGCTGAACGCAGCACATCCTCGCGCCCATCAGCGCGAATGATGCGTGATCGGCCAAGCCCGCCGGGTGCGCCACCATCAAGCCCCGGTGGTGGCACAACGCGGTGGCCTGATAGTATGGCCAGCGTCATCGGCTCTAAAAACCGGATGCGACGGGTGGTGCCATCGCCCCCTGCAAACCGCCCTGCCCCGCCAGACCCAGCCCGAATTGAAAATTCGTCCAGCACGACCGGATAGCGCCATTCTAACACTTCAGGGTCAGTTAGCCGCGAATTGGTCATATGGGTATGCACGCCTGATGTGCCGGGATGCCCAGTGCCATCCACCGCCCAACCTGCGCCAGAACCGCCGCAAACAGTTTCATAATACTGGTATTTCGCATCACCCCATGTGGTGTTGTTCATGGTTGATTGCGCTGCCGCCTGCACGCCGAGTGCCAGTAACAAGGCCGATGTGACGGCTTGGCTTGTTTCCACATTCCCGGCAATTACGGCGGCTGGGTATTGCGGGCTGAGCATGGTGCCAATTGGTAAAATAACCTCCAGCGGCTTCATAACCCCTTCATTCATCGGGATATTATCGGCCACCAAAAGGCGAAACACATACAACACGGCGGCGCGGGTAACCGGCTCGGGCGCGTTATAGTTTGTGGCCAACTGGCCAGTCGTGCCGGTAAAATCAATCACGGCTGACCGCGCAGCCTGATTTACCCGGATTTTTACCGAAATCTGGCGCGGGTTGCCGTCAAAATCGGGGTCCATCTTATAAACGTAATCGGCGTCTTTCAGGGTTTCAATTGCCCGGCGCACGCATTCTTCGGCGTTATCTTGCACATGTCGCATATAGGCCTGCACCACATCCAGCCCGAATTGACCAACCATTTTGCGCAATTCCTGCGCGCCTTTTTCACATGACGCCACCTGCGCACGCAAATCGGCCATGTTGATATCCACCGCGCGCACAGGATATTTGGCCCCTAAAAGCAGCGCACGCGTATCTTCATCGCGAAAATCGCCTTCATCGACCAATTTCCAATTGTCGATATAGGCACCTTCATCATGGATATTGCGGCTATCGGGTGGCATGGAACCGGGGGTAAGGCCGCCCACATCGGTATGATGGCCGCGCGCGGAGGTGTAAAATAGCACCTTCGCCTCAGCATCATCCCAAACCGGCGTTACCACGGTAATATCGGGCAAATGTGTGCCGCCATTGTAAGGCGCGTTCAGCACATACACATCGCCCGGCTTCATGCTTGGGTTTTGGGCGATAATGGTTTTGACCGAGGCACCCATACTGCCCAAATGCACCGGCATATGCGGCGCGTTGGCGATAAGGTCGCCAGCCGCATCAAACACTGCGCAGGAAAAATCAAGCCGTTCTTTGATGGTGACGGATGCGGCGGTATTTTCCAACACCGCGCCCATTTGTTCGGCAATCGACATATAAAGGTTGTTGAACACTTCAAGCATCACCGGGTCAGCCTGCGTGCCCATGGCGTGGTCACGGGTTAGCACGGCCACCCTGTCAAGCGCGACATGGTCATGCGCGGTTATACGGGCACGCCAGCCGGGTTCAATAACAATGGCAGTATGGCGTTCAACCAGCACAGCGGGGCCGGTGAGCGTATCGCCGGGCTGTAGGTTTTCACGCCTCACAAAGCGCGCGTCTTGCCACTGGCCACCCATATAAATGGGCGCGGTTTTGGCGGTTGGATAGGCATTTTCGGCGCGGTCTGAAACGGGCTGGCTGGCTTCAGCCAGATCGGCAGCTTGGCCGATGGATTCAACGCTGACAGCCTCAATAATCAGCGGCTTAGCACCGGGGGCAAAGCCGAACCTTGTGCGGTGCGCGGTATCAAATTCGGCGCGCATGGCGGCCAGTTCGCCAAAGGCAATGGGCAGCGCTGTATCGGTGCCTTGCACCTTAAGGTGCAGGCGCATGACCTCGGAAATATCCGCTTCAGGCACGCCTTGGTCGCGCACCTCTTGCCAAGTTGCCATGCTGAGCCCGTCAAGCGTGGCGGCGGCGGCAAGGCGGTTGTGGTCGTTCAGTTCCGCCTCGACCGCTTGGGCGCGGCTGGCACGGATATCGGCCAAACCCATTCCGTAAGCCGACAGCAAGCTGGCCATGGGGTGGATGAGCGCGCGCTTCATGCCCAGAGTGTCGGCAATGGCGCAGGCAAATTGCGCACCCGCCCCGCCAAACACGGTGAGCGCATAGGATGACACATCATAGCCGCGCTGGACCGAGATTTTCTTGATCGCATTGGCCATGTTTTCCACCGCGATACGCAGAAATCCTTCTGCGACCTCTTCGGCGGGTTTGCCAATGTCAGCGGCAAGCGCCGCGAATTTTGCCTGTGTGGCGGGTAAATCCAGCGGTTTATTGCCTTCAGGGCCAAAAATGGCCGGGAAGAATTCAGGCCGTAACCGCCCAGTTAGGACATTGGCATCGGTCACCGCCAATGGGCCACCACGGCCATAGGCCGTCGGACCGGGATTGGCGCCCGCACTCTCTGGCCCAACGCGCATCCGGCTACCATCATAAGACAGGATTGAGCCGCCACCAGCTGCCACGGTATGGATATTCATCATCGGGGCGGTAATACGCACGCCGGCGACATTGGTGTTCAACACACGCTCAAACTCGCCAGCGTAATGGCACACATCAGTGCTAGTGCCGCCCATATCAAAGCCGATAATGCGGTGTTCACCAGCAATTTCGGAAATCCGCACCGCGCCCACAACACCGCCCGCTGGGCCAGACAGAATGGCATCTTTACCCTGAAAACGATGTGCATCGGTTAGCCCGCCAGAGGATTGCATAAACATCAGTTTGCCCGCCATTTCGCCTTCAAAAGCGGCGGCGACACGGTCAATATAGCGGCGCAAAATGGGGGTTAAATAGGCATCCACCACGGTTGTATCGCCCCGGCTCACCATTTTCATTAAGGGGCTCACGCGGTGGCTAACTGAAACTTGGGTAAAGCCCGCCGCGCGGGCTAGTTCTTCGGCCTGTGCCTCATGGTCATGGTAACGATAGCCGTGCACAAATACGATGGCGCAAGCAGATAGCCCGGTGGCACGGGCAGCGGTGAGTTGCGCTGCAAGGTCATCACCATCCAAGGCGCGCTCCACATGGCCATCGGCGCGCACGCGTTCATCAGCCTCAATTACCGTTGAATATAGCATTTCCGGCAAAATGATGTGCCGATCAAACAGGTTGGGGCGGTTTTGATAGGCAAGGCGCAATTGTTGGCCAAGGCCGCGCGTAGTGATGAGGACAAGTGGTTCGCCTTTACGTTCCAACAGCGCATTTGTCGCAACGGTCGTGCCCATTTTAACACTGGCCACACGGTTGGCGGGAATTGGGGCATCGGGTGCTAGGCTGAGGAATTGGCGAATGCCATGCAGCGCCGCATCGGCATAAATTTCGGGATTTTCTGACAGCAGCTTGGCCGTGTGAAGTTGTCCCTCAGGGTCTCGCGCTACGATATCGGTAAAGGTGCCACCCCGATCGACCCAAAAATCCCACATTGCCCAGACTCCTTTGTTACGGCATGGATAAACACACCCGCCACCCGGTGCAATTGGAGATGCGCTTTTGTCCGGTATCCGCCCTGCCCGCGCAGATGATAGCGACGAGATTTGTGCGCTTTGGAACCTGCAAATCAATACGTGGCTCACCACGTTTAACAATGCGCCAAAACCTACGCAAATAATTGCCAGCCTTTTGGCTTAGCTTACGGCCACCGGGCATGGCATGTGGCTGGCCAAACAGGGTGCTGAACTGCTTGGTTTTGCCTATTACAGCCAGTTTCGCGCCGGGGTTGGTTATGCCCATTCCATGGAACATACAATTTACGTGGCCGATGCGGCTGCCGGGCGCGGGCTGGGGCAGCAATTTCTGGCTCAGGTGGAAACCCATGCCCACGCAACTGGCGCGCATGTGATGATTGCGGGCGTTTTGGCGGCGAATGCGGCGGGATTCGCTTTTCATATACGCTGTGGTTATGCCGAGGTGGCGCGGCGACCTGAGGTTGGGTTTAAATTTGGCCAATGGTTTGATTTGGTTTTGATGCAAAAGTTTTTGTGAAGCGACTGGCGCCGGGCCGCCAAGCTGATACTCTGCAACCATGTCTATTTGGACCCGCATATCTGAGGCCCTGCGCGCGCTAACCAGCGGTGAATCGTTGGCGAGCCTGTTTGACTTTGGCCGCACTCCACCCGAAAAGTCGGTTGCATTTACGATTGCGGTTATTGCGCTTGGGGCAAAAATGGCCAAGGCCGACGGGCAAGTGACGCGCGATGAGGTTGTCGCCTTTCGTGAGGTGTTTCAGATATCATCAGATGATGAGGCCCAAGCCGCAAAAGTATTCAACCTTGCGCGCCAAGATGTAGCCGGGTTTGACATTTATGCCCAAAAAATTGCCCGGATGTTTGGCCCCGGCGCAGATTTGCTAACCACATTGGTGGAGGGCCTGTTCCATATGGCCGTGGCCGATGGCGATTATCACCCGGCCGAGGATGAATTTATTGCCGAGGTTGCCCGGATATTTGGGTTGAGCGACAAAATTTTCATCTGTCTGCGGTCGCGCTATGTGCCGGGTGCCGCGCCCAACCCCTATTCTGTGCTTGGTGTGCCCGAAGGCGCGAATTTGGCCGAAATCCGCGCGATTTACCGCCGCTTGGTGCGCGAAAACCACCCCGATAAGATGATTGCAAAGGGTTTGCCGGAAGAGGCGATTGCACTGGCCAATACGCGGCTTGCAACCATTAACCGCGCGTGGGACGACATTCGCACGGCGTCGGAAGCCGCATGAATTTGCGCATCGCGACATGGAATATTGAATGGTTTGCGAACCTGTTTGACGGGCATTCAGCGCTGAAGCTAGATGGGGGTTGGTCTGCCCGGCACAATGTAACCCGCGCGGAACAAGGCGCAGCCATTGCGGCGGTGTTGCGCAATATGGATGCCGATTTGGTGATGGTGGTTGAGGCCCCCAATACCGGAAGGCGACAATCTACCGTGCGCGCCCTTAAGGATTTTGCCGCGCATTTTAACCTGCGCCAAAGCGCTGCTGCCATTGGCTTTGCTAATGATACGCACCAAGAACTGGCCGTAATGTATGACCCTGATATTCTATCGGTCCGCCATGACCCAAGGGGCATGGTTGGCGATGGCGTTAAACCGGTGCATGCGCCACGATTTGATAGCGCGTTCAAGCTCGATGTAGATGTGGATGGGCAGCCAGATATTCATGTATTTTCTAAACCGCCAATCGAGATGGCATTGACACTGGCCCATGGCGACAAACCCCTGCGCCTGATTGGCGTGCACACAAAATCAAAGGCGCCGCATGGGGCAAGCTCGGCCGCCGAAGAATTGGCGATTTCCATTGCCAATCGCCGCAAACAATTGGCGCAATGTGTATGGATCCGGCAACGCGTAGAGGGCCATTTGCGCGATGGCGATGATTTGATTGTGCTGGGTGATTTCAACGATGGACCTGGGTTGGATGGTTATGAGAGTCTATTGGGCCGATCTGGGGTTGAGGTTGTTTTGGGGCTAGATGCCACCACCGATCGGCAATTAATAGAACCCCATGCCCGCATTTGGCTGGACCCAAGACAGGGATGGTCACTTTCAACCTCGCGGTTTTATTCCAAACATTACAATCGGTATTTAAACGCTTTGTTGGATTATGTGATGCTATCGGCTGATTTGGCCACGCGCAGCCATGCCAAATGGCGGATTTTGCACCCGTTTGATGACCCGGATTGTTTTGACGATGATGAAATGCGCGCGGCGTTACTGACCGCTTCGGACCATTTCCCGGTTTATGTAGATATGAAATTGCCCTGACGGGCCCCGGCTGGGGGCTTCACACCCCCAGACCCCCGTGGGATATTTATGAACAAAAGATGGGGTTGGATTTTATGGGCATGCTGTTCATAGTCTGGCCAAACGGAAAGATGAGGATTTATGCGTTATTTTGATGCTGCTGATGCGACCGCCGCCCCCGATAATTTGGGTAACTTGCCAGAATGGGATTTGAGTGATCTTTACCCCGGGGCTGACAGCCCGGAATTGAAGGCGGATTTAGATTTTATTGACCGTGAATCAGCTGATTTTGCGGCTGTGTATGAAGGTAAACTGGCAGACCTAGATGCAGCCGGTTTTGCGGCCTGTATTGCGCGCAATGAGCTGTTGAGCGGTAAAATTGGGCGCGTCATGTCCTTTGCGGGCCTATCTTATTACCAAAAAACCACCGATGCGGGCCGGGCGAAGTTTATATCTGACTGTCAGGCCCGGATCACTGACGCGACGACCGCGCTGGTGTTTTTTGACCTTGAGTTGAACCGGTTGGATGATGCCGTGCTTGAGGGCTGGTATGCGGCCAGCGCGGAGGTCGCACGCTTTCGGCCTGTGCTAACGCGGCTGCGGGCGATGCGGCCCTATCAACTGAGCGATGAATTGGAAAAATTTATCCACGATACATCGGTTACCGGGGCGGCGGCGTGGAACCGGTTGTTTGACGAGACCATGGCCGGGTTGGAGTTTGAAGTGGATGGGGAGCGGCTTTCGCTTGAGGCTACTTTGAACCTGCTAACCGATACTGACCGAGCCAAACGTGAAGCCGGTGCACGCGCTTTAGCCACAGTCTTTACGGCGAAAATTGGGCTGTTTTCAAGAATTACCAATACACTGGCCAAGGAAAAGGCCGTGCATGAAAAATGGCGCAAGATGCCTACGCCGCAAACTGGGCGGCATTTGTCCAATGATGTGGAGCCAGAGGTTGTTGAGGCGTTACGCAATGCAGTTGTGGCCGCCTACCCTAGGCTTAGCCATCGGTATTATACGTTAAAGGCCAAATGGTTAGGGCTGAAGACGTTGCAGATTTGGGACCGCAATGCACCGCTTCCGCGCGAAGATGACCGCCCGATTGGCTGGAACGAGGCGCGCGATACCGTGCTGGAAGCCTATGGTGATTTTGACCCGCGTTTGGCTGAACTTGGTGCGAAGTTTTTTGGCAACGGTTGGATTGATGCGGGCGTGAAGCCCGGCAAATCTCCCGGGGCATTTGCGCATCCAACGGTGACTGACGCGCACCCGTATTTGCTGTTAAACTACCTTGGCAAGCAACGCGATGTGATGACACTGGCCCATGAATTGGGCCATGGGGTGCATCAGGTTCTGGCCGCGCCGCAGGGGGAAATGCTGTCCAACACGCCATTAACATTGGCCGAAACCGCCAGTGTGTTTGGCGAGATGCTGACATTTCAAAAGCTACTGCGCCAGACCACCGATAAGGCGGCCAAAAAACGGCTATTGGCGGGCAAGGTCGAAGACATGATCAACACGGTCGTGCGCCAGATTGCGTTTTATGATTTTGAGTGCAAGTTGCACACCGCGCGCGCGGATGGTGAGTTGACACCTGATGATATTAACGCGCTGTGGATGTCCGTTCAGGGTGAAAGCCTTGGGCCGGTATTTGAGTTTATGGAGGGGTATGAAACCTTCTGGGCCTATATTCCGCATTTCATCCATTCACCGTTTTATGTCTATGCCTATGCCTTTGGTGACGGGCTGGTGAACGCGCTCTATGCCGCCTATGCCGAAGGGGTTGAGGGGTTTGAGGAGAAGTATTTTGACATGCTGAAGGCCGGGGGTAGCAAGCACCATAGCGAATTGCTGGCGCCGTTCGGGCTAAATGCAGCAGACCCGGCGTTTTGGGATAAGGGCTTGTCAATGATTGAGGGATTTATTGATGAGCTGGAGGCGATGGAGGATTAGGGCCACGGTTTTGTGCTGGGGGCTTTAGCCCCCAGACCCGCCGTTCCAAGCTGGGGGTTTCACACCCCCAGACCCCTGTGGGATATTTATGAACAAAAGATGGTTTAGGCGCGAAATTCTGGCGTGAGGCGGATTAGCGTTGGGGTGTTGGCGGCGAAGGCTGCGGCCAGTGCTTTCGTTAGTTCGGCTGGGGTTTCGGGCTGGGTAGCGGCAGCACCATAGGCGCGTGCCAAAGCGAGAAAATCGGGGTTGCGGGCGATGACAGCGTTGGGGGCGATTTGGTTTTGGACCATGTAATCTTCAATTTCTTGAAGCTTACCATTATCCCACAGAATGATTGGCAGGTTGAGGCCAAGTTCGACTGCTGTGGCCAATTCTTGCACCGTGTATTGAAAGCCGTAATCACCTGCCATAGCGATGACCGGAGCGTCGCGACCCAAGGCGACTTTGCCGCCAATGGCTGCGGGCAAGGCATAACCAAGGCAGCCAAAGCCTGACGGGTGAAACCAACGATTTGGGGCAGACATGGGCCAAGTAACCTTGGCCTGATAGGCGATTTGGGTCATGTCAGAAAAGACGGTGGTATTTTCGGGCAAAGCGAGGCGCAAAGCATCAATTACGGGTTGCAGGCCGGGGTAAAACGCCCCTGCCGCCTGCCCTGCCGCGCGGCGTTTGGCGATGTTGGCCAGTGTCCATTCCGTCGTTCTGGTTTCGGCAAATTCAAGGTTAAGCGCGACGAGGAAGCTTTGTGCATCAGCTAGGATGGCAAGGTCGGCACGCTGCCTGTCGGCAAGCACATGCGGGGCAATATCCACCCGGATGAGCGGCGCATTGCGCCCAAGCTGGGCGCGGCCAAAATCCGTTTCACCAAGCTCGGTGCCGATGGCGATCACAAGGTCAGCTTCGGCGATAAGCGTTTCACTTCCCGCACCGTAAGCCATGGCACCAAAGCTGAGCGCATGGTCATCAGGGAGGATGCCGCGACCTGCATAGGTTGGTAAAACCGGGATTTGAAGCCGCTCAACAAATTCACGCAGGGCCGGTGCCGCACTGCGCGCGCCACCGCCTAAAACCAGCAGTGGTTTGCGGGCATTACGGATGAGCTTGGCCGCCTGAGCGATTGTCGCTGCCGCCGCTTGAGGGCGGGCTGGGTGGCGCAAGGGTGCTGGTGCGGCTGGGGCTGGCGCGCCCAACACATCAATCGGCACCTGCACTAAGGCAGGGCGCGGGCGCATACTGGCGAAGCTTGCAAGGGCGCGGTCTATCAGCTCATAGGTTGAGGCGCTGTCCATGCCCGTGCCTGCCAGCGCGACAACCGATTGTGCCGCACCGAGTTGGCTGACCATATCATGCAAACGGCCGCGGCCTTGGTCAAGATCGGCGGTATCAAGGCATGAGGCAATGGCCAAGACGGGCACGGAATCTGAATAGGCTTGGCCAAGCGGGGTGAGCGCATTGGTAACCCCCGGCCCGGTAATGATATAAAGCACGCCGGGCTTGCCGGAGGCGCGGGCATAACCATCGGCCATAAACCCGGCCCCGCCCTCATGCCGGGCCAGGATATGGGTGATACCCGATTCGATAATACCGCGATACATTTCGACGTTATGCACGCCGGGAATACCGAAAATAACATCCACACCGCGCGCGGCCAATGCGCGGGAAATTTCAACACCAAGTGGCTGCATCAACGTCTCCAGAATACAAATGTGAACAGAACGTAAACCGACATCAGCTCCAGCCGACCGATCAGCATACCCGCAGAAAGTAGCCATTTTGCGCCATCAGGTAAGCCTGCAAAATTGCCTGCCGGGCCAATTTCCGGCCCAAGGCCGGGGCCGATATTGGCCAAAGCGGTGGCCGCCCCGGAAATGGCTGTAATGGGTGAAAGACCCATTGCCCCTAGCATTGCGGCCAATACGCCAAGTGTCAGCATAAACATGGTGAAAAACGCCATCACCGAAGACAGTGCATCAGCAGAAATTGGACGCCCGTCAAAACGCGGTGCAAAAATGCCTGACGGGTTATTGATCCGCCGAATTTGAGTGCCAATCGCAGAAAACAGAATTTGGAAGCGGAAGATTTTGATAGCACAGCAGGTTGACCCGGCACAGCCACCGATCAGCCCCATCATGAAAAACAAAACCGAGGGGAAGGCGCCCCATGTTTGGTAATCGCTGCTGGCATAACCGGTGCCTGTGATGATGGAGGTGACGTTGAACACGCTTTCGCGAAAGGATTCTTCCAGATGGTCGCCGGTTTGCAACATCCGATAGCCAGCGGTGAGGATGACCAAAAGCGCGATCAGCCCAAAAAAGGCGCGCACCTGCGTATCACGAAACAGCGGCTGGGCGGTGCCGGCGATGATTTGCACATAGCGCACGAATGGCAGACTGGCAAGAATCATGAACACCGAAGCCACATATTCAGGCGTACCTTGCAGGGCACCAAAGCTGGCATCATAGTTTGAAAAGCCCCCGGTTGAGAGCGTAGTGAGTGAATGGATGAGCGCATCAAATGAGCTGAGCCCAACAATGATGTAACTGGTGAAACATGCGATTGTAAGTACGATGTAAATCATCCCGATCCGCGTGGCGATGACCGCGGCATGGGGTAAGATTTTGCCAAATGTTTCAAACCCTTCAGAGCGGAAAACCTGCATGCCGCCAACCCGCAATGTAGGCAGGAACGCCATCGCCACAACAATGATGCCAACGCCGCCAAACCATTGCAGCATGGCACGCCATAGCAATGTGCCAACGGGCATAAAATCAAGGCCAGAAAAGACGGTTGAGCCGGTCGTGGTCATGCCCGACATGGCTTCAAAAAACGCATCAGTATAGCTAACTGCGGGTGCGCCAAGCCAGAAAGGTAAGGCACCAAAAATCGGCAAAACCAGCCAAGCCAGAACCGTAAGCAGAAAGGTTTGCTGCACCGAAAGGCCGTAGGTGCGCGAATTGGCGCAGGCCATGGCCACAATGCCACCCGATAGCGTGGTGATCAATGCCATCAGGCCAAAGGTGCTTTCTTGGCCGTTGCCAGCGAGCCAATCTGCCGCCATAGGAATAAGCATTGTAATGCCCAATGCTGTTACCAGCAGGCCAATTACATATCCGACGGGGCGCATCGCAAACATGCCGCAAGCCTTGGCTGTCGGCAGCCAAACTGTCAAGCCAGTGGGCTAGCCAACGTGATAAAGCGTGGCGAATAAATTTGGATCAATGCTGCCTTGTGCAAATGTTTCGCCGCGCGACAGAACCGAAATGGCATCATGCGAATGCAGGCTTTCTTGGTGGCTGGCGACGATGCGAAAATCACCAATCCGGGGATCATCTTGTAAGGCTTCACAAAACAATCGTGCCGCATCTTCAACAAATATCGGGTTGGCGGCATTAAGCTCGGCAAAGGCCTGTTCATCCACACGCTTCACCATGACTTGGGTTTCAGTTGGAACGGCGGCCTTGCACATATCAATGAGGTCTTCAAACCACAGCTGATCACCGGGCAAAATCTCAACCGAAATACGCGCGACTGAGCGTTGCGAATGCGGGGTTGCGAGTTGCGCCCGTGTTTCGCGGGCATGCTCTGACAGTTCAAGCGAGCAGGGGCAGGTGGACGAATACACATAATCCAGATGCAAAATTTTGCGTCGTTGGCCAGCTTGGCACAGCATTTCCAACGCTATTTTGTAATACTGATAGCCCGACAAGCCCGACCGCAGCGAAGGGCGCTGTAGCGGGTAGGACAGGCGCATCTGAATGCGGGCATCAAAGCTTTCGAGATCGGATTTATAGTCATCCAATGCCGCGGCAATAACCTCAAAGCTGAACGTTTCCTCGGCATATTTATAAAATGAGCGCATGATGCGGCTCATATTGATGCCCTTTTTCTCAGCCTCAAGCGACACCGTGCCGGTCACTGCGGTTTCAAGCGAAATGGTGCCTTGTGCGCGGGTTTGAAAGCGGATGGGCAGGCGGAAATTGGAAATGCCAACATGCTGGATCGCGGCTTTTGAGCCCCGGATCAGGCTGGAGGGGCCATTCTGCAAATCTGGCAAGGTTTCAATATAGGCCACATCAGCCGCAAAATCGGTTGGATATCTGCGTGACAGCACGGGCGCGCGTTTAGCTTGTGGTTCAGCCAATCGCTTTGCTGCGGCCACGGGTTCGATATCCGCAAAAGCGGTGGAGTCGCTACGTGAAGCCCATTGGCGTAGCAGGCGCAGCGCGGCCTTCGCTTCAGCGTCTGTCGGCACGCTTTTAGGCGCATCAAATTCTTCTTGATGGTCGATTTCCGGGTGGAACTTGTTCATATCTATCTCCAATTGCCCGGCGTAATGTGCTTTTTGTGTGGATTACGGACGCGATACCCTAATTACTGCAACCGATTGCAATCTTAACGCAAAACTAACAAAACCCCAACCAATGATGAATATCCAAACGCTTAATAAAACATTAACTTACAACATTTTAAGTGATATGGGCCGCAGTTAACGCATTTTCAATGTCATTTTCCAAATCATCGGCATCTTCCAGCCCGATTGAAAGCCGCACAAGCCCATCGCTAATGCCCAAACCGGCGCGAATTTCCGGTGATAGGCGCTGATGCGTTGTGGTGGCCGGATGGGTGACCAAGGATTTAGAATCGCCCAGATTATTTGAAATCAGCACAATGTTAAGCGCATTCAAAAACGCAAAAGCTGCGGCTTTTCCGCCCCTAAGTTCAAGGCTTAACACCGTGCCGCCCGCCTGCATTTGCTGCATAGCCAAAGCATATTGCGGGTGGCTGGCATGTCCGGGGAACAACAGGCGCGACAATGCCGGATGATCGGCCAAAGTATTGGCCAAACGCGTTGCCGTTGCTGCCTGCGCGCGCACCCGCAGATCAAGCGTTTCTAACCCCTTGAGCATAACCCAAGCGTTGAACGGCGATAGCGCCCCGCCAGTATGTTTCAGGTAGGTTTCCAGCGGTCCGCGCACAAAATCGCGTCGCCCCAGCACAACACCGCCCAAACAACGGCCCTGCCCGTCAATATGTTTGGTCGCGGAATAAACAACGATATCGGCCCCTAATTGCAGGCTGCGTTGTAGAATGGGCGTTACAAAAACGTTATCAACAACCAGTTGCACACCCGCCGCATGGGCAATTTCAGCAACACCGGCAATGTCAATAATTTCCAAAGTTGGGTTTGAAAGCGCCTCAAGAAAACACAGTTTGGTATTGGGGCGCATCGCCGCGCGCCATGCATTAAGATCGGTGCCATCAACCAGCGTCACCTCAATCCCGAATTTCGGCAAAACGGTTTCGACAATGTAAAGACATGACCCGAACAAAGCCCGCGCCGAAACGATATGATCTCCGGCTTTAAGCAAGGCAAACAGCGCGCCATTAACAGCGGCCATGCCACTGGCTGTGGCAAAGGCGGCTTCGGCCCCTTCTAGCGCGGCAATCCGGTCTTCAAACATGGCCACAGTTGGGTTGCCATAACGCGCATAGATGAATTCATCAGGGCCGGCTTCAATGAATCGCGCCTCGGCGGCCTCAGCGCTTGGGTATACAAACCCTTGGGTTAGGAAGATGGCCTCGCTGGTTTCCGCATATTGACTGCGCCTTGTGCCTGCATGAACAGCTTGCGTGCGCGGGTTCCAAGTATCGCTCATAATAAATATCCGGGGTCTGCCCCCGACCTTTGATCTGGCCCAAATGGGCGCAATCGGGGCCTGTCGGGGCCTCAACCTCTTTAGCGGTAAGTTTAACGTGGCCCGCAATTCAGTCCGACAAATCGCCACATGACCTGCATACGAAACAGCTTGTTGATGGTCAAGCCCCGGTGCGGGGGTTGACCTTGGGGGCAATATCCCCAGTTGTAGTGTGAAAAGGAGCCGCTATGACCCTGCCGATTGATTTATATTACTGGCCCACGCCCAATGGATGGAAAATTTCTATCGCACTGGAGGAGATGGGCCTGCCCTATGCGTTGCACCTGATTGATATTGAGAAGGGCGAACAGCATACCGAGGCGTTCCTAACGCTTAGCCCGAATGGCCGAATGCCCGCAATTGTTGACCATGACGGCCCCGATGGCGCACCGATTTCGATTTTTGAAAGCGGGGCAATATTGCAGTATTTGGCGCGTAAAACCGGGCTGTTTTATGGTGCGGATGAACGGGCGCGGATTGAGATTGACCAATGGCTCATGTGGCAAATGGGCGGGGTTGGCCCTATGGCGGGCCAAGCGCATCATTTCTTGAAATACGCCCCGCAGCTTACCCCATCACAAGACTTGCCCTATGCCAAGAACCGCTACCGCGACGAGGTGACGCGACTGTATACCGTTCTCGATAAGCGCTTGGCGGACCGCGATTATGTGGCGGGTGATTACTCTATTGCCGATATCGCCCTGTGGCCCTGGGTGAGCCTTTGGGAAGGCCAAGAGCAAACCATTGATGACAAACCTCATTTAGCAGCTTGGCTTGAACGGGTTGGCGCGCGGCCCGCAGTGCAAAAAGGCCGGGCGGTTTCTGCCGATAACCGCCGCGAATTGGTGGATAAAGCAGCCCAAAAGGCGATGTTTAATGCGAAGGCGGGTTAGGGTTCTGCGCCATGGCTTGGGCTGGTATTGTGCCACGAATCAAGTTGTAGGTAGACCATGACGCAAACTCTAACGCTTCGCCGCCCGGATGACTGGCATTTGCACCTGCGTGATGGTGCGATGATGCAGGGCGTATTGCCACATTCGGCTGCGCATTTCGGGCGCGCCATTATTATGCCCAATCTTGTGCCACCTGTGCGCACGGGTGCCGATGCTGCCGCCTACCGCGCCCGCATACTGGCTGCCCTACCCCAAGGTGCCGATTTCACCCCGCTGATGACGCTCTACTTAACCGAGACGACCGACCCCAATGATGTGGCCACTGCCGCCGCTGATGGGCTGATTACGGCTGTAAAACTGTATCCGGCTGGCGCGACCACCAATTCAGAATCGGGCGTTAGCAATTTTGACGCTGTTTTGCCGGTGCTAGAGCGGATGGCCGAGATTGGTCTACCCCTTTGCGTACATGGCGAAGTAACGGACCCAGCGGTAGATATTTTTGACCGGGAAGCGGTGTTTTTAGACCGTGTACTTGACCCGTTGCGCCGTCGCCTGCCCGAATTGAGGGTCGTGTTGGAACATGTCACTACGCATGAAGGCGTGGAATACGTAAAATCGGCACCCGTGGGGTTGGGGGCAACGATCACCACGCATCATCTGATGATCAATCGCAACCATATGCTGGTCGGCGGCATCCGCCCGCATTATTATTGCCTGCCAATCGTGAAGCGCGAAGAACATCGCCAAGCATTGCGCGCTGCGGCGATATCGGGCGATGCGCGGTTTTTTCTTGGGACAGATAGCGCGCCGCATGTGGACCCGACCAAAGAATGTGGTTGCGGCTGTGCCGGTGTGTTTTCAGCGCTCAATACAATGGCCTGCCTCGCACATGTGTTTGAGGAAATGGGCGCGTTGGACAGGCTTGAAGCATTCGCCAGCCTGAATGGCCCGGCATTTTATGGTCTGGCACCGAATGAGGCGGTGATAACACTGGTGAAACAGCCCAGCCCAGTTGCTTATCCGGCTAAAATTGAAACCGGTGCCGGCCCGGTAACCGTATTTGACCCCGGCCACCCAATTTACTGGCAGGTGCAACCAACCCGCTAACCGGCTGAAAAGCAAACGGCTTGGCATTGCCGAACTCACCTTATTTGCTATGAAGGCGCGATAGGCCTTTTAGGAGCCCGCTGATGTTTGCCAATACCTTCCCTGACCGCGCCGAAATGGCCCGCATGACCGCCCGTATGCTGCTGGAGATCAAGGCGGTTAATTTCCGCCCCGATCAGCCCTATACGCTGGCTTCGGGCATGGTTTCGCCAAGCTATATTGATTGCCGGGAGCTGATTTCTTATCCGCGCATCCGCTCGGCGCTTGTCGATTTCATGGTTGCATCGGTTTACCGTGATGTTGGGTTTGAGGCGTTTGATTCTGTTGCCGGTGGTGAAACCGGCGGCATTCCTTATGGCGCATGGATGGCCGACCGGATGGGCCTGCCCATGCAATATGTGCGCAAAAAGCCCAAAGGCTATGGCAAAAATTCGCAGGTTGAAGGCGTGTTGCACGTAGGCCAGCGCGTTCTACTGGCCGAAGATATGACGACCGATGGTGGCTCCAAGGTCAAATTTGTTGAGGCGATTCGCGCCGCTGGTGGCCAGTGCAATCACACGTCATTGGTGTTTTTCTACGATATTTTTCCCGGCACCCGCGAACGATTGGCCGAACATAACATCACACTGCATTACCTTGCCACATGGCATGATGTGTTGGCCGAAGCTGGTGATTATTTTGATGCGAAAACCATAGCCGAGGTTAGGAACTTCTTTGCCAACCCCTTTGGATGGTCCAAGGCGCATGGCGGTGTGGCGCCAAGCGGGAACTAGTTGTTACTGCCCATCCGCAATTGCAATTCGACGGTGCGCACCTCGGCCATACTAAGGTTATAGCGTACTTGCGCGGCCAAGGTTTCGTCAACGCCTTCAAGCTTATCCAGCGCGGCTGCATAGCGGCGCATGGCTTCATTAAGGATATTGGTGTCCCCGATGCGCGCGGCTTGACTTTCCAATGTCAGGGCCAGATTGTTTTGCGTTAATGCCCAATCAATACTTGCATTATGCGTGGCATAAATAGTTAGCGCGGCTTTGAATGCGGTTGTTGCGTCCTGAAAGGCACGGTCGCTGGGTTCCATGGCGGCCATGCCGGCATAAACTGTGCCCAAATTTGCCTGCAAGGCCGCCCAAACCAAGGGCTGAGTTTGTTCGCTCACCAAAGTAAGCGCCTCACCATAGGCAGAAGCGGCACGGGCTAAAAACTCGGTATCGGCGTTGGCTTCGCCCAATTCGGCCAATGCATCGCCATAATCCATCATGATTGCCACATGATTTGCCGTTGATGTTTCGGGCGCTCCGGGCGCAAAGGCGGCTTGCAATAGCGGGGCCACTTCATCAAGCCGAATTGGCACGCCGTTTCCATCGGCTTGCGATAGCAATACCGCCGCCAGTTGCCGCTGATAATAGGGAAGCATGTCTGCTGGCCCTACTTGCATAGCATCACGCAATGCGGCCTCAGCACCTTGCAAAAGCGCGAGGCTGGGTTCCAGTGCTGAAAGCTCAAACAACACTGATGCCAAGTTCGTTTGGGTGGCTGCAATCTGTGCTGTGTTGGCCCTATCGGCCATGGCGCGTAGGCTGTCAGTATAGGCAATAGCAGCGTTTTCTAAGGTTGTTACATCTTGTGTTGCCCGCGCAAGACCTTGCAACGCTATGCCCAGACTATTGTAAAGCTGAGCGCGGGCCGCATTGTCGGCTGCATTTGGCAATAATTTATCGCGATAAAGTGCAACTGCATCCTGCAAGGGCGAGGCGAGACCGCCAACAAGGCCTTGCTCGGTTAAAGTGTCCGCAAGCATTAGTCTTAATATTGCTGCGTGTTCGGGGCTTTGCGCAATGGCGCGGCTATAAAGTTGCACTGCAAGCCCATAATCTAGGCGAAGTCGGGCAAATGAAGCGGCAATTTCCAAATCCTCGGGTGTTGAAATGTTTAAAGCGCCCTGACCAGCATCCAAATGGCCGTTCAACAGCGCAAATAGTGCCGGTTCCTGCGCGGCCATTGGGCCAAGCCGGGCACGCAAATCCATAGCAGCCAGTTGTTTCCGGGCAACCAGCCGCAAGCGTCCATCAAACTGCAACGCCGGGCTGCGGGTGAAAACCACCTGTTCTATGGCGGTTAGAAGCTGGTTTGAAAGCTGAACGCGCGGCACATCGCGTGATGCACTTTGGTCTGTAAACAGCAAAATTACGGCCAAAAAGGCACCAATAATGGCCATCCCGGCAAGTCCAAGGTTTTTGGGGGAGAATTTCGGAGTATCATCAGGCTCGAACTCAGTCGTCCAGCGATCCATATTGAGTCTCCACCCTTAGACTAAAGGCTTGGTTGTTGCGACGGACTCATTAAGGGGAATGACACTTCAATTAGTTGCCACAATTATGCCATAATCAATAAAAATACAACCTCTCATAATGGTATGAACAGAGGATTAAACCCCAAGGACGCGCAGCCGTGCCGCCGGAATTTGGCCTATTTCCAAGCCAGTAAACACATGCATTGTATTTAAATCGCGGTCCACAACCGCATGATCGCTGACCCAACCACCCATAACCAAATAGGTGCGCAGCAATGGCGGCATGGCCAACAAAGCGGATCGGCGATCGGGTTTGATTAGCCGCAACCGACGCGCGAATCGGAATACTGACGGCGCCTTAACGCGCGGCAACCATCGCCGCGGGGCTAAATGCCCGGCTGCCAACAGCGCGAAGGCATCTAAATGATCGGCCGTCTCGACCCCTTTGAAAGACGAACAACCAAACAGCATTTCAACTCCGTTTTGCTGCACATAATCTGTCATGGCGCGCCAGGCCGCCCGTATAATATCCGGGTCGCGTAAATCGGGCGCAACACAGAACCGCCCCATTTCGACCAGCTTACCTGGATAGGCTTGAAGCGCCGAAAGTTCATAATACTGTGCCGCATACGAGCTAACTACATCGGCGCCGTTTTGAAATGGCAAAATACGAAAAGTGCATACTAAACTGTTGTTTACACGGCTATCTTCAACTAATACATGAGCGCAAATATCATCAAACCTATCGCCATCGCTTAAGCCCGCATCGCCACGAAAACACAGAGCGCGCAGCCTTTGGGCGGCCACAACATCTTCTTCTGTGCTGGCAAAGCGCGCCTGATAGCGTTGTCGAAAGAAAGCGGCCATGTCGCCCTCGCTGATGGACTGTTGACGCAGGATTACTGGTTCATAACGTAGACAGGATGATTACCACAGCATGTAAATATTACTGCACTATGCGCAAGGGGGCGTGAGAGGGGAAGACACCACGCAGCGTAGCGCAATTTAATACCCTAAACTCAAGCGATTCGGGGTAAGTTATCCGAACGCCCGACGGGCCTAGGCCCATCGGGTTACACAATGCTCTTATGGCACCAAACAACGCCCCACAATGTGTAGGTTAATTCGTACCGCCGAAGAAGGATTCGGTCGAGAAGTTACCTAGATTGCCCAGCAGTTGTTCAAAGAAGGTTAAACGGCGGCCATCAGTCACGGTCACATTGTGGTTCAGGTCAATCAATCGCCCATCTTCAAGGCTAAACCGTTCCACCTGGGTCACGCGGTTCGCGCTATCAAAGCCGATGGCGACGATTTTACGTTCCGTTATGCGTGGGGGCAGAAACGCCCGGCGCTCAACCCGGCTGGAAATATAAAACCAGCTATTGGTGCCGCCAAACCCTTCAACCGCGGGCGCGCCCAGCAAGCTGCGCACATCATCGGCGGCCATGCCAGCCCCAACCTGCGCCAATTCCGGCTCCACTGGCACAAAGCCATGGGCGTCAATCTCGGCACAAGCGCCAAGCCCCAACATCAGCGCTGTTGCGCTGGCGAGGGTCAGGTATCGTAGTCGTCCGCTCAAAGCCAGCTGTGCCATCGTTGCCTCGTAAAAATCTTTGCTCTTGTTGACCTACCCCCTGCATGGTGTAATTTCAAGCGCCGCGCCCATTCAGGCACAATGATAAACAAATGATAGGTCCAATGCGCCACACTCCAAAAGTCGAATTTCATCGCCCGCGTGCCACAAACCGGCTAAGCCATAGCCACCCAACCCGGTTTGATGAAAGCCCAACAGCGGCTGAGGCTGAAGCTCTGCGGGCGTTGATGGGCCTTATTGGGCTGCGCAAAATGCGGTTTTCTGGCGAAATTACGCCTCTTCAGCCCGATGGTTGGGAAGTACGCGGCACATTGGGGGCCAGTGTTACACAAAGCTGTGTGGTTACGCTCGAACCCGTGCGGGCGCGGGTTCGAACCGAAGTGTTGGTGCGATTTGTGCCTGCCGAAAAGATTGATTCGTCGATGGACGGCGTGGAGTTTGATGAATCCTTGGAGCCGCTGGGTGATGAAATTGACCTCGGTTTAGTTGCAACTGAGGCCCTTGCGCTTGCCCTGCCGCTCTATCCACGCGCCGAGGGTGCAGCGCTGGCTGACGTTGCGCTAACTGAAGAATCAGACGATGCGCCCAGACCCAAACCATTTGCCGCGCTTGAAGCCCTAAAAGAGAAACTTACCAAACCTTCGTAAATACGGCTTGCGAAGCGGGTATATTTCGCTATTTTCCGGGTTTCGTTTGGTTCGGGTTTGCATCTGCTCGCGCGCTCTGCTAGGTCGCCGCCAACAATTCCGGATTCCGGGGATTACCCCGATTTGATATGAGGTCAAGACATGGCAGTTCCTAAGAGTAAGATTACACGCTCCCGTCGTGGTCAGCGTCGTTCGCATGATGCATTGGTTGCAGCGAACCCAAATGAGTGTTCAAACTGTGGCGAGTTGCGGCGTCCGCACCATGTTTGTGGTGCCTGCGGCCATTATGATACGCGCGAAGTCGTGGCTATGGTCGAAGAAATCGACGTCGACGAAGACGCCGCGTAAAAACGTATTCAGCGGGGTTGGTCCGGCATGACCAGCGATAAATCAGAACAGACCACCCCCGTGTCCACCGCCCCCGTTGTCATATCAATTGACGCGATGGGCGGCGATATGGGCCCGCGCGCTGTTATCGGCGGCATGGCAAAATCAGCCAAAATCAACGCAAATCTCAGGTTTGTTGTGCATGGCGATCAAGTCGAGCTTAACAAATTACTAAAACGTAAGCCTGACTTGGCTGCGCGCTGCGAAGTTGTGCCGACCGAAAAGGTCATCTCGATGGACGCAAAACCATCGCTGGCACTTCGCAATTCCAAAGGCACATCTATGCAAGCCGCGCTGCAAACCGTTGCCGATGGCAAGGCGCAGGTTGCTGTATCTTGCGGCAATACCGGCGCGCTTATGGCGCTTTCCATGTTGTGCCTGCGCAAAGCCCCCGGCGTTAACCGCCCGGCGATTGCCGTGCTTTGGCCCAGCATGAAAGAGCCGGGGCATTCGGTGATGCTGGATGTTGGCGCCGATATTCGCGCCGATGCGGCTGATCTGCTGCAATATGCGATTATGGGGTCATCCTACGCCCGTAACGCGCTTGGCATAGCCCGCCCCCGGGTTGGCCTGCTGAATGTCGGCACCGAGCCACATAAGGGCCGTGCCGAGCTGCATGAGGCGGCCGAACTCCTAACGGCAGCGGCGCCCACCTCCGATTTCGAATATGTCGGCTATGTTGAAGGCAATGACCTGCCAACCGGCCGCGCCGATGTGATTGTGACTGACGGGTTCACCGGCAATATCGCCCTAAAGGCTGGCGAAGGCACTGCCGCTATGGTGCGCACATTGCTTAAAGAAGCCTTTAGCCATTCGATATTATCGCGCCTAGGGGCGCTATTTGCGCTGACCAGCCTGCGCCGCCTACAAGCCCGCATTGACCCGCGCCGCGTAAACGGCGGCGTGTTTTTGGGTCTAAACGGCACAGTCATCAAAAGCCATGGCCGCGCTGACGCCACTGGATTTTCGGCGGCCATTAAATTGGCGGTAACGCTGAGCGAAAATGGTTTCACGAAAAGATTAGCAGCACGGGTTGCATCCGGCTCGCTTCAAAGCAAAGATACGCCTCCCACGGTCAATGAGGCGAATTCATGACAGTTACCCGTGCCGTTGCCGTTGGTTGCGGACATTATCTTCCGGCGCGTGTTGTTGAAAATGCCGAGTTTGAAAAAACACTCGATACAACTGACGATTGGATTCGCTCGCGCACAGGGATTGAGCGTCGCCATTTTGCAGCCGATGACGAAAAAACCTCAGATTTGGCTGTGCATGCCGCTAAGGCAGCGCTGAAAGATGCCGGCTTAGAAGGGCGCGATATTGATGCGATTGTGCTGGCCACCGCAACGCCAGACCAAACATTCCCATCAACTGCCACACGCGTGCAGCACGCAATTGGCATGAATAATGGCTATGCCTTTGATGTATCTGCGGTTTGTGCTGGCTTCATTTACGCGGTTTCGATGGCCAATTCGCTTATCGTGTCTGGCCAAGCCCACCGCGTTTTGGTAATTGGCGCTGAAACCTTTAGCCGAATCATGGATTGGACAGATCGCGGCACTTGCGTATTGTTTGGCGATGGTGCTGGGGCGCTCATTCTTGAAGCCCGCCCCGGCAATGGCGACAAGGCTGACCGCGGCATCCTTTCAACAGATCTGCATTCAGACGGGCGATATAACGACCTTTTATATGTTGATGGTGGCGTCTCCTCGACACAAACGGCAGGCATGTTGCGCATGGAAGGCCAAGAGGTTTTCAAACACGCTGTCGTTAAACTGGCCGAAGCTGGTGAGATCGCGATGAGTAAGGCTGGCGTGCATAGCGATGAGATTAATTGGATCGTGCCGCATCAGGCGAATTTACGCATTATCACCCGCACAGCCCATAAAATGGGCGTTCCGATGACCCGCGTCATTGTAACCGTGCAAGACCATGGCAACACATCTGCCGCCTCTATTCCGATGGCGCTGTCGGTTGGGCGGGACCGTGGGCAAATCAAAGACGGTGATTTGCTGTTGATGGAAGCCATTGGTGGTGGCCTTGCATGGGGCGCGGCGACACTGCGCTGGTAGAAAAACGTGGCCAATGCAGCCCGTCTAAATGACCCATGCGTTGACTCTGGTTCGCACCAAATAGGCGATATGCGCCAAAAAATAAAAATCTGGGTGGCGATGAGCATGGTTCATTTGCGCGCGCTTCCAAATTGCGAATCTGCGCATTTTGGCAAAAAACACGTTTAACACGATCAAACTGACCGCAATAAACCCTAAAAACAGTTCAAGTCGGCAGGAAACAGCGTCTTGCAAGCCTATGTTATTGACTCCTTTTTAGGAATGGACCTAACTACACCAAATAGTTCTGGAGTTTAATTTATGAGCAATTCAACCCTTACGCGCATGGACCTCAGCGAAGCCGTATTTCGTGAAGTCGGTTTATCGCGCAACGAATCGTCTGATTTAGTTGAATCTGTTTTGGGGCATGTTGCGGACGCGCTCGCTAAGGGTAGTTCAGTCAAAATATCCTCGTTTGGCACATTTTCCGTACGTGCAAAAAATGCCCGCATGGGCCGCAACCCGAAAACGGGCGAAGAAGTCCCGATCGACCCCCGCAGAGTACTCACCTTCCGTCCCTCGCATCTGATGAAAGACCGCGTCGATTCCGGGAATAAATCTTAGGAATAATACTAAATGCAAAAGTCGCCCGATGCATTCCGCACAATTAGTGAAGTGGCGGACGATCTGAGCATTCCGGCGCATGTGTTGCGATTCTGGGAAACCAAATTTCACCAAATTAGCCCTGTCAAACGGGGTGGAGGGCGGCGCTATTATCGCCCCGACGATGTGCGGCTATTGCGCGGTTTGCAACGATTGCTGCATGGAGACGGGCTAACGATTAAAGGTGCGCAAAAGCTGCTGCGTGAAAATGGTATTCGCCATGTGGTTGATTTGGGCGACATCGAAGCCGTGCAGGGCGAGCCCGATGCGCACCCCATGACATCGGGTGATTCGCGTGCTGATTTGCGCGTTATCTTTGATAAATTGCAGGCGATCCGTAGCCGTGTGGCCATTGCTGCCGAGCGCGATATTGATTCGCTTTAAGCGCCGTATTCCCCCTTGCCCCGCCTCACAGAATGCCTATAACAGCCGCGTCGGGCTATAGCGCAGCCTGGTAGCGCGTCCGTCTGGGGGACGGAAGGTCGTAGGTTCGAATCCTGCTAGCCCGACCAGTCAAAAAACGCTGACCCATGGTCGGCGTTTTTTGCTATCAGAGGTAATGATGAACACAATTTCCAAACTTTGCCCGAATCCCGGTGTCCTGCCCAGCCAAGTGTTGCGCGAAATGATCGCCGTTGGCATGGTCAATGCCACCACACCAATACCCGAGGCACAAATCCAACCCGCCTCAATTGACCTGCGCCTTGGCGCGCGGGCCTGGCGCGTGCGGGCCTCATTTTTGCCGGGGGCTGGCAATTCAGTTGCCAGGCGGCTGGACGATTTTGCCATGCATGAAATTGATATGACCGGCGGTGCCGTGCTGGAAAAGGGCTGTGTTTACATGGTCGAGTTGCAAGAATCACTTGCGCTTCCCGGTGATGTGAGCGCGGTTGCCAATGCCAAATCATCAACCGGGCGGCTAGATTTATTCACCCGGCTGATTTGCGATGGCGGCGCGGAGTTTGACCGGATTGAGCCGGGCTACAATGGCAAGCTTTATGCCGAAATTTCGCCACGCTCGTTTTCGGTGCTCGCGCGCCCCGGAGTGCGGCTCAACCAAGTGCGGTTTCGCCATGGCCAAGTGTTGTTAGATGATGATGCACTGCGCGCATTAAACGCGCGCGATGTGTTGGTGGATGGCCCGGCGCATATTGATCACGGGCTTGGTTTTTCAGTCGATTTGGCCCCCGCTAAAACCCGCCATGTGGGTTGGCGGGCGCGCCCCCATACCGGGTTGATCGACCTTGAAAAGCTAAATCATTACCCAGTGGCCGAATTCTGGGATGAAGTGCACAGCGAATCGGGCCGCATCATCCTTGATCCCGGCGCGTTTTATATTTTGGTCAGCCGCGAAGCGGTGCATATTCCACCGCAATATGCCGCCGAAATGGCCCCCTATGTGGCCATGGTTGGTGAATTTCGTGTGCATTATGCAGGGTTTTTTGATCCGGGCTTTGGCCATGCGGCGGCAGGTGGCAAAGGCGCGCGTGGTGTATTGGAAGTGCGCTGCCACGAGGCGCCATTCGCGTTGGAACATGGGCAGATTGTCGGGCGATTGGTTTACGAATCCATGGCCGAAACGCCCGATATTCTGTATGGCGCAGACCTGAAATCTAATTATCAGGGCCAAGGGTTAAAACTGGCCAAGCATTTTCGCAGCTAAGTTAGCCTGGCGGTCCGACATGGCCCCATTTGGCCAAATCGGCCACCGCATCGCGTATTGATTCGCTTGCCGGGCGATAGGTTATGCCGAGCTTTTCGCGCGATTTTCTGTCGTCGGCTTGGCTGTTATTGCCAAGGCTGCCACGCAGATACCGTCCAATTTCTTTTGGCTGCGCATAGCTTGCCAACCACCCGATCAAGTTCTCAACCCAGTTATCCAACGACAGTTTGGGTAGTTTACGATAGCCCAGATCGGCCATCACCCCCACAATCTGCCGCATAGAGACAGTCTCAGCGGCACAAATATGCCGCCCAGTCGCACCAGCTATGCGCATCGCGGCGATATGCGTGGCTGCAACGTCTCGCACATCGACCATTATGAAATGCAGGGCCATAACGCCGGGCAGCCGGCCCTTAAGAATTTCGGTAAGTGTTATCCCGGGATATTCACCGAACCGCATTTTTGGCTCCGAGGCTGGGCGTTTCCGTTGTCCGAGCCCGCCCGCTCTGCGGGTTGAGGGCAACGTTGACGGGGACGACCGTGGCAGTCCTCACTTGGTAGGGGGCGATTTGGGGAAAGATTGTCTTGTTCGACTCAATCCACCGATTTGAACGCATGACATCGCCCCGCCCATGGGCGTTTCGGTGTTTGCAATGGCGATCAGCTCTGCGGGCGTTATGGATCGGCCCAGTGCAGCGCCCGGATCCTTGGCCACAGGGCGGACCAGAAGGGCGCTGCGGCCGACGAGAGGGCAAGCGTCATTCGCCGACCCGAGATCAGCAGCCGCGCGCCGGCCCGCAGCAACCTCTCGCGCAGGCGGCGCAGGCTCCAGCCCGTCCCGGTTGCCGCAGCCATGGCGCGGCGGGCTATGTGCATGATCTCGTAAGCGAGGCACGAGACCAGCAGCCGGACCTCGTTACACGCAAAGGCATCCACTGCGGCGGTCTTTGACTTCAGCGTCTTGCCGCGCCAGTGCGACTTCGCCCGGTTCGTCGACGACAGCGCCGGTGCCAGCACGTCCTTCAGCTCGCCCATGTGGCCCTCGGCCTT
>Ga0105053_10001547_pt1 | contig 36833 bp, 13 predicted proteins | sample BON01_FD_78093 | JGI IMG/M metagenome (GOLD analysis project Ga0105053, IMG submission 78093) | Freshwater microbial communities from Lake Bonney liftoff mats and glacier meltwater in Antarctica - BON-01 | ecosystem: Environmental > Aquatic > Freshwater > Ice > Glacier meltwater | place: Lake... | reverse complement strand
TGTAATGATAACGTCTACGATTAACGTCTGTGCAATGATTTCTCTACCTTCAAAACGGACAGTATAGGAGACCACAATCACTCGTGTAACCTCACCTAACCGTCAGAATTTTTTAAATTTTTTTACCTTACCACTTTTTGAGGCGCGGCTATTCGTTTTGTACCATTTGTCATAAGAGGGTCTTACTATAGTTACGTGATTTAAGCGAGTGCCAGGTTTGAGATTCAGAGGAATATTACAAGAATATACTATTTACAACAGTGATGGAACCCCATCATGAGGACATAGGAGATTGGTATGTGAGTAAACCGGATCGTTTGAAACCAGACGTATTAGGACCGGAAGATGCAACAAATTTTGAAAATATGAACAACACATACACGAATGGCGATGCTTCCCTGTTCAAGGTGCGAGACCGTGGGTACGTGGAAGGGTGGAATAAAGAGAAATCCCCTTCAGATGCATCTGCTTATGATTGCGTAGGTATCAATGTTTTCAGATGCCGGAGTAATCTGGAACATATCGCTAGCAAAGTAGATTCACTCAGACAATATATCGACCAGCATCGTTCGAATAAGGAATCCAAAGAGCCTGAATTTTTGCTATTCACATGGTTGTTTCAATCTATGTGGACTAGAGAGTATACTGCTGTTGTTCATCTGTTTCGTAAATCAAGTATGTGGTCTCTAAGTGGAAACCCGAACGAATACGATGGATTTCAAAGAACGTTTTCGAAATTTTTAGATATGTCGGACAAAGACAAATCCTCGAGGGTGAAATTTTGCGCCAAGCTTCTAGTGGCACCATCACTTGTGAAATCAACTGCTTCTAAATTGGGAGGCGAGCGTCCGGTGATCATATGCAAAAAACTTAATTCAAAATTCCACCGTGGAGATAATTATCTGGAAATCAACATGGATGTGGGTTCCTCGAAGATCGCCTCCATGATGAACTCTACTATTCTAAAAGCATGTTCCAAAATAGTTGTAGAAGAGTCATGGATTCTGGAAGGCCAAGAGGAAGACGAGTTGCCTGAAAGAGTACTTGGTAGCGTAAGATCTCATTTCATTCATTTAGATTCTACCCGGGTGCAACTAGACGCTGACTACAAGCCTGTCTTATAGGTACATTCTCAAACATATTGGATCTACTATTTAAAAAGTACTTACCTAATAAAATGTGTCATACTATTATTTGCTTTGTTGTCAAGAACTCCAGCTTCATTGGTTGATTTCAGTGTCCACCGGCCATTCCAAAAACTCCAGAAGGAGAGATAGAGTGTGTACTAAAAGATGGACCCGAATAGCAAAGTATTCGCTATGATAGACCAGATGCAACCAGCACCGCCACCTGCTTCACTACCCAGCCGAGATAGTGTTTCGTTCAGTCCGAACACTGCATTGAGACAAGACAAGACTGCGCAGCATGTTGTAGGTCTCATAGCTGGTCTACAGTTCGCCGTCGTTATTCTTATATCTCAGCGTAGGCTTCCAGTGGCTCACGATGCCGAGTTTGTTGTAGTCATGTCCATGTTAATGATCACTGCCGCACATCAACGCATTATTCAAATATTACCGGAAGGCGACAGTTTAACCAGCAATAAAGACATTATGCTGTTTCTATTCGTGTCTGTTCCTATATTCTTGTACATGATTGTGATCGAATCTTGGTTTCTAGTTTACTTATTTTCCTACACACCCGAATTGGACCTACCTTCGTTTGGCGACAACGCCTCCAAAATTCTCGGGATGGCAAAAACACTTTCTGTGCTTAAATTGCTTTCCGTCTTCCTGTTTGTTGCTGCACCGTTCATCGTGAGGTACAGAACTAAATAAAACAAATGGAAGATGTATTATCGTTTAGTTATTCGTATCCAAACATCTCTCAATAGAGCTACAAGTGCTTTTAGTAAAACCCTTTTTATTATTTAATTCAAATAAATACTTACCCCATGCCATCCCAGGAGGAATATTACGAATGAATACAACAGCAAACAGAGTAAGCAGTCGCAGCGCGCCTCCTAGTAAACCCGGGAATCTTAAAATCACAGCTAACGGCAGTACGGTAGAAAGAATGAGGCCCTTCCTCTCCTTCGCAAACTTGTTTTTTTAGACTTTCCATTTCAAAAAAAACTAAATAGTACAACTTACATCCCAGGCAAACGAATAATCGCCATGTCGAGCGGCTTCCAGAGCAGTGGACGCTTCTGATTTAACGGTTTGAACGTATTCCTGAACTCCTAGTTCTTGCCAAACTCTTTTGAATATTTCATCCGCAAAGTCACCTTCAGGAGAGTATGATTTATTAGCCCCTTGGTTAAAATGAGCCTGGTTTTCATGCTGTCCTGTCGCATCATAGGTTCGTCGTTTGTCCTCGTTGCCTAACACTTCGTAAGCTGCAGCGATTCGATGAAACTGCGTTCGAGCGGCCGGAGAAGGATTAATGTCAGGATGACACTCTTTCGCTAGTTTGAAATATGCTTTCTTAATCTCAGTCTGAGAAGAAGATCGTGATACTTGCAAGATCCGATATAAGTCAGTTTCATTAAATCCGCTCCAAATACCTCGAGAATGAATTTGTGCATTAAACACATATGATTTAGTTCCTTTGACACATGGTGATTTATAACCAGCAGTAAGTGATGAAAAACTCCGGAACTGGTGGAGTTTTGAATCAGGTATCCTCGAAATTCTATTCTTCCGCATACTATTGTCTATCATTTGGCTGGTTCGGAGAGGGAAATGTTGACTATGAAAAGAACGCCTTCGGGTAGCGTTACTCCCTATTTTCAAAACCCTATTTAAAATCATCGAAGTGAATCCCAAGCCCCTGGAAGCTTGTTCCTGAATCGCGAGGAGCCCCCCTCGAAACGAGGTATATTTTTTGAATCACGTCGCAACTACACCGACATTCTCTGTTAACACTGAAGAAAATCAAAACTGTTTCGATATTTGAAGTTTACACATCATAAAATGAACTAGGCAACGTAGATACTCGATTTTTCTGAGGAATCATTATCGGAGTTGCTTGAAGAAGGGCTCATTACGGTTTCATTCTTGTCATCAATTTCGTTTGAATTTCTATTTTGGAATTCAAAGTATCGAACGATAAGAACAAGGACAAACTCTAATACAGCAGCAATAGATGCGGTTATCGTGATACTCAAGGAGTCATTGCGACTGATTGAAACGACAGGTACGATACACATCAAAACTATAGAAAGCTCCGCAAAAGTCTGATCATAGATGGAGATGTAAGGTTGAAATTTCGCTAGTCCAAGTAGGAACAAAGTGCAAGCGAAAACAAACATCATTATTGCTAATGGAACGTCATACCAGTGAAGAATAACAAAACCACTGGTCAATATGAATTTTCTGATGAGTTCAATGCACTCATAGCTGGCGTAGGATGCCTTGTAAGGAGCTACCAGAATGTTAAGTGCATCAGCAAGTTCTGCCGTGAGGGCATCTTTCTCTGAAGCCCGTCGAAATACTCGAGCACCGAGCCAGTACATAGCAAAGGTACCCACAAGGTAGAATACCAGCATGCAAATACTATATATGCGAACCATCTGACTTTCGGATGATGCATAATCAATTCGTTCATCGGCTATAAGATACAAATATTCTGTAGTATTGGGCATCCCAGTTTCGTAAGTATTGTACATAAACACTGCAATAAGCGAGCTCGAGACGCTGGGAAAAACCAAAAAGGCGACTACAATAGCAACTCTGATAAATATCGCAAAGGAGACTTTCGCTGTCACTGGAAAGTAAAACCGGCAAAACAGATATACCAAGCCAGTAAATGCCACCACTCCAATCGGATATAGTGTGTAAAAATACATCATATCGTAGTAATCATAATAGTAAAACGCCGAGATACTGAACCAATCTAAAAATTTTGCTGAATATACTTCAATCAAAGCAGACCAATTTGATGCCGTCGTTTTCTCAGGTTGCATCTCTCGCACAAAAATAACCAATATCTGAAAGAAACCCAAGAGGATCCTCAATTTCGATTTCATACCACGAAAGTAATCGACGGTGGTGGAAACATACATGTTTCTAATCGAAGATGAGCAATTGATTTGACACTTAGGAAAACAATGAGTTCGCTTCTCGGTTTGCTTCTCAGCTTGCTTCTTGCTTGAAACTACACAATACAAAAGCCACGAAGCGGGAGCGACACCAATAAGAAGTAATACTATCAACATCAACACAAAGCGGACACTATCTTCATTCGAATAATCGTCGGTACGTAAACACCCGCTAGATTTCATTGTGTAGTTTTCCATACAATCTAAGCATTTGATTCCAGTATGAAACGGTGCACAGTACAAAGTCTCAGAAAGCATAAGGTTCCTACCTTTTGAAGATCCAACACAAAATTCAGACTTTGGGCATTTGAATACTCTTGTTGCAAATTGTGAGTATCTCCAGAAACCATCCAGCACAGTGATAGTGTCAATGGTTGTACCAACAAAATCACATTGAACTCCTTGGGGGTTTTCGGTAATGTCCGTGCCACAAGTAACAACCGACTGCTCTCGGTTCAAGTACCAACCAGGTCCAGGTAAACACTCGTGAGGACCAGTCTTTCCATTGCCTATCGTGAATGGCGATAACGGCCTTTCATCCTCGCACTTACGACAGGTATTATCCGTGACTGAGCTGAAGGTGTTCAGGGGACAGCTGAGACACTCTGAAGTTGTTTTATCAGTTCCTGGTGGACAGGAAAAACATGAAGAAACGTTCTTGCTGCCAGTCTGGTTAGTGAAAGGCAAATTCCTTGGACAAGAAATACACTGTGTATCATTGAAAGTCCGGTAAGTATTAAGCGAACATGGAATACAGTCAAAGCCAATGACTTCACGAAAACTGCCTTCAGAGCAAGGATCTAATGTACGGCCTCGCACCACTTCAGAATAGGGACCATATCCAACACTTGTTCGTGCGCGAATTCGAAATGAATACGACACACCAGGCGATAAACCTTTGACTCGTGTAAAAGCATCCTCGACTTCCTGCTCGTCCATCATATCTATCAAAACTGAATATTTGGTGATCTTCCCGTTGGGAATTGCGGGACTGTCCCAATTAAGAATCAATTCCGTTTCGGAAACTGCAGTTACTTGAATCTGGAAAGGGGGGCTTTCAGGGAAACTCTCAAGGGTAGTTACCTTGAAAGAAGTTGAAGCTGGGGAGGTGTGAAAGTCAGTGTCCTCTGAGAAACCTACTGTACCTCCTATTGTAACATCACTCGGATTTCGCGAGAAAACTATATATGAGGCACTGACCGATATTGCGTACTCACGAAATGGTTCTACGTTGTCCAGTATTGCGAATTGTGCTGGCATGTTGTTGTCAAGTTCGTATTCAGCTCGAAAGCTTTGATCGTCGAAACTGGAACTCCTCAATAGTTGGTTCCAGCAGCACAATGACCGAGTAGCAACTGAATCTTGATACTGTATGATGTACACAAGAGGAAAGCTGACAGGCAAGACTGAAAGAAATTGAGTGACATAACTTAAAAATGGGCGGGGCGTCCAAGGGTAGTGTGGATCTTCTTTGAACCAGGCACGAAAAACGGCAGCACGATTCTCACAAGGCCAACACAAAGGATACTCTGTTGGATATGGCACAGCTTCAACAAACTCATATTGACTGAACATACTTAATCGTCTCCTACTGGATTCAATCCGATCCGGAAATGTTTGACTTAGATTCAGTCGATTGTTCCAGAAATCATCTGCGTCACGCCACGCTATTTTCATGGAGGAATTTGAAACGTTCTCAAGCCTTACACCAACTGGAGTTTTCGGAGTTTTCACGCCGAAATAAGGTAGATCGACTAATCTAATTCCTGCAAGGGCGGTTGAGTCTCCGCAATACATTCTATCCACTCCTTGTAAACCATTGGAGATCGCGTTTGCCTCCTCACGCAGTTGAAGCATCGGTTGTATAAGATTTGAAACTAAATCTCTGGAGCAATCTCACGGGTTTTCAGCCAGATTCAACACGATGTATTCCAAGTGTGGTAACATCTCCATCAAGCCGGTGAAGCGGTTGTTGTCCAATTCCAGATAGTATAATGAATTCAACATACGTAAATCAAAAACGTTACCAAAAAATCTATTGTGTGACACCTTGAAAGTTAATAATTGTGTCCATGCACCTAAGCTCAGTGGCAGCTGACCAGAGAAATCATTGTTACTCAAATCTACGGTTTGAAGCTGAACCAGGCATCCTGGTTTTACAGGAAGATTACCTATAAGCATGTTGTGACTTAAATCAATGCCAACTAATTTGGTCAAGTTGCATAATGATTCAGGAATCCCACCCGAAAAATCGTTGCTACTCAAATCAAGGGTTTCAAGTTGAGTATTGCATCCAGCTTTCAAAGGAAGGCTACCTGTTAGCATGTTGCCTCTCAATTTAAGTTCAGCTAATCGGGTCAACTTGCAAAGTTCATCTATCGGTACTTCGCCGATTAAGGATTCCTCAGATAGAACGAGGCTTCGAAGATTCGAAAACAGACCTAATTCGTCAGGAATGACATTTCTCAAAGGTTGCTGCAAGAGTTCGTATATTTGAGACAATGATCTTATATCTTGAATGGTGAAAATTGTCTCTTCATTGGCTGTAACATATGCCAATAACAGGGACACCAAACCCAGAATTAGCATCTAATTAGATTGAAGAGATGTGATCACTTTATCTTATGAGTGCACTACGACAAATTAATAGGACAGTCCTAGTATCGACTCTAAGGGTAACTATTATAGTTATATGTAACTGGTCCAGTAACGTAACTAATAAAATCTCGATGAAAAAAATTAAAAAAAATCTCGAAGTTTGGGTCATAAATAACCATTGCCTTGAGTCCGGACGAGTTAGCATCGATTAATGTATGAGCTAGACAGGGAGGTTGGACGGGGAGCGTTCGCGGCAGTTTATCTAGCAACTCGTAAATCTGATGGATACAAGGTAGCTATTAAACGAGTGCTTCGAAAGTCTCGAAACGTTGGTGTCGATTGGACAGCATTAAGGGAGATCAAACTAATGCAAGAGTTGAGGCATGTGAACTTGGTTGGGGTAAGTGATTTTTCGTCTCTTATAACCTTTATTGATTTGTCAGTTGATCGATGTGTATGCACTTGAAGACAGTATGAATATGGTTATGGAGCTCTGTCCTTTCGACTTGAAAAAAGTAGTGGACAATAAGACTATCTTATTGAATGAATCTATCATCAAGACATACATGCAGATGATTCTTCGAGGCACTGACGCATTGCATAAATGTTGGATACTTCACAGAGTGAGTTTGAATATATAATGCTTTGTTTTTTCCACTAATTACATTTGTAGGATTTAAAACCGGACAATGTTTTGATTGGGGCCGATCGACAACTTAAATTAGCAGATTTTGGATTAGCTCGAATTTTTGGGGAAGAAGATGAAGAGCAGTCCTATCAAGTGGTTACCCTGTGAGTATGTTTTTTCGAATATATTGTATCTAACCTCTCATAGTCCTTATCGGGCACCTGAGTTGCTATATGGCGCACGTGAATACAGTGTGGGGATCGATATGTGGTCTAATGGATGTATTATGGCAGAACTTATGAAGAAAATCATATTTCTACCAGGTATGGATGACCTGGATCAGCTAGCAAAAATATTTTATACATTTGGGACTCCAACTGAAGCAGAATGGCCCAAGATGCGATCCTTGAACAAATATAAGAAATTTCTGAAGCATCCTGGCGTAGAGCTGCAGAGGGAATTACCGGGGTTTTCAACAGCTGCCTACGAAATTATGGGTCTGATGATGAAAATAAATCCGAATGATAGAATGAATGCGGCGAGTGCGTTGCAACATCCATGGTTTAATTCGAATGAATATCCAATTTTACCATTGGAGGAGCTTCCATTCGATGAATTAAAGAAGAATTAGGTAAAAACGAACGAACCAGCTAGTCCAGTTTTTTTATATGAATTGAAGTCTTGCTGTCGCACACGTCCTGCAGTTTTTCATCGATAGAATATTGAAACCCGTCCTGGTCCGTTAATACATAAGCTTCTACTATTTGATCGGGATCAGTTTTCAAGAATAGATCACTTAATGTATTGGCAGCATCCATCACCACTATTTTCTTTTCCTGACTATCAGTGACGACACGGCATTTAATAACAGCTTTCAAAATTCCTGTTTTCTTTTTCATGCGATCTACGCGATGTGTGGCAGGAATAGGTGCCAGTTGCTCCACCGCGATCGCATTAGAATTCCCCATAACTAGACATTCTAATCCTTGACACATAGGAGATTGCTCCACCTGTAGTTGAACCATGACTCGAGTAGATATTCTGCTTTGATTCATGACGGGAAAGGCGTGTGAATTACCATCCAAAGGCAAAAGAACGATTTCTACAAATGTAGTTTTTTTGATGAAAGAGGAATCCACTTTAATAAAGGAACCGTCAAGGTCGAAAACACCGCTAAGAGGAGCCGCCATCAAAACGAATGTGGATTGCAAGTAGTCCATCAGGTGCAGCGTAACCCGCAATCGCCGAGAGAGAGGGAGTGTATCTGGGTCTACTGTGATTTTTATGGCACTGTTAACCGTGTCTAAAATCACAGCTCTCGACATATCAACAGGCGAGATAATTCGAATCGGAAAAACCGAATCGGGCGTGAAAGCCGGACCCCTAATAAAATTGGTACTACACGAAAGCATCAAATCTTCAACTGAAAGTTCCAACACATGAAGCCCCGAGGAAGAGATATTAGATAACAGAAAGGAAGACTGAAAAGGAAACTCGCCGAAAGTTAAACCATCTACAGTCACCTTGATAAGATGGGAGTCAGTGCATTCTGGACAAGTAACTGTGACTTGTACACTGGGCCATCTTTCAATAACATCTTTCAGTGGTGTCAAAACATTCAATTCACTATTCGAGAAAGAGAAGAGAGACGTAAGAGCAATCCATACCCGCATTCATTCATAGCCCCCCTCAAACATACAACGTACAAAAGAAAGTTCTCAGGGAAAGCATGGCAAGTATGATTGGTACGGCAGGCACGCTGGCTACTGTGACGGCTATGGGTAGCTCTGGTATCTCAGTAGCCTATCAGTTGACTTCGTTGCTGATGTACAAGGTTGCCGAAGGTGCTGTTAATACAGCGATTAAGCTGATGGCGAGTGGGGGCGATGGCGACACGCCAGGTAAAGTCCAGTTCACTTTGATGGAACTGGATGTCGAAGCCAAGTTCAAAGCTGTTCGTTCGTTGATGTACGCCATCAGGAGCGATGAAGTGAATCTCAGAAGCAACTCCAAGACATTTATTAACGTATGCATTAATAACGTGGAGCAGGTGATGCAGGACGTGGTAGTGACGTTGACCCGGATCCAGAATGAGATGGACGATCACGCTCAAATGTGGTTTAACAACTGGAGGCGACTCAACGTTATTGACGATTTGGAGTCGTTGAAAGCACTTTGTAGAGTATTTGATAAGCGTCTTGACACTCTCATTCAGTGTCTCTCGGTGCCTTTTATGGATGAACATTCCAATACTTTACTTTTGCCTGAAAAACATAGTGCTGAAAATCTTAAGGTGTATCCAGAGCGTGTGGGAGATGCAGTAGCGATCCATCGGTCGAGGCAGAAGAGTGACGCGTTGGCGAGTAGGGCGGTTTTTGATGCAGAGGCCATTAGTGGATTGAAAACACCAACCACACATATACTATCTTCTTCACCAAGCACCACAGTGATATTTGAAGATCCGGTGTTCTTATAAAATACTTTTTACTATAATGTACATAATACCATAGTTTTTCATTTCTTTTTTAATTACCGGTAGTACGAGAATGGAGTGTATGATCAACTAGTAGGAAGTCCCGATATTTGAATATCTAGTGAGTTCTTTTTTTGTAAAACTGTAATTTTCATTTAATTTATTATGATTGAGCATCATCAAACTGCCCTGGAATTGTATCGTCAACGAGTAGGGAGTCCCAGTGAGATAGCTTATCTGTATCACAGGTTATCATCTCGCTGTCATCCTCGTCTTCATCGGGATACAATTCTGCACCTGTAGATAAGGCTCGAAAAATCTCTTCGACTATATCCATTTTAAAACAAGATCTTAGGAAGAAAGAAAACAAACGTACCATCAGTTTCATTTTGAGGGACCAGGAAAAGCTCCGAGAAAGTATCTTGTTCACCAGGTAGCTGGTACTGGCAGTATATAGACGGTTTATCAAGCTCCTCTCTGCATATGGCATGCATATTCAATAAACGGTATTCAATCAATAATTCCTTGACGTCGGACCGCCATGAAATCCGCCTAACAATATTTCAACCAAAACCAATGAAGGAATAGCAAATAACTCACGTGGCATCAATGAGCAAATGTCCCACGCCCATCTCCTCTCGTGAGTTCTCGTCTGATTGTACAAGAGCAACATCGCGCAACTCATACGGCAGTGTCATAGTCCCCCTTTATTTCTGACTCAAATTTTTTTGGTTGGATCTAGTGAGGAGCAAGTTGTTGTAGGTGTCGGAAAAGTAATTCATCAAAATGGCGAATCGGGCCCAAAAAGTAATGACCCAGCCGATCAACTTGATCTTTCGGTTCCTCCAAAACAAAGCGAGGATTCAAGTGTGGTTATTCGAGCAACCTAATGTTAAGATTGAAGGACGGATTGTTGGGTTTGATGAATTTATGAATGTAGTTTTGGACGAAGCAGAAGAACTTGATTTGAAAAAGGAAACAAGGCGACCCCTTGGAAGAACTCTATTGAAAGGGGACAGCATAACGTTAATCATGGGTGTAGCAAAGTGATGTAGTTTATAAATGTTTATTTTAAAATCCACCGTTCTAGAAGCCGAATATATTCGAAGGCGTTTTCTTCTTTTTCTTCTTTTGTATTCTATTGAAAGAAGTCGAAGCTCCCTTTTCTTCCACCCTGGCTCTTCCGATCTCAAGCCATTTTTGCATTATGGCGATGGATGCACTTGAAAGATTCATTCTTGATTTTGAAAAAGTGATATCTAGCTTGTCATCATCTTCATCATCATCACTGACATTAGGTTTTCTGATGCCTAATCTGACTCCGCGTTTACGAGCTTTCTCCTGAGCCATCTTGAGCCACATTAAGAGTATCGCTTTCGAGGTCGCACTGAGTGCAACAGGACCAAATGGAGTTGCTGGTATTTGGTCAGATACAATAGGAATATCACGATCAATGTCGCCATTTGCTGCCTTCTTTTTGTTCTCCTCCCGGGTTTTGTGGGTGCATTCTAAACAAAGCGTTTTGAATTTGGCGTGTTTTTGAAAAAACGCCTTCCAACCGACTTGGTCAAATTCATCACTTGGGAATGCAGCTTCGTATTCATCTCCCAGCTTGTCTATTGGCGTGAGAAGCTCCACTTGTAACTGCTGGCGACTCAGACATTGTTCACATTCAGCCTTTCGAGCTCGATTGATAAGAGGCTGCACAAGTTGTTTCAATGTGCGTCTTCGTCTGGCTTGGGCAAGCCATAATCTTATTATCCGTCTTGACGAATCCGACAAAGACACTGGACCGAATTGTTTTGAAACATCGTCTTCGTCTTCATCAGAGGAGATATCTGGATTAACGCTGCCTAGTATCTGAGTCAGTTGGTTGATGAGATAAGGGCGCGATCGCCTTAATGTTCGTGGAGTTAGAATGGAAGGCAGTTGCGCCACCAACCATGGTCGATTGTAATCAAGGAACTTGTGTCGGAACGTCTCGGAAGTGATGCGTTGGTTCATCAAGTATGCTTCATGAGAGGCACCTTTAATCTTATCGAGATCCTCCCATCTTCCTGCACCGAACTCGTCATCATCATCGTCGAGAGCAGTATGCCATGCTGTGGATTCGTGACGAAGGCGCCATAATCTGCTGCGGTTGACAAGCATGTTGGACAGCTTCCTCACTATGAGGCAACATATAAGAACGCATGGCGTTATCAACATCAAAGATGGATCACCGAACATATTGTATCGATGGCGGATCATGATCTCCACACTGAGAACCAAGAGTACGATTCCTGTGACGTAGAAAGAGCACATGAAATAGTACTGGCTTGAGAAGCACATCTGGTCCGTCGATCGCAAGTTCTCGCTAATGCATTCATCCACAGAATCCTCAAAACCTTTCCATCTACTCTCACGCTGCACATAGCGGTACTTGGTATATACGAGATATTCATATACTTTCCAACCGTGAAATAACTCCTGTGATTGTAGGATCAAAATATTGGCCACAATCTTGAAAACTATAAGAATGATCCCGAACCAAAGGTATATCTCCATGTCCTGTTCTCGAATTCCATATAGTTCCGGTATGGCAATAGGCTCACGAAAGACAATGAGCATGATTACAAGAAACGGGGTGAAGAGTAACTCCAGCATGGAACCTGTGTATCCAACGAAGGAATGAAGAATAGGTTCCACGGTTTCAGTGCCTTCAAACTGATTGTCGATATCCCGCTGTTGTTGATTCTTAGCAGTTTCCCCTGAAGAAATTTGTTGGTCCAGTTCTCTCAACTTCACTTCAATCCCGGTGAAATGTATTTTGACAAAATCACTCGCCTCTTTAAACTTATGACCACAGAAATTAAACAGCATATCTTTACCTGGGTCGAAGTACACGAACTCAGTGAGTAAAAGACCGTACTCAATCAAGTACCCTAAGACGAAGTCAAGGAAATCATCTGCCCCAAAAGTTACTAGTCCGGTGAAAATTCCTATTGCTTGGTCAAGTGGTGTGATGAGCAAAACATCGAAGAGCATTTTTTCAAGCACCATATCTTTAATGATCCCAAATAACTTCATGGCCAAAATGAATGTCCAAATATACGTCCCGAAATTCTCCCATAGTGAAAACTCCACCAGAAATACTGAGAAAGCAGCAACTAGCAGGGTGGTGAATAACATCGAAGATCTTTTCCATAACGTAGGCAACCAAACGGTCTTTTCCTGAGCAAAATGATCGTGAGTGTCCGCATACTCCTGTTCTTGTATCGAGAGAAGTCTAGGGATAAACATCCGGGAACCTACAACCAGAATGTAAATGGAAAGTACCATTAGAGCCAAACCGAATCTCCCAAAGCGCGTAGCTTCCACTTCTTCAGGGAGGATAGATGGGTCGGAGTAGTGTTTGATAATATTCTCAAAGGTGTATGGCTCTGCAAGCAAAGTCACTTTGTATGCATCGATACACACGCTATACTCGAATGCAGAGAGAGTACTAGAAGGACAAGATGATTCAGGAGGGAATAGCTGCATCGTAGTAAGCCGCACGAAACTTTTGCCTTCAATCATCATCCAAATCATAAACAGAATGACACTGATGGGAACTAAAGGCAAGTACACGCCAAGTAGAGCAGGTGGTGCAATGAGAACCCAGTATCCAAATAAACGTAAGGAAGGAGGGCGTTCTAATTGAGTAGCCAGTCGATGGACGCACCAGAAAGCGAAGGAGAAAGAAACTGTTCCAAGTCCTATGACTACAAAGAGCACCATAAATACTTCCCTTTCAAAAGCAAAGTTAATGAGGATATCCGTCCAATCCAACGGTCTCATCATCATATTCAGAGTGTAATCATTGCTGGATGTGTTAAAGTCAAAATCGCTAAATACCAGATCCATCTTGATGATTCGTTTGAGGTTCTTGTCTATTTGAAAATACTGTATATCCAATGATACAGACCGAGGAATGCATTGTTTAGAACATTCGACAGGCATCTCTACATCTGCAGCTGAGCGGTCGACAACTAGTGGAATAAACCAATCTGCGGATCCTCCGTCATCAAGGAATTCATCCATGAATCGGCCACCTCTGAGATACTGTTCGTAATTGATTGGTTCCCACAGAACTTGCAACAACTCAATACCAGAGGCAGTTTCAAACCAACGGGGAGTGATATCAACGCTAGATAGATCCTCCTCAAACTTGCATGGGAATGAACGCATACAATAGTCTGCTACTGGCTCCTTGAACATTTGGCTCGGGAGGACAGGATCTATTTCGTCCATATGGGGCAATGGATCAAAATTATATCGATACCATGCAGTGTCACCAGTGCGTGAGTATCGTGTTCCGGTAGCTGGATCAGAAATAGGAAGCTGGCATTGGTGGTTGTCTTCAAAAACATCCCAGAATGGAATATTGGAATCAAACCCTTTGCAACTTGAAAAGAATGGCCAATAAGGGACTACAAACTTTTCAAATTTGAACAAATAATCCTCAGCATTATCGGCATCTACGTTCATTTCATGGAACGTATCCCGATATTTCAGAAGGATGTCACGAGATATATTTGCAGTTTGAGAAGGAGCATTCCACCATTGTTGATCTGACGAGAGAGTATCGAGATCGTCCAGCACATGTGGATGAGCATTGTCACTGTCATTGAAACCTACAATAACTCTGCCTTTGGCTGTGTGTTCCCTCAGCAGAGGAAGATTCAATGGAGGTGAGACGAGTTCTAAAGTACTTCGTTGAAAAATAGCCGCAAAGAAAATTTCTGATCTGGTAACCGACTCTGCACTGCTGACAACAGGACTGAGTTTACGGGTTATGTAGGATTTGGAATCCATGTGTTCTGTGGTGTTTGCTCTTAAAGGAGATCGTATATTGATAACTGCACTGCGCTCAAAGTGTGGGGCTAAAGAGGAGAATATCCCGTGTAAGATAATCACTTCCACTTTAACAAGGACGTCTTCAAGCGCCAACAACGAAATAGAGAACTTGGAGTGTTTGTTCACGCTGTTGCTGTTGAACCATGGAGACATATCGATAGGACGATTGCAAGGATAAACCTCTAATTCATTTCCGATTTGACAATCCAGATCATTCGCACACTCTGTTTGAGTTGCAACAGGATACCTTTGGCGATTTCCGTCACATTTTTGCTCCTGACAAGTAGAATTCGCGACGAATATAGCTATTTGAAAATGCTCTCCATACACGAGATCTTTAGTAATATCGGAAAAGTCAAAGTCAATAGTGGCTTTGTTAATCCCGCGCAATTCATACCATCCTTTCTGGTATGTTTTTTCCCATTCTTCGGCTTGTTCCTGTTGGATACGTGCTCGAAATTCGGCCCATGATATCAAATACGATTGGACCTTCCACCATTGCGATCGCATTTCTTTTCGCACACTTTCAAATTCACTGCGGGTTTTAGGTATCCTCTTTGTAGGCCCAGTGGAGTTAATAATGTTGTTTAAAATACAAGGATGGTTTACTGACAAGCCCCGATTGACGGTCAGCATGCTCACTGCCTCGCCAATACAGTCAAGATGCTCACTGATCACACGATCGACTGGACCTTGTTCCAAGTTCTCCAAGGATAACATGGTCAGATCGAATTTGAAAGCAGCAGTTGTCTCACCAAAGTAATTACCGTCATTGGTTACGGCTACTACCGCATACTCCGCATCTTCGGTTCTCTCAACCACCCATTCGCCATCGATCAGAGTGGTTTTGCTGCTTAATAACAAAGAACTGGGTACCCGACATCTGATCCTCGTGCTGGATTCAAATACACCTGGGACCTCTAGTAGATCATGACGTGACGACACAGGTGGTTCAAAAGGCAATCCATTGAAGGACACTTGGTTGAAAGTATCCACTGCTTGGAATTTACAAGACAACGAAGGAGAGTCGAAAAAGTTGCGACCGATAATCGTCATCATTGTGCCGCCGAAAGCAGGAACTACCATGGGACATGGCCGGATGACATGGACACTGTCATTTCGCCATGGCTTTGCACTAGATCTGTCTTCATCGACCACCTGGATGCGATGAGTAGTGGCAGATTCTCCTTCATATGAACCAGCCTCACCTGAACTAGAAAGCTCGGATGTGATCTTTCTAACTGTTCCTGAATTATCAGTGTAGATGTGTGTAGGCAAATAAACCGTATCTTGAACAAACCATCCCCAAGAACCATGTGATCGTGTGCCTACATCTTTGTCACAAACATTCGTCACAGATATCTCACACGACATGAGACTGCTACTACCAGCTTCCGAGAACGTCCCTTTAGGGCATCGGATCGTGTCAGATACACCCTTAGTACTTCCTAGTGGACAATAATACCCTTGTGCGCATACGTTGCGTTCACGTAGATATCCTTTAGTACCTTTGGCACAGAACTTGCCGGCAGGACACATGTGGTTGTACTGGGACTCAATGGTAGCAGCATCATACGAGTAGAAACCTGCTGGGGATTGGAAATCAAACTGGTTGTTTCCTTGTGTAGAGGTACCACACAAGTTACCGGATAGACATGCAGTACTGGATGTGAGGTTACTCATACCATCTACATTGCAAACTCTACCAGCAGGACATGGCTCACAGAACGCAATGTCCGTGGCACCTCTGTACTGGTTCCAAGTTCCCAATGGGCATAATTTGCATGTGACATCATCAGCAGAGGATCGATAAGTACCTTTAGGACAAATAGTAGGCTCATAATTCCCGTAACCTTGACAAGTGAAACCAGCTGGACATGGTCTACAATCTACGGTAGCACGTAACGGAGCATAGGTTCCAGGAAAACACAGTGTAGGAATAATAGAGCCGTTCTTCTGGGAGAACGTTCCGATGGGGGCTTGTACTGGAACAGCAGTACCTGGCGGGCAGTAGTGACCGGGATGACATGGTCCAGTGCCTTTGGTAGACCCTGAGGCCCATTCACAATAGGCACCTTCCGCGCATTTCTGGGGTGCTGTCGATCCTTCTCTGGTGACCCATTCGATTGCCATGTTGTGTTTCACTCCACCCAAACAGAACGTTCCTGGGGAACAGGGGAGAGGACGGAGGGGTGATCGGCTTACTTGCAGATAGGTAGGACTTAGAGTGGAGGCTAGTAAGTCCAGTAGACGTATTCTAGCGTTGGTGAGATTCATTTCCAAGCAGTCTGTGTGTAATTGAGGAGACAAGGGCTTACCGGTTAAGCTATCAAGTGGGTTGCCCAAACAAGCAGCCAGGTTGGAGTCTTTGTGAAACGGTCTGATCAAAGTCAATGACCCTTCTTCACAATAATATCCAGAAGGACACTGAATCACTGGAACGGATAGTCCTTCAGTGGCACAAACAAATCCTGCTGGGCAGATTAGAGGTTGCATGGAGCCCCATGTAGGACATATGTGGCCTAATGGACAGACTACACAATTCGGTTTCCGTTCAAATGGATTGTAGGATCCCGGTAAACACTCTACAGGTGACAAGTTGCCAGTACCTGGACATTGAAATCCAGGAGGACAAGGAACAACCAAGTTATTATTGTCCACAGGACAATAATGGCCTTCTGGGCAAGCACCTGACCCGTGAGGCGTTTGCGAGCCAGCAGGACAGAAATGTCCATCGTAACATCGCTGTGGAGTACTGAAGTTCCCTATATCAGGTTGGCTAGTCGCAACTCCCGTTCGACAGTAGTAACCCCGCGGACAGGGAAATGGAAGTTCTGCCAGTAGTTTCTCTCCTGTGTGTATTTTACGAGAGAAACCTGTTGCTGGACTATCTCTTCGTTGGTATATCCAAGCAGAATGGTGAGCAGATAGAGAAAACACCAAAGTGCCTTGATCCGCCCGTCTTTCCCATTCATCTTCTGTTGCACCCACAAAGAAAGGCCGGACCGAAGTTGGGCCTCCTGGTTTCCCACTAGATCTGAAATCAACCACATCAATAGTCTTGGTGCCTTCCAGACAGAAATGACCTCGAGGACATGATGACGACGGAGTTACCAGACCTAGAGTATCACAAACACTTCCACCGGGGCATATCTGAGGCTTGGACATTCCAAAATCAGGACACATGTATCCGATTGGGCACAATAGGCAGACACTTTGACCACTTCTGGGCTGAAATTGCCCTGGAGAGCAAAGCGTGAAGTTGCTTTGACCAGAGGCAAACGTACCATTTGGAGCCGGAAATATATTCCCTTTCATGTCACAGTACATACCAGATGTCGGACACGTTGCTAGCACTTTGATCTCGGTGGCAGAGCTTGTGAAATCCCGGCCATTGCTAGATATCTCCACTGGATAAGTGCCAGGATTCATTGCATCAACGATACAGGTGACAAGATTGGACGACAAAAAGTAACCTTTAACAATCACCACAGATCCGAACATGCAAGAAAGCTCGTGGGTGTTACGAAAGTTACGACCATATACAAATATAGGAACCATGTTGACACCTTCGAAAGTGCTTATCACTCGTCTTGGTAGCACATTAGATACCGACTCGTCTGCGTGGTAAGTAAAGAGAAGGGACCCAAAATAATCGATGTTGTTGTTGCTCACTGAGACATTGACAACCATGTTGGAAGGCATCGCAGCAGGGGAGCGACACACAATTTCAGAAGCAGAAAGAAAGCGAGAACGAACCACCAATCCACCAAACTTGCAAACCAAATCAGGCGAATCAATAAATCCGGAACCTACTATCGTAATAACCGATCCCCCGGCAAATGCAGGGCCAGTATCCGGAGTCAAAGACACCAGCTGAATAACTTGCTGATACTCAAAAGTAACTCCAGAAGAAATTTCAAAATCAATTCCGCCGTTTTGAGATATTCCAATGGCTACTTCGCCGATATTTGCAGTTTTAGGAGCAATGCATTCGATTGGAATAACACCGGTATTAATACCACTGTAGAACTTTGTTGAGTGGCTCACGACGGTACCCTTAGATACATGATCACCGAACATACACATAAACAGATCTTGTTTCACGGCAAGAGAAGAAGCTGATTTGAAGAACAACGTTACCTTGGTCCCAGCAGTTCCTGTGTTCGGCTCCAGAGCCAATAGCAATGGCACTTGCTCATATATATATCTTATTCGAGGATTGGTGAAAGATCCATCACTTGATGAAGCAACCTGAAAGGATACGGAATGTTGAACCGTTGTAAAAGCGGGTGGCGAAATACAAACGAGATGTGTACTATTGATCATTCTAACATTGGTACTCCTCAGGCTCCCAAATTTGCACATTGCTTTATCGTCAGGGAGAAAGTATCCCTGTACCATGATCTCGGAATAACCTTTTGCAGGTCCGTTTTCAGGCCATATGGACAATATTTGCATTCCGCGTTTGAATTCAAAATGAACGCCATTGTCAGAAAAGTCCAGTGAATTTAATGACACTTCAACAGGAACAGTGGTTGCAACAAACGAAGGAGCTAGACAAATGACCAAGGATTCATTCACAAAACGAACTTGAGTCACAACCACGTTTCCAAATCGACATCGCAACAGGTTCGAATTGATGAACCCCGTACCATGTATATGTACATCGTACTGGCCATCGCAGTTCCCTGTATCTGGCACAATTCGATGTATTGAAGCTCGTGGTACGTTCGCGAATCGCAAAGGATTCAATACGGATTCAACATGATCAACCGCATCTCGTGATGGCAATGCGCACTTCATAATATCATCATTCATTTCACACTTTTGGCCCAACTGCCTTAGCTTACTTGTGACCCAGCCCACGGATAAATCTCTGTTGGATGAGGTAATATTGATGTAAGTACCTCCTAAATGGTCCCCAAACGGCGGAAAGTGTCCTATCAACGGCGGTTGATTCACATAATCAAAATAATGACCCGAAGTAACATAATCATTGCCGTTGTTCAAAGAATAAAACAATTCCATAGATTCTGCCTTGAGAACACGGGGAGCCTTGCACAAGATGCTTGATTGTGATAAACGAAACCCATCGCTAGATTGAGAAGGACCAAACCGACAGCGAACTATGGAATACACCGGACAGTTGAGCCCCTGAATATTCACACTAACCCCTCCAATCACCAGTCCAACCGACGGGCTGATGGAAACCGAACTGGTTGTTCGTTGAAGCAGGCGAAATGGCACGGATGATGAAAATTCCCTGCCGTTATTGGATATCGACAATGCAGCATCTGATTCAAGTTCTTCCGGTACTATACATTCCGCAAGGGTATTTGTAATATATACAGCCTTCGTTTTCAACTCAGTCGCAGCTTTGGTAATAAAACGACATAACAAATATTCCGTGTTTTGAAACCATCGACCTCGTACTTGGAGTACCCCGCCTGGTGATGCCAAAACCGGTAAAATGTTCAAGAGTTCAGGATCTCGAGAGAATGTGAAGAGTGCACTAGAAGGATAACCATCTAAACTGACTACGACATCAAAAGGTTCTTTCAAATGTCGACGATTGTTACTCAAAGAAGTCAACGGAGGCGTCACACATTCAATAGTAGATGATGATAATAGCTTCGTTATAGATGCAACCGCTGAAGCGAACTTCCCATCAGTGTCAGTGAACATACAGCGGTAGCCAACACGAAAATTGCTTCCTTGAATTGTGACAACAGTATCACCCAAGATCGATCCAAACCTAGGAAAAACATCTTGAACGCATGGCTCTCCAAGAAATTCGAACGGTGCTGATCCTAAAACGAAATCAACGCCATTGGCTGCAGTAGCCCTTACTATGACAGTCCCAGTCAACGGCGGAGCGAGGCAACTGAGTTTATTGCTGGATACGAAACGAGCCTTTACCAATGTAAAACCAAAGCTGCAAAATATTGTTTCTGAATCAACGAACTCTTGGCCAATAATAGCTACTTGAGTCCCTGCTAGTCCTTCTTGAGGCTCGATCGAGTACATGAGACTCTGGCTATCAGATCTGAACATTATCGGGCCATTAACAAAGTCTAATTCATCACCGCTCTTCGTCGTCACTGAAAACACATTCATGCGCGGAGTATCAATACCTATTGGAACATTGCATTTCAATTCACGCGAAGAGATGAATGTTGCTTGTTGTTCAAATACATCTGTACCACTGGTAAATTTACATCGAAGACTGCCTGTATTTTGAAAACCAAGACCCTTGACAGAAATACCTGTGTATGCCCCTACAATTCCTGAAGTTGGAAATATTGAATATACATGCGAAACAGATTCATGAAAGAACGGCAATGCGTTGGTGGTTATGGAATAGTATTCACCTGCGACTCCCTCCAAAACAAGCTCGACGGAAGATACCGAGTTTAAATCAGCTGGAACTAGACAGGAATTGTCGATTAGAATACCAAGTGAGAATGCTCCATCGAATCTACAATAAATTAAACCTACATCCGGTGTTATAGGCTCAGCAGTAGTGATGTGGACCCTATCACCACCGGTGGCTCGATCAAAAATCACTCGTAACATGCGAACCGCAGGGAAAACAGTGAAAGTCGGCTCGTGGGAGGAGATCATGGTCTCCTTGCCAAGCCACACCGATACTTGGTACTTTCCAACGCCTAAAGGAGGCGACTTACAATGAATTTGATCTCCACCAATCACACTAGCCAAGGTAAACTGCCGCACAGTTTCTGCAGTGAAACAACAAAACAGGTTGGATTGCTGCGTGAGCAACTCAAAGGCTCGAACAACCATCCATATATCAGTGCCTCCGAAACCTGGTCCTACAGTTGGATTTAAATTAACGATTTGAACGTTGTCGATTATTTGAATCTTTGCAAAATTCAATACATCCATTCCGTCTGGTGTGTTATGAGCTCGGACTAAATACTCTTTGCCTCTTTGTAATGATACAGGAGTAACACATTTCAACTCATGCTCCGACACAAATTTGGCGTTTGAATACACCACAGCCGCTGTCATATTCTCTTCTTCAGGGTCTTCAAATGAACAGGATGGGATATAATTCCCAACGAATCCATATCCATACACAGATATAAGGGATGAGCCAAGCGCAACACTAGGCACTATCGACCTCACGTGAGGCACTTGAACAAATGTAAACTGCGCGCTATGAGACATTGGAGTCCAATCTTGCCCGTTCTCACTGAGCAACACTCGACTAGTCTGCACCAATTGACCATGTACCTCCGGGGTAGGGCAGATGACCTCGTCATTAAGAGATTGAATAGCGGCGGTAGTTGCATCGCCGGTAGCAAACACAAACCTGCAGGCAATTATCTGATCCACGTTGGTAACTCCTGAGAGTCTAATACTGAGACTGCCCCCATTGCCGCTAACTGGAGAAGCTTTCATGATGGTAGAACTAAAAGGACTGGATACCCGGAACAGTATGTCACTGGTGAAGAAATGATGGCGGTTGTGGGTCAATGACACTTGAACAAGTCCAGGTGACATGGGAGGAGATACGCAGGAAACACTCCCAGCGTCAAGGGCTTGCGCGGCCACGATGTATAGACCGAACCTACAATAAAGAGGCACTTCTGTAGGAGCAACCTGAAAGACAACTTGCGTGCCACCTTCAGAAGATCCTACTTCCGGAGTGAAGCCCATGATGTCAATAGGCACATGGAGTAATACATTACGAGAGACGAAATCTACACCGTTATTGGATACGGAAACCTCTAGTACTTGCAACTCTGTTTCGTTGAGGAACAACTGTTGGACGAGTGATTGCTCTAAATCACATTGCATTGCACCGCCATGTGGTCTCACTGTTCCAGGCGAATAGACGGCCAATTGGGGACTGATGGAGAACCGACACACAAGTTCAGAAGTGTCTCTAAAACCGAATCCATACAAAGAGAACGATGCTGTTTCACCTTTAGGGATAGAATCGGGGAGGATGCTACCCAGTAATCGAATTGGCATCACGTACTCGAAGCTGTTCTCGACTAGCAAAGAGTCGGCTGACTTGACGCTGAGTTTGACCAAAGCCCCATTTCTGCTACCGCCTCCCGAAAGTTTTTCTAGAGGTGGAGATTCGCATGTGTAAGTGGACCCGTTCTTCTGCGTCAGCTTTGGGCTGCTGAACGTAGATCCATCCAAAGAGAACTGACACGTGTAGTCTTCAGATAAAGTCGTGGCAGAATCAATCGTGATAACAGTGCCTCCAGTCGTAGGACCCGAAAGCGGCTTAACTCGAAGCGCGTAGGATGGCAGCATATAAGTGAACATACCATCCATCTGTATAAAATCCTGGTCATTGAAAGATACGGCTAAATGCACTGGTTCTACATCCATGCATGAAGGACGAGGGGGGGAATAGCAGATGACTGTCTCAAATAGAATGGTCCCTTTCACGAATGAATCGTCACCAAATCTACACACAGGTGCCGACAATACATGAGGAACATTCCGCAACTGAATCATCACTTTTGTTCCGCCGAAAGACATGCCAACATCAGGAGACACTGACAATGGTCTAGGGGTTTCATAGGTTGAGAAAGCGATTTCATTCAGTGTTCGTGCCGGTCTGCCATTCATCAGCACACGGACTTTGTATGTGCGAGCCACGTCACCGCCTGGAAACAAGCAGCTCACAATGCCATCTTGTACCATTACTGCTGGTACTGGTGACTCATCTCCGAATTGACATGATATTGACTCACTTGAAGAGAACTGTGCTCCAACTATCTTGACCAACGTGGGTTTTGAAACAGGTCCTAATAGAGGAGATATCCGATAAACAAATGCAGGAGCAATGAACTCGAACGATAATACCTGTACACTAGATTCGACACCACCATTTGTAGACACTTGGACGCTCACTTCATGTTCATTCATGTTCACAGACTCTGGCATCGTGCAAGTAATCTCTCTAGAACTAAGGATGATGGCTGGCACTATTGTAGTTCGGTCCACAACACAGACGCATTCTGCACCAAAGTGTTGGCCCACAATGGTAACAATCGTACCACCTAGAACCGTTCCAGTTTTCGGAGTCAGATGGGAAAGCGTCACTGGTAGCGTGTATTCAAAATAGATTGTATTCAAAGTTGCAAACGTAGCTCCACCGTCGATAGATAAATACATCTGAACCTTTCTTGGAATGTTAGAAGGTGGTGTTCGGCATTCGATATGACCTCGATTTACTACCGATCCTAACGAATCATCATTGCCAAATCTACAAACTACGGAACTGGATTCATGGAATCCTGCTCCATGCAATGACACCGGGGTATCTCCTTTGAGTGAACCTAAAGTGGGAGTCATATATTCGATCTCCGGTTCGAGGAGCACAGTTATGGTTACGAGCTCCAAATTCCCTGATGGAAGATCGTACTCTAAGGTTTTGCCGTCTTCAAAAACTGCCACGACATATTCTCCATGGCTATACAATTTCAAATTGCATTCAAGGGAGTCAGAGCTTAACCATCGGCATGATGATTCATTCTCATTATTCAACATTAATACGTAATCTCGATGGTTATTGAAATGACTGCCACTCACAACAACAGTTGATAATCCTGTCAGAGTACTCACTCTTGGCCAAACAGATTGCACCCTTGATTCTAAACCAAATGAATAATCGAATGCTAGTATCTCAGCTCCGAATGCAACCACTGCCCCATCAGTTGAAACCGGAGAGACATCGCAACCAAAACCGGTCTCAGTAAACTCAACTATAGAAGTGACCGTTTCAAAACGAGACCGGAAAACACAGGACAATTCGCCTCGATATTTAGCCAACACGAAAGGGTTATCAACTTTGAACTCGAGAAACGTCCCAATAGACTTTGGACCTTGAACAATCAAATCTGGCAAATAGCTGAACAAATGTGAAGGAAGTTTTTCAAAATCAACTCCATTCATAGTTACTCGCACCGCAACTAATCCAGCGTATGTTGTTTTAGGCGCAGAACAACTGATCATCGTCGAGTTAATAAACCACGCATTCACAATCTGAAAACCAAAGTCGCATGCTAAATCTGGCACTCGTCTAAAATTATTTCCTGCAATGAATACTTGCGTCCCAAAAGGCCCCTTTGATGGCTCCATACTGATCAGTCCTATATTCTCGAAAAACTGGAAGTGCATATCTTCCACTGGTACAAAGTCGTGATTGTTGTTGGAAATTTCAATTATACTATCGCCTGGTCGAACATGCGGAGTCACGCATATCATGTGCGACGAAGAAATCCATGTTGCAGAGCCCTCCATTGATTCACCATTGGCCATTCTGAATCTACAGGAGAATATATCCACGTCTTGAAAGTGCAATCCTTTGATGGATACAGGTGTTCCCCCCTTAGCAGGTCCAGCACGTGGATGAACTGAGGAAACTCGAATCGGGGCCAAGTACTTGAAGTACGACATACCAAAATCAGAGAATTGCGTTTGATGATGACGACTAACGCCAACTAGTATAGTGGATTCAATATGCGGAGGAGTGGTACATATAATTTCACTCTTTGAAACCACTGATGCCGGGACAGCAGTTTCTCCAAACCGACAATGAGTATCAATACCATCTAAATAGGAACCAAAGATCGAAACACGAGTGCCTCCTGAGATGGAACCAACCCGAGGGTTAAGCTGTGCAATTACAGGATCCTCAAGTAAAGTGAAGTTGACTGATGTCGAAGCTCCAAATGAATTCACGACTTTGAAATCCAATTGCTGTGATCCCGACATAGTGTTATTGCTTTCACTGACTCGCATGAGTGGAGAAATACAGGCTAATTGAGTAGTCGATATAAATTGCGCTGATACTTTCGCAGTGCCAAACAAACAAGAGCAATCATGCTCCATCCTGAAATTCGCGCCGGTTACAGCAATTTCGAGCCCCCCTTTGACGCTGGCCATTGCAGGAGACACGAAGTATACTCTAGGTAGGAATTCAAAGTGCAGCAGAGGTGGTTCACGCAAACAAGGAACTTGGTGTCCATGCGAGGTTATAATCATCTGCATTGACTCTGGCCGAGTTCCTGTTGGAGTAATAACGCAATTTATTTGCTTGGATGACACCCACAAAGCCGTATAAGATGCATTCCCGACAAAGCAGATGTACTCGTGATTAGAAATGAAGTTGTAACCGAATACCGCGAGGGTGAGAGGTGTTAACTTCTCAATGGGGATTACAGAAGGGACCACTACTCCGGATAATAAAGCAGTGCGGTCCAATCCCAACGTGAATATCTCTTCTCTGTATCCATGCGGCGACCCTGATAAAGATACATCCAATGCAGCGTTGCCAGTTGTTTCAAAGGTGACAGTTCCGCTGCAAATAAGAGTGGTTGGATCCTGGAAAGAACCCATCAGCAGGTCAGCGTTATCACCATGTCTGAGTCGGCATATCGGATTATCGGTTAAAACTACTGGGGAAGCAAGTTTCAAAACGAGCTCCACAGGTAATCCCGCATCTGTTCGCAAGCTATTAAAAAGAATAACAGGAGGATCTACTGAAAGATACTCTGGTTCCTCGACAAACTTGACAACAGTAGATTGAAGAGCATGGTACATGAGCGAGTTATCAGCGACAACATATATGTTTTTGATGTCGCCACTTTTTCTCGGTAGTCGCAAATTGTGAATGAGACAATACAACGCAGTGCTATTGATGTACACACCTGGCATGACGGTGTCTTCGCCCTCAAAGAAACACGCAAGATTGGTTGTTTCAACGAATGAACCACCAGCCACAAACACCGATGATGGTCGGTTCAATGGAACATGCAACGGCTCCACGGAAAAGATAGTGGGACGAGCTCTAACCATTAACTCTCCAGCATGGATCACTTCATCCTGCATCTCAATACTCAATAAGTGAGGTCCCACAGCTGTTAGAAGCGGAAGAAAACACGATAGTTGATAAGAAGAATCCACTCTGCATGAAGCGTTGACAACTTGAGTGCCAGTGGTTAAAGCGCACTTACAATCACTAGGAAACTGGCTTCCTTCAACTGCAATGACGATGCTTTCCTGTAGAGAGGATATCAATGTAGGAGAAAAGTGATTCACTCTTACTTGTCGGGTGAGATACCGAAACACCAATCCTGTATTCACATAAGTAAATCCGCCGTCAACAGATATTTCTAAACCCACTGATGTAAAATTCGAAGTGATGATATGATATCGGTGACCCCATGCTTTCCACGCAGGAGGAACAATGAACTTGACCTGCCTGTCATTCAGAGTCTGCCCTATTGTCGGATTCGATGATCCAACTTTACAGAACACTTGCAGTTTGGATATATCCGCATCTGTGAAAAGAATCACCGACGTTTCTTTTGAATAGTGACCTGCGTCTGGTTCCATTGAATAAAAATCAGGGACGGCAACCACACTGATGGTAAATGAACGAGACTCTCGATACAAAGTATTGCAGTTCATACTGAGAGACACATCAACTTCACCATGTTTGGTGCTGTATTTCCGAGGCATTGTACATTTGACCATATTTCGATTCACAAAGATAGCAGGGACCATCACATCCCCAACTGAACAGCACACATTTGGTAGATCCATAAAATTGGTTCCCGATAGAGTTAAAACTGGATCCTGTGTAGGAGAAGCACTTGGATTCACAACCGACAAAACAATAGGTGACACTTTCTGAATTTGCCAAATTTGGGAAAGAACAACAGACGAGTCACTAGAGTACCAATGGGATCCATTGTCACGGGAAACACACACCTTGTAATTACCACCAACGTTCAACTCATTCATAACCAAATTGGTAGTTTGACACAAAGCTTCAGAAGAGGATAGAACCAATGCACGGGATGTCCGTCCAATACTACTACATGATTCATCCATGGCAAAACCACAGAGCAAATCCGAATGATGCAATGGAAAATTGGAACCCACGAGCTGCAATTCTGGAAAATAATCCTTCATGAAGGGAACTACATCAGGATAAACAGATCGAACACCAGGTCGAGAATAGAATTCAAATGGAATGCTATTTTCAGCCGTCGGCAAAGGGCTTATCTCAGAATCCGATATCACAACGACCGCAGATCCTGGAGCTCCTAAAACAGGTGTTTTACATTCAAATTCGTCAAAGGACAGGTATCCCTGAACTGTGTGCACTTCAATTGGGGCAGAAGATGAGGAAGGAAAGAAATGACAATAGAACTTTTCTTGCGATACTCCAGAAACAATACGCAAAATAGTTTCCTCCAAATAGTTTGCAGTTCGAGGCTCTATTAGGTAATGGGTTTGGTCTGATTTAACTTCGAAAGGTAAAGAGTTAGAACGGATGTTCAATGTATCTTCCCCAACCACCAATTCGATAGAATTAGTGTTCGCAACGAACTCATAAGGCACTATGCATTCTACAGTATCTGAACTCGTGGCAATAGCTCTTGACTTGGCAGTTGTAAACACGCAGAACAATGGCAAATGTTGTGGAAACATGTTGCCCCGCAACGTCACCAATGTTCCAGAAACAGCATTCACAGGATATACACTGTCGAGAACAAACGATTGGATGAAGGTAAACGTGAGCCCCGTTCTCCATCGGTTGGTGACATTAAATCTCTCGGGATCATTTGTGACAAAAAATTTCGCGTCAGATTTATCCCATACAGGTATGTTGCAATTCAGAGCCTCTGAAGAAACCCATGTTGCATTTACCGCTTTGCAAGTGTGAATATCTGCACAGAATAGACACGACAAAGTGTGTATTGGATAGAAATGAGCCCCATATACATTTAAAGTACCCGGAAATGCCCCAAATCGACTGCCAAGGGATGCGACTAACGCATCAGCACCGTAAAAGTACAAAGTATTACCTTTAGTATCCAATGGTTCAAAATCAACTCCGTTTAGTGCCAGCTCCATTGTACCGTCCAGTCCCTCTTGCACTGTATCGCAAGACACTGTATACTCGTCGTTCACTTGACACGATGTCACCCATTCACGTCCAAATCTAGCCTTGACAACACTAGAAACCGGTTGTTCAAGAGTAACATTTGCGCGGACAGGTCCTCTTCCCACATAGCGAGGAAGGAACTTTACTGCTATAGGAGACGCAACGAAGGAAAACAAAGGTCCTGCACTTACAGGCGACACTGCGTATGTCAGTGATACGCGTGCCTGTGTATTCCCATACCTTGGGGGAGAAATACACTGTACCAACGAGCTATTAAAGTACTTGGCGGCGGTATTGACAGTCGATTCAACGATGGTAGATTCGAAGGAACATTGCAGGTTATCATCCTCGTAGAATCCGGCACCTAACACGCTTACTATAGTTCCTCCAGATGCAGGGCCAGATACAGGGTCAATACCATGTATCCTAGCCACTGGTGAAACCACTAGTTTGCCGAAGGTGGGTGACAATTCCACACCATTGATGGATACGAACACTTTTAGAACAAGATTGCCAACTTTTATTCCTTGGTTGAAAAAACGATCAAGAGAAGGGGCATCACAGGTGACTTGATGAGCCGAGAGAAAGGTTGCAGTGTTCACTATTACAGGAGCTTCGTGGTTGTTCTGAACAAACCAATGACAAGTTAATAGCGAACTGCCTGAGAAATCTCGCCCTAGAATGATTACCTGTGAAAAATTGTTCAACGCATGGTCCAAAGTGATGGAGCTCGGTTCAACAGAGTACACTTGAGGATTGATGCGGAATGAAAATGGATCCACCACCAGCACCAATTCCCCTTCGGCAATCACTTCAATGGTTGATTCACACGGCTGAGGTATTATGGGTGTGTCGCAGTAGAAGAACTCATTGTCGGTTGGGATGCCTAGAACCTCCACTACGGTTACTTCTTCATTTACACCACGCAATATAAAACGACATCTGGCAGGGTAGCCCAGCTTGAATACTACTCGTACGCTTTTTTGAACTAAACCGACGAATGGACCAACAAGTTCGGCTTCTGGCATTTCCATCAACTGTAATGATTCCTCGACAACATGGAATACCCCTGCAGAAGTTACAGAACTTAATTCCACACGAATATTCCCATTGAGCAACAATGCTGGGACAGGGCATTCTACTATCGCATCAGTGTCGAACATAATATTGGCTTGGAGAACCATCACTCCATTAAACCTGCAGGATACTGTAATGTCAAGGTCCCTTATCAACACAGAACTTTCGTTACTGAGAGTCATCGATATAAACGGGGCCGCTGCGTTCTCCACATACACTTTGGAGACCCGTGTGACTTCAAGCATAGCACTAGGTACGTATCGTATCTCGGCATGAGACATGGAAAAGTCTCTACCATTCACAGAGATGCTCACATGCATCACCGAAGCGCTTCTTTTCAAAGGGACCGGACATGACACTGTTAGCCTGTCAACCCTAGTGCCAATAAGCTCGAGAGATTCACTGTCGTACTTGCATGTTACATTGGGCATTTCGAATGCAGCTGCTTGAGGTAGATTAAGCACACTGATCAGTATAGACGAACGAACGTCCTCCAGAAACAAACCGCGTGTATCCGGGGCAATGATTGGCAATGGCGTCAAGTGGAAAGTAGCCCCATTGATAGTAGCACTGAAGTGGTTTATGTGAAGAGTACATACCATCACTTCATCACCAGTCAAGATCAAGTCCCCCGATTCACAACGAAGGGACATCGCACTAGTGATTGTAGCGGGGAAGATCATGGAAACCGTTTTACTAATGTCAGAGCATGTCACGAAGCATTGATTTTCCGATAATAAGTTAGTTGTATTGATTCCTACCTCAAGAACCGCAAGAGTTTGATGATGGATAATTGAATCAGATATGGAAATAATTGAAGGAGTCGATCGCAGTTCAAAAACTACGGCTGAGTCAGATAAGTCGAACGAATTACCAGAAACTCGAATCATCTCATGTGAATCTTGACTTTCAAACTTCGCTGGTAAATCACAAAGGATTTTTTGACTGTTAACAAATGTGGATTCAGTGTAGGAAGGCGAACTGCCAACGAAGTAACAGAACCTGCTGTTCAATTGCGTAAAACCAGACCCGGTCACTTCCACTGTCTTCTCTATGAACCCTCGCTCGTCATTTAGAGTTAGAAAATCCGGGCCAATTGATTCAATAGTTGCATCCGTGTAAGTTTCAAAAACAAGGTTATTGGAGAAACCAAAACCGCCACTAGTGCTCACACTGATTAGCATGCCAGCTTCAACTTCCAAGAGTGGTGTGATGCACTCCATACTGGCAGCAGATTTAACTATTCCCGAAACTTGTATGTGTTGACCTCCCTCACGAGAGAATCTACAAGTTACAAGTCCACTGAGACCGTGTCCTACAATTCTTACCGTCGTCCCACCAGTGAAAGGCCCCATTTGAGGAATCAGTCTGGCTAGCACTGGTGACATCTGATACCTGAATTCTCCCACTAAGAAAAAATTCTCAGACCCAAACACCGATACATAAAGGTTCACAGCACCATACATAGACTCCGGGCTCAAGCAGGTGATTTCTGAATGACCAGAGTGATACACCACTTGCGCAGCAGGAGTCACATCCTCGCCAAAGCGACACATAGCATCCAGGATGCCCTCAGAAGCAACAAACACAACGACTGAAGTGCCGGACATTCCGACTGCGGGATGATATTGAAGGACTTGCGGATTTGGATGGACTATCACTCCCCCAGGAACTTCGAAAGTGGAAAGACCGGCATCGAAAGTCAAGTGTAAATCGTAGTCTCCGGGAGATATAGTATCTGGTACAGAACAAACAATGGACGATTCATTTTGTTTCATTGCATCTGTCATAATATGATCCCCGAATAAACAATACATACCAGCTTCTACACTGGGGATATTGCTTCCTGTCACGGTAACGAGGGTGGCTGTGCTTATATGCATTGGGAAACTGGATACGAGGACTGGTTCAGCGTACAGGTTCATCACAAGAGCATCAGACTTGTCGTAGCCATTGTTGGACACATATACATACACACTAGTATCGGCAGTTTCAAAACCAGGGTTCAGACACAACACTGACGACTCTGATACAACCACATGCGAAGTGAACTCCTCGTTTGCATATATGAAATGACATCGGAGGTATTCTGATTCCACGAATCCAAATCCAAACACTCGAATTGGTTGACGAGAGCCTTTGAGCATCATCATCGGTGAGATCCTTGTGAGATAAGGTGGTGGTGCAAAGGTAAAGCGAAGGTTTCCATATTCCACAGATGCATCTTCCCACAAGGCCACACTTAACGAAGCTTCCTTAGTGGTCCATTCAGGACTCACGCACTCCATTTGCGTATCATTCGCAACAATACTTTTCACATATCTCTTGCGATGACCGTCGCGGAACAGGCACTGAGTGTCCAACAGACCAGTGAAACCTCTTCCTGAGATCACCAATGGTACTCCGCCATTGACGGCAGACACACTAGGCGATACTTTCAAAACCTCAACATGCAAGATCGTGGAAGCAACCACAAGGACGACTGTATGAATGACACTCTCGTCAACTATCAAATCTAGAGTTACTCGCTCAACCATACTGCCCATGAAAATCAGCTCTGGGACAATACACATTAAACAGGTAGAATTAACCCAATGGGTGCTAGTCACCAGCATCCCATTGAAGCTGCATGAAGAAGCACGCTCGGAGTCGAAATTTAGCCCAGTAAGGTAAACGAATTCGCCAAAGACAACCAGCGTTGGCGAGACAATATGAACCTCTACTTGAGAGGTAGTGAACATGAAGACAGGATAGAGATTGTTAGCAGAAAGAGTCTGTCCAATATTGGAGACGATTCGAATGTTCCATCTAGTGATCGAACCATTGTAAAACGGAACTGCGCAGGAAATGAAGCCTTCGCGTACTATAGACACTGGCGATACTGGCAGCACATCCCCGTCATCAGTAAAGAACTCGCAATACAATGCGTCATTCAAGGACCCTAGCACTGAGAGATCATCAGTGCTGATTTCGAGGATGCTGCCTGGTGCACCACTCTGAGGAGATACCTCGTGTAAAACCACTCGAGGTACATATGTGAAACGTCTACCTGTTGGGATGAAATCAACTCCTGTTAAAGAAAATTGAATCTCTGGGTTCATCGTGGTTTCTGATGAAGCAACAGGTACTTCACAAACAATTGTATCGGGAGACAAAATAGTAGCGAGCATCTGCACGTTTTGAAACAGACATATCACCACTTCCTCTGATAACACAGTATTTTCGAATACCATTGAAATGTTTGAACCACCGGATATACTTGCGTAGAGAGGATTCAATGAGATTAATTTCGGCACAGGGATGAGCGATACCTCAAGATACTCACTGACATCCCCATTGGTAGAGGCAATGGCCACCCATACTGAACGAGTATTAGTATCCAACAATACATTAACTGTGCACATCACTGTGGTGCTATTTACCACGGTCCCTCTTGAAGAACTGATATGGATACCGTTATGTACACCATATCTGCAATCTAATTCTTCCCCCGCTGAAAAGCCAGAGCCGCTCAAATACACAACGCCATTTCTGTGCACTCTGACTGGATTCACTGCAGATACGATGATATCCGACTGATACAAAAATTCAATAGAACCGAAATATTCAAAACCCATGTTGTTGGAGATCATGAGAGAGACATTACCAGTTCGATTGCGCGGTGGTGTTTTACACTTAACCTCTGTAGGCGACATTATCTCTGCGAACGAAACGACCCCATCGAAGCTACAGAGCACGTCGGTGTCGCTCACTAGGTGTGTACCTGACACATAAACAGGTGTCCCCCCAGCTGTCTTTCCTACCTTAGGATGGAAATCAAGGATCTGCATTTTTGGCATGACTGACACTCTCAAGTCAACAGCTAGCAGTGACATGCCATTCAAAGTGCGAATATCAACTGCGAACACTCCCATCTCCGATGGCCCTGAACATCTGCATTTCCGAGCGCTAACTACTTCAACTTCACCTCCTAATACCCCGCCAAAGTAACAATTCACTTGCTGGGATAATTGAATGTCTGTTGCTGCATCGAGTTCAATAAAGGACCCGAGGGATACTGTCGTTGGGTTGACGTTGTTGATACTCAATGCAGGAATTAGCTGAAATATAGCAAATGACGACCCAATATCTAGACCTCCATTGACGGATACACGAACTGCTACCTCAGCTATGCTTGAGAGCGTATTTTGATGTGCAATCATCTGCAGAGTTGGTTGGAGTACAAAACATCGTACACGATTCTCTTCAACCGTGGCGGATACCTTTAAGTCATTCACATTTCCAAATGACAAAAAGCATGAAACGCCGGGATTCAAATTTGAAACACCTTCCAGTTCCACCAGAATCGATTGCTCCTTCAACTCGTGAGAGTTCATCACAACATAAGATGTAGTGGATACAACAAATTCCGGGATGTATTCAAAGTGGCCGTATGTTTCTGAAAACTGAACCCCTCCATTGTTTGAAAACGTAACCTCCGCAACACCAGTATTTCCAAAATTGGGCGCGATGCATTCAATTCGTTGATGGCTTTTGAAATACGCCGGAGCGAAAATATGTTGTTCGCCCAATTGAAACCGACATATCAGGTCAGCGGAATCAAACGCATGTAGCGTCTCGATTTGTACCATGGTGTTGCTAGTTCCTGATGGGGTCTCTACCTGAATTACCACAGGTGCTTGAGTGAATTGAAAGTATAAACCAGTGAACAACCACGAGTCATCCCCCATGAGTAATGACACGGTTTCTAACCCTACATGAGTACTTGCCTGCGTTTGACACGTAACCACATTTCCAACACGAGAAACAGAATAAGAAACATCTCCGAACTTACATGCTACTGGTTGCAATACCGACTCAACAGCAGAATACAAATTAAAACTAACATTCATCGCAGAGGAACCGCAACCGTTATCAGGAGTCAAAGATGACCCAAAAAGAATGTTTTTGTGTCCAACCTCCAAAGTTGCATTGCTCTGTGACCAATCTTGGCCATTCATCGTCAATGTCAGCGTCACGTAATCATCCATGACATCTAGAGGAAGCGCGCAAAGTACCAATTGCGAATTCACGAAAGATGCCGGGGATTCTTTACGATTAAATGCACATATCAAGGTGTTGGCAAAACGGAAATTGTCGCCTACCACGGAGACTAACTGACCTGGTTCAGCAAAACCTGGTGACACAGAATGAACCACAGGATCGGCTACGAACTCGAAAGGCTTGGCTGCATCCAATGGGAATAGATCCGTTTCGTTTCCAACAATGGATAGAGATACCGTACCACGAGTGGACCATGTAGGACTCGTGCACCTTACAGTGACTTCTGAAATAAAATCAACCCGGACATCTATCTCCTTGTCATACTGCTTGAATTTGCAACTTAGATTCTTGGATTCAAAAAAACCTGTGCCGAAGATAGAGACAGTAGTCCCTCCTCCTATTGAACCGAATGTAGGATACACAGACTCCACCACAATTGCAGTTCTTGCGACGAACCCAACCGAGGAGGACGCCCCGTAAAAATCGTAACCGTTTAAACTGATTCGAAGGGTCACAAATCCAGGAATACCAGAGACAGGGGTGACACATTTACCTTGGTAGGATTCGTTCATGGAGACTTGCTGTATATTGGTGAGGGGAACCCTGGATGATTCGCTTTTATCTGGCATGACAAAAACACAGACTGCGGAGCGAGTCATCATAAAACTAGCAACTTGGTCGCTTGAGAACCTTCCTCCAAAACTCACCACTACCTCGGTACCACCAGTCATATCTACATTGACAGGCAAGACACCCTTAATTGAAACATCTGGCATGTATGTGAAGTAAAAAATTCTATCTACCAACGTGCTTCCCCCCACTATCAGGGTCACTGAAACCACCTCTGAAGTTGAAGACTTGGGTGATAAACAAATGCAGTGAGTATTATTTATTGGGGCAGCCCAAACTGCTCGAGCGACTCCGAACTGGCATTGCAACGAAACTCCCATAAAATTTTCACCAGAGATGAGGACTGGAGTATTTCCCGCACCAAACCATGGTGAGATATCTGAGAATCGAATCTCAGGTACAAATGAAAACATGATCCCGTTGCCCAAAAACTGAAACCTGTTTTGAGTTATGGTTACTCTCGTCGTGAAAGCTGCATCGCGAATAAAGGGAACTGCGCAATAGATAGCAGATGAAGACATCACAGACGCCACTGAATAATATTTTCTATCTCCGTCTTCAAAGCAGCATTCAAGAGTCCCACTAAAAATGAAAAATGAATTTCCAGTGACAGTTATAACCGAATCTGCAGCTCCTTTGGATGGAACTATTTGTTCCACATGAAAAGGAGCTTGAAAGAAGAATTCAATGGCAGATGTCCATACATTCACTGCATTAGTGATGCGCAACAATACTGCATGATCTTCAACCACACCAGTCATAGGTACTGGACACGATAGTTGCGAAATCGATATCCAATTGGCGATAGTTTTCATGGTTCCAAACTGACAATACCAATCCTCATTGATGTCCACATTCGAAGTGAGACTTAAATGAACGAGCACACTCACAGGTTGTTCTGGGTCTATAAAAGCTTGTTCAGGGTAGATACCAACGATGGAAGGAAGGAGTGCTTGCTCATTGGACAACTGAACACCTACTAAGGTAGAAGATGTTATCTCCATGGGATCTACCACTGTCATTAATATATCATCTTCTCCATCGAATGCTGGCAGGCGAGAATACAAAATACTTCCCAATGCCGCATTAATATTCTTCAACGTCCCAGAAAAACCCATCGTAGAATCTCCGGAACTTCCCTCTGTAAATGTCAATCCAACCTCACTTCCCAGCGAGACAACGGATGCACCACTACTAACTGCCAAGCGTATTTGGTACACACCCAAGTCATCATTGCGCGGATCACTGAGGTCCAGGTCGACTAACTGTAATCCATCGATACCAATGGATAGAGAACGCGGTACAACAATCGTAGGAGCATCATTCACTGGTTCTACCGTAATGGGAAGCTTCACTTCGCTGGTCAAGGCGTCGGGACTACCCTCATCAAGTCCCATGTCAGACACGATCATTGTCAGAACTTCGTCCACTCGGAACTTATTAGAGTCGGTGT
>Ga0105053_10001537_pt1 | contig 36930 bp, 29 predicted proteins | sample BON01_FD_78093 | JGI IMG/M metagenome (GOLD analysis project Ga0105053, IMG submission 78093) | Freshwater microbial communities from Lake Bonney liftoff mats and glacier meltwater in Antarctica - BON-01 | ecosystem: Environmental > Aquatic > Freshwater > Ice > Glacier meltwater | place: Lake... | reverse complement strand
GATAAACGTAAAGTGGGCATTGCACCCAGTGCGATAAAATAATGAAGATTCTGCTCAAGGGGGTCAAATTTAAACCGGTGTTTTAAAGCCAAAAGGGGTCAGTTTTAAAGTGTTGTTGACACTCTTTGTTTCTGCCTTAATCAATTGTAAATTATGGGCTCTGTATAACAATGATATTAAATATAAACTCGATTGCAATAAATAATAAATGGTCAGTTTTGCCAAGGGCTAAACTAGCGGTAATTGTTGCTACAGTTTTGTTTAATCAACTAGCACAAGCGATTCCAATTGTAATCCAAGTTAACGACATCAATGCTCAGCCGCTAAACCGCGCTGTAGTGGAAGTTATTAGGCAAAATAACACCTTAGATTCAATAGCTGTGAGTCTAGAACCTATTGTAATGGATCAGGTTAATAAACATTTTCTACCTGATTTAATTTTGATCAAACAGGGACAATCTGTTGTGTTTCCTAATAGCGACAATATTCGCCATCATGTGTATTCATTTTCTAAAGCAAAGACATTTGAACTTAAACTTTATGCTGGCAAAGCTAAAAGTCCGATAGAATTTGAGACTAACGGTGTTGTTATTGTTGGTTGTAATATTCATGATTCAATGGTCGGCAGCATTTATGTAGCCCAAAGCAGTGCCATGATTACGAATGAAAATGGTAAAGTAATGCTAGATTTTGACCCGAAGATAGATAAAATAAGTGTTTGGCATCCACTACAAAAAGATAGTCCTGAAGCACGTAAAATAGTCGACTTGAGAGATTCTCAACTTACTGGCAGTAAGGAATATGTTATTTCAATTGATATAAATGAACCTGCACCAAGGGATACCTTCAGGGATACATTTTAATAGTGAAACATCAAACAAGTCTTCGACAAGGTATAGTCCTTTTATGTACAGGATTAGTACTGGTTACCTCTGTCGTTATACAAGGACTGTCATGGTGGTCATCAAGCCAATTGAATAAAAAGCAACTCGACGAAAGCATCGATAATGCTCAAAATGTCTTTGAGCAATATACCAAAGAAAAAGAAAAACTGCTTACAACTGCAGCACGTGTTTTAACCGCTGACTTTGGTTTTAAACAGGCGGTTACTACAAAAGATGCAGAGACAATCGCAAGTGTTCTACTTAATCATGGCCAGCGAATTGATGCTGACTTAATGTTATTAACTGATTTGCAAGGTCAGTTAATATCTTCGAGTCTATCAGAATTCGATCTTGATTCAACGCAAAGTGCTTCGTTAAACATACTACTTACTGAACCCGGTAAAACGCACTTTATGCTCTTGCAGAATACGCTTTATCAATTACTCGCTTTATCTGTCAATGCGCCTAGACCCGTTGCTTATGCCATCATTGGCTTTAAAATTAATAGTGACGTTGCTGATGAATTGAAGGGACTAACAGGGTTAGATATCAGTTTTTTCAATGGTATGGGCAGCGTAATAACTAGTTCAATTAATCTAACAGATGATAAGCTTACTCCGTATTATTTAACATCAAAAACGCTACCATGGCTATTTAGTAGTCGGCCGGCCTTTGATAGTCGTCAATTTGAACTTGAAACTACAAAAATCAATCCTATCAGGCTTTTTTTAACAGCTGATCTTTCATCAACCTATGAACAACACGATCGTTTATTGTCATCTATCATGGTAATAGCGAGCTTAATCATGCTTGTGGCTATAGTGCTTAGCGGTTTATTTGCTAAAAATCTGACTAAACCTTTATATCAACTTATTGACCTATCTAGAGCGTTTTCTAAAGGTCAATATGCAAATATTGTTGCAGATAAGAAAATGAGCCAAGAAATAAGCACACTCTTTGATGCTTTTTCTGAAATGGGTAATTCAATCGATGCACGCGAACAGAAAATTCTCTATCAATCACAACACGATACGCTTACAGGTCTGTATAACCGTCACACCTTTAGACAAGTTATTAGTAAGACCTTAACCAGCGGACAACAATACTTGTTGATCGCTATTAATATCCGTGGCTTTAGTAATCTCAATGATATTTTAGGTATTCAGGTTGGTGATCGATGTTTACAGGCGCTAGCGCAACGTTTAATTGATATCAATAAAGATGGTTGGCAGCACGCTCGATTAGATGGAGATGTATTTTTATCTCTGATTCCACTAATAGACAATGAACATGTTGATCGATGTGTCCAAGACTTCATGACTATCTTAGCTAAACCATTAAACGTAAACTCGCTGCTACTCAATTTGAAATTTTGGGCAGGTATTGCGATCTACCCACAAGACGGCGATGATTCTGATACCATTTTTCGGCGAGCGATGATCGCACTCGACTACGCGGAAAAGGATAACAAGCCGATTCGTTATTACCATGCAGGTGAAGAGGAAGCGCGGCATCAACATCTCAGTATCATAGAAGCGCTTAGAAGAGCCTTGACTTTGGATGATGGTCAACTTTATATGAACTACCAACCTAAACTTAATCTAAAAACAGGGAAAATAGATAAAGTAGAGGCATTAATACGCTGGAAACATCCCGAATTAGGCTTTATTTCACCTGAAATCTTTATTAGTTATGCAGAGCAAACAGGTATTATTTTTGATTTAACAGCGTGGGTAATTGACACTGTTTTAAAACAGTTAAGTGACTGGCAACAAAAAGGCATCTTTATTGATGCTGCGATTAATATTTCGGCACAGGATATTAGCCATCCAGATTTTCATATGAATTTACAAAAGTCTACGATTAAGCATCAAATTTCGCCTGAGTATATTACGCTAGAAGTGACTGAACGTGATCTGATGCAAGATGAAGTACAGGCCATTGCTCTGCTTATCGAGTTAAAAGAGAAGGGCTATACCATTTCTGTAGATGATTATGGTATAGGACAATCATCCTTAGCAAAATTAAAACAATTACCGGTAGACGAACTCAAAATAGACAAAAGTTTCATCATGGAGCTTAATAGTTCAGAAAGTGATCAAATTATCGTAAGTTCAACGATTTCACTGGGTCATCGACTGGGTTTGTCGGTGGTTGCCGAGGGGCTTGAAAACAAGGAGAGTTTGGATATTCTCAACACGATGGGCTGTGATCATATACAAGGATATTTTTTAAGTAGGCCAATGACATCAGAAGCCTTTATTGAATGGCTGGGGAGCTATTATCAAAAAAATGTTTAAATCAATAATGTTGATCTCAGTCTTAATTTCAACCCCATTATTTGCAGCCGATGGAAAACTATTAGCGACTCCTGGTGTTTCTCAGGTAGAGGGCTCAGGAGGAGGTGGAATAGTACCTTGGGCTCAATTAGCTGGTTATGCTTCACAAGATGAAATTGCTGCAAATGCTTTTTGTAGTCAATCCCAACTCAGTGATTTTCGACTGAGAAGTTGTGGTGCTCAACTCAACCTCTATGATCGTGTTGAATTATCAATCGCAAAACAGAACTTCAGAATTAATGCCTTGGATACCAGCATTGAGCAAAATATAGTAGGCGTAAAGACGCGGCTTTATGGTGATCTGGTCTATAGTAAATGGCCGATGCTGAGTTTAGGCATGCAATATAAACATCTAAATGATACCGCCATTGCACAAGCGCTTGGTGCCAAAGATACAACCGGCATAGATTGGTATTTAGCCGCAAGCAAGCTACATCTGGGAGCTATAGCAGGCTATAACTTATTTTGGAATGTCACTGCACGTCGCACAGATGCCAATGAAATGGGCATTTTGGGTTTCGGTGGATCGAATCGAGATATTCGTCTGCAATGGGAAGCTTCGACAGCAATATTTTTCAGCAGAGAGCTTGCCGTAGGTATTGAATACCGACAAAAACCAGATAACTTAGGTCTAAAAGAAGATGACTGGTCAGATGTATTTGTTGCTTGGTTGCCAAATAAATCAGTGAGTATCACCGCTGCATGGTTAGACTTAGGTACTATTGCAGGGGTTAAAGACCAAAAAGGTCCTTATTTTTCAATGACGGGATACTTTTAATGTTTAAATTAATACAAAAACTTGCCACAACACTATGCCTATTATTCCTTTTAGTGGGATGTGCTGCAACAAGTCAAACTCCTCAAAGCACACTCTATGATAGATTAGGTGGTGAAACTGGCGTAGATACCATTGTTAGTGGTCTTATCAAACAAATTGGCCAAGACAAACAAATTTTCCATTATTTTGCTGATACTCATATCACACGATTTCGTACTCAATTAACACAACACCTTTGTGCTATAACTGATGGTCCGTGTAAATACACCGGCGATAATATGACTGATATTCATACAGGAATGAAAATTACCGAAAAAGACTTTAATCATCTGGTTGATTTACTAATAAATGCGATGAATCTACAAGGTATTCCTCATCGTATGCAAAACCAATTAATAGCCAGATTGGCGCCTCTTAGAGCCAATATAATTTATATTTAAGCTATAACTACAATTATAAAAACATTGGAAATAACAAGATAATGAACATCAGTATTTTGGGTAGTGGATGGCTAGGATTACCGTTAGCAATTGATTTAATCAAACGTAACCATACAATCAATCTGTCAACGCGTTCAGTAGATAAGTTAAATGGCTTGGCTGAAACAGCTGCTAAACCTTACCTTATTGATATAGATAGCTTATCTCATGAATCCAAAGCATTTTTAGCGACTGAGATGTTGATTATTAATATCACATCCAAAAACAAAGATAGTTTTGCAAAGCTCATTGAAGAAATAGAAAAGTCTAAAATAAAAAAGGTGCTTTTTATTAGCTCATCTTCTGTTTATCAAGCCGTAAATGGCCCGGTCAATGAAGATGATGGACTGGAATCTGCCGATAGTCTGCTTTATCAAATAGAACAAATGTTTATGTCAAATACACATTTTAAGACGACAGTTTTACGACTAAGTGGCTTAATTGGTTATTCACGTCATCCTGGGAATTTTTTCAAAAACGGCAAGCTTGTACAACAACCAGATGCGCCTGTTAATCTTATTCACCGTGATGATTGTATCGGCATCATTAATAGCATCATCGAACAACAAGCTTGGGGAACCACCTTTAATGGCTGTGCAATAACGCACCCAACTAAACGTGAATTCTACAGTCATGCCAAAAGCTTACTTAACAAACCTAATCCAGATTTTAGTAACGAGTCAGACACTAACGCTTATAAGATTATCAGTAGTGAAAAAGTAATCAAGCAGTTAGGCTACCAGTTTATCTATCCGGATGTGATGGCAATTACGTTTGAATAAATACGTATTGATCATTCACAATATTAGCAACACTTCAAACACGAACAAAGCTACTCAGTAACCGAACCTGACAGAAATTATAGTGTTTATAAGAAACCACTAACCTATACAAGTTGCGGCCTAAAAGCCTAATTAGTCTGTCTATTTATCAGGCATTGATTGATTACTGTTGTATCTCCTGTCTATTGATTCCGCTACCTCTTCAAAAATCTTCATAATTAATTGTCATTCGACTGCGATTTAATATTGGTTACTAAGTTTTTTGTCACAATCAATAATTGGTCACCAGTAGGGCGAGTTATGAAATGGTACAGAAATATTGCAGCGTCGGTATTTCTTGCCTTGTTGCTGTATCAGCGCCCATCATGCTGGCAATTGAGCAGGCGCAAGAAGGGGGCTTGATGTTAGTGGGCTTTGCACGTGATGGACGCCATATTATTTATAACAACCCTTCCGCAATGGTTAAAGCACAACGTGCTTTGATAGCATGTTTAGGATAAAAAATGACCCATAAGCAACTTGATGCATTAATTTTAATGGTAAACCAAATTTCAGCAAATAACGAACATTACGGTTCGGAAGAAGCGGCAGAACGTGTATCGATACATTTGAAAAGATTTTAGGCCAGAAGTATGAAACAAATGATTATTTCATCTGTGTCAGAAAATGGCTCAGATCTAAGTCCGATTAGTAGACGAGCAATAGAAATGTTGGGCAAAGCTTATCCAGAGATGAACGCGATAGCACACTAGGCATGTTGTATAAATGTGTAGATAAATCCAACATCAATAGCTTATTATTTATAAGGTCAGTATATAGCTGCGTAATGGGACAGATATTACTTTGTATACCTATTTCCACTATATAAGTTAATTTACCAGCATAAATAGGGGATTTATACCGTTATTGGCAACGCTGATTTATCAATTACTTTACGCAATACAAAGCTAGATCGAACACCCGTTACACCGGTGATTCGGGTCACTCGATTAAGTAATAATTCCTGATAAGCATCCATGTCTTTGACAATAACTTTAAGCTGATAGTCTGCCTCTTGTCCGGTTATCAATAAACATTCTAAAACCTCCGGTATTCCGGCAATACTTTGTTCAAAATTATTGAAACGTTCTGGTGTATGTTGATCCATAGAAATATGGATAAGCGCTGTTAACGACAAGCCTAATTTTCTGGCATCTATAAATGCTCGGTAGCCAGTAATAAGACCTGCTTCTTCAAGTGCTCGCACGCGACGAAGACAAGGTGAAGCAGAAAGTCGAATACGGTCAGCTAAATCTTGATTACTTATCCGGCCGTCATTTTGCAATATGTTTAATATTTGCACATCGTAATTATCTAATTCCATAAAATAGCACTTATAATTATATTAATAGATTATTATGCTACTGTAATTAATTATTTTGCAATAATATTGCTAAATTAATCGGTTTGTCATAATAAAACGCAAACACCTGCCAACAAGATCTACGTACAATTTGTTACATAGCATTCACATAAATTGTACAAGGAGATAAACCTAATGTTGCAGGATCCTTCCACTAAATATCAGCCTTTTCCATCGGTAATTTTAACTGATCGTCAATGGCCAACAAAAACCATTACTTCACCTCCCATTTGGATGAGTACCGATCTACGTGATGGTAATCAATCGCTTTTTGAACCAATGAATGCTGAACGTAAAATGTGTATGTTTAATATGTTATGTGAAGTAGGTTTTAAAGAAATTGAAGTGGCGTTTCCTTCTGCATCTAAAACTGATTTTGACTTTGTACGCACCCTTATTGAAAATGACCATATTCCCGAGGATGTGACAATCGAAGTCTTAACGCAGGCGCGCGAGCATTTAATCATTCGCACAATGGAATCACTTAAAGGGGCAAAAAAAGCTATTGTCCATGTTTATAATGCCACCTCAAAACCATTTCGTGATGTTGTCTTTGGCATGACTAAAGGTGATGTTATTGATATGGCCGTGTCTTCTGTGCAATTAATAAAATCATTAGCAGCCAAACAACCAGAAACACAATGGACACTTGAATATAGCCCCGAAACCTTCACCGCTACAGAATTAGATTTTGCCTTAGCAATCTGTAATGCGGTGACAAAAACATGGGGAGCGACGCCCGATAATAAAGTGATCCTTAATTTACCGTCTACAGTAGAAATGGCAACACCTAATGTTTATGCCGACCAAATAGAATGGATGCATCGGCATCTTGAGCGTCGAGATAGTGTTATTTTAAGTCTTCATCCGCATAATGATCGCGGTACTGCCGTTGCGGCCACTGAGTTAGCGATAATGGCAGGTGCTGATCGCGTAGAAGGTTGCATGTTCGGTCATGGTGAGCGTACGGGTAATGTTGATATCGTTACGCTTGCCTTAAATTTATACACTCAAGGTGTCTCGCCAGGATTAGATTTTTCTGATGTTGATGCTGTAGGTCATATCGTCGAAGAATGTACACAATTGCCAATCCATCCTCGTCATCCTTATGTTGGCGATTTAGTGTTTACCGCTTTTTCTGGTTCACACCAAGATGCTATTAAAAAAGGCTTGGCGGTACAAAAAGATGACACCTTGTGGGCTGTGCCTTATTTACCGGTTGATCCGAAAGATGTAGGTCGAAGTTACGATTCTGTTATTCGTGTTAATAGCCAATCAGGAAAAGGTGGTATCGCCTATTTAATGGAATCAGAATACGGGGTAGTAATGCCTCGTCGCTTACAAGTTGAGTTTGCTGCTGTCGTACAACAGCATACCGATAGCCATGATGGTGAAATAATTGCTGCTGATATTTGGCAGATTTTTTGCAATACTTATTTTGAGAGGGATATTGATTCGACGATAAACTATCATACACACCACCTTTACGAAGATGGAGAAAGCCAAGGCATTAATTTAAATGTTAATATTAATGGAAAGCCTTATCGTTTAACAGGCAAAGGTAACGGGCCTATTGACGCAGCCGTTCATGCTATTCAAAAAGCAGGTTTTGCTATTAAGGTGAGAAGTTATGAAGAGCGTTCAATGAACCCGAGTATGATGGGATCAGATGCTAATGCCTGTGCATTTATACAACTATCGGATGCTAATGATCAAGCTATTAAAGAAGTATATGGGGTTGGAATAGATTCAAACATCGTCACTGCATCAATTAAGGCTTTGATTAGCGCTATCAACCGACTTAATTAAGTATTTTCGTTATAAAAATACATCTGCTTATTGGTTAATAAGCATGATTAAACGATGCAAGCTTGCAACTATGGATTAAACAAATTCGACTATTGAACGACTAGAAAGAGACAAAATGACATACTTATATTTGGCTATAGCAATACTTGCAGAAGTTGCAGCGACAAGTGCATTGAAAGCATCGGAAGAATTTACTAGATTAATTCCCAGTACAATTGTAATTGTTGGATATGTTGTTGCGTTCTATTTTATGACTCTTGTACTAAGAGTCATACCCATAGGAATCACTTATGCGATTTGGTCTGGGATTGGTATCGTTTTAGTTGCCGTAGTTGGTTTTTTCTTATACAAACAAACTCCTGATGTTCCGGCAATCATTGGGATGGGTTTAATTATTTCAGGCGTGGTAGTAATAAATGTATTTTCTAAAACTATCGGCCACTAAATTTAACGAGGCGCTTTAATCGTATAGGGTAAAAGTATTACACAATCCGACTGATCTCAGTAGCCATCTGGATCGCTAAGCTCGATATTAAACGGGGTGAAAGTGAAGAGTCTAAAACTTCAACATGGTCCATATTTGTCGCCATGATCGATATGCGCTGCTGCTGCTCCACGAGGTAGTTCCATTGTCTTCTTGCCTTTATGGCACAAGAGTACAGTATCACTTCCACCATTCTTTCCTTGGCCATGCGCAGGAACAATAACACAACCGCCAACAGTCAAAGACAACAACATAATCAATAGTATTTTCATTTTATATTTACCCTTGCACGAAATTTAATTTCGTGGTGTTTGTTGCATCGACCGGCTGAATCCAGAACGCAAAGCGGACAATGAGGTTATTCAACCTTAGAATTGAAGTGCTTCAATAATTGGGCACCGTTACAAATAGTACCATATCTAATTAGAATCGATGAGATATGTCTGAGCGTATGTTGTGAGGGGTCAATCATTGATTTTGATGATGTGAATTTGGGGTGAATTTGAATTAGTGATGGTCAATGACTTAATTGCACGCCTGAATTTTTCATTATATTGTTTTTAAGGATGCGAGTAGGCAAATTGCAATTCAGTTGATGATATATTATTGAAATCGAAACTAGATGGCGATGCCGATACCATAGCAAACAAGAGTCTGAAAAGTCAGTTTACAACAAATAATAACGTTTAATAATAGTTCAGGTTTCGATGCTAGCTTTAAGACTTTTTGAGTTTAACTAAACTTGCTTAGAATAAAGTTTTTGATACAGTCCTTCTCGGTCTATTAAAGAATCATGGTCACCATCCATAATGATCTCACCACCATCAAACACGACTATCCTATCGGCTTGCTTCACTGCGCTTAAACGATGCGCAATGATAATCGTAGTACGATTTTTCAAATAGCTTTCAAGTGCAGTATGTAACTGATATTCAGTGTCACTATCTAATGAAGAGGTGGCTTCATCTAATACCACTACGCTTGGGTTAATTAATACCATTCGGGCAAGAGCCAAACGCTGGCGTTGTCCGCCAGATAACTTAACGCCATCACGACCAATAATCGAATCAAGTTGCTCAGGCATAGCCTGAATGACACTATCTAACTGGGCAATATGTATCGCTTCCCAGATAGCCTTATCATTGTAGTTACGGCCCATTGTGATATTGTGTCGAACACTATCATTAAATAACGCTGGGCTTTGTAAAACAGTGGCAACATGTTCGCGAACAGTCGCTAGACCAATCTCGCTAACGGGTATTTCATTGAAAAACACCATGCCTTTATCCGCCGGATATAAACCCAGCAATACATTCACCAAAGTAGATTTACCGGCACCACTCGCGCCGACCAGCGCTATTTTTTCACCAGCTTTAATGTTGAGTGAGACACCATTCAGTACTTTAGTGTTATCACCATAGCGAAAGTGCAAATCCTCAATGCGAATACTACAGGGCTTACCAACTTCAAATGGATTAACGATACTGGGATAATGCTGCTCTTGTTTCATTGAGAACAAACTATTAAGACGCGTTACCGCAGCACTTGCAGAATAAAAGGAATATTGGATACTGAGGATTTCTTGCACTGGCCCCATCATAAACCAGAGATAACCAAACACGGCAAACATTTGACCAATAGTAAGGTCTGAAAACACTACCAATAACATGGCAACGGCTCTAAATACATCAAAGCCAAATAAAAAAATTACAAACGATAAGCGACTAGCCGCATCGCTTTTCCATGCAAATTCAGAAGCATGGTTTCTAAGATGACGGGCATTGCCAATAACGCGGCTCAGATAATATTTTTCACGATTAGCAGCACGTACTTGTTGGACTGCATCTAAGGTTTCAGTGAGGCTTTGTTGAAAGATTTCAAATGCTGAGTTTTCTTTTTTCTTCAACTCTTTAACATGCTTACCGACCACTGTAGTGAAGTAAATAACCAATGGGTTTAGAAACAAAATAAGCAGCGCTAATTGCCAATGTAGAAATAATAAAATAACTGCCGTACCGATAATGCTTAAGGTAGCCACAATAGAACGGCTGATAGTATTTCCAATAAAGTTATCGATAACTTCAATATCAGTCACAAAATGAGAAGCGATGCCAGCACTACCACGAGTTTCATATTCACTAATGGCAATAGTGCCTAAACGCTTAATTAAACGTTTACGGATGCGATAGGTAATGCGTTTTGCAATAAGCGTGAAATAGCGAGACTGGACCACATTTAATAATACAGATGCAATGCGTAATACTAAGGTCAGTAATAAAACTGCCATCACAAATAAAACCGGACCATGCCATGTTTCAGGCGTGAATTGTTTAATGAAATGAACCGTAGCACCCGGTTGACCAAGCAAAACTTCATCAATAATTAATGGTAATAATAATGGCACCGGAACAGCACAAAGCGTCGCTAACAGCGCGATTAAATTAGCTTTGATTAAATGTTTTTTATAACTAAAGGCTTGTTTGATTAAACCTTTCAACTCGTAACTGTTTTCTTGTGGCATTGGTGCTCGTGTTTTGTTAACGGTATTGATGCTTACTATGAAGTAAATTATACCTTTTTAATGTTTTTTTTTAACATCACCTTCTCTTTATCAGCATTTCTCCAAATTTTACCCAATAAAAAACACATCTAAAATTAACGCCAGGGAGTTTAATTATGAACTTTATTTTGTTGTTATTATTGCCTTAATTATTGTGACAATGAAAACTAAAACTATTTCTTAAGTAGTCAGAGGAAATAAATTTTCTCTATTATTTCGGGTGGAAATGGTTTGCTGTATAAATAGCCCTGAAATTCAGTACAACCCATATCTGCGAGTAATTGTCGTTGTTCTGTATTTTCAACACCTTCAGCAATAGTCACTAAGCCCAAGTTATCAGCAAGTTGAATAATAGTCTGAGCGATAGCTGCATCTTTCTTACTGGTCACAATTTCATCCACAAAAGATTTGTCTATCTTCAATGTGTCGATGGGAAAGTTTTTCAAATAATTTAATGATGAATAACCCGTTCCAAAATCATCAATGGCTAATTTAACCCCTAACTTTTTAAGCTCGAATAATAAAGGGATAGTTTCTGAAACATCATTCATTATGGCTGTTTCAGTTATTTCTAGTTCGAGTAGATGTGCAGGTAATCCTGTTTCATCTAAAGCACGCTTCACCTGTATTGGTAGGCTTTTATGATTAAACTCATGGGCAGACAAGTTAACGCCCATGCGATAAAGAGAGCCATTAGAATATTGCCATTTTTTGGCTTGCTTACAGGCCTCTGTTAATACCCATTGACCGATGTCTATAATCAAGCCACAACTTTCTGCAGTGTGAATAAAAGTATCCGGCCCTAATAGGCCTTTAGTTGGGTGTTGCCAACGTAACAAGGCTTCAAAGCCGATAATTTTGTCTGAAATGAACTCGATTTGTGGTTGATAAAATAATAAAAATTGCTCGCCATTTTCTAATGCATCTCTCAGATCCGCTTCCATCTGAAGTCGACCTACTAAATGATTATGCATATCAGCAGAAAATAATTGATAATTATTACGGCCACTTACTTTCGCATGATACATCGCCGTATCAGCGCGTTGTAATAAAATATCGCCACTCCTACTATCATCTGGATAACATGCAACGCCGATGCTGACAGAAACGTAAGTGTGAAAACCATTTAAGGTAAATGGTTTGCAGAAAGCATCAATGATGCGCTGACAAACAATGGCTGCACTCGCAACAGCATCAATCTCGCATAATAATACGGTAAATTCATCACCGGCTAAGCGAGCAACATTATTATTACGCTGCATGGTCGTTCCTGCACCAATCACATCAGAGAGCCGGACACATTCTTTTATGCGTTTAGCTGCTTCGCAAAGCAATTCATCTCCAGCTTGATGGCCAAAAGTATCATTAACTTGTTTGAAATTATCTAAGTCAATGAATAATAGCGATAATTTTTCTTTATGCCGTTTTGCGGTGGCAATTGACGATTCAAGTTGTTCAATGAATAACCGTCTATTCGGTAATGTTGTCAGTGTGTCGTAATAAGCATAATAGGCAATTTCTTGTTCTGCTTTTTTCCTATTGGTTATATCGTGTAAAGTACCGTTAATTTGCCATTGACCATAATCATTATTGATATCGGTACGGTCATTAACGGTAAGAATTGCACCATTTTTATGGATGACACGGTATTCAATTTCATATGATTTTTTATCATGAACTGCACTTCGAATGGCCTGTTTAAATTTTTTACGATCCTCAGGATAAATAAACTTCAAGGCTAAAACGAAGTTGACTGGCAGGTGTTGTCGGTCCATACCAATCATACGATAAAGTTCATCTGAACAATCTATCGTCGCTGAGTTGAAATCCCATTCCCAGGAGCCTAAATGGCCAATATTTTGTGCTTTGGCAAGCTTGTTTTTGTTTAAAGTGAGCTCTTTGAATGCTTTACTGGCTTTTTGAACATAATTGATGCGATGACTAAATAATGACCATTGAATCGGCTTGGTTATAAAGTCAGTCGCACCTAGTTCAAATGCTCTTGTAATATCTTCTGTTCTGTCTAAAGCAGTGACCATAATAATCGCAACACTGTTGTCTTTTTCTAACTTGCGAATAGCAGAGCAACACTCAAAGCCATCCATACCATCCATTGTGACATCAAGCAAAATAAGACTAGGGGAGTGACATTCAAAAAGTTCAATAGCTTGTTCACCACTTTCTGCCTCGATAATGTGGTGGCCTAAGTTTGATAAAGCATGTTTCATTAATAATCGAATGACAGGATCATCATCGACAATTAACACGCTTTCTTCGAACACATTGATAGTCATTATCAAAATTCTCCCAATTTATCACGCAAGGCTCGATTTGTTTGTTGGAGCAGGGGTGATAACTCTTCTGATAACGATAGTGCTTTGTCTAAAAGTTTATCGCGGCCCAATGATTCTAGGTGCTTTGCTAGCTGCTGCATTTTTTGTGCTCCTACATTAGCTGAGCTTGATTTTAGAGAATGAGCGGATTTAAACACTAGATCAGGGTCATTAGAGGCTATACCTTTCTGAATATCTGCGATTAATTTAGGTGAATTTTGTTGGTAAATATCGATAATATCTTTAACTAGTGCGGCCCCGCTATATGGAACTAGTTGATAAATATCGTCTAAAGGAGCATCAATTAGGATGACTATTTCTTCATTCGTTCCATCATCATATCGAGCGACAGAGGCATTTGAAGTATTGTTTATCGACTGATTTATACACAGAGCTAAGTTTTTACGAGTAAACGGTTTTAACAAAATATCATTTGCACCCACACGACGAAACTGTTTGCTTACTGTGGTTTGAATGTCGGCGGTTAAGGCAATAATAGGGGTGTCAAAGTTGAGCGAATCAGGACCTGATTTTCTGATTTTATCGGTTGCAACAATGCCATCCATTACTGGCATATGATAATCCATTAATATTAGGTCAAATTTTTTCGTGATCGCGATAGCTAATGCTTCAGCACCATTGGCCACAATGTCACAGCTATGTCCTAGTGACTCCAATAAACTTTTCGCTACAACTTGGTTAACGGGGTTATCTTCAGCAACTAAAATAATTAAAGGGGAAGAGTAAGTCACTGATTCATCGATGCTTAACCCCTCTTGAGGAGATAAGTATTCAACTTTTTCAGAAGGTATAAGTGGAATAGTAAACCAAAATATACTTCCTTTATTAACGTTACTTTCGACACCATATTGACCGTTCATTAACTTAACTAATTGCTGGCAAATTGCTAATCCTAGGCCCGAGCCACCATACTCGCGTGTAATGGAACTATCCGCTTGAGTAAAGGAGGCAAATACACTATCCAATTTAGAAGGGGCAATACCAATACCCGTATCGGTTATTTTAAATGTAATGAAATTGTCGGAACCCTGTAATTGTTCTTCCACATCGATGGTAATTGATCCATTATGGGTAAACTTGATGGCGTTGCTAATGAGGTTGTTGATAACTTGGCAAATGCGGAGTGGATCGCCAGCGTAATAAACGTGTTTGAACGAAGGCACTCTGAGCTTAAACTCAAGATGTTTATTCTCAGCAGCGGCTTTATGAAAGTTGCAGGTTGAGTGCACCAAGGTATTTAAATCAAATTCACGCTGTTCCAAATCCATTTTGTTGGCTTCCAATTTTGAGAAGTCCAAAATCTCGTTCAATAATGATAATAATGATTGAGCCGAGCTATTAAGCATGTTGACAGTAGCCGTTAAATCATCATCAAGCTTAGACACTTTTAACAGTTCAACAAAGCCGATTATGCCATTAAGTGGTGTCCTGATTTCATGACTCATGACAGCCAGAAACTCAGATTTTGTATCGTTAGCCACATTGGCAAGTCCCAGTGCCTGTTCTAATTCTTGAGTTCGCTCACTTACTCGTCGTTCTAAGTCCTGATTTATAAATTCGAGCAAATGACCCCGCTGCTCTATTTCAGCAATCATCTTGTTAAAGTTGTCAGCCAAAACAGAGAACTCATCGTTAGACGCTATCACAACACGCTGGCTATAATCTTTCGTGGACGAAATCTGCTGTATGACAGTAAGCAATGAGTTTAATGGTTTGGTAAACAGCGACTGGATCCATATCGTAAGAAAGAGACTGGCAAGAAAGGCGAGTAGGCTGGTCGACATAACTAACAGATAGTATTGCTCTATTTGCTTATCTAATGAGGCCATATTGTCAGTTATATGAAGTAAACCGACCATCTCGCCATCAACAATCAGAGGGGTGTAGGAATGCATTCCCATATCATCGAAAATAATATTATTTTGTTTGGACAGTAATATTTTAGCGACTAATTTATGTGCTATGTTTTGGTCAGATAATCCTGTGTTAAGCTGGTAAGCGGCAAACTGCTTGCCCGCCATATCATAGAGATCGGCATGTACAATATCAGGCTGTGCTGTTAATGCTGATAGTGTGTTTTCTGCGGCAACGCGGTCATGAAACAGTATCGCCGCTTGGCTATTATTTGCAACGATCTCGCTTAATATAGCTAAACTTTGTTGTCCCTTCTCTCTGGCTAGGGCACGTTGCTTATTAATGAGGGATGCTGAAATAATTATTATGACAAACAAGGCGATAGTTAGCATCGATAGAATTAATTTTACTCTGATGGATGTCATGCGCATAAACATCACCGTTTCACGCTGAGTGCGAGACTCAGCACTTGTGAACTAATAGATAAATCTGCGTTATCTAATGCCTGTTGATTAATATTGAATTGTAAGCGGTTGTCTTTTGATACCAGTTCAATCATTCCTCCCAGACTAGTAAAACCTGAGATATCAGAAATGGTCAAAATAGGCTGATTGCTAATAGCCAAAAAGAGTCGTTGCAACAAATGTCGATAGCGGGAATCAATATAGATAATATCGCACCGACTAACACCTACGACATCTGTTAACTCGACTATGTTTAAGGTTTTATTAGCGATGGTTTTGGATGCAATCGCCATAAAGCTCCCACGATATTGCTCCCCAAAATAACATAGCTGCCATTTTTCACTATGAAGAAGTGTTTCAGGCCATTGGGTGAATTTAGCAAAGTTGTAAGTTAACGCCGATTTTATATCAAACATATCCTGAGCAATGACATGCTGAGGCAATACTATCAATAAGAATAGGCATGAACCTATCAATCGCGATTTAGAGAAAATCTTCGTCATCAGTTATTGACTTAGAATGCGAGCGTTATTTTCGCGAAATAACTAGGTTCAACTCGGTACGGAATATGGAATAGTTCTGCTTCATATTCAACATGGCTAGGGTAAAGCAGATTCTTACCATAAGCGGCAACCGACACGTCTGGCGTTAACTGCCAACGTAGACCAAGATCTAAACCTTGGAAACTATCAAGTTTTTTCTCTGCAGCAGAAAGGGAGCTTATTATTTGAGTGCTATCAACTAAGCGCCATGTAAGATCTAGATTCAACGTCTTGGTGATGCTCCAATCAGCATTGACAGACAGGATATGCTCAGGAGACATTGTGTTTTGACTCTGATTATCTTCAAAACTACTAACCACATAACCATAATTTAATTTCAAGCGTAGGGTATTGGTCGCTAGCCATTGACTTGATAATTCAAAGCCATAGTTGTGACCACTCGAATTATTGTCGAAGAGTATAGGTAGTGTGAAATAACCTGATGCAGGGAATCCCCCTGCGTATGTCACATTGACATCATCCAGCGTGCCTAGGTTTGTCCCACGTAAATTATCGTAATCGTTATAAAAGACAGTTGAATCAAAAGAGAGGCTATTACTTGGGCTGAATCGGTAGCCTATTTCATATGACAGTATTTCTTCAGAATCATAATCAGCATTACCTAGTACCGATGCTAGGATAGGGAGGTTAGTTGGATTTGAATCGGCCGTAAACGGTGGAATAGTAGTGACATCAATATTGAGATTATTTTCTGCACGCGAGGGTGTTCTCACTGCATAGGCAATCGATGACCATAGTTTATGTTGATCATTCAGTTTCCACATCAAACGAGCATTAGGCTGAGCTTCAAAACCTGTATAGCTATTATGTTCAAAACGCGACGCTAAGGTTAGCCACAGTTGATCGTCAACTAATGTGATTTCGTCATGAATAAAAGCACTCCATAAATTGGTATGGCTACGTGTATTTTCACTACTGATTGAAGGATGAGGAACAATCTAATCTTTAATATGACGATAGCCTAAACCCCAGACGAAATTATGTGATTGTCCTGCGGTAAATTGATGTTGAAATTCAAAGTCGACGGTATCAGTGGTAAAACCAAATAAATCTTCTCCCCTATGTACAGAGTCATAATACGTTTGAAAGCTATATTCCGAGCCGGCTGATAACGCTTTTGTGTATTTAGCGACAACATTCCAGCTACGGTTATCAAATGAATCATTACGAAACTCTCGATATGGCACTGTTAATGTTGGGACTTGATAAATTTGCTGCATGTTAGAGTCAAAAATATCGGCGCTGATAGTCAATGCTGCCGTAGAATCAAGATTCATATCGACACGGCCGCCAGCTTGTAATTGGTGCCAGTCATTAGTAGTCTCGACTCCCATCATCAGCATGTTCAAATTAGAATCCATATCTTGGGAATTATATTTAAGTGAATCACGATCGAATCCTTTGGCATAAGCACGTGCCGTGACCCCATCAGCTAACTGACCGCCATAACGAAAGCCAGCAAAACCTTGTTCATAATCGCCTGCACCTAATTCAGCATAGCCACCTAAAGTATCAGCACTGTGTTTAGTAATGATATTGATGACCCCATTAACCGCATTAGCACCCCATATTGCGGCACTGGGTCCACGAATAATTTCTATACGTTCAATATCGGTCATTAAGGTGTCTTGAAATTCCCAATATACGCCTGAAAACTCAGGTGAATAGAGTGTGCGGCCATCCATCATCACTAATAGTTTATTGTTGAATCGACCATTAAAACCTCGGCTACTTATGGCCCATTTTTGTGAATCGATTTGAACCACATGCAAGCCAGGGACATCGCGGAGCGCTTGTGGGATTGATGTTGCTCCAGAGCGGATGAGTTCTTCGTTAGTTAATACATAGATTGCTGCGGGTGAATTCGATAAAGGTTGTCGCTGTTTTGATACAGAGGTAACTTCAACGTCTAATAATTCTTGTAGACTTAAGTCAAATGCCTCTTCATTTATCACTTCTGCTGATGAGGCAATATTAAATGAAAACAAGGTAGACAATAGAAGAGTTACTTTAAACATGTTTAGACCTTTATCCTAATATGTCTTATGGATGCTGTGAGAGCTCTTAATACAGAGCCTCGATTTTCTTTAGCTTAGTTTTCACGACAATACTCAGAACTTTTTCAGTGCTGAAACTGACAAATGGAACGATATTGGTTTTAATCAGTGAATTTGGATATGGTAAACGCTAGAGACTTCTCATTTTTATCCGGATGCTCTCTGATTAAACTCATTTTTTGGACAATCTCCTGTCTATGTAGAATACATTTCGACAGAACAAGGGTGATGATATGAAACATTAGTTGACGCTTCATTCTGTAGGTACAGGTATACACCAATAACGTTAACTATTGTTAACAGTTTCGTGGTGTGTACTTCTATTTTGTTCAGCCTTGTTAGCTGACATCTCTTAAAGCTATTGCGAGTGGGTGTTTGAGTTGATAATTTTTAAGAAAATGATTTTTCGGAAATAGAGATATCTACTGTTGATTTGAGTTGACTCTTGGACTTAGCGATTACTTTCTATATTGAAATAAATATTTGTTAATAACTAGTGTCATACTTCAATCACTATGACCTTGAAACCAAGTTATTTTAAGTTGTGCTGTGGCGGCATTACTATAAAATAGCGGCTTAGTTGTATCTTTGAATAAATATGACAGACCCATATTTATTAAACATTTAATAGGAAAAATAATGAAACGAATAATGTTATTTATTATGACCAATATTGCCATCATGGTGGTGCTGAGCATAACGTTGAGATTACTAGGTGTTGACAGTATCTTAGCTGAAAATGGTTCAGATCTTAATATTCAGGCTTTGGTCATACTTTCTGGTGTCATTGGTTTTGGTGGGTCATTCATTTCATTGTTGATTTCAAAATGGATGGCTAAACGAATGACGGGTGCGGTCGTCATTACCAATCCAACAACCAATATTGAAAAATGGCTAATGAGTACAGTTGAGAAACAGGCAAAAATTGTCGGCATAAAAATGCCTGAAGTAGCAATTTTTCCATCATCTGATATGAATGCTTTTGCAACAGGCGCCACTAAAAATAATGCACTTATGGCTGTGTCTCAAGGGTTATTGGATAACATGGCACAAGGGGAAATTGAAGCAGTAGTCGGCCATGAAATGAGCCATATTGCCAATGGCGACATGGTTACCTTGGCGTTGATTCAGGGCGTAGTTAATACCTTCGTCGTATTTTTATCACGGGTTGTCGGCCACATTGTAGACCGTGTGATCTTAAAAAATAATCAGGGTCATGGTATAGGTTACTTTGTTACTGTAATCGTAGCTCAGGTCGTGTTATCTATACTCGCATCGACCATTGTGATGTATTTTTCAAGAAAACGTGAATTTATTGCAGACACTGGTGGTGCCGATTTGGCTGGACATCAAAATATGATTGATGCACTTAAACGGCTAGGGCAGGTAAAAGAACCTGTAGCATTACCAGAACAAATGGCAGCTTTTGGTATTAGTGACAAAAGTGCAATTATGTCCTTGTTTTCATCACATCCGCCTATAGAAGCAAGAATAGAGGCTTTGGAAAAGCGAGCTGTGGGTCGCTTATAAACCAAGGTTCTATACTTTTCGATCCGATCTTCAATCATTTATTCGAAATACCTTGATCTAATAGGCTGTCACTAAGGTCAAATATTAGTGTACGTTGGCATGAACGATATGGCTCCAAGATGGTAACTTTCTTTACTAATAGATTTCTAGTTGGTTAGATTCTCTTCCTAGTTGGCGTATTGAAATGTATCTGAAATAAACGTCCGCTTGGCTTGTTAGCGATGGATTTAAGTAATTGACTTTATCGATCTCTATTCAAGCCAAAGCAGGCAGTTAGGTCATTTAATCTCAGAAAATAGTCCTTAATAATTAGACTCCTCATTATTTTGATTCTTAGTAGAGCCGAAATTGAATCTCCACGGCCGCGTGATTGATAAGTTTTAGCTAAGAATTAAAACTTCATAAGCCATATTTCTGATTACTTAGAAAGCTTGCCATCTATTAAACATATCTCAAATAATTATATTTGTAAGTGCTGACGAGCATTTACTAGGGATATTGTTGCTATTTAATATTTAGATGTCTGACAGATATTTTTCTGAAACAATATTGATGGCATGATTTTTTCTGAATTTTAATTAACAAATATCCTAAATGTTATTGACTGAAATGTTAAATTTTATAAGGGTATACCATAGTTCAATACCTCAATATATTCAGTTAGTATCGTCCTTAGTTACTAGGGTTGTCCCTGATAACATAAGCCTCACTTGGCCAGTAATGAATTTGGGAGAAAAATTCATAGTCATTTGGTAGGGAATTCAAGGTTTATATGCCTCAATAAACTTTCATGGAGAGATCTTAATGTTTAAAAAATCAATATCATTAGCTGCGACACTTGCTATTACCCTGTCTTCAGGTGTTGCATTTGCTGACGCGCGTGCTAAACCCCCCGAATTCTGGTGGCCAGACCAATTAAATCTAAGCCCACTTCGCCAGAATGCTGCTGAATCAAATCCGATGACAGCAAGCTTCGATTATGCTGTGCAATTTAAAACGCTAGATCTTGAAGCCGTCAAGAAAGATATCAAAAAAGTAATGAGACAATCACAAGACTGGTGGCCAGCAGATTATGGCAATTATGGTCCTTTTTTTGTTCGCATGGCTTGGCATAGCGCCGGTGTATATCGTATTTTTGATGGTCGAGGCGGTGCCGATGGTGCACAACAACGTTTCGATCCTCTTAATAGCTGGCCTGATAATGTAAGTTTGGATAAAGCGCGTCGTTTGTTATGGCCAATCAAACAAAAATATGGCAGTAAGATTTCATGGGGTGATCTGATGGTACTAACAGGCACTGTTTCCATGGAATCTATGGGTTTTAAGACGTTCGGGTTTGGCGGCGGACGAATAGACGATTATGAACCAGAAATGGTCAATTGGGGAGAAGAGAAAGATTTTCTATCTGATAAAATGCGTTATCACGGAGACAGAAAGCTTAACAAGCCATTGGCTGCTGTTCAGATGGGCTTGATCTATGTGAACCCAGAAGGTCCAGAAGGTAAGCCTGATCCACTTTTGGCTGCGCAGGATATTCGTACAACTTTCGGTCGTATGGCCATGAACGATGAAGAAACGGTTGCCCTGATTGCAGGTGGACATACATTCGGTAAGGCACATGGTGCACATAGCCCAGCAAATTGTGTTGGCAAAGAACCTGCTGCTGCAAGAGTTGAAGATCAAGGCTTGGGCTGGAAAAATAATTGTGGTAAAGGCAATGCTGAAGACACCATAAGTAGTGGTTTAGAAGGTGCATGGACGATATCTCCAACAGCTTGGAGCATCAATTATCTGCAAAACCTTATGAATCTTGAATGGGTGAAAACGAAAAGCCCTGCCGGTGCAATTCAATGGACACCTAAGAATGCTGACGAAGTACAATTCGTACCGGATGCTCACATTGCAGGTAAGACGCATGCACCTATAATGTTTACAACAGATATTGCACTTAAAGTTGACCCTAAATATCGTAAGATTGTGGAACGCTTTTTAGATAATTCAGAAGAGTTTGATCTTGCTTTTGCTAAAGCTTGGTTTAAGCTGACTCACCGTGATATGGGGCCACGATCTCATTTACTGGGTCCTGATGTGCCAGAAGTGCAAATGTGGCAGGATCCTATTCCAGACGTTGACTACCAATTAGTTGATGCTAAGGATGTTAAAACACTGAAAGCAATAATCATTGATTCTGTATTGACTGTACCTCAATTAGTTAGAACGGCCTGGGGAGCAGCTGCCAGCTTTCGAGATACGGATTACCGTGGTGGTGCCAATGGCGCACGTATTCGTCTTGCGCCAGAAAAAAATTGGCCGGTCAACAGCCCAGCAGAATTGGCTCAAGTCATAAATGTGCTCGAAAATATTCAGACTGATTTCAATGCGAAATCTGGCAAGAAGCAAGTATCTCTCGCCGATCTTATCGTAATGGGTGGAGCTGCAGCAATTGAAAAGGCTGCAAGAGATGCTGGTAACGATGTGAGTGTAGCATTCAATCCTGGACGTGCAGATACAACACAAGAGCTCACTGATATAAACTCTTTTGCCGTACTTGAACCCATTGCAGATGGATTCCGTAACTACTTCAGCCTAGAAAACACACAATCACCCGCAGAAATGATGGTCGAAAGAGCAAACTTACTGAGCTTGACAGTGCCTGAAATGAGCGTTCTATTAGGAGGTATGCGGACATTAAATGCCAATGCTGAAGGAATTTCACATGGTGTGCTAACCAATCAACCTGGAACCTTAAGTAATGACTTCTTCGTTAATTTGCTCGATATGTCTACCAAATGGGAAAAATCATCAAAAGAAGAAGGGGTTTATCAAGGTCATGATCGTAAGACTGGCATGGTTAAATGGACGGCAACATCGGTAGATCTGGTGTTTGGTTCTAACAATGAGTTACGGGCAGTGGCTGAAGTGTATGCCTCTGATGATGCAAAACAGAAGTTTGTTATGGACTTCGTTGATGCGTGGGTCAAGGTAATGAACCTCGATCGCTTTGACCTAGCTAATCGCAGCTAAGACTAAATTATCATCGACAGAGCCTTGGAATTCCTGACCATGATTATGGTCCCCGAGGCTTTGTCTTTTTCAGGTTTACTGGAACATATTTTGAAGGCGGTAAATCAACAGTTTGGTGATAACATGCCCAGATTAAAGCGATGTGTTTAGATAAAAAGGTAAGCCCTTAATGAATCCGAACAAGAAAATATCTTAAATAAAACAGTACAAACACGGGGAAAGCGAAAGAACATTTCGTATTCGACGAGGCAATAATAATGAAATCCGAATTATACATGTTGTAGAAACGGTTCGGTTTGATGACGATGGAAAACCTCAATGGTTAATAGCAACCAGTCTTGATATTACCGAAACTGTTCAGGCACAAGAAAAAACTCAGCATTTGGCGATGACTGATCAACTAACGGGACTAGCTAATCGGCATAAATTTTACGAACAATTTGATATTTATACTGAACTTTCCAAACGTGAAAAATTTACATTAACACTGATGTTGATTGATCTGGATAAATTTAAACTGGTCAATGATACACTTGGACACCTTGTCGGAGATAAACTGTTAAAAATCGTTGCTGATATTTTAAGGCTATATAGCAGAGATTCAGATATTGCAGTACGATTTGGTGGCGATGAATTTGCCATACTGATGGTTAATTCTGGCACTGACGAAAACATTGAACTAATAGCTCAAAGAATAATTAATAATCTTTCTACGGCCCTTATTATTGATGGCAACCAAATAAAAATAGGTGCTAGCATTGGGAACGCAGTATATCCCAAAGACGGCGAATCACACGATCAGCTGATACATAAGGCTGACGCAGCAATGTATCCAGCTAAGAAACAAGGCCGCAATAGATTTTGTTTCACTACTCAAAACTAAACTAAAATTTAGATGGAATTTAAAGAATTCCATTTCAGTATTTTGTTCTTATTCAAATTTACACACTCATTATCTGTTGCGGGCAAAAAAATTACTAAGACGGTTGTTCTTTAAAAGGTTCTGGCACAGAACTGTAAGGTTCTATCAAAACCTTATTTTTGAGTGTAAATATTAATTCTGAACTAATAGCAAGACGAAAAGGCGAAAGTAAACTTATTTTATGACTCTAGACATGTTTGAAAAAGAAGGCGTTAATGCTGGCCAATCAGAACTTTATGGGCGGGATGTCCATATACTTCGAGGTCTTGCATTGCCATATGTCGATGACATTATGCAGGCATTAACTGAACAGATAAAACCACAATCCCCTACACGTCACATGACAACACCAGGGGGGTATAGCATGTCAGTAGCTATGACCAATTGTGGACAAAGAGGGTGGCTATCGTCTGGTTTGGGGTATCAATACACTGACATTGATCCACTTACACAGCAGCACTGGCCTGAAATGCCAGCAATATTGATGACATTAGCTCAATCGGCGGCAAATAGAGCTGGATTTATGAACTTTATTCCTGATAGTTGCCTGATTAATGAGTATCAAACAGGCTCAAAAATGTCATTACATCAAGATAAAGATGAAGCCGATTTGTCGGCGCCCATAGTGTCGGTTTCATTAGGTATTTCAGCTACATTTCTACTCGGTGGGTCTAAGCGACAAGATAAAACGGTGCGGATTGAGCTACATCATGGTGATGTTATGGTATGGGGACGATCAGATAGACTCCGATTTCATGGCATTCTGCCGATAAAGCCTGCATTACATTCCATTACCAAAGATTGCCGAATCAACCTCACTTTTCGTAAATCACTTTAATTAATAGATATGGCTAAACAAGCATAACACTTCGTTATTACCTTACTGATGATACTAACTCGCCGCCTAACGAAAGCTTATATCTTGAATATGACAGCACTAAGTTCACATACTCGATGTATTTATCATTCCAGATATTTTGAAACCGACATTAGGCATTAATCTAAATCTAGTGTGTTTTTGCGCTAATCATTTATTTAGTTATTTAAAAAGTCCTAACTTATAGCTTCTTTGTATGCTTTATCACCAAACGCAATCCATACAATATACATAATCGTAGAAAAGTGTATGTTTTATTTGCATACAAAATACTAGAGGGATAGCATTTATCTTCATATTGTATGATTATTCAGTGGAGCTTATTGTATGTGGGTACCTAGAATTCAAAATGATGCAAGGCTAAAATACTTAGGCATTGTTGATGCTATTGAAAGCGATATCAAAAATCGCGTGGTTCGCCCTGGTGATAAGCTGCCATCGCAACGTGCCATTGCTCAACAATTACATATTGATTTAACGACCGTAACTCGGGCTCTAAGTGAAGCGACTAAGAGAGGTTTAGTTGAGACTCAACGTGGTAGTGGTAGTTTTATAGCTCAAACTGCTTTTTCACTTTATAACCTAAGTAGCTTGACTGAAGGTAAAAATATCGATCTGAGCATGAACAATCCTCCTCATCCGACTATTCTCAACTTACATGATGAAATAGTGAAAGGTATTGCTCAAATTCAGACTAATAATAGTTCATTTGAACATTTAAATTATCAAGAAACAGCTGGAAACCCAGCTGATCGTGAAGCGGGTGCTTTATGGTTAACGGAACGCATTCCAGCTATTGAGGGTGAAAAGTTATTAATTTCAAGTGGTGCTCATAGTGCATTATTTTCAATTCTTAGTTATTTAAAGCTGACACATCACATTATTGCTGCACCCGCATTAACCTATCCTGGTTTACGATCTATTGCCGATCATCTCGGTTTTGATTTGCTGGCAATCGCTATGGATGAGGATGGCATTATTCCAGAATATTTTGAACAATGTTGCCAAACTAAAAAGCCGGATATTTTATATCTCATTCCAAATATAGATAACCCCACCACAGCTACATTACCAACAGCACGACGCCAACAATTAGTTACTATCGCTGAAAAGTACGATGTCATCATAATTGAAGATGATCCTTACGCGCCTTTTCAAGATGAGCTATTACCAACGTTATATGGTCTTGCACCAAAAAGAACTTGGCACATTGCAACATTATCAAAATGCGTATCACCTGCATTACGTGTCGCCTATATTGTGGCCCCTGACTTAGAGCAAGCATTGTCATTAGCTGAAAAAATGCGGATTAATAATTTAATGGCGCCGCCCCTAATGACTGAACTGGCATCACATTGGATACGCAGTGGCATGCTGCAACAAATCACCCATGCAATCAAGCTAGAAAACACCGCTAGACATGCTATTGCGTCGACAATATTTAATCAAAAAAAACTAACGTTAAGTGTTGTTGGCCCACATCTATGGTTAGTATTACCTGCTAATTGGCGAGCATTAGAATTTTCAGAACATGCACACCGTTCTGGCATTTCGATTGTTCCATCTTCGGCATTTGTGACTGGCTCTAGTACCACTCAGGCGGTGCGAATATCACTTGGTGGAACCATTGACAGTGGATCACTAACTGACGCCTTTAATGCACTAGCCGTATTAATTGAGCAAAAGCCAATACGTACAAAAGCCATTGTTTGATAGATATTATTAGCAAGACACCGAAAGAATAACTGAAAGAGGATTTGATCACCAATGAAGTATAAAACCTTAGATATTCCCATTAAAGTTGAAGTTTATAATGAGCTTTCAGAATGGGAAGTTAATTTAGGAACAGAAAATAACAAGATAACGGCAAGACGTATGCCCGGTCGCTTTCGTCAATTAAAGTGGTTCGGCATGTCAGTATGGTTGTTTTACTTTTTAGTACCGTACTTGAGGTGGAACGGCTCACAAGCTATTTTGTTTGATTTGCCTAATCGAGAGTTTAATTTTTTTAACATCAGCCTCTATCCTCAAGATATTTGGATGTTGTCACTGACTTTGCTATTTCTAGCCATATTGCTTGCGGCGGTGACCAGTATTGCAGGTCGTGTTTTTTGTGGATATTTTTGTTTTCAAACCGTCTGGACCGATGTCTTCACCTTTATTGAAGGTAAATTAGAAGGGAGTACACCTCAGAAAGCACATGAGTTTAGAACTTCGCCAATGACCCTAGTAAAGGTGACTAGAAAACTAAGCAAACATGCTATTTGGTTAGCGATTTCTTTATTTACGGGTATTACGTTTTCAGCTTGGTTTATGGATGCATTTGAATTATGGCAGCAAGTAATCAATTTATCAGCCCCTAAACCAGTATGGATAGCCCTCGCTATTTTTGGTTTTTTCACATACTGGTTTGCTGGTTTCATGCGTGAACAAGTCTGTTTTTGGCTATGTCCATACGCACGATTACAAGGTGTTATGTACGATCAAGATACCGTATTACCGGCATATGATGCCCAACGAGGTGAACCCAGAGGTAAAATGAATAAAGGCAGACAACCCGCCGATGCACAAGGTAGTTGTATTGATTGCAAAGTCTGTGTCGCGGTGTGTCCTACCGGTATTGATATTCGTAAAGGTCAACAAGAGGGTTGTATAACCTGTGGATTATGTATAGACGCTTGTGACAGCATTATGGACAAAATTGAACAACCGCGAGGCCTTATTAGATATGCCTCATTCAAAGAACTCCATCAAGGTGTTAATACTACCCCATGGTATTTTCGAGCTCGATTTATGGTGTACACCTTAATTATGTCGGCTTCTCTAGGTGGTATTGGTTATGGTTTTACCCACCTTTCACCCACTGAATTCAGTGTGATACAGGAACGTCAACCTTTGCATGTTTTATTAAGTGACGGATCCATCCAAAACAAATATACATTGAAATTATTGAATAAAACTAAACATCCGATGGAAATTAATTATGAAATTTCTGGATTACCGTTCGCCGTATTATACGGTTTACCTGAAAGACTGATCGTGGAGCCTGGAAAGATGTTATCAGTTAGCGCTTATGTGAAAATGGCTGAAAAACAACTAAAAAGTGGCCTTCAAGACATCAAATTCATAGCTAATATCATCAATGATGGCAGTGACAACGTAAAGTATAAGAGTGTATTTATTGCACCTTAACCTACCTAAATAATAAAAGGGTGCCTAAAGTTGAATCTATCAACCTTAGGTAGCCGGTATTATTTACTACTCAAAAGAATAACTGACTAGTTAACGATGATCTGAATATTTATTTTATTGCGGCTTCTTACTTTCAGCAACCACTTGCCAGCCGCCACCGAGTGCTTTGTATATTGATACTAAGTCTAGGGCAGATGAAATTTCACTCATTGCTAGTGAGTCTTCAGCTTGTAAAAGTGTGCGTTCTGCATCTAATACATCTAAAAAATTATCATAGCCACGATCAAAACGTTCTTTCGCCATATTGACGGATAGCTGAGCTGAAGCCGCTGCTTGTTGAAGTTCTACACGTCGTTGCTCTTCATAAGAAAAGTCACTAATGGCCGTTTGTGTTTCTTGTAATGCGGCTAGGACTGTTTTTTCATATTGGGCAAGCGCTGCTTGTGAACGGGCGTCGGCCTGATCAATCTGGGCATATAATCTATCCCGATCAAATATTTGCCAACTAATTGAAGGTCCTATTGCACCGGCAAGAGCAGATGTGCCAAAAGTACTAAGATTAGTTGAAATAAAGCCTAATGAACCAATAATGTTAACTGAAGGAAATAAATCAGATACCGAGAGATTGTACTGAGCCACCGTAGCGTCGAGTTGTCGTTCCGCATAACGAATATCAGGTCGTCTCTTTAATAGCTCTTCAGCATGACCCACAGCGACCGTAATGGGTAAGCTTGGCAAAGGCTTAGCTACAGATAATTCCGACCGTAAAGCATCTGGCACTTGTCCTGTTAACACCGATAACGCATTTATTGCAGCGGTAACTTGTGCTTTAAGTGGGGGTATTAAAGAGCGCGTTAACCTTAGTTGCGTTTGTGCTCGTGACACATCTAAGCCACTGGCACTGCCAACCTCAAACATGTTTTCAGTAAGCTTGAATGTTTCACCCTGATTGTTGGCATTGCGTTGCGCAATGTCCAAGCGATATTGAGCGCCCCTTAATTCAAAATAGCTGCGCGCTACCTCTGCTGAAACGGTGACATAGATTTGTTGCAAGTTTGCATCCACGGCCTGCTCTAATGCTTGCTGAGCATTGATACGAGCCGAAACACGTCCAAAGACATCGAGTTCCCATGAGGCATCAAAACCTGCCTGATAGGCATCTGATGCACGTTCCACTGGTTGGTTTGGTGAACGTTCTTTTGACGATAGATTGCGACTGTAAGACCCGGTGGCATCAATACTAGGATAGCGATCTGAATCTAACCCTCTAGAAATAGCTCGTGCTTCAAGTAAGTTGGCATAGGCAATACGAACGTCCAAATTGGTTTTTAATGATTGCTCAACAAGCCCAACAAGTTGCTTGTCATCAAACTCATTCCACCAAGCTGCAATAGGTTGTTGTTGTGATTCAAATTTATATATCGCATCATTTGATAAAGATGTTGCTCGAACACTTACTGGTATTTCTGGGTGAATGTAGTCTTTAAAGGAGGCACAACCAGTTATCGATAAACTTATTAATGAAATTGCTATAACGGTTTTCATGATTATTTTTCCTCAACAGAGACAGCTGTTGTTGCTGGTTTTTTTATAAGAGATAGCTTTCTACAAAGTACATAGAATACAGGTGTGAAAACAAGACCAAAGAATGTCACACCAATCATGCCTGAAAATACCGTGACACCTAATGCTTGTCGCATTTCAGCACCAGGACCCTCAGCGAGTACCATGGGTAAAACACCAAGAATAAAGGCAAATGATGTCATCAAGATAGGGCGTAAACGTAGGCGTGCTGCTTCCACCGCCGCTTCCCACATATCTCTACCTTCTTTTTCTAAATTACTCGCAAACTCGACTATTAAGATCGCATTTTTTGAGGCCAGACCCACCAGTATCACCAGTCCTATTTGTGTCAGGATATTGTTATCCATTCCTGCTATGTAAATGCCGGTAATCGCAGATAATAAACACATCGGTACTATTAATACGATAGATAAGGGTAAAGTCCAACTTTCATATTGTGCAGCTAATAATAAGAATACGAACATAACCGCGAGAATAAAGGCAATTACAGCTGTATCCCCTGTTGATTTTTGTTGATACGCAAGTTCAGTCCATTCAAAGCCAATACCATCAGGTAGAATTTTAGCTGCAAGATCTTCCATTGCGTCTAATGTATCGCCCGTACTCACACCTGCTGGACTACTACCCATTAAATCAGCTGCAGGATATAGGTTATAGCGTGGAGCACGAGAAGGGCCTGATGTATCATGCACCGTTGCAAATGAACCTATCGGCACCATGGCGCCGTTATTACTGCGAACACGAATTTTCAAGACATCATCTGCTGTTAATCTATCTTCAGCTTCAGCTTGTGCAGTTACTCTAAAGGTACGCCCTAAGTAATTGAAATCATTTACATAGACTGATCCTATAAATACTTCCAGAGCTTCAAAAACACTATCAACTGGAACCGTTAATCGTTCAGCTTTATTACGGTCAATATCTAAATAAATTTGTGGATTATTGGTATTGAAGAATGAAAATACTGATGTGATTGCTGGGCTATCGGGGCTATTTGCAGCAGCAGCAAGATCATTGGTCGCTTGTTCAAGGACTTTCAAACCACGACCACCACGATCTTGAAGCATCATTTTGAAACCACCCGCATTACCTATACCCGGCACGGGTGGACGCTCAAATACCGCAATTGATGCATTTTTGAAGCTGGCTCCTACTGCACGCATATTACTCAAAATATCTTGATATTTAATGCCACGTTCAAGTCGACTATCAAATGAGTCAAGTGGGGTAAATAATACCGCTGCATTTGATTGTAATGCACGGGTAGCACCAGAAAAACCGGTGAAACCTACAGTGGTTTTAACCCCTTCCACTTTGAGCATTTCGTGGGTTACTTCTTTCACTACCTTATCGGTTTCAGCCATTGAGGCGCCTTCAGGCAATGTTATTGCAACAATCAATGAGCCTTGATCTTGCGATGGGATAAAGCCTGTTGGTACACGATCAAACTGAAATACCGTTAAAATCATTAAACCGACATATACAAGCAGCATGATGCCACCCATTCTTATGGTTTTACCTACAAACCAACCATAACGGTTTGAAAAACCTTCTAATGCTGAATTAAAGCCATTAAAAAAGCCACGAACCGGCGACTTATACCATTTAACCGGCCGATCAAGTTTTGGATCATGCTCTTTCATCAGAATGGCTGCTAAAGCAGGAGATAAGGTCAATGACACCGCTACTGAAATTAGTGTGGCAATAGCAACTGTCAGACCAAAAGCTTGGTAAAATTTACCAGAAATGCCCTCTAAGAAGAGTGTCGGTAAGAACACGGCAACTAGCACCAGCCCCATCGCGACCAATGCCGTACCAACTTCATCCATTGTTTTACGAGCAGCTTGTTTAGCATTCATGCCTTTACGCAGGTTTCGCTCCATGTTTTCGACGATAACGATGGCATCATCGACCACAATACCTATAGCGAGTACCAGACCAAACAACGTCAGGTTGTTTAATGAAAAACCGATAGCTGACATCACAGCAAAAGTACCGATCAATGACACGGGTATAGCAATAATTGGGATGATCGCTGCACGCCATGTTTGTAAAAATACTAAAATAACAATGACGACTAAGAATATTGCTTCATAAACGGTGTGCTCTACAGCCGTAACTGATTGTTCGATGAACTCAGTTGGGTTATAGGCAAAATTGTATTCAATACCGGGTGGAAAGTCCTTCGCGATATCTGTCATTTCATCCATGATAGCTCTTGCTGTTTCAATTGCGTTGGTCCCTGGACGCTGGAATATAGGTAAGGCAACAGCAGGGTTTTCACCCAAATAACCTTTAGTTACATAATCCTGAGCGTCTAATTCAATACGAGCAATATCTTTGAGCTGAACAATCTGACCGTCATTACCTGTCTTGACTATAACTTGGCCAAATTCTTCTGTAGATTGTAAGCGTCCTTGTGTTTGAACGATGTACTCATAATAGTTTTGATTAGGCTGTGGTGCACGGTTAAGCGTACCACTTGCTACCTGTACGTTTTGAGTTCGTAGGGCATTCATTACATCACTTGCAGCAATATCATATGATTGTAATAAGTCGGGTTTTAACCAGATCCGCATTGCATAATCAGACGCGCCAAATACACGAACCTCGCCGACACCATCTATACGACGTAATCGGTCACGAATGTTTAATACACCATAGTTACCAAGATACGTTTGATCATAAGTGCCATCAGGTGAAAACATGTTCACAACCAACATCAAATCAGGGGTGTTTTTCTTAGTTGTCACCCCCACGCTGCGTACACTTTCAGGCAGCCTCGGTTCGGCTGTAGCCACTCGATTTTGTACCAAAACTTGAGCCGTATCGAGATCGGTGCCCAACTCAAAAGTAATGGTTAAGGTCATGCTGCCATCAGAAGTTGACTGTGAGTACATATACAACATACCCTCAACACCATTCACCTCTTGTTCAATAGGCGTCGCTAGGGTTTGAGCTACTGTTTCAGCGGTTGCACCGGGATAGTTTGTTGATACTTGAATAGTCGGTGGCGCAACTTGTGGGTATTGCTCTATAGGTAAATTTAAAAAAGCTAGTGCGCCTATAATTACGGTGATAATAGATAATACCGTGGCAAATATCGGCCTATCTATGAAAAATTTAGCAAAATTCATCTGCGTAACTCCTTATTTTTTGGTTTCAGAAGTTAAACGGGGTTGAGACACATATGAGTGTGGGATAGTATCAATTTCCTTCCACTCTAATTCTTTGCTCAGAGGTGAAACTGGTTGCCCTGTAGAGCGAATTCTTTGAATGCCATTAATAACAACACGAGCATCGTTTTTTAAGCCTTTAGTTACAACGATTAGACCGTTATCAAGTAAGGTACCGACTTCAACGTAGGCTCTTAGCGCCTTGTTTTCAGCGTTTATGATGTAAACAAATTTTTTATTTTGATCGGTATTAATTGCTTTTTCAGGTAGTAAAATCGCATCGTATTCAGAACGCCCTAACAGTCGTGCCTTACCAAATAAACCAGGATAGATAATGCCATCATTGTTTTCTACAATAGCGCGAGCTTGAATGGTACCGGTTCCGGTATCTACTATATTATCGACAAAGTCCATTTGACCTTGGTGATAATATTTATCTTCGTCCAATAATTTGATGTAGATAGGATTAGGTGATGTATCACTGCTAGGACGTTCACCAGCACGATCAAGACGTAGGTATTTTAGTAATTGGCCTTGTGAACCTTCAAATCTGAAATGAATTGGATTGGTACTAACAATACGGGTAAGGAGGGTATTATTTTCCTCAATCATGTTACCCACATCAACAAAGCTATCACTTATTTTGCCATTTATAGGTGCAACAATTTGAGTGAATGATTTTTGTAGCTCAGCTTCATCTAAAGAAGACTTGGCAATATGTAACTCTTGACTGCGACGTTCGAGTTCTTCTTCTGAAACGGCGCGCATATCACGTAGTTTTTTCGCACGTTCTAACTCTGTCAGTGCTAATGAATACTCGGCCTTGGCACGTTGCAATTTGTATTCGAATGGACGTGGGTCAACAACATAAAGCACATCACCTTTCTTAACCATCTGACCATCTTTAAATTTCTTATCAACTAAATAACCGGTAACACGTGCACGCATATCGACCGTATTAATAGCTTCAAATCGGCCTGTAAACTCATCCCAATCAGTCAGTTTGTGTTTAAGTGGCAACGCAACGTCAACTTCCAAAGGCGCAGATGCGGGGACAGAAGTGATAGTTTGAGTATTACTTTCATCACACGCCACAAGAGACAATGACAGAGCAGAAATGAGTGCTAAAGATACTATTTTCATAATTAAATACTCTTAATGTGGTGTTTATAGCGAACGATGTTCGAATTTAAATATAGCAAGACGAGTGCCCGCTGATTGTGTCGTATATCCAATTATTTTCATCTGTTACCTCGACGGTAGTTTAATATGTAAAATTTGCTTAATATTCACAATGAGTGTTGAATGCGTTTTAATGTTCAGTAATCAATGTTAAGTTTATGATATTTATGAATTAACGGTGTCTTTAAAATAACTATTATTAGCTGTGTTGAATGATAACTAAGGGCAATGTCGATGATTGCATCCGTTTATCAAGGTAGGTTAACAGAGGGGTAATATCATTAAAACGCTATTACATGCAGTCCAATTCTATTACATTAACTTTCATCAAGATGTGAGATCCTACTTAAGACATAATCTGTGGCGTTAATTTAACATTTAATGTGCACGTTGATTAGGTGGCTAATTATGCTAGATCATATGAATTAAATTCACTAATCATTTATTGGTGCCTAGCGTAGTACATTCTTTACCAAATGCACTAATAATCTTATAATAAACTTATGAAAAAAATTCATTAGTAAAGGTGGGTGAATAGATGCTTCGTGACAATCTTAACGACCTAGTAGGTTTTATAGCAGTAGCAAGAGAAGGCAGTTTCACTAGAGCAGCCGCTAAATTGGGAATATCACAATCTGCTTTAAGTCATGCCGTCAGTGGCTTGGAAAAAAAATTAGGAATTCGTTTACTTGCACGTAGTACACGGAGTGTTTCGACAACTGAGGCAGGACAGCGGTTGTTGGCTAAAATAGGCCCTAGACTTGACGAAATTGGCGAGGAACTTTCAGTTATTGGTGAGTTAAGTGGTAGCCCTTCAGGCACAATAAGAATAAATGCCATTGAACACGCAGTAAAAATGTATATATGGCCGAAATTAGCAAATATACTCAAAAAATATCCTGATTTAAATGTAGAAATAACAATCGATAACAAACTGATAGATATTGTTGCTGAAAGATATGATATGGGTGTCAGATTAGGTGAGTCTGTTCCAAAAGACATGATTGCGATTCGAATTTCACCCGAACTACAAATGGCGGTTGTTGGGTCTCCAGAATACTTTGAAAAAGCTTCAATACCTACCATGCCAGATGACTTAAAAACACACAATTGTATAAATTATAGATTACCAACATTCGGCGGTATTTATTCATGGGAGTTTGAAAGAGATCACGATGAGATTAGTATACGAGTTCCAGGACAAGTCACTTTTAATAGCAGCTATCTGGCAATAGAAGCAGCGTTAGCTAACCTAGGGGTTGCATATCTTCCCTTTGAGATGGCCGAGGAATACATAAATAAAGGCTCTTTGGTAAGAGTTCTGGAAGATTGGTGTCCATTTTTTGCTGGTTACCATATTTATTATCCTAATCGTCACCAGCCATCATCAGCTTTTACAACTATTGTTGAAGCACTTCGGTATCGAGAATAGCTAACTGAGTAATCAAAGCTCATTGTAATGAAAAAGCCCCGTTAGGGGCTTTTTCATATACGTTTACTTTTTCATATACGTTTATATTAGGTGAGATTTTTATAATTTAGTTACTCAGATGCTTTGCGGTGGCCTTTAGCTGCTTTTAAGCACTCTGCGTAGAGGTCTAAAAATTCTTTTCTAAAATTAGGATCATCATGCTTCAATTGACTTATTTCCTTTGCTAATAAATAGGCTACTGATTCTTTTGATGCCACTTTTAACTCTACTGGTTCAGCCATTTTCAAACATCCTTATTGTCGTGAATAACAGTGCAATTGCACAGATAACAGATGGGGGTAACTTCTGTTATTTCAAGGCGTGATAAACAAACTAAGATAGATCCTAATGGTTGATTTATAACAAAGATGATTCAGTCATTTCTTTAGTTAGTAGAGATTTTGCCCGTTATATCGCAGCAAGCTTGGCTAATGTTAGCTTTCTGTCATTAATTAAATTGATGTGTCTTTTATACTTTATATAACGAGCATGACAGGAGGCAATTATTGCCTTCGATGTCAAAAAATTAAAGGTTCTCGTTGAGGTATTGTTAGATGAAACTTTCCGCTATAAGTGACTGTTGACAATGAATGAAAAATATGACCTACTAGATTGAGGCTGTCCTTATCTTTAAGGAGATGTGTCATGAGCTGGAGACAGGTAAAAGACGAACAAACATATACCAATGAAGAGGTTGAAGCACGATTAAAAACGGAGCTCCCTCACTGGTATCTTGAAAATGGCTGGATCCGGCGCAAATATAAAACCAGCGGTTGGAAAAGTACTTTAATGTTGGTAACGACTATTGGTCATTTAGCTGAAGCTGCTTTCCATCACCCAGATATGAGTCTGTCGTATGCTTTTGTGATTGTTAAATTAACCAATCACGCCGCAAAAGGTATTACTAATAAAGATTTTGAATTAGCTAAAAAAATCGAAGACGTAATCATGTGGCAACCGGGAAAAGAAGATGGTGGACTAGAAGGAACGCCCGATGATCCGAGGTTTAAATACATTAAATATGATTAAATATGATTAAATGAGACCTTTGCACGAAACCAGCAAAAACCCACTAGAAATGAGATAATACACCCTACGAAAATCATCATCAATGGGTACACACATGGCGTGGAAAAACATAAAGCAAACAAATTTTGCTGATT